>Ga0105164_10002690_pt1 | contig 10979 bp, 8 predicted proteins | sample VDWuncwatermetaG_FD_89674 | JGI IMG/M metagenome (GOLD analysis project Ga0105164, IMG submission 89674) | Wastewater microbial communities from Netherlands to study Microbial Dark Matter (Phase II) - VDW unchlorinated drinking water | ecosystem: Environmental > Aquatic > Freshwater > Drinking...
AGCGTTTCCAAAAAACCGTCTGTGACAGTCACATCGTTATCAAGAAAGAGGAGGATCTCATGGCGACTCGTCTTTGCTCCCTCATTCATCGCTTGCCCATTTCCGACGTTCACAGGAAGGAGAAGGTAACGAATTTCCGGATGGTGATCCTTGAGAAAAATTTCTGTGTCGTCCGTCCCGGCGTCGTCGACTACAATGACTTCGGAAGCACCCCCATAATTTCTGAGAACCCTGACAAGAGGCGGAAGATTTTTTTCAAGAAGACCTTTTCCATTCCAGCTTGTGATGATAACGCTGACACCAGGAAGCACCACCGTGCACCTATCCTTTGGTTCTTGCAAAAACCGCCCTTAAAAGTCTTGCTGATTCATTCCTTCCGATGTAGAAAAAAAGTGAACCGAAAAGGAAAAAAATGGTAAAGATGCTAAAGCGCCAGAAGGAGGGGAGGACCCTAAGAGGTCCTCTGATGAAAAAAAGAGACCCTATACAAACGATTAAAAGGGGAAACATCAAAACCTCCAAAAAAAGTTCCTTTATTTTGATCCCCACTTCCCTCGCCATCCATACAAAAAAGATGGGGGTAGTTAAAAGACTGGCGAAAGTCAGTCCATAGGGTGCCCCTAAAGCCCCCATTCGGGTGATCAAAACAAAACTGAGCACGAGATTCAGAAAAATCCTTAGGAGACTTTCCCCAGAGAGGATCCAGGCCTTGTTCAAACCGAACATCATGGCACTTGGGACTACATTCAGACTGAGGACAAAATAATTGACGGTGAGCACCCGGAGCATCTGGGCTGAAAGTTCGTACCCAGGCCCCACCCAAAAATGAATCAATGCCTCTGCCCAGAAAAAGGCAAACCATGCCAAGGGGGTCAAAAAGACAAAAAGGATCTTGGTTCCCTTTTTGAAAAGTGACCGCAATTTCTCTTTTTGCTCGTGCGCGTTCAGCTCTGTCGTTGCAGGATAGACCGGCTGAAAGAACCGAAGACTTAACTGATAAAGGAGCTGGCTCGGCCGGGTGGCCAACTCATAGAACGTCACCATACTCACATGAAGGAGCGATCCCAAAAGGAAACGGTCAATGACCCCTACAAAAATATACCCGAGACTTGCAATAAATTGTTGTCCGCCTGTCAAAAAAAGAACTCTGGCATCTTCGCTTCTGAAACCAAACCGCAAGCGATAATCTGGGATGAGACGCTTGACGAGAAAAAACTCAATGAAATAAAGAGAAAGACCGACGCACCCGCTGAGGGCGACGACGTTCAGCAAACTGACTCTTCTCATCAGTAGAACAACCACAAGAAGTCTTTCAACAGTCCGCACGCAGATACCGGTTTTATTCGTAATGTCTAACCGTTGCATGCCGATTAAGACATCTTCATATACTTTCGCCGGCATCTGGACCATGAAAAGAAAACCGTAGATCGACAGAATAGAGGTCGCAAGGCCCCTGAATTCCGGACTGACCTTTAAAAAATACTCCACAATCAGTCGCCCTCCCCCAACCAGAAAGAGTCCCCCTAAAATCCCAAAGCAAAAATAAAGGGTCAATGCAGAGTTGATGGTGGCGTTGACTTCGGATGATGTTCCGCGAACACGCTTCTCAGCGATGAAAAGAACGAGAGCGGAGCCCAAACCGATATCAAAAAAGGTTGCAACCCCAAATGCTGAAAGCGCAATCCCCCAGAGTGCATACCGTTCGTTTCCCAGAAACCGGAGGATGTAGGGAGTCGCCCAAAATCCGAGAAATGCGCTCCAGACCATCGCTGCATATCCGTACAGCGTATTATGACTCACGGTTTGAATGACGCGTTCTTTCAGTTTTGTTTCAGAGAGTTCGCTCATGAGGAAATCGCGGAGGGAACGTGCGTCTTCTCGGTAAAAAAGAGAATACCGCCCAACTCGGGAAAGAATCGGATACAGGTCCTACAGGCATATCCACCTTTTTGCTCAAGAAGGACTCCCCGGCATTTGGGACAGCAAAGGATCTCTAAAAGTATCAGCCGGGAATGACAGGAAATCCATGTACGGACAAACCGAATCAAGAAGATTTTTATCTTTCGACGCAGTATCTTCTGACGCGTCATCTTCCTGGAAATTTCTTCAGGATCAAAAGAGGCCCGATTCGAGGGAGAAAACGGAGCCCCCCGCATCTCGACAGGAAAAGTCCCCTTCCATTCAAACCGTACGAGAAATTTTGAAGGAAACTTTGAAACGAGTTCTTCGAATTCGCGGCTTTTTTTTATTTCGTCGGAGAAAAGCCCATTTGTGGAAGAGTCTTTTCCCTCAAAAATCAGACAACCGTCTTCCCCCCAACTAACCCTCCAGCGGTGAAAAGGCCAGCCATAAACGGTTTCCATCAGCTTACTAGGGGTTTCAACCCTCCCCCTTTTACCCACCCGTGTCAGCTCTTTGACCGCCTTCTCGGGATCCTCTACATGCTCCAAGAGATGGGAACAGAGAACATAATCGAACACTTTGTCTCTAAAGGGAAGCGCCTGAATATCGCACATGACAAAAGGTCTTTCATCGACCCAAATGCCAAGTCGTCCCGAACGTTCCTCGTTACTCTGAGGATAGAGGTCACAAAGAATATCTGCTCGGATATTCGGATTGTCGCCCGACCCGATATCTACCACCAACTCCCGACGATTCACCGGAAGCCCTCTCCAGGAAAAGAAAAAGTAAAAATAGCCACGGATAAAACGATAAAAAGAAATCAGATTCATCAGGGTACGCCCCCTCCGTTAAGGCCTACATATTCCAAGAGCTGTTTCATCCGATGGCGGTAGGTATGTCTTCTGTAAACGGTCTCTTGTCCTTGGTGCGCAATCGACAAACGTTTTTCGTCATTTTTAAGATAATCGTTAACCAGTCCGGGGAGCTCTTCACTCTTCTCAAAAGAGACAAATTCCTCCCCCCTTCTGAATAACTGATCGAGGATCTCCCTTGCATCGGACAGGAGAAATGCTCCGCACCCCATCACCTCAAAGGTTCTCATATTGGTGCTCACCACCCCCTGTGAATGGAGGTTTATCACAATTTTCGAGGCGTTATAGACTTTCACCATTTCCTCGTCCCAGACCTCCAGTCCCGTGAAATGCCGGTAGAGAGGGTCTGTTTGAGGAATGGGTTTGCAGATAATCCTTTCACCGTCAAAATTGGCAAACTCACGCCGGCTCCAGACCTTCATATCAAAATCGGAAAGTTTCCTTAAAACATCCGCCCGTTGACTCGACATGGACCCCACGAATGCGATGTCGCTCCCATAATAGGACTTTTCCTCCTCTGAAAGAGGAACCGTCCGGTGAAGAGAAGGATTGCATCCAAAGGTCAAGTGAAAGACATGAGAACAATGCACCTGCTCATGAATGGAGACAGATTCCGGATCACAAGTGAAGAAATAATCGTACTCTGGAGAAAGTTTTGTGGAACGATGTAAGTGGGCGGGGTCGTCAATCCACCAGTTGGCGAGCGTGATCCCGGATTTTTTCTTGATTTTTCTGAGAAAGGGAACCTGAATCCCTTCTGACTTAATAGAGAGAATAAGGCGAGGGTGAAAACGCGAAATCTCCCACATGATCCTTTTCTCGGTAACCTTTCGAAAAAAACCTTGGGTCCATTTGCCTCCTTGGGGACTAAAAAGCAGAGTGGTCGCCTCGGTTCCTAACTGGGTAAGGGCGCCAACACAAAATTGCCCAAGCTCCTGCGCCGTTCTTCCCTTTCCCGGAATCACCAGAATTCTCATGGATCCTCTACGCAGCGGTTTTCTTCCTTGCCCAAAGAACTAGCACAGGACCCGGGAAAAATTTCCCAACTATTTTCCTCAGCAGTCCCTTTGGTCCGATGCTGAAACGTGCTACGAATCGAGCTGGACCCTCCTCTAAAGGAATACGGAACCTCTTCAGCTGATCATGCGTCAGAAATTCTGCCTGTGTCTCTACACGGAAAACCTCAAAATCAGATGCTTCGATCATCCGCTTCGCCGTTTCTCGGTTGAAAAGGTAGAGATGCTTTTCCTGAATGAGACGGTTCCAATGACTTTCGAGTCCTGAAATACCGAGACGCAACCAATGAGGGATCACGACGATCAGGATCCCTTTAGAATCTAAGACGCGATGAATTTCAGACAGGGTCTCCGAGGGATTCAGTAGGTGGCTGAGTGTATGACTCATCAGACAGGCGTCGAAAAATCCCAAGGGGAAATGGGCCTCTTCGAGGGTCCCTTTAAAAATTTCGATGCCTTCTTCCTTTTTTCTAAAAACGGGGGAAATATCGACGCCGTAAGTCTTCCATCCCTCTTGGTGGGCCGCCTGTAAGTAAAGACCGGGTCCGCATCCTACATCTAAGAAACGCCCCGGCCTCGAATACTTTGAGAGCTGTTTGAGAAACCGATGGGCGGTTGCTGAGGCCTTTTCCTCATGACTGATACTTTTCCCAACCTTCTCCCATAAGTTCTGATAATAGATTTCAAGGGTGTCTCGCGTCGGGAATGGCTCCCTGAAAACAAATCCGCAGGATGTGCAGCTCAAAAAGGCCACCGTTCCCTCTTCCTTCTTTGGTTGAATCGTGCAGAGCGTGTGGAATAGCTTTGAAGAGCGGCAAAGACGGCAGAGGGTATTTGATGACACTTATGCAACCCTTAATTTTCCCGTATCTTCCTTTTTCTCTAATGCCTCTTCCTCAAGCTGTGACATTCCGAGTGTGATGGCCACCAAAAACCAAAAAGGTTCCATGATCCGTACAATGATGTAGGAATTCGCAGAGGTGCTCTGGGCAATCAGAGCGGTATTGGTGAGAACAAGCGCCATTCCCAATCCTTTAATAAAGGGATCGGTGGACTCAAATGTCTTAAAGGCCCCTTTAAAAATCAGAATCAATAAATACACGAAAATGGAAAGGCCGATCACCCCCGTCTCTCCCAAAATCCTCACCAATTGGCTGTCGACAATCCCTACCCCCAAAGCGCCGTATCCGAAGATCGGTTTTTGCTTCCACAGATAGAAAACATATTGAACAGATTCAACACGGGCCACTGCGGAAGGTCCGAGTTCTACATGACGGCCTCCAACGCTGTAGGCCTTCCCTCCTGCGCTTGCCTGAAATGCCTGAAGTGTCCACTGAATGACATGAGGGGGAACGAAATAATACCCAAATAGCAGAGCGCACAAAAAAACCCCTACAAGAAGTACACGCCTCCGAGGAGAAAGATACACGGCGGCCAAATAAAGAGGGATAAACGCAATCAGCGCTCCACGAGAGGTGCTAAAGATCAATGTGACAATCGCAAGGATTAATAATCCAACAGGGATCAAACGGTGCCTGGGCCAATCAGAATAAAGGAGAAGTCCAAAAAGGACCGACATCAACACCAAAAGATATCCCCCCAAGGAACCAGGCTCTGGCTGATCTCCTTCAAAAGGAGCCCCTAGCCGGGCATACTTTCCGATGGTGCTCAGGACATAGATACAGACACAAAGACCGGTGATTAAGAAATAAACCAAAAAGCGCTGAACCTGCTCTTTGCTTCTGACATTATTGAAGAACATGAAGAAGACCACGAAATACTCAATATATTTCAGAAGATAAAAATAGCTTCCATATCCATTGAGGCGGCCTTGTTGCCAAGCCAAAAGGGTCGAGAAGGTCACCGAAACGACGTAAAGGAGAACCGCCTGATTCAGAAGGGACCGCCGGATAAGCCCAGTCTTGAAAATAGCCATTTTGGCTAGCCACGTGAAAAAGACGATTATGATCAAGAAGTCTTCGATGCGGATCGTCACAGCACGGGAAGGGAGGTGGGCCGCTTCCACTTCTGGGGAAAGAAGCATCGAAAAGACCAAAATCGAAAGTCCGAAGTCGGTATTGACAAGGGTGGCCATGCAGATGACCAAGCTGATAATAACCAGAAGGGGACCGAATTCCGCAGGATTGATACTTCCTTTTGTTGAGATCACTGCAGGAATGAGGGTAAAGAGACTTCCCAGGAGAAGTGTCGTATGAATCATCCCCTTCTCCGAGGCCATCCAAAAAAGAGATCTTTTCCCTAAGTTTATGGGTTGCATAAAGCTATAACTGAAATGATAGCATACTTTTAAGAAAAAGTCAAGGAAAAGACGCCTCTTTTCTTAGCCAGAGAACGTAGTCTCCAAAAACCGTTTTCGAGAAATCCCGAGAAAGTGTTTCTTGCACTTCTGGATTCTGCACCACTTCCCGGTACGAATGGAGTGAAAGGGTCGAAACGCTGTAGACAACGGCCTTCGGGGATTTTTCACGAAGGATCTGCAGGAAAGAAGCCGGATTCTCCCATGGAAATTTTCTCATTCTTAGGTGGGTCACCGTGCTCCCCGCCTCGTAAGGGATGACCAGTTCAGAGGCAAGAATAAATTCCGTCGGCTGCACCCTCTTTTTCAGAATTTCAATAACTTCCCCCCTCTTTTCATCTCCATACATCGCCGTAGTCGGGTAAGGGGCATGCGCCTGGACCAATGCGAAAGGGAGCTGTGTCGCGAAGAGCGCGAGAGCACAACCCAAAGGCCATGTGGGGGAAAAGTCTGTTCCTTTCTTAAACCATCGTGTTGTAAGAAAGAGGCTCATGAAAAGAAAAAGGGTGGGGAGACCAAAAATCCACAGTAGTCTCGGGAATTCCTGGAGGAGAGTGGATCCCATCACCAACGACTTCTTCAATCCGTAGCAGAGTTCGTAGAGAGGATCCCCGATGAGTAAAAATGATGAAAGACCAATCACCGCTGAAAGGAAAAAAAGAGAAAGCCCCTCCCTTCCTCTGAAAGAGGGCCATTTCTCCGTCGTCAAAACGGTGAAAAAAAACGTCGCCAGCGGGGCAAAAGGGGTCAGATATTTCGGATATCCCCATGAGGACCTCCCAAGAACATGATAGACTGGAATTCCAAAGAAGAGGAGAGCCTTCAAAAAATGGAGTCGTCCTTCAAAGTGAGAGAGACTTTTCGGAATTCCCTTGACGAAACTTACGATCAAAAGGAGGAGCCACGGAACCCCAAACCAGATCAAAAAACGGGCAAGATCCTGAATCCGATCTTGCAAGGAATAGGAGGAAAGATTGCCTGCGCTTCCGACCCTGTCGAAAAGATAGGCAAAGGGTTTGAAAAAGTGCCCTGATCCCCAGATGAAATAGACAAAAAGCCCCCAACTCAGTATAAAAATAAGGAGGCCTCCCAATAAGACCGCGCCGAGAGAAATAACCTCTTTCTTCTGAGGTCTCATGAAGATAGCCCAGACCCCCCAAGCGATCGGAAGGATCAAAGCGCTCCCGCTCCTCCCCCAGAGGCAAAGCGCATATAAGAAAGAGAGCCCTGAGAGAGACCGGATTGAAAGTGTGGAAGTCAGCCAAAAGAAGCAAAAAAGGGACAAGAAGAGGAGAAAAAAGGTTGATTCATAGTCCAATATCGCAGATCCCTGCACGGATACAGGGTGCGTCGCAACAAGGAGTGGAGCGATCCAAGAAACACGCTTCGCCCATGCGGGATCTCGAAGAATTCGAAATGGAAAGAAACTGAGGAGAAAAAGAACACTACAAAGGGTCAAGAGACCCACAGAGCGAAAAAGAAAAAGGTTCTCTCCAAAGAGGCGACTTAGAAAGGATAGAAAAAGCGGATAGAGGGGTACATGGGTAAAAGTGATATCCTGACCGAGAATATCGATTTTGTCATAAGTGCCTCTGGTATAGGTACGCACCTCTTCAAGGTCATAGACTTCATCTCCAGACAAAGGCTTCCGGATCGAAAAAGATGCAAGAACAAGATAGATCGAGGCGGAAATGACAAACGGGAGAAGCCACGGTTTCGTTTTAAAAATCGATTGCTTTGCCAATCCAGGCCCCCTTTCATCCGCTAAGTCGTCGAACTCCTTTGGGCTCCAAGGGGCTGGCCTTTCTGAGGTTTGCTTTTCTTTTCCTGCCCGTAATAGCGATAGTGGTAATAAGGGTAGCCGGAAGTCGATTCTGATTCCGATTTAATGTGATTTAAAACGATCCCTATCACCTTACCGCCGACGGATTCAATCTGCTGCTTCGCTCTGAGAAGCGCACTCCGGGCCGTCCGTCCGATCTCATAAACAATGACGACTCCATCGACTTTCGGGGCGAGAAGGGCGGCGTCCGTCACCGGTAAGATTGGGGGAGTGTCATAAAGAATGACATCGAAATTTTTTCTGAGTTCCAGGAGAAGATCATCCACTTCCCTCGATGCCAAAATTTCGGAAGGGTTCAGAGGGAGTCGCCCCGCCGGCATAATGAAGAAATGGTCGAGGCCGGGGGTCTTCGAAACCTCATCGAGCGCCATTCCTCCTAAGAGCATATCGGGAATCCCCCGGACCACTTCCTGCCAAGGCGTCCCTCCCGTAAGCACCTCGTAAAGGCCCGGTTCTCGATCGACCTTAAAGGTCTTGTAAATCGACGGGCGTCGGAGGTCGCTGTCCACAACAAGTGTTTTGGACCCCATCTGGGCGGTGGTGAGTCCCAAATTAATCAGGACGGTCGACTTCCCTTCTTGCGGCCCGGAACTGGTCACCACAAGCGACTTCCCCGTGACTCCTTCAGAGAATTTAAGATTTGTCCGAAGACTTCGATAAGACTCGGCGATGGAAGATTTGGGCTGATCATGAACAATGAGACGGGCCTTATGATCAATCTCTTCTTCCTGCCATCCAAAAATTCCTTCCAAAAAGGGGAAATTTATCCGTGGCAACCCTCTTTTCTTTTTGACTTCGCCCGCCTCTGGCTGATTGCGCGGAATCACTGCAAGCACCGGCGCTGAAAGAAGCGATTCCACCCCCTCGATGGTACTGAGAGAGGTATCCAGATTCTCTACGAAAAAGGCGAGGATGAATCCTACGAGGAGACCCATGAGCCCCCCCAACGTGAGAATCGTCCGCTTCCCTCCCCCCAGAGGAGAGGTTGGAAGTGTTGCATAGTCTACGATACTCACATCGGACACCTTCTCCGCTTCCACGATGCGTGCTTCCTCAAATTTCTGTTTAAAAAGGGAGTAAAGCTGCTCATTCAATTTGACCTCCCGGACCAGACGCGTGTAGTCGGTCTCTCCTCCGGGGATCGATTTGAGCTGTTTCTCAAGTTCGGTAATCCGTTGCTTCAGGCGGATGACTTCGGGATGCTTCTCCGTTGCCTTTACCAAAAATTCGGCAAGTTGTGTTTTAAGAGTAATCAAAGGGGAAATTTCTTGGAACCCCGCCATTTCTCTAAAAGTCTTAAGTTTCTCTTCCGATTCATGTAATTTTTTATCGACATTTGCGAGTTGAATCTCTACAAATTCACGGACCTTGCGCGCTTCCTTATTCTTTTCATTCAGATCCCACTCCACGAAGACCTCCGCCGTTCCATTGGCAATCTTCATGGCCAGTTGAGGGTCTCTGTTGCTTGCCTTGATGTCAATGAGGTTGGTGTTCTCTATCTGTACCGTCGAAATCGATCCCTGAATCTCATCGATCGCTGTCCGTTTTTCCTCCGGTGTCACTCCCTCATGAATCAGTCCGATGTGTTGTGCGGTTTTTTCTGCGATAGGGCCGCTTTCAATAATCCTTGCCGTGGATGCCAGGGGATCTCCCACACTCAAGGAAAAAGAAGACTCCAAAAGAGCCCCCGCGATCGTCTGACGCTGTTCGAGTTTAATCTTTGAAACAGCTTGATAGACAGGAATTTGCTTCGACGCACGGTACATCGAAACGGCCAAAAAGATGATCGTTGTCGCGAAAATAAACATTTTCCGCTTGCGTAAGATGCGCCAGTAATCCCTGAAATTCAGTTCATATTGTGGTTGCGTCGCCATGTTCCCCTTTGAAGTTAATGGCCAGGCCAATCAATATCGCGCGGCCGATGAAATTTGTAATCCTTTGCCACAGCGGATAAGCTGAGAAGTGTTCCAAGAGGTCCTCCGATTTCACTCGCCAGATCCGACGCACTCGCAATGAACCGGCGGGGGACATAGATGATATCGTTCCGCTCCGCAACGATATTTTCGCTCAGATCTCCATTTTTGATGGCGCGGCGGAGGTCGCAGACAATGGCTTCTGATCTTTGCTGATCCCCTCGTATGACAACGACGTTGGTCGTCACAGCAGCAGGCGTAAAGCCGCCTGCCAATGCAATCACTTCAAGGAGAGTGCTCTGTCCCGTCGGGGCATAGACTCCCGGCCCGCTCACCTCCCCCATGATAATGACCTTTTTCCCTCCAAACCGCTTAATGGAGATGGAGACCTCGGGAGATTTGATAAATTCCGTGAGTCTTTCCGTAATCTCCTTGTCAATTTCTGTGAGGGTCCGTTCCACGGCATCCACGTCACCGACAAGGGGAAATGAAATCTTTCCGTCCGGCCTCACGTAGACATCGGACATCCGAAGATCCGGCCACTCCCATACCGAAATATCCATAATGTCTCCGAGATTGACCGTATATTCCTTCGGTTGGGAAACGCTTGTCTCTCTTCTTGTCCCTTCCTTCTTTGTGGCCGCGGTTTTCCTTCCCTTTTCTTTTGCCTTATGCGCTTTGACCAGCTGTTTCTGAATATCGCGATAATTCGGATTCATGGTAAAAACTTCCATAAAAATATCGAAGGCCCTGTCATACGCTTGGGCTTTGAAGGCAACATTTCCTTCTTGATAAAGGGTCTCCAATCGCGCAGTCTCCTCCCTTTTCTTTGCATCCTTCTTTCGCTTTTCCTCCTCCCTTCTTCTTTTCTCCTCTTCTTTCTTTTCTCTCTCCATCACATGGAGAACCCTCATTTCATCCTTCGAAAAGGAGGATCTGCGCTGTCCCTTGGAGGAAATGGTCTTTGCTATTTTCGAGGGAAAGGTGGTACAGCCGGCCTGGAGCACCTGAAAGCAAAAAATGAAAAGGATCCCTTTCGCCCCTCTTTTCAAAAACCCCTTTTTCCACATCATCAAGAGTTCCTCCTATCTTATTTATTTTTATATAGTTATAACA
>Ga0105164_10002692_pt1 | contig 10975 bp, 9 predicted proteins | sample VDWuncwatermetaG_FD_89674 | JGI IMG/M metagenome (GOLD analysis project Ga0105164, IMG submission 89674) | Wastewater microbial communities from Netherlands to study Microbial Dark Matter (Phase II) - VDW unchlorinated drinking water | ecosystem: Environmental > Aquatic > Freshwater > Drinking...
GTATAAAATTATGGGTAACGGAGCGATGTTTCATATTTACTTTTACAGGAGAAAAAAGACTTGACCATAACAGTTACTAGCAGTTGCTAAAAACGTAACTGTTATTAACCAACAAGTTGTTTTAATTCTTGTATTATTAACCGATATTAACTGATATTAACTGGATTAGTCATAAAATGATGGTTGATAAAATTCTCTTTATTACTCTTAGCAACATCGGTGATGTTATTCTGACCTTGCCTGTTTTAGACACTTTACGGGATAATTTTCCGCAAAGCAAGATTACGGTTCTAACAGGGCCTCGGCCAAGAGAGATATTCCAGGACAATGCCCGTATAAACAAAGTTATTGTGTATGATAAACATTCCAGATTAAAAGAAAAGATAAAATTATTCAAGGAGCTTCGCGAAGAAAATTATGATATGGTTATTGACTTACGTAATAGCTTTTTTGGCCTATTTCTTTCCGGCCGATACAACATTTTTCCCTTCTTATCCATCTCTAAGAATATAAAACATATGAGGGACAGGCACTTGTATAGGTTGCGTAGGATTACGAAAGGTTGCGTAACGTTACGTGAAGTTAGAGAAAACAGAGCTTTAAATACAAATTCTTCTGATGAAGAATTTATTAATCAAGTTATAATCCAAAATGGTATTAAAAAAGAAGATAAAATTGTAGTAATCTCTGCTGGAGCAAGGAGTCATATCAAGAGATGGGGGAAAGAGAGGTTTTTAGAATTAACATCATTGCTTACAAAAGATTTTGGAGCAAAGGTAATTTTAGTAGGAGACAAGGGTGATGCGCATATAAATAAATATATAATTGAGAATTTACCCCCACACCAATTGGTCTATAGCAAAGCTGATTTTCCCAATTGGTGTGGGGGTTTACAGTATCCCATAGTAGATTTAACTGCAAAGACGACCCTTAGACAACTTGCCAGTTTGTTAAAAAAGGCGGGGCTTTTGATTACTAATGACAGCGCGGTTTTGCATCTGGGTAGTTATTTTAATACGCCTATTGTAGCCGTGTTCGGGCCTACAGATGAAACAAGGTACGGGCCTTGGTCAGAAACTTCTCTGGTAGTTAAGAAAGATATTTTCTGCCGGCCCTGCGCAAAAGCGCAGTGTAAATTTGGAACTTTAGAGTGTATGCAGCTTATAAAGGTAGAGGATGTCTTACGAAGAGTAAGAGGGATATTAGTCGCCGGTCGCCGGTCGCCGGTCGCCGGTCAGAGGGAAGATTTTAAAAGGATACTTATAGTGCGCACAGACAGAATTGGAGACGTGGTCTTGTCCACCCCTGTAATAAAGGCAATAAGAGACGCATACCCGAATGCATATATTGCTATGATGGTTTCGCCTTATGCTAAGGATATAGTAGAAGGGAATCCTTATTTGGACGGGGTAATAATTTATGATAAGGATAGCAAACATAAAAGTTGGCATAGAACTATTAAGTTTGCGCATAACTTAAAGAAAAAAAGATTTGATTTGGCAATTATCCTTCATCCGACAAACCGCGTGCATCTGGTAACATTTCTTGCCGGGATACATAAAAGGGTGGGCTATGACCGTAAATTAGGATTTTTGCTTACGGACAGGATTAAGCATATCAAACAATTGGGCGAAAAACATGAATTAGAATACAATCTGGATTTAATCAGGTATTTGGGCATTGAACCAGAAGAGAAAAATACATTTATGCCTATAAGGCCAATATCGGAGAAACAGGTTGAGGAGTTATTGCAACAAAAAGGCATAATAGAATCCGATAAAATATTAGCCATTCATCCCGGAGCAAGTTGCCCTTCTAAAATCTGGCCAAATGACAGGTTTGCTGAGGTGGCGGATAGGCTAATTGACAGATATGGATTTAAAGTCTTATTTGTTGCTGCGGCAGCAGATTTAGCATTAGCGCAACGGGTAGTTAAGCAAATGCATCATCCTGCGTTGAACCTGACAGGGAAGATTTCAGTTAGCCAATTGGCAAGCGTGCTTAAGAGGTGCCAGTTATTTATTTCCAATGATTCAGGCCCGGTGCATATTGCTTCCGCTATAGGCATACCGGTCATTTCTATATTCGGCAGGAACCAAAAAGGCTTAAGCCCTCAAAGATGGGGGCCATTGGGAGTTAAAGATAAAATTTTGCATAAAGAAGTCGGCTGTATTGAGTGCCTGGCGCATAATTGCGAAAAAGAATTCGCCTGCCTTAAGGCAATAACAGTTGATGACGTTTTAAATGCGGCTGATTCATTGTTGGAAAAAATAGAAGAAAAATAAAGGGAAACGGTCCATAGTTTCTTGGGATTATTCTGAAGTGGAAAGAAATAAGAGGTCAAAATGAATTCATTTAAACGAGAAAATGTAGAATTGCCTTTAAGCGCGGTCTGGCTCATGAACTCGATCGCCGAATATAAAGGCAAGCAGGAACTCTACGCGAAGCAGTCGCCACAGATTTTAAAGACGCTCCTTGAAACGGCACTTATCGAGAGCGCGGAGTCATCAAACCGCATTGAAGGGGTAACAGTAGATCACGCCCGTTTAAAACCGCTTGTTATCGGCCATAGCAAACCGCGCGACCGTTCAGAGGAAGAAGTTGTCGGTTACCGCAAGGCGCTTGATTTGATCCATACAAAACATAAGAGTCTTCAAATAACACCGGAAACGATTAAAGAATTGCACCGTTTATGCCGGGGTGAGTCGTGGGATGCGGGTAAATGGAAAGAAAAAGATAACGATATTATTCGAAAACACCCTGATGGCCGCGTTGAGGTTATTTTTAAGCCGGTAAGCGCCACTAAAACACCGGAAATGATAAAGCAGGCTTGCCTTAATTATGAGCATAGCGTTTCACAGCTTAAGTATCCTGATCTTTACGCGGTGGCTTGTCTTGTGCTGGATTTCTTAAGCATTCATCCATTCCGTGACGGCAACGGCAGGGTGTCACGGCTTTTGACGCTTCTGGCGCTCTATCAGCATGGTTTTATGGTTGGGAAATACATCAGTCTTGAGCGTATTGTTGAGCAATCAAAAGAAACGTATTATGAAACACTGAATAAGAGTTCGCAGAAATGGCACGAAGCCAAGCATGATGTGATTCCGTGGTTCAATTATTTTCTCGGGACGGTGCTTGCGGCTTATAAAGAGTTTGAGGAACGGGCTGCAAATATAAAACCGACGCGAGGAGCAAAAACGGCACTAGTAATAAAAGCGATTGACAGCCAGCAAGGTGAGTTTTCTATATCAGATATTGAACGCGCCTGTCCCGTCGTTAGCCGGGTGATGATCAAGAAAGTACTTCTTCAAATGCAAAAAGATAAAAAGATCAAATGTCTGGGGAAGGGGCAATCGGCTAAATGGAAGCGAATAGTATACTAATTCTGTGAATGGTATATTGAATGGTATATTGATGTAATTGCTTCAGGCGGTGTTATCAATAGGGCGTTGCAAAAATAAAGGGAAACGGTCCATAGTTTCTGTATAAAGGTACAGTTTTTGATATGGTAGATCAGGCGGTTGATTTCGTGATGTCAAAACTAAATCGTTTTGTCGGTACTCGTAAACTTGGCCCGCAAGCGCCGGTTGAATACGATATTCCGAAGGAAGTAGTTACGGAAGGGATTGTCAACGCCGTGGCTCACCGCGATTATACAAGCAATGCCAGCGTCGAAGTCATGCTTTTCGCGGATCGCCTTGAGATATGGAATCCCGGAACATTGCCGCCATCGCTGACAATCGAGAGCTTGTCAAAGCCTCATTCGTCTCAACCCGGAAATCCGCTGATTGCCGAACCGCTTTTCCTGACGAAGTACATCGAAAAGGCCGGAACCGGGACGGTCGATATTTTTGATAACTGTCGGAAAGCTGGTTTGAGGTTGCCCGCGTTTCGCTTAGAAAACGGTTTTTTTATTTTAACAGTATGGCGTAAAAAGACCGGTCAGTTAAAGCCAGTCATAGGGGCCGAGTCAGGGGCCGAGTCAGGGGCCGAGCCGGTTATAATTGCATTAAGGGATAAGCCGCTTTCTATGTCTGAGATATCTGTGAAAATTGGCAGGAAACAAGTTACAGGGGCTCTTAAACGTTTGGTTCAAGATCTTTTGTCCGAAAGACTTGTTGAACGAACCATTCCAGATAAACCCAATAGTCGTCTACAGAAATACCATTTGACTAAGAAAGGCGCGGAGTATTTAAAGAAGCAAGGCAAGAAATAAGATAGGTACAGCTTTTGCGATGGCGCATAACGTGGCGCAAATGCGAATGTCACGAAAGCCTTAGAAATATCACGAAAGATGTCACGAATAATAACGGACATTATTTCGGACATTTATCGGACATATATAGACAGATGCGCAATTTGCGCGATTACTGCGTGATTAGATAAATCCGCCATAAATGAGCCAAATAAGCCAAAGGGGCAGTAAAGGGGTAAAAGGGGCAATTGGCTTATAATGGGCTCAAGTGGCAGTTTTTCAGGCTGTACTTTTAGGGTGCGAAAGTAACGCTAGACTTATTTTCGCATCACAAAAATACAATATTTAAGGGCAGAGAAGAGAAGAATGACGAAGGAATCTAAAGCTACAGGCATCAAGAATTGGCCGGAGGATGACAGGCCGAGGGAGAAGTTGCTCAAGAAGGGCGCGGGAGCTCTGAGTAATTCCGAGCTTCTGGCTATTCTTCTTCGCACCGGCACTAACGGGACCAGCGCCATTGATCTCGCGCGAAAGGTTTTGAAGAAATTTGGCACGTTCCGGAACATGGTGCATACGGATTCGCGAGATTGGAAAGAGTTTAAAGGTTTAGGTGGCGCTAAGATAGCCCACATTCAGGCCGCGCTTGAAATCGGACGGCGCTATCGGCAGGACGATGTGTTCACCGGGAAGCAGAAGATTGCCTCTGCCAAGGATATTGTGGACATCGTCATGCCCCAGCTTCGCGATCTTAAGACAGAGGTATTCAAGGTGGTGTATCTTGATAACGATAATAGGGTTATTGATATCTCGGATGCCGCTATCGGTACAGTTGATCAGGTTTTCCCGATTGTCCGCGAGATAATTCATGCCGCTTTGCAGAAGTTCGCGAAGTCGATCGTTTGTGTTCATAACCATCCGAGCGCAAATATAACCCCAAGTAACGAGGATAAAAAATTTACCAAAGAGCTGTGTGGTGCCGGAAATTTGATGGAAATCAAGATTCTGGATCACGTCATTATTGGTGATGACAAATATTATAGTTTTGAAGACGAAGGGATGATGGAGTAAATATGAATACACATAGCAAGCAATTGCAAGAAAAGCTCTGGGCCGCCGCGGAGCAATTACGCGCCAATGGTAGCCTTAAGTTGAATGAAATTTCCGAACCGATCCTTGGTCTTATTTTCTTAAAATTTGCCGATGTTCGGTTTAAAAGAGTACAAAAAGGCATTTCTGAAACACGCACAGCTTCGTATGGCACACGCAAGCGTCCGGTGAGCCCTGATGATTATAAAGCTAAAGGGGTGCTTTTTATTCCAGAACGTGCAACCTACTCGTATTTAATGAGTCTATCCGAGAGCGAAAATATTGGTAAGACCATTAATGAGGCCATGAAAGCTATTGAAGCGGAGAATCGCGAGCTCGCCGGTATTCTTCCACAGGATTTCACAGCCATTTCCAAGAAGCAGGATGAGAATAGCCGTATTCTTATACCCTGCTTAAAAATTTCAATCAAATTCCGGACGATATTGAAGGCGATGCTTTTGGAGAGATCTACGAATATTTCCTTGGTGAATTTGCCCGGGCAGAAGGGGCAAAAGGCGGGGAGTTCTTTACCCCACAACCTATTGTTAAACTGTTAGTTGAGATTCTGGAGCCTTATCACGGCAAAATCTATGATCCTGCGTGCGGAAGTGGTGGCATGTTCGTTCAGTCCGCGCGTTTCGTGGCCGCGCACAATAAGGGTAAGCGCTCTATTATGGAAGAAGTAGGCATATACGGACAGGAAAAAGGAGAAAGCAATCTGCGTGTTGCCAAAATGAATCTTGCTATTCATGGGATTTCTGGAAAAATTGAGCTTGCCAATTCCTATTACGAGGATCCGCATCATTCAATTGGTAAATTTGACTTTGTCCTTGCCAATCCTCCATTCAATGTAAAAGGTAAAGACAAGAATAAACAAATCGTTATTGATCCGGCGCGTCTGCATGGCGACAAGCGCTACGCGTTCGGGCTTCCTCTTACCGGTAAAGGCGAGATTAGCAATGCCAATTACTTGTGGATGCAGATATTCGCGAGCGCGCTTTCTCCGCGCGGCCGAGCAGGGTTTGTTATGGCAAACTCGGCAGGAGACGCGGGCAATGCGGAGAAAGAAATTCGCAAAAAAATGGTTGATGCGGGGTTTGTGGACGTGATTATTTCAGTTGGAACTAATATGTTCTTAAATGCTACTCTTTCTTGTACATTATGGTTTTTTGATAAGAGCAAAGCCGGGACCTCTAGACAAAACCAAATTCTTTTCATTAACGCGCAAGACATTTTTATTGAGATAGACCGCGCGCATAGCACGTGGACGGACGAACAAATTCAGGAAATTGCCGATATTGTCCGGCGTTATCGTAAAGAAGAAGGCCGTGGAAAATATAAAGATATTAAAGGCCGATGTAAAGTAGCTGTGCTTGATGAAATTCGCGCCAACGATTATTCGCTTAACCCCGGGCGTTATGTGGAAATTGTTGAAAAAGAAATGGATAATGTGGATTTCCAAGCGCGCATGAAAGAACTGATGAGTGAGTTTACGGCCTTGACCTCAGAGGCGCATAAGCTGGAGAAAAAGATTGGTGAAGACTGGAGGAGGATTTTATAATGCCAAAACGCGTGAAAAAGCGAAGAAAATTAGATAATCAAATTACCTTTTATCAAGCGCCGGATGGCGCGGTAAATATCGAGGTATTGTATGCCGACGAAAATATTTGGCTTACTCAAAAATTAATGGGGCTTTTGTACGATGTTTCAATCCCAACAATCAACGAGCATCTTAAGAATATCTTTGAGACGCGCGAACTTGAAGAAGATTCAGTTATTCGGAATTTCCGAATAACTGCCGCTGACGGAAAAACATACGATACCCGGCACTACTCATTGGAAGCTATAATCGCGGTGGGTTATCGCGTCGGGTCCGAGCGCGGCACGCAGTTTCGCCAGTGGGCTACTAAAATACTACAAAACTATATTCACAAAGGATTCGCGTTGGACAGCGGCCGTTTCAAATATGGCTCACGGTTTGACCAGCGTTTTTTTGACGATCTTCTTGAAGAAATACGCGATATCCGTTCCAGTGAGCGTATGGCCTATCAGAAGATTACCGATATTTACGCCACATCCATTGATTATTCACCGACAGCCGCTGATACCAACGCATTTTTTGCTACCGTCCAGAATAAACTTCATTTTGCCATCACCGGCAAGACCGCGGCTGAGATTGTTAGCGGCCGCGCAAGCGGTTCAAAACCCTATATGGGGCTTACCACATGGCGGCGAGCGCCAAAAGGTAAAATTATGCCCAGCGATGTCGTTATTGCCAAGAATTATTTGGGCCTTAAAGAACTTGATCATCTAAATCGTATCGTCTCAATGTATTTGGATTACGCCGAGCTTCAGGCCGCGCGCGGTAAGCCGATGTATATGCGCGACTGGGTAGGCAAGCTTAACGCGTTTCTCAAATTTAACGAGCACGAGATACTGACTGACGCGGGCAAGATAAGCCATGAAGTCGCCGTGACTTTGGCGATGAAAGAGTACGAAGTTTACAGAAAAGAGCAGGATAAAAAATACGTTTCTGATTTCGACCGTGAGGTTAAAAAAATTACTCAGTTATTCCCTAAAAAGAAGGGAAAGAAGGTTAGGTAGATGAAGATGGAGAAGGTAAAAATAAAAAACATAGGGAGAGTTATTACTGGCAAAACCCCGCCAACATCAAAGAGCGAATTTTTTAATGGGGATTATCCATTTATTACTCCTTCAGATATAAATGATTATAAAATTAGAAGAATTAGCTTAGCCGAGAGAAAATTGAGTGAGAAATGGAGAGTAAAAGCTTCGAACTATTTATTGCCTAATAATACAATTTGTTATGTTTGTATTGGCTCAACAGTTGGCAAATCCTGTCTTACGAGCGGGGAAAGCTTTTCTAATCAGCAGATAAATGCGTTAGTTTGCGATGAAACAAAAGCGAATTATGGTTTTATTTTTTATCTTCTGAAAAACAAGACAAATGAAATAAAAAGAATTACTGATTCATCCGGGGTGGGAAAAGGGATTATTAATAAGACTTCTTTTGAAAATTTGGATATTGAAATTCCAGGTTTGCCAACCCAAACACGCATTGCGTCTGTACTTTCTACCTACGATGACCTGATCGAAGTGAATGAAAAGCGCATCAAGGCGCTGGAAGAAATGGCGCAGCGGATTTATACTGAGTGGTTCGTAAAATTTAAATTCCCCGGCCACGAAAAAGCGCGCATGGTAGATAGCGGCACCGAATATGGCTTAATTCCGGAAGGGTGGGAAGTCAAAACCTTGAGTGAAGTAATGCATTTTGTTCGTGGACGATCTTATTCTAGCGAACAAATTAGTGATACAGGAGGAGACTATTATATAGTCAACTTAAAGAGTTTTAATCGAGGGGGAGGCTTTAGATTTGATGGTGAAAAATACTATTCTGGTCCTGTAAATGACGATCAATATCTACAGCAAGGGGATGTAGTTGTGGCTGTAACCGACATGACAAACGACCGTGCAGTCATTGCGCGGCCAGCTCGGGTGCCACGCATATCTTCTCAAAGGGTAACTTTCTCGGCTGATGTAGTGAAGATGATTTCTGAAAAAATTCCATCCTCATTTATTTATTATTGCTTATTCGATCACCGTTTTACAGAAGCGACAAAACAAAAAGCGAATGGAGCTAATGTACTGCATTTGAAACCAGCGGCAATACTTGAATATAGGACAGTGATTCCATCCATAGATATGTTAAATGAGTTTGAAAAAAAGTGTCACGGGATATTTGGAATGATCGATGTTTGTTTAGAACGAAATCAAGCTCTTGCAAAAACTCGAGACCTTTTAATCCCCCAATTGGTCACGGGGAAAAGGGAGTTGAAAGCAGATCATGTCAAGTCTAACTAATATAGAAAAAATGAAACTAGAGAAACTGTTTGAAATGGGCAGTGGTTACGTCCTGGATTTTTCTAATCGAACTATTCAAGAGTTTATTTTATCTAGTACGAAAGCAGATATTTGGAGTGATAAATATGCTTATGGTAGTGGCTCGAAGGCAAATAGGTTAAGGGCTTTCTGGGAAAAAGAGCCAGATAACTTGGTAGGAAAATTACTTCCTGAAATGTTGGAGTATTGGAAGACTCAAAAGCTCATTAATAATGTTACGATACAGCAGAATGAGCAAGCTTTATTTGATGAGTGTCAAAATATCGTAAATAGGTTACTTGGCAAGAAAATACAAATTGATCTAGGGGAGATGGTAACTGAAGATCAATTTATAAAGAGAGAATTCGAGGGTGTTTCTTTGGACAAGTTAGGCTTGGATGGCGTGATAACCGACATACTAAATCAACGATTAGATGAAATTAGAAAGTGTCTAAATTCCAAAGCGTCATTAGCTGTCATTTTTTTGTGCGGAAGCACGCTGGAAGGTATTTTACTTGGGGTTGCATCGAATAAAGCAAGAGAATTTAACGAGTCAAAGGTTAACCCAAAGAATAAAGAGGGGAAGGTGCTTAAATTTCCTGAATGGTCTCTTGCTAATTTTATCGATGTCACTCACTCGTTGGGTTTGCTTGGTGAGGATGTAAAGAAGTTTAGTCACGCTTTACGAGATTTTAGAAATTATATTCATCCTTATCAGCAGGTGGCTTCAAAATTTACTCCTGATGAACATACAGCAAAAATATGTTGGCAGGTATTACAAGCAGCAATTTTTCAATTATCTGAAAAATCAAATAATCCATGAATCCCTTTACCGAAGACAATTTGGTAGAAAAAACGGCTATTAAGCTTATTAAAGAGGCATGGGTTGATGAGGCGTGCCATATTAATGCGTATACCGACGCTGAAGATGCGCGGTTGGGACGAGAGCATCAGGGCGAGGTGGTGCTTAAGAAGTTTCTGTTGCCCGCGCTAAAAAAGCTTAATCCCAGTTTACCATCAGATGCGCTTACGCAAGCGGTTGAACAGCTCATACGTGACCGTTCTCATCTGAGTTTGGTCAATGCCAATCAAGAGGTTTATAAAATCTTGCATGCTGGGGCAACCGTAAGCGTGCCGCGAGCCGATGGCGCAAGCGATACAGAGCGCGTGAGATTCTTTGATTTTAATACCCCCTCAAATAATCACTTCTTGTGTGTTTCACAACTCTGGGTAGTGGGAGATATGTATACCAAAAGGCCGGATATAGTCATGTTTGTAAATGGTATTCCGCTCGTGCTTTTAGAACTGAAGGCCTCGCACAAGAGTCTCGTGGATGCTTACCGTGATAATCTCCGTGATTATAAAGATACAATCCCAAAACTGCTTTGGTATAATTTGGGAATTATCATATCCAATGGTATTGAAAATAAATTTGGCTCACTCACATCGCCTTTTGAATATTTTAATGAATGGAAAAAAGTAGAGAGCGAAGAGGATGTTTCAAGAACCGATCTTGCCACGATGATTCACGGTGTATGCAAAAAAGAGCGGATAATGGATATCTTTGAAAACTTTGTGTTATTTGATGAATCTCTTGCGGAAGCAAGAAAGATTCTTCCGCGTTATTTCCAATACTTTGGAGTAAATCGCGCTTTTGAGAAAGTGAGCCAGCATAAGGATAATAAGGGCAAGCTCGGCGTGTTTTGGCATACGCAAGGTTCAGGTAAATCGTATTCAATGGTTTTTTTGTCGCAGAAGGTATTTAGAAAGATATCAATGAAATTTACCTTTGTA
>Ga0105164_10002693_pt1 | contig 10974 bp, 8 predicted proteins | sample VDWuncwatermetaG_FD_89674 | JGI IMG/M metagenome (GOLD analysis project Ga0105164, IMG submission 89674) | Wastewater microbial communities from Netherlands to study Microbial Dark Matter (Phase II) - VDW unchlorinated drinking water | ecosystem: Environmental > Aquatic > Freshwater > Drinking...
AGCTCTCTAGCTTTGGCGTATGATCCGGCTTGGATGAGATTGTCATAGCTTATGACTTCAGCGCGGATAAATTTTTCCTCAAAGTCAGAGTGAATGGCGCGGCCAGCACGCGGAGCGGTTGAGCCGCTGGGGATAGGCCAGGCCCTCGTCTCATCCTCTCCTGTAGTAAGAAAGGTGATGAGCTTTAATATTTCATATGCTTTTGTAATAAGCTCGTCGATGCGGGACATATTTTTAAACTCACCTGCGTCATCTCCCATTTGGGCGATCTCGTCCTCGAGTTTGATATTAAGCGCTAGCCAGTCTGCGGAGGTTGGATCTCCGCCACATTTGCGGAGATCCAACCTCCGTGGGTCTGTGTCTGGTACGTTAAACACAAGTATTATTGGTTTTGAAGTGAGTAATTGAAGTTCTCGGATGGCTTTCACAGCTTCTTCGTCAGGGAGGGAAAAGTCTGCGGTAAGTTTTCCGCTTGCAAGATGATCGTGTATAGCTTTATATGTTGCCAGCTTCCTTTTTTCTTTTTCGCCGCCCATCTTGACTTCTTTCTCTTGGCGCGCAATGGCTTTCTCTGCGGTTGATAGGTCTGCTAGTATAAGCTCGGTGTGGATGATGTCGCGGTCCTCTTCAGGGTTAATGCGTCCTGCCACATGATGCACGTCCGGGTTTCCAAACACACGCACAACTTCCACGATCGCATCCACCTCGCGGATATGCGAGAGAAATTTATTGCCAAGCCCTTCGCCTTCGTGGGCACCCTTCACAAGCCCCGCGATATCCACAAATTCGATTGATGCGGGAACAATTTTTTTAGAATGAGAGAGTGCTGCGAGCGCATCGAGACGTTCATCGGGCACGGCAACTACACCAATGTTGGGATCAATGGTGGCGAATGGATAATTGGATGTATCTACCTGTTTTTTAGTTAAGGCTTGGAACAGTGTGGACTTGCCCACATTGGGAAGCCCCACGATACCGATTTGGAGGGACATGTTGATAATGCTAGAATAGGAAAGCTAAAGAAGCAATGATTATTTATCTGCCATACGCTACATTTATGGACATCAACCCGGATATTTTTAAAGCCTACGACGTGCGGGGCACCTACCCTGACCAAATAGATGGTTTTACCGCCTACCGCATCGGCAGAGCCTATATTCATTTTCTGCGCAACAATCCCGTGCTCTCGGGGCCGATTCGCATTGTGGTAAATGCCGACGCGCGCGCGTCTTCACCGGAATTAAAACAAGAGCTCATAAAAGGAATGCTGGATGAAGATGCTCATGTGACAGTCATAGACGCAGGGCTTTCAACTACCCCGATGCATTCATTCATCGTCAACTACACGGCAGCGGATGGCGGGGTGATGGTTACTGCCTCGCACAACCGGGAAGAATACAATGGCTTTAAGTTCTCGCGCCGCGCAGCCTACCCGGTATACATAGGAGGGGGGCTGGAAGAGGTGCGCAATATTGCAGTGCGGGGTATTTTCGAGACCCCTCAAGGGCGTGGGAGCATAACCCAGCAAGACTTTTTGAATGACTATATTGATTTTCTGCGCGCGCATATCGAGCTGAAAAACATAAAACGGTTTAAGATTGTGGTTGACTGCGGCAACGGCATGGCAGGGTTGGTGATGCCGAAATTAGTTGCAGAATTGCCGATTGAGGTAGAGTTCTTATTTGCAAATATTAATATGACTTTTCCAAACCACGAAGCAAATCCCATAAAAGATGAAACGCTCGCAGTTCTTAAAAAACGCGTTGTCGAATCCCGCGCCGATTTCGGTGTCGCGTTTGATGGCGATGGCGATCGGGTTTCGTTTATGGCTTCAGACGGCCTACGAGTGCCTGCGGATTATATCCTGGCCTTATTTGCGGAACACTTCCTGAAAGCTCAACCGGGTGCCACTGTAGTTTACGATCTGCGGGCAAGCAAGGTAGTAGCAGAGCTCATCCAGAAGGCGGGCGGCGTGCCGGTGGGATCCCGCGTGGGCCATACCTATGTTCGGGCGCTTATGCGTGAGCATGAGGCGATAGTGGGAGGAGAAATTTCAGGCCATTTTTATTTTAAAGATTTTTTCCACGCTGACTCTGGAATATTTGCGTTTTTAAAACTTCTCGAGTTACTTTCTGCGGGAGAAAAAAGTCTTGGCGAGTTGGTGCGTCCTTTACAAAAATATGCATCCAGCGGAGAAATAAATATCCAGGTCCCCGACCGCGAGCGCGCAATTGACGCGGTGGCCGCGCATTTTAAGGATGCTCCCCAGATAAGCTATCTCGATGGTCTATCTATTGAATACCCAGATTTTTGGTTTAATATCCGCGCCTCAAACACCGAGCCGCTTCTGCGGCTGGTGATAGAAGGGAGAGAGCAGGGGATAGTGGAAGAAAAGTTGAAAGAAATTAGAGAAATCGTAATCAAATAACATCCTATCGGAGTCGGACTTCAATAGGCTAGATTACGTATTTAGGTTGAGTCCTACTTTTTCATACACTTCTTGAATAGTTTTTGAGGCGACTGCGCGGGCACGTTCGGCGCCATCTTTGAGCACTTCCAATATATAATCTTTATTTTTGAGAAGGTCGGTATGTTTTTTTTGGACGGGTTCTAATTTCTCAATCAATAAATCAGCAAGGGCGGATTTTAATTCGCCATAGCCTTTGTTTATAAATTCAAGTTCAATTTGCATAAATGCTTTCTGTGAAAAAAATTGGTAGATCGAGATCAGGTTAGAGATAGCGGGGCTCTTTTCGGGTTTGTAGATAATTTCTGTGCCTGAATCAGTAACTGCAGATTTTATCTTTTTGCGAATTACTTCTGGGGAATCGAATACTCCGATATAAGTATGAGCCCCATCAGATTTAGACATTTTTTTCGTCGGGTCTTGGAGAGACATAACTCGTTTGCGGGTTCCGTTCTCATCAAAAAATTCTTTAGGAAGTGGGAAGACATCACCAAATCTTGTATTAAAGCGCCGCGCGATCTCTCTTGTGAGCTCTACATGTTGACGTTGATCTTCACCTACGGGCACATGAGTCGGTTTATAAAGAAGAATGTCCGCGGCCATTAAGACCGGGTAGGAAAATAATCCTGCCAGTGCCTCTTTCCCTCCAGCAACTTTTTCTTTATATGCGACCATCCGCTCCAGATCGCCCATTGATGTAATGGTGTTTAAGATCCACATGAGTTGGGTGTGCTCTGGGACGTGCGATTGTACAAAGAAGACTGTTTTCTTGTGGTCAATACCTAGAGCGAGATAGGCAGCAGCTGTTTCAAGTATTTGCCTATGCAAGTCCTTAGGTTGTTGTGGTTCGGTAATCGCATGGAGGTCAGCAATAAAAAAATACGATGGGAATTTATCTTGTAGTTCTACCCATTGTTGGATAGCTCCAAGATAGTTACCAATGTGTATTTCTCCCGAAGGTTTAAGGCCACTCAGGATAACTTTTTCATTTAAGTCTTCTCTCATATCTCAACGATATCCTAAAAATGCTTAGATTCCAACAACTTGGAAACTTAGTTTCCAAGTTGTTACACCTCAATAATCACCGGGAGTACCATCGGCCGCCTTTGGGTTTTGATGAACAGGAACTGGCCGACTTCGTCGCGGAGTTTGTCTTTGACGTAAGCAAGGTTCACGGGATGCATTTTGGCCGTTGTTTCTTCAATGATCCGCCGCACCTGCCCTCGGGCCTCGTGCAGAAGCTCCCGAGATTCGCGCAAGTACACGAATCCGCGCGAGATGATGTCGGGAGAGCCGCGCACTTTTCCGTTTTGAGAATCCACTACCGCGATAATTACAAACATGCCGTCGCCCGCAAGCATCTGGCGGTCTCTAAGCACCACCTCCTGTATATCTCCCACACCCAGGCCGTCCACCATCACGTAATTTGCCGGAATCCGCTCTTCGGTGAGCTTGACCTCCTCGGCCGTGGCTTCCATGACCTGGCCGTTATCCGGGACAAGGATGTGATCGGACTTTAAGCCCGCCTGCATGCCGATTTTAGCGTGGATTTTTAAAAACGAATGATTGCCTTCAATGGGTACCAGATACTTCGGTTTTACCAGCTCAATCATCAATTTCAGATCCTCCTGTTTGGCATGGCCTCCCGCGTGGATGTCGAGCATTTTGTAATTGATGACGTCCGCGCCGTCGCGGTAGAGTTTGTCGGTGAGGCTCTGGACGCTCCGCTCGTTGCCGGGAATGACGGAGGAGGAAAATACCACCGTATCTCCCGGTTGAATCCGCAGAAACTTATGCTCTTTATTGACGATGCGCATGAGCACCGCTCCCGACTCTCCCTGCGCGCCGGTGGCCAGGATCACCACCTTGTGCGGAGGATAATCTTTGATTTCCTGCACGGGGATCACGGTTTCTTTTTTAAACTTCATGTAGCCGAGCTCTCTGGCAATCTCAATATTGGTGCGCATGGAGCGGCCTTCTATCACAATTTTTTTATTGTGCTTTTCGGCGAGCTGAATGATCTGCTGCAAACGCCCCAAGAGGGAGGCGAAGGTACCCACAATGAGGCGGCCTTTGGTGCTCTCAAAGATCTTGTCGATCTCGAGTTTGATTTCTTTCTCGCTGAACTGGTGCCCGGGCTCCCGAGCGTTGGTGCTATCCGACATCAAGACTAAGACATTGCGTTTCCCCAGCGCTTTTATTTTTTCGATTTCTGTTTTGCCCGCGATGTCGGATTTAAGATCAATCTTAAAATCTCCCGTGTGCACTATCACGCCCACGGGTGTCTCGATAATCACACCCAGAGAGCCGGGGATATTATGAGATACGCCGAAGAATTCGATTTTAAACACACCCAATTTGAGTTTAGTGTCGCTGGTGATGACGTGCGTGTTCAGTTTTTGGGATGTGTCTTTGTAGTCTTCCTGGCGCTTTAAGATGATGGCCATGGAGATGTCTGTGGCATACATCGGAATGTCAGCGCCGATCTCGGGCATGATGTGCGGGATGCCACCGATGTGGTCGTAGTGCGAGTGGGTGATAATAACCCCGCGGATATTTTTTCGCTTGGGCAGGAAATAGGCCATATTGGGGATGATGTAGTCGATCCCGGGCATATTTTCCTCCGGGAATTGCAGCCCCATGTCGATGAGAATGATGTCGTCTCCATACTCGAGCGCGGTCATATTGCGCCCGACCTCTTCGCATCCGCCCACGGGGATGATGCGGAGTTTATGGGGGTCTATGCTTTTATGTGCCGCCGGTGCCGGGGCGCTTATGCGATCTTGCGGGCGTGGGGAGGGTCCGCGGCGGAAGCTGCCGCCTCTGGGGCTTCGGGTGCGCGTCTCGCGCTGCTGTAGTTGTATGGGTGTCATAATAAATTTAGTTAATAGATTAGCTGATAATAAGAGGGGATGGTGCGGGCGAGAGGGGTCGAACCTCCACGAAGTTGCCTTCACAGGCTCCTGAAGCCTGCGCGTCTGCCAGTTCCGCCACGCCCGCGAAAATATTTATTTACCAGCGATACTCCATACCCGGCGGGTTTTTATGTACCACTGCTCAATCGAGTTGAAGCGATCATTGGGGAGTGACACAGCTCTCGTACTAACACCATGCAGGGTGGTGGGAATTGCATAGATATAAAGCGGGCTGTACAGGAACACTGCGGGCGTATCGGCTTTTAATTCTTTTTGGAAGTCCTCGTATCGCGCCCGGCGCACTTCGGGGTCGGTGGTTGCGCGGGCTTTCTCCAAAAGCGCATCAACTTTGGTATTGGTGTAGAGCGCGATGTTGAGCCCCGGGTCATTGCGTTGGGAGGAGTGCCAGAAAGCGAACGGATCCGGATCGTGCCCTACCACTTCGCCGAAGAGCACCGCATCATACTTGCGCGGCCGCAGCACATTTTGCTCAAAGTCGCCCAGTTCATAGACTTTCAACTCCACGGAAGCTCCCGTATCGCGCCACATTTTTTGTAAGAGCTTGCCGGTGTGCACCAGATTTGGCGCATTGGAGGTGGCGATAGAGAAAGCCAGCCGAATGCTTTCTTTTTTATTCTTTTTTTCCAAGATCCCATTGCCATCCGTATCTTTCCAGCCCGCAGTTGCCAGAAGCCGTTTTGCGGCGGTGAGATCAAACATACGGTCTTGGTACAGGGGGCTATCAGCGGCGCCGAATGTCCCGGGGGGGATAGGAGAGTAGATTGCCGTCCCCTGCCCCTCAAGTACATCTCTGATAATGCCTGCTTTGTCCGTGGCGAGTTCTAGCGCTTGCCGCACGTCGGGATCAGAGAGAGCTTTAGACAAGTTTTGATTGAAAAATACGGCGAACACGCGGGGAAGTTCTATTTGAAGCAGCCGGCTATTGGGTAAAGCGTTAGCAGTGCCTGCTCCTGGGGCGCTGGCGGTGCTCGCGGAATCAATCATTCCCGCCCGGAGTCCTGAAGCTAAGTCTGCTTCCGTCGCGTAAAACATGAATGTAATATTTTTAATGTACGGCCGCGATCGCGCGGTTGCGCGATTACGTTCGAGTTTGTAGAAAGTGATCCTGCCCGCGCTATTTTTTTCAAATGTCAGCGCTTGATACGGCCCGGCGCCCACCGGTTTTAGATTGCGTTCGGTAAGGTTGAACTCCGTGGCAGGAATGCTGCTCCAGATGTGCGCGGGGAGAATCCCGAGTGTCGTATTTTGCAGGAACGGCGCGTACGGTTTTTGCAGCCGGAAGCGCACGGTTCGCTCGTCAACTTTTTCCACCGCCACACCCTCCCAGTTAGCGCGCACCGCGCTATGATAGGCGGGATTTTTTGCGGCACGTATCGTAAACATCACATCATCCGCAGCTAGGGGAGCGTCATCGCTCCAGCGCGCGTCCGCTCGCAATCTGAATGTGTACGCGAGGCCGTCGGGGGAAACGTCAAAGTGATCCGCAAGCGCCGGCACCAGCACGCCCTCTTCGTTATATCTAGTCAGCCCCTCATACACGAGTGCCACCAGATCACGATCCACGTCGGATACCGCCAGCAGGGGATTGACGAAACGCGGTATGCCCACCGCGCCCTCGCGCAACGACCCTCCATACGCAGGAGCGGTCTTACTAAAACGCTTTGCCACGTTCACTCCGACGAAACCCAGCGAAGCCGCGACAGCCAGTACCAGCAAAACTGCTATGCGTTTTTCCTGCTTACCGAGAAGCCAGGGCAACACCCGCAGTTGATCCCTTCGCAGCTCGGAAAGCGATTTCCAAAAATTCACAATAATGTCCTTGGGGACCCCTTTAAAGGGGCTTTTAATGCGCGAGTTATTTGTTCAACAATACGCTCGCGATACCTGAAACAAGAAATATCGTTGCCAAAGCAATGGTTGTGATAAAAAGAGTCTTTTCGAATCCGCGTTTGGTGCGGTAAAAGCTCCCCGTGCCGCCGAAAGTAGAAGAAAGTCCAGTCCCTTTTTGCTGCAGGAGGATGATGACTATGAGAAGCACGGAAACACCCAGCTGAACGTAGGAGAGAATTTGCCGCATCATTATCTTTATAGCTTAGCATACTGCCAATCCGAGGTCAACCGGCGTCTACATAATTATCCACATCGGCCAAATCTTGTGCGATACTGTGTTTATGGCAAAAGCCAGGTGGATTATAGGTATAGACGAAGTCGGACGCGGTCCTTTAGCGGGGCCGATCACGGTTGCGGCAGTGGCGGCGAAGATGAATCAAGAAGCAAGAATTAAGAATCAAGGAATTTTGGATGGGATTAAAGACTCTAAAAAACTGACGCCTTGGAAGCGAGAGGTGTGGGATACAATCATCCGCAAAAAGTTTCTCCATACTATTTCTTCGGTCCGACCGAAATCGATTGATACTCGAGGCATTTCTGTGTCTGCTCATAAGGCGGTAAAACGCTGCCTGCAAAAACTTACACGTCAATTATCCATCTTGCACACCACCTTGATTCATGATTCGTGCTTCTTGCTTCTTGATGGCGGCTTACATGCTCCTAAGATATTTACCAACCAGAAGACTATCATCAAAGGCGACGAGCTCAACCCAATCATCGCCGCCGCCTCTATTGTCGCCAAAGTCCATCGCGACCGCTACATGACACGCCTCCATAAAAAACTCCCGCAGTACGGCTTTGATCGGCATAAAGGCTACGGCACAAAAGCCCACATGGCAGCAATTAGGGAGCATGGGTTGTCCGAGCATCATAGGGTCTCGTTTTGTAGAAAACTCTTGGTGTGAGCTATGGTTTGCCATTTTTCGTACAGTATTGTATATTGAATCCATTATGTCAGTACGAATGCGGCATACTAAGGGGCATCGCAACCAACGCCGGGCGCACCACGCCTTGAAGCCGGTTGCTACCGTGGCGTGTCCAAAGTGCCATGCGGCTGTCTTGCCGCACCACATATGCATGAACTGCGGGACGTACGCGGGCAGAGAAGTGATTGATGTCCTTGCCAAGCTCACCAAAAAAGAGCGAAAATTGAAAGCGGGTGAGCTCAAAGCCCAGGAAGCGAAAAAAACCGAGAAGCAACTGGTGGCGGAGGGAGCTCGAGTCTGAAGTTTAGCCAGACTGCCCGAAAACTCGTTATTGTTCGAGCGAAGTCGAGAACATACCTTACCGCTAAGCTAAAATTTAAGCTTCTCGACAAGCTCGAAAACTAAATTTTTGCATTTTCGGACGGTCCGAATATCAAGTTAGTACCTTTAGTCATTTTAAAACTTATATGGCCTCACGGCATCTGGCGCGTTCCATAGCAATGCAATCCTTGTACGAGTGGGATTTTAATGCTGGCTTTCGCGGCCCCAGCGCGAGCGCTGCTGATCACGGGGCAGCTCCCGACGTGCATGCAATAGTGGAGCGCAACATCACGGAGTTTGGGCCGGGTCTGGAAGACAAAGCTTTCGTGAGCCGTATTGTGGATGGCGTGTTAGAGCATCGTACCAAGCTGGATGAGGTAATCGAAAAAGCCGCACCCGAGTGGCCCATCGCTCAAGTGGCCATCGTGGACCGTAATGTACTGCGCATTGGTCTGTATGAACTTTTGTTTGGCAATTATAACGAAGTGCCACCTAAGGTCGCCATCAATGAGGCGATTGAGCTCGCAAAAACCTTCGGTGGAGAAAATTCCGGCAAGTTTATAAACGGCGTTTTGGGCACGGTGTATCGCGAGATCGGAGAACCCGGCAAAGACGATGGCCCCAAAAAAGATCTCTCGCCCGAGGAGCTTTCCAAGCTTCCCATAGAAGAAAAAGTTGGCGCGGTGGTGTATCGCCGCCAAGGTCAGGAGAAAAAATTTGCTTTGGTGCATGACGTGTTTGGCTACTGGACATTAGCCAAAGGCAGCCCGGAGGCGGGGGAGAAACTTGAAGATTCCGTGAGGCGCAAAGTGGAAGAAGAGATTGGGGTTCAGACTGTGCGGGTGCAGGATAAACTGGGCGAAAACACCTATGTGGCGCAAGACCCGGAAAAAGGTAGAGTCCGCCGCCGCGTTACCTATTTTTTAGTAGAAACTCCGGATATTGAACTTAAGCTTAAAATCACAGGCGGCCTGGATGATGTGCGCTGGTTTGACGAGGATGAACTCGCGGGCCTTACCATGTACGAAGATATTAAAGGTTTTTTCAAAAAAGCGTTGGAACTTATAAAGTAGAATGACTGATTTATCTCGCTTCGAGGAACAATTGGGCGTTTCGTTTCAAAATAAGGACTTTCTCAAAACGGCGCTGACGCATCGCTCGTATGTCAACGAAAACCCGGGCTGGCCTTTAGGGCACAATGAGCGCCTCGAGTTTCTAGGGGACGCCGTGTTGGAACTAGTGGTCACCAAGTTTTTATTCGAAAAATTTCCGGATAAGCCCGAGGGCGAGCTCACCAGCTTTCGCGCGGCCCTGGTAAACTCACAGATGCTCTCGGATGTGTCTGCCGATCTTGGCGTAAATGATTTTTTGCTCTTGTCTCGCGGAGAGGCCAAAGATATTGGCAAGGCGCGTATGTATATTTTAGCCAATACCTTCGAATCAATCACGGGGGCTCTGTATCTGGATCAGGGGTATGATGCCGCTAAAGATTTTATCGGGCGTGTCTTGCTGCCCCGTATGGAGGAGGTGCTAGAGAAAAAGCTGTATCGCGATGCCAAAAGTTTTTTCCAGGAGAAGGCGCAGGATGTAAATGGCATCACGCCAAACTATAAGGTTATAAACGAATGGGGCCCGGATCACGATAAACACTTCGTGGTGGGCATATTTTTGGGCGAGGAGTTAGTAGCAGAAGGCGAGGGATCATCAAAACAAATTGCCCAACAGGCAGCGGCAGAGAATGGGTTGAAAGCGCGAGGGTGGGAATAGCTTTTCTTCTCCTCCCCTTAAGGTAAGGGGAGGTTAGGAGGGGTTATGATTCTGTAACTCCCTCAATCCCTCTTACATTAAGAGGGAAGGAAGCAAAACCTAATCCAAAAAATTCACCCCAGATCTCGTCGAGACGAAATCCGGGGCGGGTGCGCATTGCTGCGCGGAGCTAGAGAAAAGGAGATTTGGGTCAGTTTACTTTGATGTAAGGGGCATACGTGTTGCCTCCCTCACAGAACATGTATTCTGCGAAGATTATCTCCACGGTCTGCCCAAGCTGTAAGGGTGAGGACTTCGGATGCAGCACAGCTAGGTATTGGCCACTGTTTACTGGCACCAGTAGAACACGGACGAAAGATGAGTTTGGGAGATCATCTCGGATTTCTACAACTTGGTGTGGGACTCCAGCTCCTTTGTTTTCTAGATAGGGTGGTCGTGAAATCCGTTCCATACGCAACTGGTGGATCTCTTCTGGTGTTCGTTTTTTACACCCAAGCCCTCCAGTTGCCAGGAAAGTAACAACGACAAAAGCTGCTACGATCTTTCTCATGGGGTACTCCCTCCTTTCAATTTTTTCATCTCAAGTATAGCATACTAGTATTGCCATGTCAATAGCGTAAAACCATTGCAAAATAAGGAGATTTTGAATTAAGGGCAACTCTATGAT
>Ga0105164_10002694_pt1 | contig 10973 bp, 9 predicted proteins | sample VDWuncwatermetaG_FD_89674 | JGI IMG/M metagenome (GOLD analysis project Ga0105164, IMG submission 89674) | Wastewater microbial communities from Netherlands to study Microbial Dark Matter (Phase II) - VDW unchlorinated drinking water | ecosystem: Environmental > Aquatic > Freshwater > Drinking...
CCCTGGTCGAGATGCAGGTCCTGGCCGGGGAGCGGGGCGCCTACCGCCTGGCGCAGGCCCTCCCCAGCATCCAGGTGCCGGCCACGGTCCAGGCGGTCCTGGCGGCCCGGATCGACCGGCTCCTCCCCGAGGAGAAGCACCTCCTCCAGGCCGCGGCGGTGGTCGGGGAGGACGTCCCCTTCGCCCTCCTGCAGGCCATCGCCGAGGAGCCGGAGGAGGCCCTCCGCCGGGGGCTGGCCCAGCTCCAGGCTGCCGAGTTCCTCTACGAAGCCAGCCTCTTCCCGGATCTCGAGTACACCTTCAAGCATGGCCTCACCTACCAGGTCGCCTACGGCAGCCTCCTCCAGGAGCGCCGACGCGCCCTGCATGGCCGCATCCTGGAGGCCATCGAACGCCTGTACCCTGACCGCCTCGCCGAACAGGTCGAACGGCTCGCCCACCATGCCCTCCGAGGCGAGGTGTGGGAAAAGGCCGTGGCCTACCTCCGTCAGGCCGGGGCCAAGGCGGCAGCGCGCTCAGCCAACCGGGAGGCGGTGGGTTACTTTGACCAGGCGCTGACTGCTCTGCGGGGGCTCCCGGAGGGTCACCACACCCTTGAGCAGGCCATCGACCTCCGCTTCGACCTGGTCAATTCGCTCTACCCACTCGGAGATTTCACCCCCATCCTGGACCATCTTCACGAAGCCGAGGTCCTCGCCAACGCTCTCGACGACCAGCGTCGGCTGGGGCGGATCTCCGCCTACATGGCCGCCTGCCTCTGGCGGCTGGGGGAGCACGAACGAGCCGTCGAGCCCGCCCAGCGCGCCCTGACGATTGCCGGCGCTCTGGCGGACTTCCCGCTCCAGGTCGAGGCAAATTTCCGATTGGGCGAGATCTACCACGCCCTGGGAAACTATTGGGGCGCGATGGAGACCCTCAGGAAGAACGTGGCCTCCCTCCAGGGGGACCTGCTTCATGAGCGCCTAGGCATGCCCGGGCTTCCTTCCGTTATCTCTCGCATCTGGCTAGTCTGGTGCCTGGCCGAACGGGGAGATTTCGCCGAGGGGATTGCCCACGGAGAAGAAGCGGTCCAGATTGCCGAGTTCGTGAAGAACGATTTCGACCTGGTAGGCGCGTATGTGGGTCTCGGCCTTCTACACCTCCGCAAGGGAGAGCTCCAAAGAGCCATCCCCCCGCTCGAACGTGGCCTGCGACTCTGCCAGGTGGCAAACATTGCTCTCCTGTTCCCGATAGTTACCGCGCAAATGGGCGCTGCGTACGCCCTCTCTGGGCGGGTCGCCGAGGCGCTGCCGCTCCTAGAGCAGGCTGTGGGGCATTCTGCCTCCAAGAAAATACTGTTCGGCTATTCGCTGTCGGCTGCCTGGCTCGGCGAGGCCTACCTCCTGGCCGGCCGCATGGAGGACGCGGTCCAACTTGCCGCGCGTGCCCTCCAATTCGCCCGTGACCACAAGGAACGGGGACACGAGGCTTGGGCCCACCGGCTCGTCGCCGAGATCGCCGCCCACTCCGATCCCCCCGACGTCGAGACGGCCGAAGGCCACTACCGTCAGGCCCTAGCGCTGGCCGACGAACTCGGGATGCGCCCGCTCCTGGCCCACTGCCACCTCGGCCTCGGCACACTATACGCCAAGATCGGCCGACGGCCCGAAGCTCACGCCAAGCTGTCCGTGGCCATCGAGCTGTACCGCTCCATGGACATGACCTTCTGGCTGCCCCGCGCTGCAGGTGAACTCGCACGGGCGGGATGACGTGATGGAGGTAGGGCCGGCCCCCTGGAAGCTAGCCCTGCGAGGGCCCTCGGGGGAGAAACCTTTTTCGTCCGTCAGGCTTTGGTCTTGAGTTCCGCGTCGTGGGCGGCGATGAAGGCGCGGATGTCGTCGGCCATGTCCAGGAGCTTTAGCCACTGCTCCTTGTAGAGGGTCACGGGAAAGCGGCCCAGGCCGTACACGGAGACACCCCCCTTCTCGCTGACCCGAATAGAGGTCCCCCGCCGCGCGGCGCGCTTCAGGGCCTCGTTCTCCCGCTGCAGCCGCTCCATCTCCGCTTGCAGCTCCTCGTCAGCCATCGCAGCACCTCTTTCCCCGTCGCCCTCCGCCATTCGCTTGGGGCCTCGTGGTCGGTGGGGCTTTGCGAACTGGCGAACGGTCGAACGGCCGAACAGCCGAATGGTGTTGGCGGTTACGGGAAGATGCCCAGCTCCATGTAGGAGGTCGCCACCTTGTTCAGCGCGTTGAGGAAGGCGGCGGTCCGCAGGCCCGGGCAGCGGGGGTTGCCCTTCCACAGCTCCCGGATCTGATGGTAGGCCCCGATCATGGTCTCCTCGAGGCCGGAGTTGACGAGGTCGACCTCGTCCGCGCCGCGGGCGATGGTCCGCCGCTCGTCTTCGGAGAAGCTCCGCCCGGACGCCTTCTCGATGGCGCTCACCATCCGAACGAAGGCCGCCTCCTCGAAGCGTTTCCCCACCCGCCCGAGTCGCACGTGCGAGAGATTCTTGACCCACTCGAAGTACGAGACGGTGACGCCTCCCGCGTTGAGATACACGTCGGGGATGATCAGCACGCCTTTGTCGAGGAGGATCTTCTCGGCCTCGGCCGTGGTGGGGCCGTTGGCAGCCTCCCCGAGGATCTTCGCCCGGTTGCGCGGGGCGTTTTCGCCGGTGATTTGGTTTTCCAGGGCGGCCGGGATCAGGATGTCGCAGTCCAGCTCCAGGGCGGCCGCGGATGGCGTGATGTTCTTGGCGCCCGGGAAGTTCAAGATGGAGCCCGCCTCCTTGAGGTGCCGGGCCACCGCGGCCACGTCCAACCCCTCCGGCCGGAAGATCGCGCCGTCGCGCTCGGCGATGGCCACGATCCGGCACCCGCCTTCCTGGCAGAACCTGGCGGAGTGGTAGCCGACGTTCCCGAAGCCCTGGACGATCACCCGTTTGCCCTCGAGGCCCCGGGAGAGCCCGAGGGGTTTTATGTCCTCGGCCTGGTCGCAGGCCTCGCGGAGCCCGAAGGACACCCCGCGCCCGGTGGCCTCGATGCGCCCGCGGATGCCGCCCTGGGTCACCGGCTTGCCGGTCACGCAGGCGAGGGCGTCGATCTGTCCCGGGTTGAACGCCGAATAGGTATCCGCGATCCACGCCATCTCGCGGGCGCCGGTGCCGTAGTCGGGGGCCGGCACATCCAGGCCAGGGCCGATGAAGTTCTTCTTGATGAGCTCCGCCGTGTACCGCCGCGTGATGTGCTCCACCTCCTCCGTGGAGTACCTCCGGGTGTCCACCTGAATGCCGCCCTTGGCGCCCCCGAACGGCACATCCACGACGGCACACTTGTAGGTCATCAGCGCTGCCAGCGCCTTGACCTCGTCCTCGTTCACCTCGGCGGCGTACCGGATGCCGCCCTTCACGGGCAGCCGGTGGTGGCTGTGCTGGACCCGCCACCCCGAGAACACCTCGTACCCATATTGGGTCCGCACGGGGAACTGGAAGGCATACACGCCGTTGCAGACCTTGATCTGATCGAGCAGACCTCGCGGGTGATCCGTGAGCGCCGCCGCCTTCTCGAAGTAGATGTTCACGGTCTCGAAAAAGCTCGGGGCCGCGCGCGTCGTCGCCATCGGTTCGCTCTCCCTCTTGACGAAGCTTCCAGCTCTCAGCCATCAGCTCCCGCAGGATTGAGTGCTGAGGACTGAGGACTGAGTGGCCCGGAATGGAGGGAGGTGCTCAGTCCTCAGTCCTGGGTCCTCAGTCCTCCAAATGGTGATGGCCTCCCATCACCATTTGGTGCGGCCGCCGTCCACGTAGAGGACGTGGCCGGTGACGTCGGCGGCCTCGTTCGAGACGAGGTAGGGGACGGCGGCGGCCACGTCGCCCGGGCGGCCCCAGCGGCCCAGCGGGGTTTGCTGGGTAGTGAACCGGCGCCGCGCGGGGTCACGCCAGACCTCCTCGCTCATACGGGTATGCACCGCCCCCGGGGCCACGGCGTTCACGCGGACCCCGTACTTTCCCCATTCGCAGGCCAGGGCGGAGGTGAAGTGGGCCACGGCGGCCTTGGCGGCGCAGTAGGCCGTGCCCCGGGGCAGGGCGATGGCGGCGCCCATGGTGGCCAGATTCACGATGGCGCCCCGGCGCCGGCGGATCATGTGGCGGCCGACGATCTGGGAACAGAGGAAGGTGCCCGTGAGGTTGACGCCCAGGAGGCGTTCCCACTCCGCGTCCGTCAGGCGTTCGGTTTCGTTGCGCACGTGGGCGCCGGCGTTGTTCACCAGGATGTCGATGCGCCGGAATCGGCGCAGGACCCCGTCCACCAGGGCCTGGACGGAGGGGCGCTGCGTCACGTCCACCGGCAGGGCCACCGCCCGCAAGCCGGCCGCCCGCAGGCCGGCCGCCGCCCGCTCGCCGCGGGCGGCGTCGCGATTGGCGATGGCCACGTGCGCGCCGGCCTCGGCCAGGGCGCGGCTGATGGCCAGGCCGATCCCCTGGTTGCCGCCCGTCACGATGGCCACCCTCCCTTCCAGGACTGAGGACTCAGGACTGAGGACTGAGTGGGCGCCAGTTCGAGGCCGACGGGCCGAAACCCTCTCAGTCCTCATCGCTCAGTCCTCAGTCCTGTGCGGAGGCCCACAGCTCGATGAAGCCGGCCAGGATGGCCGCGCGCTCGACGAGGGAGCGGGACCAGATGAACTCGTCGGGGCTGTGGAAGCGGTCGCCGGCGGGGCTGAGCCCATCGATGGTGGGGGCGTGGCGCCACGTCCGGTTCCCGTCGGAGGCGCCGCCGGCGGCGACGGTTCCAATGGCCACGCCCAAGGGCGCGGCCGCCTCGCGGAGCAGCGCCAGGAGCCGGCCGGTGGCCTCCTGCTCGGGCCAGGGGGGGAACCCCCACTCGCCCTCCAGCTTCGCGCGCGCCCCGGGCACGTGGGCGGTGCCGGCGATCCCCTCCAGGGCGCGCGTGAGCGCCTCGGCGCCGTCCGGCGTGGCGGCGCGCACGCCGATCTCGGCGACCGCGTGGTCCGGGATCACGTTGGACCGCTCGCCGCCCCGGAAGGTTCCCACGTTCACGGTGGCTCCCTCGAATGCGCCGGCCAGGGCCTGGATGGCGCACACCTTCTGGGCCAGGTCCCAGATGGCGTTGATCCCCAGCTCGGGCTGGTTGCCAGCGTGGGCGGCGCGCCCCCGCACCTCGAGCACGTAGCGCCCCGCCCCGCGGCGCGCCACGACGCATTCGCCGCCCACCCGGGCCGGCTCCAGCACGGCCACCGCCGCGGCGCCCCGGGCCTCGCGTTCGATGAGGCCCCGCGAGGTCGGCGAGAAGACCTCCTCGTCGCTGTTGAGGACGGCGACGATCGCCGTCCCGGGCGGCGGGAACGCCCCCGCGGCGGCCAGGGCCCGCAGCGCGAAGACCAGGGCGCAGAGGCCGCCCTTCATGTCCGCCACGCCGGGGCCGAAGGCCTTGTCCCCCTCCGCCCGGAAGGGCCGCGCCCGCGCCGTGCCGGCGGGATACACCGTGTCCATGTGGGCCAGGAGCAGCAGGCGCCGCGGCCCGTGCCCGCTGCGGGCCACCAGGTGGTCGCCCCGCTCGCGCTGCGGGAAGCGCTCCACGCGGAACCCGAGGGCCTCCAGGGCGCCCGCCATCTGCGCCCCCACGCGGTTCACGCCGGGCGGATCGTCGCTCCCGCTGTCCTGGTTCACCAGGTCGGCCAGGAAGGCGAAGGCCGCCGCCTCCTGCCGTCCCAGGAAATCGTAGTGCTCGCGAGTGCCCACGCGGGTCCCTCCGGTGGCTCGCTGCCGGGCGGGCCCTACCTACCGCAGTCGCGCGGCGGCTGTCAATGGCTTTCCGGCCGGCCGCGCCGCGCGGCGCTTGCCCGGCCCCGCCCTTGACGCCCGCCGCGCGCCGCGCCTATGATGCGTCCACCCCGGAGATCCTTCGGGCGCGTTCTCCGCGCGAGGAGCAAGCCATGGCGAAGGCGAGAGGTCGCTGGAAGGGGGGGGCGCGGTGCGCCGTCTGCCTCACCTTCGACGTGGATGGGGAGAGCCTCTGGATCGCCCGCGATCCGGCCCTGGCCGAGCGGCCTCTGCACATGGCCATGGGGGCGTACGGGCCCAAGGTGGCGGTCCCCCGCATCCTGTCGCTGCTGGACCGCCATCGGATCCGCGGCGGCTTCTTCATCCCGGCCTGGACGGTGGAGCGCTACCCGGACATGGCCCGCGAGATCGTCCGCCGCGGGCACGAGATCGGCCACCACGGCTACCTGCACGAGAAGCCCTTTTTCCTGTCAGGGCCCGAGGAGGAGGAACAGCTCCTGGTGAAGGCCGTCGCCATCATCCAGGAGATCGCCGGCGTGCGCACCCTGGGGTCCCGCACCCCATCCTGCGATCCCAGCAAGCACACCATGCGCCTCCTGAAGAAGCACGGCTTCGTGTACCACAGCAACATGATGGACAGCGACGACCCGTACGTCCACGGCGGCGAGGCCGCCGGCCTCATCGAGCTGCCCACCAGTTGGCCGCTGGACGACTTCATCTTCTTCGGCTTCAGCGGCAACCCGCCCCTGGGCAACGGCATCTGGAGCCAGCGGGAGGTGTACGAGATCTGGGTGGAGGAGTTCGAGGGCGTGTACGCGGCCGGGGGCTATTACAACCTGATGATGCACCCGCAGGTCATCGGCCGCCACCACCGCATGCGGATGGTGGAACGGCTCGTCCGCCACATGAAGGCCAAGGGCGACGTGTGGTTCGCCACCCCGCTGGAGATCGCGCGCTACTGGGCCGACCATCTGGCCGGCGCCCCCGGGCCAAGCCGCCCTGCGGGGGTGAAGGGCGCGGCCGCGGCGGAGGCCAAGCGACGCAGGTGACGCCATGACGCGCAAGGGCAAGGCGCTCCTGGCGGCGGTCGCGGGCCTGGCGGCGGCGGCCTGGGCGCTCGGCACGGCCCCGGCGGCCACGCGGCCGCTGACACGGGTGGTGATCGGCTCCAGCACGCGGGTGAAGAGCCCCGGGTTCAGCAACCTGTGGATCGGCAAGTACCTGGGGTTCTACGAGGAGGAGGGCATCGAACACGACGTCTTCTCGGCCGAGGGCCACGCCCAGAACCTTCAGCTCCTCTTCCGCAACGAGGTGCACCTGGCCGTGGGGGCGCAGGATTCGGTGTTCCAGTCGGCCGCCCGCGGAGAGCACCTGCCCGTGAAGTTCGTCTGCTCCTACATGCGCGGGATCATCTACCAACTGGCGGCGCGCCCCGACGATCCCGCCCGGGAGATCAAAGACCTGCGCGGCAGGAAGATCGGCGTGGCCAGCCTGGCCCACGCCGGCCTCCTCTACGCCAAGACGGTCCTGCGCGACGCCGGCATCGACCCCGAGCGGGAGGCGCAGTTCGTGGCCGTGGGGTCGGGGCCCCAGGCCGGCCAGGCCCTGCAGCGCGGCGAGGTGGACGCGCTGGCCCACTGGGACGTGGAGTACGCGAACCTCGAGAACCTGGGCTTCAAGTTCCGGCTCCTCCCCCAGCCTCCCTCGGTGCGCGAGATGTACGCCGGGCACACGCTGGCCACCAGCGAGGAGTTCCTGCGGATGCACCGGGACGCGGTGGTGCGGGGGCTGCGGGCCCTGGTGAAGTCCATCATCGTCTTCAACGAGAACCCGGAGGCGGCCACCCGCATCCACTACCAGATGTACCCGGAGCTGATCCCCAAGGGGCGTCCCTTCGAGGAGACGATCCGGGTGGGCACGCGGATCACCCAGGTGCGCGTGCCGCTGATGCGGAAGGAGGCGGGCCGGGTGAACCGGTGGTGCGAGTTCCACCCGGAGGCGTGGCGGGCCTACGTGAAATTCCTGGGCCTGGAGGGCAAGGTGGACCCGGCCCAGTTCTACACCAACGACCTGGTGGCCGACGTCAATAACTTCGACGAGGCCAAGGTGATCGCCCAGGCCCGCGCCCTGCTCATCCGGTGACGGAGGGGCCCGGAGGGAACGGCACATGGCGGAGACGGATGAGACGGGGACGGCCCCGCTGACGGACGCCCAGATCAACGAACAGGTGGGGGTGCTGCTGCGGCGCGAGATCGAGGCCCGCATCCTCGCCCCCATCATCGTGGCCCTCAGCGCCGAGTTCGGGCGCGAGCGGGTCATCGAGATCGTGACCCGCGTCATCAAGGAGATCGCGCGCGAGCAGGGCCGCGGCCTGGCCGCCGTGGCGGGCGGCACCGGCCTGGCCGACTTCGTGGGCAACAAGGGGGCCTGGCGGAAGGGCGGGGCCCTGGAGACGGAGGTCCTCCACCTGGACGAGGCGCGGTACGAGTACAACGTCACCCGCTGCCGCTACGCCGAGATGTACCATCGCCTGGGCATCCCGGAGATCGGGTTCCTCCTCTCCTGTAACCGGGACTTCGCCTTCGGCGAGGGCTTCAACCCGGACATGCAGCTCACCCGCACCCAGACGATCATGCAGGGCGCCCCCTGCTGCGATTTCCGCTACCGCCTGGAGCCGCCCCCGGGGCCGGCGGAGGCGCCGAAGGGGTGAGCGGGGCGAGGGCACCGATGCGGGGCGTGCGCGCCGTCGTCTTCGACGCCTACGGGACGCTGTTCGACGTGCACTCCGTGACGGCCGCCTGCCGCGAGGTGACGGCCGATCCGGAAGCCCTGAGCCTGCAGTGGCGGGCCAAGCAACTGGAGTACACCTGGTTGCGCGCCCTCATGGGCCGCTACGAGGACTTCTGGGCGGTGACGCGGGCGGCCCTCCGGTTCGCCCTGCAGCGCGTGCAGGTGCAGGCCAGCGAGGCCCAGGTGGACCGCCTCATGGAGGCGTACCTGACCCTGCGTCCGTTCCCCGAGGTGCCCGACGCGCTGCGGGCGCTCCGCCCGCGGCACACGCTGGCCATCCTCTCCAACGGGTCGCCCCGGATGCTCCAGGCGGCCGTCGAAAGCAGCGGGCTGCAGGCCACCCTCCACCACGTCCTCAGCGTGGACGAGCTGCGCACCTACAAACCCAACCCCCTCGTCTACGAGCTGGCCCCCCGGAAGCTGGCGATCCCGAAAGAGGCCATCGCCTTCGTGTCGTCCAACGCGTTCGATGTGATCGGCGCCAAGGCCTTCGGGTTCCCGGTGTGCTGGTGCAACCGCGCCGGGGCGCCGCTGGACGAACTGGGGTTCGCGCCGGACGTCACCGTGCGCCGGTTGGACGAGCTGCCTCAGGCGCTGGGGCTCTGACACCCGGCGCCGGTCCGTCGCAAAAAAAACCTTGCGGGAGACGCACAACCTGTTGTAAGGATTGAGCCCACCCGGGCCGATCTCCCCCTCAACGGGAGCAGGGGGCGAAAGGGGGCTTCTCCAGCGCAAGGGAAGTTTGCGGGAGCCTTGTGGGAGAGGCGAGTCAGGCTTCTGGCCCTGCCCCATGGCCATGTGGACCGTGGGCGGTGCCTCGAAGGAAGGAGGGTTCGACATGCGCAGGTGCTCGACGTTCCGGTTGCCCTGGTTGTGCAGTCTGTTGGCCATCGGCCTCGTTGCCCTGGTGGCCCTCGCGCCGGCGCCGGCGGTGGCCGCGACGCCCGCGGGGGCGCCGGCCGAGTTCAAGATCGGCCACGTGGATTTCCTCTCCGGGGCGGCGGCCACCTTCGGCGTTCCTGGACGGAACACGGCCGAGTGGCTGGTGGACAAGTGGAACAAGGAGGGAGGTATCCGGGGGGTCAAGGTCAAGATCCTCTTCGCGGACGAGGCCGGTACCCCCGACAAGGTGGTTACCGAGTTCCGACGCCTGGCGGTGGAGGAGAAGGTCCACGCCGTCACGGGCTACACCTCGAGCGCCAACTGCCTGGCCCTCCGGCCGGTGGCCGAGGAGCTCAAGGTCCTGACCATCATCCACGTGTGTGGGACGCGCCGGCTCACCGAGGATTTCAAGCTCCAGTATATGTTCCGGACCGCCAACACCCAGACGGCGGATAGCGTCATGGGTGCCCGGTACGTCCTCTCCATCAAGCCGGACGTGAAGACCGTGGCGGGGGCCAACGAGGACTACGCCTGGGGCCGCGATTCCTGGGAGGACTTCAAGTCGGCCCTGCTCCGCTTCAAGCCGGACGTGAAGTTTGTGGGCGACCTCTGGACCAAGATCCAGGCCGGCGAGTACTCTGCGGAGATCTCCAAGCTCCTCGCCCTGAACCCCGACGTGGTGCACAGCAGCTTCTGGGGCGGCGGCCTCATCACCTTCGTGAAGCAGGGGGCCCCGCGGGGGCTCTTCAAGGACCGGCTGGTGTTCCTCAGCACGGGGGAGCAGGTCCTCCAGGACGTGAAGCGGGACATGCCGGACGGGGTGATCGTCCAGCCCCGTTCCACGCCCGGCTACTTCCTGCACCCCGACCCGGAGAAGAACCCGCTGCAGAAGGAGTACGTGGAGGGCATGAAGGCCCGCTACGGCCGGTACCCCGATTACCCGCAGTACCGGACCTACAACGCCCTGGCGGGCCTGAAGGCCGTCTACGAAAAGGCCATCGACCAGGCCGGCGGCAGGTGGCCGAGCACCGAAGATGTCATCAAGGCGTTCGTCGGCCTCACCTGGGAGGGCCCGCTGGGCAAGATCACCATGCGGGCGGACCACCAGGGGGTCCACGGGGGGCTCATCGGGATGACCAAGTTCAACCCCCAGTACGGCTTCGCGACGCTGGAGCGGGTCGTGGAGCTGCCGGCGGACCAGATCATGCCGCCGGTGGGGGTGAAGAGCCCCGACTGGATCGGGACGCTGAAGAAGTAGCGCCGGCCTTCAACCGGACACCGCGAGCGCGGGAAGGGGAGGGGGCAAGCTCCCTTCACTTCCCGCGTTCCGTTCTGGCGCGGGGCCCCGCCCGTGCCTCTCCGCCTCACGGACGAGGACTTCCGGGGCGCCGCGCGAGCCACCATGCGGATACTGACCATCATCGTAATGGACGGCACGATCTTCGCGGCCGTCCTCTTCCTGCTCTCGGTCGGCTTGACGTTGATCTTCGGGGTGCTCCGCATCCTCAACGTGTCC
>Ga0105164_10002695_pt1 | contig 10973 bp, 15 predicted proteins | sample VDWuncwatermetaG_FD_89674 | JGI IMG/M metagenome (GOLD analysis project Ga0105164, IMG submission 89674) | Wastewater microbial communities from Netherlands to study Microbial Dark Matter (Phase II) - VDW unchlorinated drinking water | ecosystem: Environmental > Aquatic > Freshwater > Drinking...
GACCGCCCCCTCACGGATCACTTCGTCATTAAAAAAGAGGAACTTCTCACCCGCTTCCACAGCCCCGCTGGCAAGTCCCCCAATGACAGGCCGTTGACTAAAATCTTCGTTCAGATCCTCCAGGAGTTTCATGGCATCGCAACTGAAAGGTTCCGGGATGAGAATAAAAGAAGGGTTGTCGGAGGGTGAAACGCCGATACCCGATGTCCATCGTTTTCCGGACCCAGACATGGAAATTTCAAGTTCAATGGGACTCACGATAAAGGGATGGATCGCGACACCGGGAAGATGGGCCACGACAAGAGACATGGCAGGCAAAAACTCAAGCTCAAGGTCTTTGCCGATCACCCCGCTTGAACTGCACCCGATGAGAACCGGGTTCCCAAGGGAATTCCGGAGCGTCCTTGCCAGCTCCTCCCAATCCGCTCCGTAAGAAGGGGAGACAAAAAGGAGGGCGAGGTGCGGATTTTGCGAAAGGGCCTTTCGCACCTCTTCACACAGGGCGCCGACCGCCGCCTGCGCATCTTTTTCTTGGGTAATGGCTGAGGCAAACTGCATGGACATTCTCCTTTACTCCTTCCTAATCATACAATCTTTCGGGTAAAGATACAAGGGGACAAGGGTCCCAAGATCCTCAAACCGTTTTTTTGCAAATCGGATCCTTCCGAGCGAAAGAAGTGTGGCCGGGTCCGGGATATCGTAGGTCGGATCGGTAAAGAGGGCCCTTTCCCCCAACACCTCAACAATTTTTTCCCGATAAAGAGTCGTTCCTCCTCCCAAAAAAAGTGTTTCTGTCCTAAGATCCTTTAGAAAAGATGCGGGAGGAGTGACCCTTTCTTTTATTTTTTTATGGAGGAGGCCATTTTTTCTTTCATAGAGCGCGGCGTAGACCTGCTCCCTTTTGGCGTCGATGAGAGGAGCGATCTGAATCCCATTTTGAGGAACCGCCTCCGCAAGGCAATCCAAGGTCGGGACACCGACGACCGGTTTCTTAAGACTGAAGGCCATCGCCTTCGCCATCGAGATCCCGACGCGGAGCCCCGTGAAAGAACCGGGGCCGAGCCCCACGATAAAGCCGTCGATCTCCTGAATGGAAAGGCGGTGCCGCTTCAGGCCGTCCCTTAAAATCGGAAGGAGGTGCGTCGAATGTTTCCTTTCCAGAAGAATCCTTTCCTTCAGGAGCACTTTCTCCCCATCAGAAATCCCGAGACAGAAGTATTCGGTCGAGGTGTCCAAGGCAACGAGTTTCATATAGTTCTGGGTTCCAATTTAAAATTCAAAACGAAAAATTCAAAACCACAATTCAAAATTTAAAACTGCTGACGAGCTTCTCATAATAGAGGCCCTCCGGATGAAACGTAAGAACCCGTTCATTCTTTTTGGAGTGATGGAATTCAATTCGGAGATATTCCCTCGGCAGAAGGGATTCGATCCGATCGGCCCACTCCAAAACAGAAACTCCTTTTCCATAAAGATATTCTTCGAGTCCGATTTCCTGTTGGAGCCGCAAAAGATCTGACGCATCCGTGAGTCGATGGGCGTCAAAATGATAAAGAGGGATTCTTCCTTCATATTCTCTCATGAGGACAAACGAAGGGCTATTCACCGGATTCTGCTCGTTGACCCCGAGCCCCTTCGCAATCCCCTTCACAAACGTCGTCTTCCCCGCGCCGAGTTCTCCGATGAGCCCAAGCACCTCTCCCCCTTTGAGAATCTTTCCCAGCCGTTTCCCGAATTCCATTGTGACGACAGCACTTTTTGAGATAATTTTCTTTTTCATGTTAAGAATAATCTGGTTCACTTACGGTAGGCTTCTTTTCGGTGGACAATGCGGAGAATCAAGATGCCTTCGGTTGTTTTGGTGTAGATCACGCGGTAGTCTCCGATTCGATACTTGAAAAGACCTTCAAACTCTCCTTTCAAAGATTCACCTCTTGAAGGGTTCTTTGACAATTCTTCCTCTAACTTTCTGACAAGGCGTCTTGCAACGGTCTTATCCAGATGACGAAGGTCTCGCTCAACGGAGGCTTTGTAGACGATCTTATAGGTCAAGACGTTTTCTCAACTCAGCGCTGGTGAGAATCGCATCATCCTTATCGCGGAGTCGGTCGAGAGCGATCTGGTAATCGGCATACTCTGCGAGATACGTCTCAAGGGCCTTCCGAATCAAATGGGACTTGGGTCGATCCAGTGATTTTGCAAGTAGCTCTAATGCCTTGACCAGGTCATTGGGAAGTCTTAACGAAATGGCGGTGGACATGAAACCCCTCCTTTGTAATACAAGTATATCATATAATACATTGAAATACAAGTAGTTTCTATATCTCGACGTCCAAAAATTTATTCCGGCTTTTCTCGCCCTGGACCAAATGGATCTGTGACCTTTTGAGGCCGAAGTAGTCTGCAAGAAGTTCGATCACGGCGCGGTTCGCCCTCCCCTCCGTCGCCGGCGCAGTGACATAAACCTTGTAGCGCCCTGCCTCTTCAATCACTTCGTTTTTCTTCGCCCTCGGCACCACGCGAATGCAAATCCGTTTCATGACCAATAGATTATTAGAACCGCCGACTGCAAAGTCTAAAAAGCAGATCGGATTTCACATTCAAAAATAGAACTTTCCCCTATTTTTACCTAAAGTAAATCCCAAGATCGCAAGACCGTTTATGACAAAACCTATGAGCGCTATCATCTTCACAGCTTTCCTTTTTCGTCCTCTGTTTTCTTTAAAAAAAGCATCTGCCCCAAAGCATAACCCGAAAGCCGACAAGACTTCAGGAGCAACATCAAAAACAGGGCTAATAAGATTTGCTACTCCAATAACGAGCGATAAAATAGCGAGAGTCATCGCGACCTCCTTTCAAAAATGCCTGAAGCCGCCCTGGAGAGGAATGATTGTCTTTCCGATATGGATACGGATCCTTTTCTCTTTTGCGACGATCTTGCCGATTTCGGAAATTCGGAATCCCAATCTGTTTTTCTTTTGAAGGAGACGCTTGGTTTCCCTCGGGGATACCGTAAAAAGGAGTTCGAAATCTTCTCCGTCGTTCAGGGCGCTGTTGAGAGTCGAACCCTTTGAAATGGGTACCGCTTCTCCGTTGACCACAGCACCCACCTCACTTTCCTGACAAATATGGGCCAAATCTTTGGCTAGCCCATCGGAAATATCAATCATCGAGGAAAGACGAAAATACTTTGTCAGAAGCCGCGCCTCTTTCACACGCGGGATAAAAGTGAGATGCCTCCCTTTCCGGGAACCACCGAGTAATCCTGTGACAAAAATGGAATTCCCTACTCTCGCGCCCCGGCGGAAGATACAGCGCGCCTTCTCCACCGTCCCGATCAGGGCAATGGTCACCGAGACTCTTTGGGTCCGGTCGGTGTCTCCCCCGACAATCGCCACGTTAAACTTTTTGGCAAGGGCTTTCAGCCCTCGTGTCAACTCGTCGTAAAAAGAAACAGGGAGATCTATTCGTACACCCAGGGAGACCACTGCATATCTTGGAACCCCTCCCATCGCCGCGATGTCACTTACGTTTACGGCGAGTGCTTTCCAACCGATTTGAAAAGGGGTCGCTTTTTTCGAGTAAAAACCCTTTTTCCCAAGCGTGAAATGGATTCCCTCCCGGACGGCATCCGTTGTCAAAAGGAGATATTCCTTTTTGAAATAAGGAAGGACTGCGGCGTCGTCGCCGATTCCCTGGATAACTCCCGGAAAGTTTCCGAGTATCTTTTTTACTCTCTGGATAAATCCGAATTCGCCAATTTTATGAAGATCCACAACGCCACCTTATTACGTCTCTAATGACAAATGAATGCTGTCATTTGTCATTCAAATTTCCCCGTATACTCGCAATACGCGCACCCTTCACTCTCCGGTCGAGGTCCCTTTAGGAGTTTCGCCGCCTTTTCAAGGGTTTCTTTTGCCCGAAACGGTTCTGTCTCCATTTTGATCGGTTTTACGTTAAACTGAACGATCCCGTTTTTCTCCACCTTTCCGGGATAGTAATAGACCAGATACCCCAAGGAGCAGGTTGGACGCTTATTCAATTCGAGTAAGAGACAGTAACAATCGAGTTGATTCTGATAATATTTCTCCGAATCTTCCTGATTGGGGGCGGATCCCTTTGTCTTATAGTCCAGCGGAATATAAAACTCATCTTTCACAAGGCATTCATCGAGCGCTCCCCGAAACACGACGTCGAGCGTTTTATCCTCGTAGGAGAGACCCTTCCGCCAGTCGCGCCATTCCTCGAGAAGTACCTCCTCCGGAAAAAGAAGCCCCTCGACCTTCCCCTCGAGTTCCGGAGGGAGCTTTTTCATCTTCCGATAGCCGTTATAATATTCTTTAATGACACGGTCCATTCCTCCCGGCAGCGACGGAAATATACCGCGGGGTCTTTGAATTTCTTTATTAAAGTGAAGCCAGAAACAGCGCGGACATTCCAAGAAAAGATTGAGTGTTGAGGGAGATAAACGGATCATCGGCTTTCAAGGCTCATCTTGTTCAAAAACGGCCGAGGGTTTGAGCAATGAAGAGGGGGAGCATTTCTGCGACCATGATCAAGAGGAGCGTGACCAGCACGGTGACAAGGGTCAGAATCCATTTCCAAGCGAGGCTGAACTCGGGGCTCCTCCAGAGAACAGGAAGTCCAAGGGGACCGATCGTCCCAAGAATCATAAGAACGCTCCACTTGCGATGATACCACTTTATGTTCATCCTTCAGCCTCCTTGGATTTTGGAAATTTTCCCTTTAAAGCATCCGCCACAATACAGAGGACTTCTGGAGAAAATTTCTGATCGAGCATCCATTCAAGGTACGACGGATTTTCCTTCGCCACTTCCCGAAGCGATTTTCCGTAGACTTCCTTTTTCCCAAAATTAAAATAGGCCTCGCCGTTCCACCACCTGAAGCGCTGTGTCGCATCCACATAGACCCAGGAATCGAGGCGGGTCGCCTGATAAAGAGCCTCCACGTCCCGGGGAAGATCGGGATATTTCTCAAGTTGCGCCTTAAACACTTCGAAGGTCGCCCGCGCATCCCCCAGTGCAGAGTGGGCATCCTCGAGAGGTTTGTTGAGATAAAAACGGCATGCGGTCTCAAGGTCGCGGGGCTCCTTGAGATGAAAAATTTTCTGGGCATCCAAGAGACGACACGCGCTGAAGTTAAATGTGAGTCCTGCAAGGGAAAATTCCTTCTCAAGAAGGGGAATGTCCAACCGTTCAAGGCTGAACCCGCCGAGGTCCGCCCCCTCCAAAAACTCGAGGACCCTCGGTGCAATCTGTTTGAAGGTGGGTGCATCCTTCACATCGCTATCGGTAATATGATGAATGGCGATCGATTGAGGGGGAATCTTCATCTCGGGATTCACACGGGAATGAAAAAGCTGCTCTTTCCCATCGAGGCCTATCCGGATGAGTGCAACCTCAATGATCCTGTCCTTTTCAGGCCAGACCCCCGTTGCCTCAAGATCTAGGAAGACAACGGGCCTTTCCAGTTTTACCATCACACCGCTCCAAAGAGTTGAGAAAGGTGATGCGTAAGCAAAAAAATCGCCATGACCACGGAATTGTGCACCACATGGATTGTGATCGAGGTGACCAAAGAGCCCGTCAACTCATATCCGTAGGCAAGGGCACATCCCAAAAAGGCGATCGGCAGGAATCCGACGAGGTTTGCATGAAGCACCGCAAAGAGAAGACCGCTTGAAAGAATCGCCCATCCTTTTCCCCATTTCGCCTTGAGCGCATTGTAAAGAAACCCGCGGAAGAAGATCTCCTCGATCGCCGGTCCCACCACGGTGACCAGAAGAAGTCCGAAGAGAAAAATTTCCCGAGAGGATTCCTTTGTAAAAAGATCGTAGAGGGGCTGTTGGGGAGGAGCAATTTTAAAGAGAGCGGCAAGCCAGAGGGAGATGATCAGCGAAAAAAGAAGTGCGGGCAAGAGTGTCGCATAGCCGGTCAGGCCGAAAAAAAGATTCTTTCCGAAGGCCTTTGTGGAAAGACCGAGATGGGCAAGACTCTGTTTTTTCTCAACCCGGACGAGCCGGAAAATGAGAAAAAGCACGATCGCCTCTGAAACAAGGGTTGTCCCGAGCATCCTGACACTTTCGGAGACCCCGTCTGTGGCAAAGAAAACAAAAAGGGCCTCAAAAAATTCAATCAGGTAACTGAAAAAAACAAGAAGGACGATGACGTGAAAGACGTCTCTTAAGCCCCAGAGGATTTCCGGATCCGGCGGCCTCCAAGGCACGACGAACTTCCCTTGGGATTTCTGGACCAGAAATAGAACGGTCAAGAGGAGACCGAGGCAGAGAAGAAGAAGGACAAAAAGGGTGCTCACGCCAAAAAGAAATTGAAGAGATTCATTTTCCTTTAACGCGGTGAGCCACCGTTCCTCTTCAAAGAGAGACCCTTTCTCCGAGTGAGGTGTTTCTTTCTTTAAAGAGCCTGTAAAGGCGTTCAGAATGGAAAAAGTAGAATGGAGAAGAATGAGAAAGATCACGCACCAAAGATAAGGTCTCTCTTCCTGAATCCATCGCCGTATCTTTTTCAGACTCATCCCACCACGTCCAATTTTCGGAATCTCGCTTCAACACCCAGGGCGTCCGCTACTTTCTGACAGGCTGCAATGTCAATCTCCGGAACCTCCACGAAGGTGACCACCACCTTTGGAAGAAGTTTTTTGCATTCAAGGATAAACTCCTTTACCTTTTCATACGTCCCAACCCCAAAGTGGGGCCTCACAATGGCGTTGTACTTTTCGTCATTCTCCGCATTGAGACTCACCGAAATCTCGTCGATGAGGCCCGCCAGTTCTGGGACGATCGAACGCTTATGAATCAAATTGCCATGGCCGTTGGTGTTAAGACGGGTCCGGATCCCTTGCGTCTTAAGGGCCTTGGCGAGGTCAACCAAAAATTTGATCCGGAGCGTCGGCTCCCCGTAGCCACAGAAGACCACTTCCCGGTAATGGTTCACCCCTTGAATGGCAGAGAGGACATCCTGAACCGAGGGGTCCCGTTTCATTTTCAAGCGATACCCTTTGAGGTAAAGTTCCGAATTCGGCTCGCTCAATTCACAAAAGGTGCAACGGGCGCTGCAGGCATTGGTCACGTTGACATAGAGGGCATCCCCGATCGCATACACCAGTTGTTCCTGACCCTCCCGGCTCATCGGGAAAAGGGTCAAGGCATTCTCTGCCGTCGAGCGTTCCACTTCCTCTAACGAGATTCCCTTGAGGCTTGCGACCTCGATCGCGGTTTGACGGAGATACGCCGGCTCGTTCCGTTTCCCACGATACGATTGAGGCGCCAGGTAAGGGGCGTCCGTTTCGATCAGCATCCGGTTCAGAGGACAGGCCTTGACCGCCCCATGGATCGGATCCGATTTCGGATAGGTGATATTTCCTGCAAAGGAGATGTAGAGGCCGAGGTCGAGGAGCTCCTCCAACTCTTTCACCGACCCTGAAAAGCAGTGATTCACCCCCCGGATGGGAAGCGTACAGTTTTCTTTCAAAATTTTGATGACATCCGAATAGGCCTGCCCGCCGAAGCCCTCTGAAGAAGGCGAAGGCGCGGCGTCCCGGATATGGAGAAGAACCGGGTGACGGAACTCTTCGGCAAGATCAAGCATCCGGCGAAGACACCGCTTCTGATCTTCGACCGGTGAGAGATTGCGGTAATAATCAAGCCCGATCTCACCGACCGCCACCACCTTCGTCGATTTTGTGATTTCTCGCAGTTCCTGAAACACAGATTCACTAAAGTCCTTCGCATCATGCGGATGAAACCCGACGCTCGAGTAGATGAAGGGATGTTTCTGCGCAAGAACGTTGGCCTCGCGACTCATGGCGACGTCTGTTCCCACACAAAGGAGGATCGATATCGAATCCTCGAGCGCCCTCTGGATCACCGCCTCGCGGTCCGGATCGTATTCTTTAAACTGAAGATGGCAATGGGTGTCGATCAACATCATACGGATAAGTCACCAGCGATACCGAACAAGGTACGTTATTTTTACCTCGCCATCTTTCGGAACCCTTATTGGGAATTCAATGGTCTGGACATCCTTTTTTTCAAACGGATGGCTTGATTTTAAAATATCCCATTCCCTCCAGCGGTAAAGATGCTCCCGCACCGTTACCGTCACCTCTTCCTGTTTATGATTTCTTAACGTTATCTCAAAGGATTCCTCCACAATATGGCTAGGATCGACAATTTTAAAGTCAACCTGTTTACGCGATCCCACCAGATCGAACGCATTCCCGGCGTAGAGCTTGATCATTTCGTCTTTAGGGGTATGATCGATCGTATCTTCCCCCACAAATTCCTGACCCTTATCTGCATCTTCCTTGTAAAGGCGGATCCTTCCTTTCGGCAGAGGAATGCCCAGATTGTTTTCCTTGGAGTTTTTAAACTCCAAAGTCACCCAGACCTTTGTCTGGCCTTCGGCGCCGATCTCCGGGCGGGTTCGATAGGAAGCGACATCCCAATTGGAATAGCGCTGGTCGAGTTGAAACCCATCGTAGAGGTAGCGCTTAGAAACAGGAATCTGGGCTGCGGTTGCAAATTCGATCTGTTTGACCTCGTTATCCTTGATCGTGGCTGGACGTTGTAAGGTGTAAAGGTGATATTCAAAAAAGGCTTTTTCAATAAATTGAGGTTTCACCTTTTCATCACTTATTCCGAAATCGCGCCTCGTTTCTGGCCCCGTCGATACTCCCTCCGGCCCTGCAAGATGGACATCCCCTGCAATGAGTTTCAGTTTCGCTTCCTCATAGGCGGCGCCACTCCGGTTATCCAAGGTGACCCAGCCGGTGAGATCCAGTTTTGTGTCGTCTGGATTGAGCAGGGTGACGTAGTCTGCAATCCATTTGATCCCTGAGGTCATATAGGAGAGCTCTGTTGTGTGAAGCCCTCCCGCTTGACTTTCCAACTGCAGGGAGAGGGTCGGTTTCAAGATGAGCTCCTCCGGAAGGGCGGGCAGGACGACTGTGCCAGGTGCATTCGAGTAAATTTTTCCATCGATCTCGAAGAGGGGTTGGCCGTAGTTGACATACTGATAGGTAGGACGCAATCCGTAACGAACCTGTTGGGGTTGAGGTGCATAGCCGGAACTGAGGAGCCTCGCTTTTTTGATTCGGATTTCGTCTGTCTTAAAGTCAACCGTTTGATGAATTTCAACTTCCTTCCCGACATATTTCTGAAGAAGTTTGCCGGGATTGACCAGATCGAACTCGTAATTCTGCTCTAAGATTCGGACTTTCTCTGGCGCTGTGAGCGACTTGAAATGAACGGAGGAAGGATCGATCTGGGCAGCCACTTCCTCTAAACTCGCCACGTTGAGGCCCTTCTTAAGTTCGAGCCTCCGTTGTTCCTTCACCAGAGCAAAGTCTTGGTTGTAAACGGTCAGTTCAACCTTCTCCCTTGGAGACAATGGTGTTGCTGCCTGCGCGGTCCAAACTGCAAGAAGCGTTGCCAAGATACTAAAAATTGCTACGCGACTATTTTTCACGATCTCCTCCTCATCTTCTCTATTTTTTTGATGCTCGGGGTCTCTGTCAGACAATGAAACATAGGGACATTTAGGAATTATTCCAACCACGCAATTTTGATTTCGTTCTCGATAGACTTAAATTCTTTGTCCCCCGTGATAAGTGTTCCTTTTCTGGTTTTGGCGAGCGCAGCGGCGAAGCAGTCGGCGTAGGACATTTTGTGGGTCGCTTTGTAGAGGGCCGCTTGTTTGGTCAATTCAAGATCCGGATCGACTAATTTAATAGGAAGAGTTTCTATCACTTCAAGCGCTTTTTCCGCGCCTTGCTTTCCGGCTTCTCTGACAGCGATGTAATAGACCTCTCCCCAATTGATGGTACAAAGGAGAAGATGTCTCCCCGCATCTCTCGCCTCTTTGATGCACTCCGCAACCCTTTCGGCGGAAGGTTCTTTTTCAAGGTAGGCAATAACGCTATACGCATCAAGAACCTTGGCTCCCCTCACAGTTCGCGCTCCCTCTCCTTTTCTTTAAGAAGCGCCTTGAGGGCCTTTCCTCCTGTTCCGAGGACACCGGCCATTTTCTCAATATATTCATCCGTGACCGGCCGCAGAACAATTTCTTCCGGTTTCGCAATGAAACAGATGCGCGTTCCCTTTTTAATCCCATACTTACGGCGTAACTTCGAAGGAATCACAACCTGGCCTTTTGTGGTGACGATTGAATCTTCCATCTCTCCCACCTCCTACAAGAAGTATCCCATAAACTCTTTAGTGTGTCAAGTAATTTTTTTACTACTTTTATTAAAAAGTAATACAATTTTAAATAGTCTTACTAATTTTAAAAATACGCTTAACTTGTTTATTTTAATTGGGTTAAGAATGTTTTTCGACGATATCCCTTAATCTTTTGACGATCTTGGGAATCTCTACAAGACAATAGTCGATCTCTTCTTCGGTATTTTCATGGCCCAGTGAAAAGCGGACCGTCCCGCGCGCGTACTCCTGGGGAACCCCCATCGCGACCAACACATGAGAAGGTTCGAGACTTCCCGCCGTGCAGGCGCTTCCTGTGGAGATACAAATCCCTTTAAGATCCAGGTTGATCGCCATCGATTCTCCCTCGACATCCTTAAATCCGAGATTGACCGTTCCGGGGATCCGTTCGGTCGGGTGTCCGTTGAGAATCAACCCATCGATCCGTTCCAGAATTCCTTCATAAAATTTTTTCTGAAGGGCAAAAAGAGTTTGCATCCGCTTTTCCATCTCCTCCTGTGCGAGAGTGACCGCTTTCCCAAGACCGACGATCCCCGCCACATTCTCCGTTCCGGCCCGGAGCCCCCGCTCATGATGGCCCCCATGCTGATGCGGCAGGATCCGCACATCTTTCCGGACATAGAGAAACCCGACCCCCTTCGGCCCGTAGAGTTTGTGGCCGGAGACGGATAAAAGATCGACCCCCAGATCTTCCACATGGACCGGAATC
>Ga0105164_10002696_pt1 | contig 10971 bp, 10 predicted proteins | sample VDWuncwatermetaG_FD_89674 | JGI IMG/M metagenome (GOLD analysis project Ga0105164, IMG submission 89674) | Wastewater microbial communities from Netherlands to study Microbial Dark Matter (Phase II) - VDW unchlorinated drinking water | ecosystem: Environmental > Aquatic > Freshwater > Drinking...
CCCGAGCACTACCCCCTGACCTATCGGTAAGTAATGACGCTTCGGAAGCGCTGTGTCGTGGATATGGGGCCGCTTTTTTTGTCTGGCATACCAGGACACTAAGATACCCATGAAAAGAAATGTCAAAAAGATACCACTGTCTATTTTGGAAACTGCCGAGATCCTCAGCGATAAACGACTCATGGCGGCTATACGGCAAAGCGAGAAGGAAATTCGTGAAGGCAAGGTTGTTCCGTGGGAGCTCATTAAAGAACGCCTCAAGAAGGGCGGCCGGATGATTGAAGGGCAGGCTCACTTTCGCGCCGCCCTGAAGACCGTCAACCGTCGGCATGCCAAAACGCTCAAATCGCTTGCCAGATAAGCCAATCGTATAATAATGAGGAGGAGAAGATGGCGACGACGGTGAAGGCGATTCCGGAAGGGTTGAGGACGGTGACGTTGAGTTTGTGCGTGAGTCCGTGCGATCAGGCAATCACGTTTTACGAGAAGGCCTTCGGCGCGAAGACGCTGATGCGCCACGTGATGCAGGGCAGGGTTGGCCATGCGGAGATCAAGATCGGCGACTCGGTGATTTTTCTCAGCGATGAGTTTCCCGGGCAGGGCCCTTGCCGCTCGCCCAAGTCGCTCAACGGCACCACGGCCGGCGCCTTCCTCTATGTGGACAACGTGGATGCCTGGTTTGACAAGGCGGTCAAAGCCGGTGGGACCGTCGTCATGCCGGTGGCTGACATGTTCTGGGGCGACCGATTCGGCCAGCTCACAGATCCCTTTGGCCATGTCTGGTCCATCGCCACGCACAAGGAAGACCTCACGCCTCAGCAGATGGAAGAGCGCCAACAAGCCTTCTTCGCCAAAGCAGGAGCCAAGTAACTCAGGTGATTCATATCCTCTCGAAACCTCCAACGAGTCAGCAGGTCCAGGAGATGCTGGAAAGCCACGGTGATTTTATCAAGCTGGCCGTGGATATCCGCCAAGGCATCCTGGCAGGCGGCGGAGAATTTCACGCCGACTGTGAATCAGCCCTCCTCGAGGAAGGCAGCCGAAAAGAAGACATTTGGGGCGCGGATTGGCTGCCCATGAAGCAGGAAGTTCGATTTGGCGCCCTCATCAATCTTCGTCCAAAGATCAATCCGAAGATGGACATCCAAGATCCAGAGATTCGGCGTCAGGTGGAAATGGCGGTTCGAAGCATTTTTCAGAGGCCGTCATGAAGGATTGGGCGGCGCTTCGCGCACGCTACCAACAAGACAGCCTGAGTATTCAACTCGGTGGGCTCGCGTCGAATCTCAATCGCATCGCGTGGCATGCCGAACATGGAGACCGACCCGCACCGTCTATCTTTCTGGAAAGCAAATACTTCACGGAATGGGCGGCCGCGTCGTGTTCCCTGGAACAGCAAGGGGTCCTGGCGGATGTACAACGGCAGCTCGCGGTGTGGGAACGGGGCTGGGCGCATCGAGTTGATGGTCCGACCATTGCGTATGAAGCGCATACCTGGTCCACAAAGCTGCTGAAGATTTCAGGGTTATAGAATAGGTTACACGCTAGAACGCGCCCGGCTTCCGTCCGGGCGTCCGCACTCGGTACTTCCCTCGCATCTCCCACAATAATTGTTTGACACTTGTATATACAAGTGTTACGCTAGGAGGTGCGGGGAATTCCTCAAGACACTCTATCCGAGCAGCAAATACACCAAATTGTACAAACGGGGGGCGTTGATATGAGACTTCGGCGAATCAAGCTGACAAAGTACGAGCAGGAGCTGGAACGGTCCATCAACAGTGTTGAGTGGCTTCCAGGAAGCAAGGCGGAGTTTGATCGAATCGCACGGGCCATCGCCGAACGCAAGAAAGATGCCGTGCTCAACATCAGGATCAATAACGGGGACCTCGATGCGCTGAAGGCTCGCGCAAAGCGTCACGGCGTCAAGTATCAGACCTTCATCGCCGAAATCCTCCACCGCGTAGCCCATAGCTAAACTCGTTGACAGGGAGGAGGGTTGCCGGTAAAATAGAGCATGGACTACGGCATTTCTGTTCAAATCGCTCCAATCGTGTCTCGCCCAGACTGCGTCTGGGCGTTTTCGTTTTGGAACCCTAAGGATAATTTGAGGTGACGAATGGCTGAGTGGATCGGGATCGGGCGGCGGGCGAGGCGGTGCTACGGGTTTGACGAAATCGCCCTCGTCCCCGGGACGACGACCATGAATCCGACTGAGGTGGACACGAGCTGGCAGCTCCGGGACCTGAAGTTCCGCGTGCCCATTATGGCTTCAGCCATGGACGGGGTGGTGGACGTGACCTTCGCCATCGAGATGGGACGACTCGGAGGCCTCGCCGTCCTCAACCTCGACGGGATCCAGACGCGGTACGAGGACCCTGCTGAGGTGGTCGCCAAGCTCATCCGGGGCGACGTCGAGGAAGCCACCAACAGCGTCCAGCGGCTCTACAAGGAGCCGATCAAAGAACAGCTCATCGCCAAGCGCGTTGAGCAGATCAAAGCCGCCAAGGTGCCGTGCGCGGTCAGCACGATTCCGCAGAATGCCGCGCGATTCGGCGCAATCGCCCAGGAAGCCGGCGCAGACGTCTTCGTCGTCCAGTCCACGGTGACGACTTCGAAGCACATCGCCACGACCTATAAGCCGCTCGATTTCACGACCTTTATCCGCTCCATGAAGATTCCGGTCATCGCGGGCAACGTCGTCACCTATGAGCAGAGCGTTGAGCTCATGGAAACCGGCATCAGCGCCTTGCTCGTCGGGGTTGGGCCGGGAGCCGCCTGCACCACGCGGGGCGTGTTGGGAGTCGGCGTGCCGCAGGTTACAGCTACGGTAGACTGCGCATCGGCTCGGGATTTCTACCACAAGAAGAGCGGCCGCTACGTCCCCATCATCACCGATGGCGGCATGCGCAACGGCGGCGACATCTGCAAGGCCTTCGCCTGCGGGTCGGACGCGGTCATGGTGGGTTCTGCCTTCGCCAAGGCCAAGGAAGCGCCAGGCCACGGCCACCACTGGGGCATGGCGTATCCGCACGCTTCGCTGCCGCGCGGCACGCGCATCTATGTCGGGACGACCGGAACGCTTGAGCAAATCCTCTTCGGCCCGGCCCAGACTGATGACGGCTCGCAGAACCTGATGGGAGCGCTCACCACCTGCCTGGGGACAGTCGGGGCGAAAGACATCAAAGCCTTCCAGCTGACTGAAATCATCATCGCGCCTTCGATCCAGACCGAAGGGAAGATCTTCCAGCAGGTTCAGCGGGTCGGCATGGCCCGCAAGGGCACAGCCCAAGCCCCCGCCAACGGGCGAAAATCTCGCTTGAGCCGCACTTAAGCCATCGCGGCGGGTGACGCGGAGCCGATGAATAAGCACGAGCTCATCCTCATCGTTGACTACGGCTCTCAATATACGCAGTTGATTGCGCGGCGTATCAGGGAGCAGCACGTCTTCTGCCGCATCGTCCCGCCCAAAGAGCTAACCCCCCGCGCGCTCCACGAGCTGAACCCGAAGGGCCTCATCCTCTCCGGCGGGCCCAACAGCGTCTACCAGCCTCACGCTCCGTTGCCGCCACGCCGCATCTTTGATGCCAGGATTCCGACGCTTGGCATCTGCTACGGGATGCAAGCCATGGCGCACATCCTGGGCGGTCGGGTTCGCCGGGCCGGCAAACGCGAATACGGCAAAGCCGTTCTCAATGTCACTCAGCCGGACGGGCTCTTTAAAGGCGCGCAGCGCGAGTTCGTCTCCTGGATGAGCCACGGCGACCTGGTCAGCCGCGTGCCAAAGGGATTTGCCGTGAGTGCTCGGACCCGCAACACGGCCACGGCCGCAATGGCCGATACCAGGCGGCGGCTCTACGGCCTGCAGTTCCACCCGGAAGTCGTCCACACGGAGGAGGGAAACCGCATCCTCAAGAATTTCCTCTTCCGGATCTGCGGCTGCCGAGGGGAGTGGACGATGCGCTCTTTTGTAAAGGAAGCTGTCCATCGCATCCGCCAGCAGGTCGGCACCGCCCGGGTCGTGTTGGGACTTTCCGGCGGTGTGGATTCATCCGTCGCCGCCGTCCTCCTCCACAAGGCCCTGGGGAAGCAGCTCACCTCCATCTTCGTGGACAACGGGCTATTGAGAAGCGGTGAGGGCATCCAGATTCAGGAGACGTTCGGCCGGCACTTCCGCATGCGGATCCGGCACGTGGACGCCTCGAAACAGTTCCTCTCGGCCCTGCGCGGAGTGACCGATCCGGAGCAAAAACGCAAGATCATCGGCCGAGAGTTCATCCGCGTCTTCGAAGCCGAGGCGAAAAAGATTCCCGGCGTCCAGTTCCTGGCGCAGGGAACGCTCTACCCGGATGTGATCGAAAGTGTTTCGGCCTGGGGCGGCCCGTCGGCTACGATCAAAACACACCACAATGTCGGCGGCCTGCCGAAGAAGATGCACCTCAAGCTGGTCGAGCCGCTGCGCGACCTCTTCAAGGATGAGGTGCGCGAGCTGGGCAGAGTACTGGGGCTGCACGATGATCTCGTATGGCGGCATCCATTCCCTGGGCCTGGCTTGGCTGTGAGGATCGTGGGGGAAGTGACGCCGGAACGGCTGCGCATCGTCCGCGAGGCCGATGAGCGGGTGGCGAAAGAGATCCGGCGTGCCGGGCTCTACCGCAATCTCTGGCAGGCCTTCGCGGTGCTGCTGCCGGTCAAAACCGTCGGCGTCATGGGGGATGAGCGGACCTACGAGCACGTGATCGCCGTGCGCGCGGTCACAAGCCAGGATGCGATGACGGCGGACTGGGCGAGGCTGCCGGCCGACGTTCTTGAGCGAATCTCGAACCGGATCATCAATGAAGTGAAGGGCGTCAACCGCGTGACCTACGACATTTCCTCAAAGCCTCCCGCCACCATCGAGTGGGAGTAGCTCTTGACATACTGTAGGGGAGTATGTATACTCTCCCTGGGTATACACAATGCCACGCTATCCCACATACAATGGACTCGTGCCGAGACTGCGGCGCATCGAGGGCCAGGTCCGGGGAATCACCCGGATGGTCGAAGGGCGCCGCTACTGCATTGACATCATCCAGCAGTTGACTGCGGCCCGGAAAGCCCTGGATCAGGTGTCATTGAAGGTTATGAGCGGGCACGTCAACTCCTGCGTCAGCGATGCAATTCGTCGGCGCGATGGCGCGCGGAAGATCAACGAGCTCATGCAGACCATCAACCGGTTTGTGAAATCATGAAACGGTTCCTTGCGATCGGACTGAGCATCGCCTTCTGTGCCGCCCTCCTCGCGTGGCCGCAGAAGGCCCGGTGCGCTATGTCAGGCGCCACAGCGAAGCCGGCTCTGTCCCATTGCTGCTGCGATTCCTCTCCCAGTCACGGCTCAGGCTGCGCGGCCAGCTGCGGCTCGTCCGTCTCCGAACACATCTTGGGTGTCAGCGCTTCGCCATCCTCTCAGCTCGTGTTCGCCCACACCCCGTCTTCGGCAGTCCAGCTGCTGTCGCTGCAGATTCTTCCGGTTGTTCCTGACCGTGTCTCCGCATCCGAGTATTCGCCGCCACGGCGATATCTGCTTGCCTGTACCTTCCGCCTTTAGCCTTTCCAGCCCCCCTCAGCCTGCGCAGGATGCGTAGGCTGATCGCGTTGTCGTTCCACTCCCCATCGTCATGTCGTGAAAGGCCTGTGATGCTGACTCAATTAACACGTCATAACCCATGTATCAGGTTCATTGCCGGATGCCTGCTCATCTTCCAGGCGGCGGCACCCGTACCCGTGTTCGCCGCAGAGGGGCAAGACGTCCTTTCGCTTCCGTCGCTCATCCAGCAGGTGCGGCAGGAGAACCCCAACGTGCTGGCCGCCCGCAAGCGCTGGGAAGCGTCCCAGGCGCGCATTCCGCTCTCGAAGGCGCTGCCAGCGCCTCGCATCGGTGTCGAGTGGGAGGAAATCCCGCGCGGCAGCGTGAAGTTCAATCAAGCGACGCTCATATATCAGCTCATCCAATCGCTGCCGTTTCCCGGCAAGCTCTCGCTCCGCCACCAGGTCGCGGTCAAAGAGGCCCAGCGCGAGGCGATGGCTTTCAAACAGGCTGAGTGGGAGGCGGTGACCGATCTGAAATCCGCCTACTACGAGCTCTTCCTGCTGGAGCGGGAGCAGGAGATCCAAGCTGAGCAGGTGACGTGGTTTTCGCAAGCGGTCGCATCGGCCCAGAGCCGGTACGCCACTGGCATAACACCCCAGTCGGAGCTGCTGCAGGTGGAAGCGGACCAGCTCTCGGCGGAGAATGCGCTGGGGGTTCTGAGCCATCGGCGCGAGGCGATGGCGGCGCACCTCAATCATCTCCTGAATCGCCAGGTCCATCATGCGGTCGGCCATCCAGGACCCGTCGCGCTGAGCCCAATGCGATTTTCACCGGATGAGCTCATGGCAATCGCCAGGGACAACCAACCCGAGTTGCTCGCCTTCAAGTTTTCCGCGGAGCGGGCCGAAGCCTCGGCCCGGCTGTCGAAGCGAGAGCTCTTGCCGGATCTGGAGACGATGGTCAAACTGCGGGATCCGGCGATGGGGCCGTTCGGGCCGTGGGATTTGTCGCTGGCCATCGCCATTCCGTTCTGGTTCTGGACGAAATGGCGCTACGGTCTGAAAATCGCGATCTACGACAAGGAATCCGCCCAGGCCGCGTACCAAGCGATGCAGAATGAAATCGCGCGGCGCATCCACGAGCATTGGCACGAGGCGATGGCGTCGTATCAGACCGCGAAGCTGTGCGAGGATGGGCTCTTGAAGCTGCGGAGCCAGGCGGTGAGCTCAGCACTAGCCACCTACCAGGCCGGGCGCGGATCGCTCATGGACCTCCTGGAGAGCCTGCGGATGCTCGCCGAGCAGCGTCGCACGTATTATCAACATCTCGTTGCCTATGAGCAGCAGCTAGTCCAATTGAAACAATCAGTCGGAGTTCCGTTACTCGCGGAGGGACTTCAATGAAACGACACGTCGCGATAGCCATCGGTGGAGCGTTTGCCGTTGTCCTTCTGGTCGGTGTCGGAGTACTCGTCACTCGCCATTCATCACTCGTCACTCATCACTCCACGCAGAAGGCAGTCTACTATTGCCCGATGCATCCGAGCTACACGTCGGACCGGCCGGGGGATTGTCCTATTTGTAATATGAAACTGGTGAAGCGAGAGGAGCAAAGCTCCTCGAGCGGAATCCCGAGCGAGCCCCTGGGGGCGAGTCGAGGGATGAAGCGGTCGCAAGACATCTGCTACCTGCACAATTGCCCGATGGCGCATGAAGGGAAACCGTGCCCGATGCTGGTGGTCGCCAAGTCTGGTGAAAAAATCACCTGTCCGATCTGCGGCATGCACATCGCCGAGGCCGCGACCCCCAAGGCGAAAAATATCCTCTACTGGACCGATCCCATGCTACCCGGTTACCGCTCCGATAAGCCCGGCAAGTCGCCGATGGGCATGGATCTTGTGCCGGTCTATGAGGAGGAGGGTTCGCCGGCTGGTCCAGAGACAGCCGCCGGATACGCGTCGATCTTGGTCAGCCCGCAGAAGCGGCAGCTCATTGGTGTCAAAACGGCCCCGGCCGAGCGGCGACGGATGACGAAGACCATCCGCACGGTGGGTCGGGTGATGGTCGATGAAACACGGAGGGTGCACGTCCACCCGAAAGTGGAAGGATGGCTCGGTGAGCTCTACGCCAAATATGAAGGGGATGCGGTCAAGAAGGGCCAGCCGCTGTTCTCGTTCTATAGCCCGGACTTCGTCTCAACCCAGCAGGAGTACCTCGCCGCTCAGCAGACCCTGCAGCAGATCCCGCCCCATGCCAGCGCAGAGGTCATCGCCGCTGCCCACGCCAATGTCGCCGCCGCCCGCCAGCGGCTCCTCTGGTGGGACATCACCGAAGAGCAGATCCGGGAGGTCGAACGAACAGGAACACCGGCGAAGATGCTCCTCCTCGTCTCGCCCATGGATGGAATCGTCCTCACGAAACATGTGTTTGCCGGGGAGTACATGGAGCGAGGCGCGGATTTCTACCATCTCGCAGACCTCTCCACGATTTGGGTGGATGCTGACCTCTACGAGTACGATCTACCGCTCGTGAGCGTTGGGCAGGAGGCGGTCGTGACCCTCCCCCAGGACCCGGCGCACCCGCTTCACGGGAAGGTCATGTACATAGCCCCAACGCTGAATCCTGAGACACGAACCGCCACAGCGCGACTGGAGTTTCCGAACCCCGAGAACCGGTTGAAACCCGGGATGTACGCAACCGCGGAGGTCTCCGTGGACCTGGGGGAGCGCTTGGCCGTCCCGGCTGAGGCGATCATGGATACCGGAACCCGCCGAGTTCTCTTCGTCGACAAGGGCCAGGGGATCTTTGAGCCGCGGGACGTCACGGTGGGGGTCAAGGCGGACGACTACTACGAAATCAAGGGTGGCGTCGCGGAAGGAGAGACGGTCGTGACCAGCGGCAACTTCCTCATCGACTCCGAAAGCCGCCTCAAAGGAGCGCTCGCCACCCTGAGCGCTGGAGATGATCAGCATGGCCAATGAGGGATCGGCCCGGCCGGACGCCCGGGTGTTGCGGCGCGGCGGCCTGATCGAGCGGGTCATCGAGTTCTCCGCGCACAATAAATTCCTGGTGCTGATCCTGGTCGCGGCGGCGATGGTCGGAGCCGTCTGGTCGGCGCGCCATGTGCCGCTTGATGCGATTCCGGATCTCTCCGATACCCAGGTCATCATCTACTCGCGGTGGGACCGCAGCCCGGATCTCATCGAGGATCAGGTGACCTATCCGATCATCACCGCGATGCTGGGCGCCCCGGGTGTGAAGGCCATCCGGGGCTTCTCCGATTTCGGTTTCTCGTACGTGTATGTGATCTTCAAGGACGGAACCGATCTCTACTGGGCGCGATCCCGCACGCTCGAATATCTGAGCAAGATCACCCCGCGCCTGCCGGAGGGCGTGCGAACCGAGCTGGGGCCTGACGCGACCGGCGTTGGTTGGGTCTTCCAGTACGCCCTCGTGGACCGGAGCGGGCAACACAGCCTCCAGGAGCTGCGCAGCTTCCAGGACTGGTCGCTGCGCTACCACCTGCAGAGCGTCCCGGGTGTCGCCGAAGTCGCGTCGATCGGCGGCTTCGTCAAGCAGTACCAGGTCACGATCGATCCGACCCGTCTCCTTGCGTACAACATCCCCATCACGGCCGTCGTCGAAGCGATCCGGAAGGGCAATCAGGAGGCCGGCGGGCGCCTGCTCGAATTCAGCGGAGCAGAGTACATGGTCCGAGGCCACGGCTACGCCAAGTCGGTGAGCGACCTTGAGCAAATCGTCGTCTCGGTGGACAAGCGTGGCACCCCGGTCCTCGTCAAACATATCGGGACGGTCTCCGTCGGCCCGGAGATCCGGCGCGGCGTCGTGGACCTCGACGGGCAGGGAGATGTTGTCAGCGGCACGGTCATCATGCGATCCGGCGAGAATGCCTTGCAGGTCATTGACCGCGTGAAGGCAAAACTGAAAGAGGTTGCGCTCTCCTTTCCACCCGGCGTCGAGCTCGTCGTGACCTACGACCGCTCCGAGCTGATCCGCAAGGCGATCGAGACCCTCAAGCACCAGCTCATCGAAGAGATGCTCATCGTCAGCCTCGTCATCCTGCTCTTCCTGTGGCACTTTCCCTCAGCCATCATCCCGATTGTGACGATCCCGGTTTCGGTCCTGCTCTCGTTTATCCTGCTCCACGGGATGCGCTTGACGTCCAACATCATGTCGCTCTCCGGCATCGCCATCTCAATCGGCGTGCTGGTGGATGGCGCGATCGTCGAGGTGGAGAACGCGTACAAGCGGCTCGAGCAATGGATCGAAGGCGGGCGTAAAGGCGACTACCACGCGGTGCGGCTGCAGGCGCTCAAGGAAGTCGGCCCGGCGGTCTTTTTCTCTCTCCTCGTCATCGCCGTCGCGTTTTTGCCGATTTTCACGCTGGTGGATCAAGAGGGACGGCTGTTCAAGCCGCTCGCCTGGGCAAAGACGTTCGCCATGGCGATTGCCGCGATCCTCGCCGTGACGCTGGACCCGGCGATGCGCATGCTCTTCACGCGGATGGAGCCAATCCGGCTGAAATGGCGTTGGGCTTCGAAGCTGGCGACGGCCGTAGCGGTGGGAACCTACTATCCGGAAGAACGGCACCCGATCAGCAAGCGCCTGTTCCGCATCTATGAGCCGGCCTGCCGGTTCGTCCTGCGACACCGGAAAGCAACCATCGCGACGGCAATCGCACTCGTGCTCACGACGATTCCGATCTATCTCCAACTCGGCTCTGAGTTCATGCCGCCGCTCAACGAGGGCTCGATGCTCTACATGCCGACGACGCTGCCCGGAATTTCCGTCACGGAAGCTCAGCAGCTCCTTGGGCGGCAGGACCAGATCTTGCGCAGCTTTCCGGAAGTCGAGCGCGTCTTCGGAAAATCCGGGCGGATGGAAAGCTCCACCGACCCAGCACCCTTTTCGATGATGGAAACGGTAGTACTCCTCAAGCCGCGCAGCCAGTGGCGCCGGACCAGGCATTGGTTCGGATCGGCTCCGATGGCCTCCGACGAGCTCGTCGCGGAGATGGATCGGGCGCTCCAGATCCCGGGCACCACGAACGCCTGGACGATGCCGATCAAGAACCGGATCGACATGCTCACGACCGGCGTTCGCACGCCGATCGGAATCAAAATCTTCGGAAGCGACCTGACACAGATCGAAGCCATCGGCACGCGCATGGAGACCGTCCTCAAAGGGATCCCCGGCACGCGCAGCGTCTACGCGGAGCGGGTTGCGGGCGGCTATTTCCTCGATTTCGACTTGAAGCGCGAGGCGCTCGCCCGCTACGGGCTATCGGTCGCGGATGCGCAGATGGTCATCTTGAGCGCGATCGGCGGGGAACCGATTACGACGACGATTGAGGGGCGCGAGCGCTACACGGTTAACGTGCGC
>Ga0105164_10002697_pt1 | contig 10971 bp, 13 predicted proteins | sample VDWuncwatermetaG_FD_89674 | JGI IMG/M metagenome (GOLD analysis project Ga0105164, IMG submission 89674) | Wastewater microbial communities from Netherlands to study Microbial Dark Matter (Phase II) - VDW unchlorinated drinking water | ecosystem: Environmental > Aquatic > Freshwater > Drinking...
GGGTTGGGCTTTGCCAGTGGGGAGCTTATTTTATGGCTAAGCAAGGTTATAGTTTCGGCCAGATTCTGAAGTATTATTATCCAGGCACAGATGTTAAAGCTATCTGATTTTGATTACGAGCTGCCCAGGGAATTAATCGCCCAGTATCCTTTAGAAAAGAGGGAGTCTGCCAGGCTTTTGGTTTTAAACCGCCGCACAGGCGCCATTGAGCATCGGACTTTCGGGGATATTACGGAGTATTTTAAAGAAGGGGATACTCTTGTTTTAAACGATACCAAAGTGTTGGCCAGCCGCCTGCAAGGCCTAAGGGCAAGCGGAGGCAGGGTAGAGGTGCTTTTAGTTAAACGTAAAAATAATCTTGTCTTTGAGGCTATGATTAAGCCTTCGCGGGTAAAACTGCAAGAGAAGATTTCTTTTAACAATGGTAGCCTGGCCGGAATAATGACAGCAAGGAATGAGATGACCTTTAATGCTAGAAATATTGCAGAGGTATACAAACACGGTACCATGCCCCTGCCGCCTTATATCAAAAGGATTCCAGATGACGCCGATAATATATATTACCAGACGGTTTATGCCAAAAATGAAGGGGCGATCGCATCTCCTACTGCGGGTTTGCATTTTACCAGGGAGTTGATCGAAGAGACCTTGCTTTGCGGGGTAAATATAGCATATATTACACTGCATATCAGTCATGCGACATTTAAGCCGGTTAAGGCTATAGATATCAAAGAGCATAAGATGGAAGGTGAGTATTTTTGTATAAATTCCCGTACCCAGAAGTTGATAAAACAGGCAAGGTCGTCAAGTTCGCGGATTATAGCAGTCGGTACAACCAGTTGCCGGGCACTGGAAACTTTTTCCCGGGGACTTAAGAGGGGGCATACAGATTTATTTATTTATCCAGGGTATAAATTCAAGATGACGGATTGCCTTATAACAAATTTTCATTTGCCCCGCACTACCTTGTTCATGTTGATCTGTGCGTTCGCCGGAGAGAGGCTGGCCAAAAAGGCTTATCAGGAAGCGATTGAGAAGAAATATAGATTCTATAGTTATGGCGATGCAATGTTGGTGGTTTGATATTTTATTCTCAAGTGATTATTCGCGTGCGAAAATTTTCTAATACACGGATATAATATCCCCCGGCAAAATATCAATAACTAAAATAGACATTGGCTTAAATCTAATAAGTTGTTTTAAAAATGGAGGAAGGATATGGTAGGCAATAAAATTAGATCATTTATAAGTTCATTATTTGATGTATTAAAGAGAGAGTGGCTTCTTCTAATCTTAGTCACGCTTTTTATTAAAATTTTCAGCAAGAATATTTTTGAGTGGTATCATATTCTAATTTTCGTATTTATCCTATTGATAGTTCGGATGAAAATATTTAATATGAGTATTGCAACATATTTAGTTATATTTACTATTGCCTTGAATGCTAAAGGATTGCAACAGCAAAATTCATTAATAAAGGAGCAGCTAAAACAATTTAAACACGAAGAGAGAATAGCGGCAATAGACAATACTGTAAAGGAAGTAAAAAAATAGACTGTTTTGATTTGTGTAGAGGATGGCTTGAGTTTTGCGTTATCTGCCGAGGGGTGACACTGAAGATGGGCATCCTCATTCCAAGGGCAAACTTGCCCGCAGGAATGGAGATACTTCAGCGGCAGGACCCCGAGGTGTAATACGCGATAAACAAGACAAGGCGGGCTTAAAATTAGATAAATATGTTTACTTTAATACATCAAGATAAAAATAGTAAGGCGAGGTTGGGGAAGCTGGTAACTGCGCGCGGCGAAATAAATACGCCCTGTTTTATGCCCGTAGGCACGCAAGGCACTGTTAAGGCTTTGTCGCCCTTAGAGCTTAATGATTGTCAGGCGGAAATAATCCTAGCTAATGCCTACCATCTTTTCTTGCGGCCAGGGATGCAGGTAATCAAAAAGGCCGGAGGTTTGCATAAGTTTATTTCTTGGGAGAAACCCATACTTACCGATAGCGGAGGCTATCAGGTATTTAGCCTCGCTTTATTAAGAAAGATAACTGACCAAGGGGTTAAGTTTCAGTCGCATATTGATGGCCTGAAGCATCTTTTTACCCCTGAGAGCGTGATTGAAATACAGAAGGATCTGGGTTCTGATATCATGATGCCTCTGGATGAATGCGTGCACTACCCTTGCGCCAGGGATCAGGCGCAGGTAGCAATGGAAAGGACTATTTCCTGGGCCAGGCGCTCCAAAGAGCATCACGCAAATATTTGCAATTCAGAGGCCGAGGAAAACAAACAGTTTTTATTTGGTATTGTCCAAGGCGCAACCTATGAAGATTTACGCAGGGAATGCGCTTTACGTTTGGCAGAGATTGATTTTGACGGATATGCCTTAGGAGGAGTTTCAGTTGGCGAGCCGAAGAACTTAATGTATAATATTATCCGTCTGGCACAGGAAATGTTACCTCAAGACAAGCCGCATTACCTGATGGGGGTTGGTATGCCCCTAGATATAATCGAGGCCGTAGAGGCAGGCACGGATATGTTTGATTGTGTAGTGCCCACCCGTTACGGCAGGAACGGGACTGCCTTTACCAGCGAAGGGAAACTGGTGGTCAGGAATTCCCCGTTCATTGAGGATTTCCTGCCCTTAGATAAAATGTGTGCTTGTTATACCTGTAAGAATTTTAGCCGGGCGTATTTGCGTCACTTAGTTAATACGGAAGAGATACTGGGATTAAGGCTGATTTCTCTGCATAATATCCATTTTTATCTGGAACTTATGCGCCAGATCCGCCAGGCGATAGGAAGCGATAGTTTAAGAGAATTTAAAAAAGACTTCTTGAGAAATTATAATAAAAGCAGAGAGTAGTTAACAGCTTATTCCGGTATTACCTACTAAATTATGATGCGTATAGATATAATTACAATCTTCCCTAAAATGTTTAAGCCTGTGCTGAATGAGTCTATTTTGAGGAGGGCACAAGCTAAGGCCAAGGTGAGGATATTTATTCACGACCTGAGGGATTATACGCAAGATAAGCACCGCAAGGTCGATGATCGGCCTTTTGGTGGCGGTTCTGGTATGTTGATGCGGCCGGAACCGATATATAACGCAGTCGAATATATAAAATCAAATATTAAACATAAAAAATCAGGTTTATCCGACAGGCAGGTAAAGATAATTCTTCTTTGCCCCCAAGGGAAGAAACTTGACCAGGCGATAGCTGGGAGATTATCCAAAGCAAAGCATTTGATCTTGGTGTGCGGCCGTTATGAAGGGGTTGATGAACGGGTGCGGAGTTCTTTGGTTGACGAAGAGATCTCAATCGGCGATTACGTGCTGACAGGAGGAGAATTGCCGGCAATGGTTCTGCTTGATAGCGTAGTGCGTCTTCTGCCTGGAGTCCTGGGTGATAAAAATTCCTTGAATTTCGAGTCATTCGAAGGTAATCTATTAGAATATCCTCACTATACAAGACCTGCTTGTTTTAAGGGGATGTCTGTGCCGGGGATACTTCTTTCCGGCAACCATCAAGAGATTGAGAAATGGAGATATAAGGAGGCAGTAAAGAGGACAAAACAGAGAAGGCCTGATTTATTAAAAAATAAGTCCACTAGAGGAGGCAAATAAAAATGGATAAACTCAAGCTTGTTGAGAAAAACATCACTAAAAAAGAGGTCCCTGAATTTGGGGTTGGGGATACTGTCAAGGTGCTTGTAAAGATCGTTGAAGGTGAGGACAAGACGCGCCTGCATCCTTTTGAGGGTGTGGTTATCGCCAAGAGAGGTTCAAGGGTAAATCAAAGTTTCACCGTAAGAAAGGTTTCTTATGGCGAGGGGATTGAGCGTATTTTTCAGGTTTACTCTCCGACTATCGAACACATCGAAGTCATCCGTTCGGGAAAGGTTAAAAGGGCTAAACTGTATTATTTGCGCGGTAAAGTCGGCAAGCGCGCTACCAAGATCCAGGCCCAAGAGAAATAAAGCTAAGAAATTATCTTCTCTGTAGCTGTTTAGTAATTATGGCTAAGGAAAAAACTAAGCGTGTTCCTATATCCGGAAAGTGCGGATTTTACTACGAAAGAAAACTCAAAAAAAGCGGATGCGATTTGATTATCGGAGTGGATGAGGCAGGCAGGGGTCCGCTAGCAGGTCCGGTAGTTGCAGCAGCAGTAGTTCTTAAAGGGGGACGTTTTAAAAACCGTATAGACGATTCCAAAAGATTGTCACCGCGCTTGCGAGAAGAGGCCTTCCGCGAGATAACCCGTAAATGCCTCTTTGGCGTCGGAATAATAAACGAAAATGTTATTGACCGGATCAATATTCTGGAGGCTACCCGGCTGGCAATGGAACAGGCAGTTAGCTCGCTTATCTCCAAGATAAGCATTAAGAGATATAAACACATACATATATTGGTAGACGGCGACATCAAATTCAATACTGCATTAAGGTTGACGAGCATAATAAAAGGGGATGCTAAATCTAAGAGCATAGCTTCAGCCTCGATAATAGCCAAGGTTGTCCGGGACAGAATTATGTATTTATACGATAAGATATACCCGGAATACGGTTTTTCGCAGCATAAAGGTTACCCTACGGCACGACACAAAATAGCTGTCAGAAAGATAGGTCTTTCTTTTATACACAGAAAAAGCTTTTTAAGTGACTAGAGATAATTTATATATTGGCAAGGCAGGAGAAGAACAGGCAGTTGAATTATTAAAGAAAAGCGGCTATATGATTCTTGCCAGAAATTACAGAACCAAGTTAGGCGAAATAGATATAATAGCCAAAGATAAAGACACGGTTTGCTTTATCGAAGTAAAAACCAGGGGTTCTGATAGATTCGGCCTGCCCCTGGAGGCTATATCTAAGACTAAACAAAATCAGATTGTCAAGGTAGCCCTGGAGTTTCTTAATAAGCATAATCTTTTGGCTCAAAAAGCAAGATTTGATATTGTCTCTGTTGTAAATTCAAAAAGCGGCTCTAAATTAGATTTATTTAGGAATGCCTTTGAAGTAGACACAAGGTTTATCTATTAGGAGTAATTTATGTTATCCGATATACAGATTGCGCAGTCAGCCAAAATAGAGCCCATAGAAAAAATATCCAGAAAGTTAAGGATAGATAAAAAATACCTTATCCCTCACGGTAAATATACAGCCAAGCTAGACTTGAGTATATTGGATAAAATTAAAGGCAGGCCGCATGGCAAATATATTTTAGTAACTGCGATAACCCCTACGCCCTTAGGGGAAGGAAAGACAGTAACTACTATCGGCCTTTCCATGGCCATAAACAAGCTGGGTAAGCTTGCCTCTACGTGCATAAGGCAGCCTTCTTTAGGTCCGGTATTCGGGATAAAGGGAGGCGCTGCAGGAGGAGGGTATTCTCAGGTATTACCGATGTGTGATTTTAATCTGCATTTTACCGGTGATGTCCATGCCGTTGGTTTAGCACACAATTTGGCCGCAGCCTTCCTAGACAATTCTATATTTAAAGGCAACCACTTAAATATTAACCCTGAGACTATTACCTGGCGTAGGGTTATTGATGTAAGCGACAGATTTTTAAGAAATGTTAAGATCGGTTTAGGCTCCAAGGATGACGGTTTTCATCGGGATACTGGTTTCGATATCACCGTAGCATCCGAAATTATGGCCATATTGGCCTTAAGCAGCGGCTTGCAAGATCTGCGTAGGCGTCTGGGTAGAATTATTTTAGCCTACACCTATGACGGTAAGCCAGTTACCTCCGAGGATATTAAAGTTGCCGGTAGTATGTGCGTTCTTTTAAAAGATGCCTTAATGCCCAACCTGATACAGACTATCGAAAATACGCCTTGCTTTGTGCACGCCGGACCTTTCGCTAATATTGCCCACGGCAATAATTCAATATTGGCTGATAGAATAGCCCTGAGCCTTTCTGATTTCGTGGTCACTGAGGCAGGGTTTGGGGCTGATTGCGGCGCGGAAAAATTCTTTGACATCAAATGCCGTGCCAGCGGCCTTTTACCTGATGTCGCGGTTATTGTCTGTTCTATACGGGCGCTAAAGGCGCATAGCAATAGATTTAAGGTCGTTGCCGGCAAGCCACTGGACGAGGGTTTAGCTAAAGAAAACATTACAGCGATAGAAGAAGGGGTGTGTAACTTAGCTAAACAAATCGAAAACGTGAAAATATTCGGCATCCCGGTGGTTGTAGCGATTAATAAATTTAATTCTGACACTGATAAAGAAATAGATTTTGTGAAAAATAAGGCCATAGAATTTGGCGCTGATGATTGCCAGGTAAGCGAGGTTTGGCTTAAAGGCTCCAAAGGAGGCCTAGATTTAGCCAGGGCAGTAATTAAGGCAGCCGATCTGCCCAAAAGGTTTAAATTTCTTTATCTTTTAGACATACCCATAAAGGAAAAGATTAAAACCATTGCTACTAATATCTACGGGGCTAAGGATGTTGAATATTCCGACATCGCCCAGAAAAAGATCAAGGCTTATACTGAATATGGTTGGGATAACCTACCGATATGCATGGCCAAGACACACCTATCTTTATCGCATGACCCTAACCTTAAAGGTCGGCCCAAAGATTTTATTTTGCCGGTGAGGGATATCCGTGCTTCTATTGGCGCGGGGTTTTTGTATCCTATCTGCGGAGAAATGAAGACCATGCCAGGCCTGCCAACGCATCCGGTAGGGGAAGGTATTGATATAGATGAAAAAGGTAATATTGTGGGACTTTCCTAGCTTAATTATATATGTATTGCGATAAAACCCTAAAACAATATTTAGATGATCTAGCTGCAAAACTACCAGCTCCTGGCGGTGGTTCAGCCGCAGCTTTAAATGCGGCGCTAGGCGCATCTTTAATCAGCATGGTGGTGAATTTCACGTTAGGCAAACCCAAGTACGCTAAGTATGAGAAGGAACTTAAGGTAATCCTGGAGAAGTCGGAAGAGTTAAGGAATGAGTTCTTACGACTCGTAGACTTGGATGTCCTGGCCTATAAGAGCAAGAATATACGCGACGCACTAAATATCCCTCTAATGGTTTGCCGCCTGTGTTGCGAGGGAGTAAAGCTATGCCCAGAACTTATAACCAAAGGCAATATCAATCTTATCAGCGATGTAGCTGTGGCTGCAATTTTATTAGAATCCGCATTCCAATCTGCGTATTTTAACGTAGAGATAAATTTAAAATCTTTAGCTGATAAAATATTGGCCGGCAGGATTCGAAAAGAATTAAAGCAAAAGGGGTCAATGATTAAGAGAACGCGTTTAAATATGGAGGTAAAAGTTGGCAAGATTATTAGAGGGTAGGCCAATAGCCGAGAAGATAAGGGGACAAATAAGAAAAGAAGTTGGGCTGCTTGAAAATAAGCCAGTTCTAGCCTGCATTCAGATAGGTGATAATCCGGGGGCGTCTGCCTATGTAAAATCCCAGACCAAGGCAGCCGAGGGGCTGGGTATTATTTACCAATTGCATAAATTAAGCCCGGATATATCCGAAAGTTCCCTTATTGAGCTTATCAGTAAATTGAATCTCGATAAGGCAGTAAATGGGATAATCATACAGATGCCGCTTCCTGCGCATATAGATTATAAAAAGATCAGCCAGTTTATTTCACCGGAAAAAGATGTGGAAGGTATCCATCCGATGAATATAGGTAAAATAGTATTCGGTCAGGCCAGGCTTAAGCCCTGCACTCCGGCGGCAGTGATGGAGCTGTTGGATTCATGTGCTGTTGATCTTTATGGCAAGGAAGTAGTGATTGTCGGACATAGCGAAATCGTAGGCAAGCCTTTGAGCTTATTGTTATTGGACAGGTTTGCTACTGTTACTGTCTGTCATATTGGCACAAGCAAGGCAGGAAAGTTGGAGGAGCATGTAAAGAAAGCTGAGGTTTTAATTGTTGCGGTAGGTAAACCTGAGTTGATAAAAGGCGATTGGGTCAGGGAGGGAGCTATAGTAATAGATGTTGGTATTAATAGGGTTAGGGACAAGATCGTCGGTGACGTGGAATTTGATACGGCTTTTGCGCGTGCTTCCTGGATTACGCCTGTACCCGGCGGGGTTGGGCCTTTGACCGTGACTATGCTTATGCGTAACCTCCTGGATGCTTTTAAGGTAGCAGCTAACAAACAAGCAAAGTGATTGATAAAGAATGAAAGATAATACCTTGAATTTTCTTTCTAAGTTGTTAAGGCGTGTATTGTTGACTACAGCCAGTATGTTTGTTGTTACGTATGTGCTGGTTGCTTTCTTCCGCATACGTTTTCCTTTTGAGGTCGCCCTGATGGAGGGTGGCTTTATGGAGCATGTCCGGAGGATTATCTTAGGGCAGAATATATATATCAGCCCGAGCCTAGATTTCATACCATTTCTATACCCCCCGCTTTATCCTTATATTTTAGCAATCATTGCCAAGGTGTTCGGGTTAGCCTTTATGCCTTTGCGCCTGTTTTCTTTTTTGCTTTCCTTGGTTAATTTTTACCTGGTTTTTCTTTTTGTTAAAAAAGAAACCAAAAATATTTTTGCAGGCTTTCTGGCTGCCTGTTTATTCGCCGCTACGTTTCGAGTGAGTAATTTAGTTTTTGATATGGTAAAAAACGATTCCCTGTTTTTATTCTTTTTATTATCCGGGATTTATTTACTTAGGTTTAAGGAATCCGGAAAATCACATTGTTTTGCAGGGCTTTTAATTTCTCTGGCCTTTCTTACCAAGCAGACCACCCTGATTATTATCCCGCCGCTTATGCTTTATCCTTTTATTGCGAAACGCAAATATGCTCGGGTATTTGTTTTAACTATTGCTGCGGTAATAATCGCTAGTACCCTGTTTTTGGATCATACAAGCCAAGGCTGGTATAGTTATTATGTTTTTTATCTGGCGTCATCTCTGGGCATAATCAATAGCAAGCTTTTTTTGTTCTGGCGTGAAAATTTCATGTTGCGCTTGTCTATTGCATTTGCGATGGGGGTATTCTATATATTTTTCCAGAGTTTAAACCCCAAGAATAAAAACGGCATTTTTTATACCCTTTTTGCTGTAGGCATGATAGGAGGTTCCTGGATTGCCATAATGAACAACGGGACATCCGCTAATAGCCTGATCCCCGCCTATGCGCTAGTCTCAATATTTTTTGGATTGGCTATAGATCAGTCTTTTCATCTCATTAAGTCTGCCGACGTCAGAACAAAGAAAACAATGGAGATTTATATCTATGTTATCTGCATACTGCAGTTTATTTGCCTTTCTTATAATCCACTTACTATTATCCCGAAACAGGAACACCTAAAGGTTAATAAGATTTATCTGGATAAGTTGACCGGGTTAAGAGGAGAGATATTTAATCCCTGGCATGGTTATCTGACCTCTCTGGCAGGAAAGAATTCCTCTTTACATATCTATCCTTTAGATGATATTGTAAGAAAGAACCATAAGGGTGAAGTCAGAAATAAGCTTATACAAGATATCAGGCAGGCTATAAAAGACAGGAGATTCCAAGCGATTATCGTAGAAGAATGTTGGGCTTTTCAAAAAGACGTTGAAAAATACTATAAGCCTGCGGACTTTGTTTTTGAACATAAGTCAGCGCTTTGTCCGCTTGCCGATACAATAAACCCATTAGTTTATCTGCCGAATAAATAATATTACCGTAGTCTTGGAGTAGTTTAAGGAGGGGATATGGCCAAAAAGAATATAGCGAAAAGTAGTTCAGTCGCTATCTTGATTTTGGCGGTTATTTTACTTTCTTTTCCTAAGGTATTTGCGCAGACAGAGAGTCCGGAACCTTTTTTTATGAACGAGGTTGAGTCTGGGGACGCGATTATTATCGGCAAGGTCAGCGAAGGTGAGGGTAACCGGGTATATAACGGTATAAAGACGAATGAATTCAGCCTGATTGGCGGAGGTTGCAGTAATTACGGAGGCGTTGCTGCGCCACTTGAGAGAATGAAGGCGCAGGTATTAAATTATATCGGAGATCAGGTAATTATTCACGGCCAGTCCAGGAAAATAGATATGGCCAAGCTGTTAAAGGAAAATCCGACATCAGAATGCGTGTTTAACCTATCGATTTCGAAATTATATTATTTTTTCGTAGAAGTAAAGAAGATTGAGCCGGTTGTTTTCTATAAGCTTACCCTTTCCAAAGAGATTGATTGGGATAAGCCATTGGATATCAGCTTAGAGGTAACTAATCCTTTTAAAGAAAGTATTGACGATTTGCAGGTGCGGGTATATTCTTCGAATGATTCCTATCGTCCTTTTGAAAGATCTACTGATTTGGCTCCCAAGGATAATAAATTGATCCAAGTTACTCTTATGCCTGGAAGGCCAGGTTTTGGCCGGAGCAATGATTGCGAGATTAAACTGGTTATTCAGGGTTATTCCAGGAGGCCCAAGTTAGATTATATGGTGTTGTTCGAAGAAACAATAGCTTCTTACGATAATCAAGGGTTACTGGTAGAAAGGTAGAGATGGATTTCAAAGAGAAGATACAGTCTGCAAAATTTGTTCTTACTTCAGAGGTAGGTCCTCCTAAAGGCATTGAAACTAAAGTTATCCTGGAGGATGCTGAGCTTATCCGCGGACGCATAGATGCTATTAATGTGACTGACCTGCAGAGTTCGGTGATGCGCCTGGGGTCATTAGCCGTTTGTTCCCTTTTGAAAGAAAAAGGTTTTGAGTCGGTATTCCAGGTTACCTGCCGCGACAGAAACCGCCTGGCCTTGCAGTCGGATATCCTTTCTGCCGCAGCGCTGGGGATTAAGAACCTGCTTATTTTAACCGGGGATCATCCTTCTCTGGGCGATCATCCGGAAGCCAAGCCGGTTTTTGATTTAGACTCCGTTTTGCTTCTGCAGGCAGTAAAAAAGCTACAGGAAGGTTTTGATATGAAGGGGAATAAATTAGAGGGCAAGTCGCCAGAATTTTGTGTGGGGGCAGTAGTTAATCCCGGAGCAGA
>Ga0105164_10002698_pt1 | contig 10963 bp, 6 predicted proteins | sample VDWuncwatermetaG_FD_89674 | JGI IMG/M metagenome (GOLD analysis project Ga0105164, IMG submission 89674) | Wastewater microbial communities from Netherlands to study Microbial Dark Matter (Phase II) - VDW unchlorinated drinking water | ecosystem: Environmental > Aquatic > Freshwater > Drinking...
AAACGAGGCGGATTGCCTCACTTCTCAACTTAAGCAATAGAACTTTGTTGTCAACCACTTACACGCGTAAAATCAAACTCAGAAGGAGCTACGGAGCGCCCATACCGCGAAGCGGTTTAGTCCATCGACCCGAAGCGGGCATAATTTATCTATGGGAGGGACAGGGGGGCCGCGGCGCCGTCGAGACCAGCCACAACCGTGTTTCGGCACATCGGCATTGGCGACGTACCAGCTTCTCCCCCTTGGAAAAACGTAACGCGAGTGTTAACGTGACTACAGCTAGGTGATTCGACGAGCCTCGACGCTTCACGGTGGCCTTCAGGGAGTGCAATACAGCAAAAATGATAACTCACACTATTAAAGCGGCTCCCGTCAGCGAGCCAACCGCCACAGTTGCGCCGTCACTCGGAACACCAGTTGCGGCAGAGCCCAAGGTGTCTCCGCCGATCCGGTTGGCTTGTGTCGAGGTCTGCAACTTCCGACGCCTTGCGTGCACTCGGCTCGACCTTGACGAAGAAACCACGGTTCTAGTTGGCGCTAACAACAGTGGCAAGACGTCGCTGCTGACCGTGCTGCGAAATTTCCTCGGAGACGCTCCCGGATTCCGGCCGTATGACCTGAGTCTTTCCCAGTGGGCCAAGCTGCGCGAACTGAGCAAGGCATGGGAAGACCTGGCCGAAGACCCGACGACAGACACCAAGGAAACTGCTGACCAGTGGGAGAAGCAGCTGCAGACATTGCTGGCCTGCATGCCATTCGCCGACCTTTGGTTCGATGCGAAGGAGGGAGCCTACAGCTACGTGGCACCGTTCATCACCTCGCTGAAGTGGGAGGGAGGCGCCGTCGGTGTACGAGTTCGTCTCGAACCCGTTTCAAACGCCGATGAACTGAGAAAGCTTGCTTGGGCCTATAGAGAGGCACGCTTCCCCGTTAAGGGTCTTCCTCAGGAGGGGCACGCTTGGCCGGCTGATATCATTGATTATTGGCTGCGACACCCCGCAGACCTTCGTCGCATTGCAGCATATCGTCTTGACCCCCAAAAAGGCCCGCTTGTAGCTGCGGCCGCCACATCGCCGCAGAGCGTGCCGCCGGACTCCACGGCGGTGGACCTGAGTCACATGCGCAAGCTAATTCGTGTGGACTTTGTAGCGGCCCAACGCGGACTCGGCTCTGAGGAAGATGAGGCGCGATCAGAGTCGCCCAGTTCACGACCAGGCATGTTCTCCAGTCAGTTGCTCAAGTTCGCGCGCCAGCACCTGAATGTTTCTACCAGCGCACCAGGGCAAGGTGAGGCGCTGGTGACCGCGATTGCAAAGGCTCAGGCCGATCTTGATGAGCTGATCTACAAAGCGCTGAAGCCGGCCATGGAGGACGTTGAGGTCCTAGGATACCCGGGCCTGCATGACCCCCAGCAGTTCCACTTCCGCACTCGAATTCAGACTGCGGACCTTCTAGCGCACAGCACAGCTGTCCAGTATCGCGTCGACAAGACGGCCGTAGATGAATCCTTGCCAGAACATTCCATCGGCCTTGGCTATCAGAACCTGCAGTCCTTGAGCTTCATGCTTGTCTCGTTCAGGGCTGCGCGCCTGAATCCGTCGCAAGGAGCCCCTGCCGCAGTACATCTTGTGGTCGTCGAGGAACCAGAAGCCCACCTGCACGTGCAGGTGCAAAGGAACTTCTCATCCAATGCGCTGGGGCTCATCAAACCAAAGGAAGCGATCCACGCCAACTTGCGCAGCCAGCTACTTATCAGCACTCACTCCAGCCATCTGGCCCACGGAGACAGTTTCACTCGCCTTCGGTATGTGAAGCGCTTGCCCGGTACCGCAGCTGGTGGCAAGCCAAGCACTGAAGTCGTGAATTTGGGTGATGCATTCGGCAACGACGTGGAAACGCGCACCTTTGCGGAGCGCTATTTCCAAGTGCAGCACACCGATTTGTTATTTGCGGATGCGGCAGTGTTTGTTGAAGGCACCGCAGAGCGGATGCTCGTGCCACTTTTTATTGAACGGGACTTCCCGAAGCTCGCGAAGAAGTACGTGTCCTTCGTTGACATCGGTGGCAGTCACGCACACAGGCTTAGGCCTCTCATCGAGCGGCTGGGCATTCCAACTGCGGTCATCACGGACCTCGATCCGGTCATCCCTACCAAGTCTACGAGCGGGAAGACGGTGCGGTCCGCCGTGCATGTCGCAGGGCAAGCTGACTTGGAGTGCGGCAACGATACGTTGACGTCATGGCATCCAAAGCTGGCCAACTTCAAGGAGTATGGAACACCTGCGGCAGCAGAGCTTGAGTGGACTTCACCGGCCGGAGTGAAAGTCCGCTTCGCCTGGCAACTGCCGGTCGCTACGGCCAGCAACCAATGGCCAAGCTCGTTTGAAGATGCGCTCGTGCTGTCGAACATAGCCTGGTTCAAGAAGCTGGATGAAGAGGTCGATGAGAAGGGCAAGAAGAGGAAGCACCGCGGCGCACTGGGCAAGGTAGTCGACCTCGTGCTGGACCATCCTGACCATGTGGAGCTTCTGGAGGCGCTGCACAAACTGATGCACGGTAGCTTCAGCAAGGGCGATTTCGCGGCCACGATTTTTGAGAGGCTCAACGCTGGCGCTGCTCTGGACTGCCCGGAGTACATCAAGGACGCACTTGCATGGTTGGGTACCGAGCTGAAGGTCACCGCGGGTGAGACTCCATGAGCGAACAAGTTCATCCCGAAGGTAATGACCGCGATGCTCACGTCGTAGAAGAAATCTGCGGGTATGTCACTGCCCCAGTCTCACGGAGCTTTTTCCTCTTTGCTGGTGCAGGTTCAGGCAAGACGCGGACGCTCGTTGAGGTGCTTAGACGAATCACCGGCGTGGTCAAGCATGAAGCCGGCGGAGAGTACGCCAAGCTCCTTCGCAGCCGAGGCCAGGCGGTGCGAGTCATCACGTACACTAAGAATGCAACTGACGTGGTTACCGGACGATTAGGGGCGAACGACCTGACGGTCGTATCGACCATTCACGCGTTTTGCTGGGAGCTCATCCAAGGGTTTGACGCAGACATACGAGAGGCACTGCTCGCGCTCAAAGATGAGGAACTGGCGGCCGCCAAGCAGGCAGCCTCAGAGAAGAAGAACGGAGAGACTGATACAGACCGGAGAAAGTATGCCGAAATTGCGGATGAGGCCGACGAGATACGTGCTGTCGAAAAGTTCCTCTACCATCCTGACCGCAACACATACGGCCCCGGCGCCTTGGCGCATGCCACGGTTCTTGGCGTTGCCGCTTGGCTTGTGAACCATCGGCCAACTCTCCAGCGCATCCTGGAAGAGCGTTACCCATTGGTGCTGATCGACGAGTCGCAGGACACGATGAAGGGCATCCTCGACGCGCTTTTGAAGTTGGAGGCCGCACGGCCAGGCAAGTTCACTCTGGGGCTGCTGGGCGACCATCGGCAGCGCATTTACCCGGACGGGCATCGCGATTTGCCTGCGCACGTGCCGGCGAGCTGGGCGTTTCCTGTGCTGAAGATGAACCATCGAAGCCAGAAGCGAGTGGTGGACCTTATCAATGCGATTTGGGACGCTAACATCGCAGGCCGCACGCAACCAAAGTCGGGTTTTGCTCAGCACCCGCGGGAAGAGAAGTCGGCTGGCACTGTTCGAATCTTCATCGGTGATGCCGCGTTGGCCACCGCGGACAAGGTTGAACGGGAAAGCCAATGCGCAGCAGCTATGGCGAAGGCGACCGGGGTCGATGCATGGGCGGATGGGACGCGAAAGTTCAAGACGTTGGCGCTTGAACACAAGTTGGCGGCGAAACGCGGAAGCTTCTTTGATGCGTACTTTGCCATGGACCTGTTGGACGAAGACGCGGCCGCTCCAAAGAGCAACGGTGAACGAACAGGGCCGGTCATGGTGCGGCCACTGCTTGGATCAATCATTGACCTCGCAGGCTGCTTCAGCTCGGCAGGCGAGCTGAACGAGTTCGCGGCTATGGATGTACTACGAGCGGCGAAGGCGCTTGCAGGTCTTCCTGATGGTGTCGAAGAGCGGCGGACGCAACTCGCTAGACTGCACGATGCAGTGACGGCTTTCGGTGCTGAGATCCGAAAGCCTGAAGCTACGGTTCGTGAGGTATTGAAGCCTTTGTTAAGCGGGCAGGTCTTTGATGCAGACGACCGTCTAATTGCCGCCTTTGCCGATGAATCTCCGCCTCCTGCTCCGCCAGAAGTTGTGAGCAAAGAGGAGAAGCATGACCGGCTGAAACGAGGTTGGAGTCATCTCTTCGAGACGCCCTGGCCGCAGATTGCGCGCTACCGGGACTACTTGAACGGTGAGGCCGAACTCGCGACGCATCAGGTAGTCAAGGGCTCAGAGTTCCCCCACGTCATGGTGGTCATGGACGACCACGAAGCGCGAGGGTTTCTGTTTTCCTATGACAAGGTGTTCGGGGCTGAACCACTCTCTAAGAGAGACAACGAGAATGTCACAACGGGTAAGGAAACAACCGTCGACCGTACTCTGCGACTGTTGTATGTCACCTGCAGCAGAGCCGAGGAGAGCCTTGCGCTGGTGTTGTGGGCAGGCAATCGTGCCGCCGCAGCCGAGGCAATCATTGCGGCGGGCTGGTTTCAGCCAGAGGAGATCGCCTTGTTGGACTGACCGCTACCCAACCTGCTAAATGGCATAGTGTCGAAACGAGCGGCGCAAAGTCGGAAGGCCAGATTCATTGCATTCTTTGTGCCGAAGTCAGCGCGCCGGGGAGAGCGAGCAGCTGCGCGACTTGTTGTCCAAATCTGCGCCAATTCATTCGGCGCGTTCTTCGGTGACAGCTTTGTGCGGCAGCAGTCGCCCACACCTCAGAGCTGAGTGGCAGCACCCAGCATATATCGGTCTAATTCGTGTGGGGGCTTGACCGGCCGCTTAGGCCGAGAACAGGGCAGCAGGTTGTCGGTCTTAGCTGACTTCGATTGGCTGGCCGAATTAGTCGGCATACACCGGTAAGCAGTCACTTGGGGGCGAAGTTTTTTCGATTTGATGAAAACGCCGTCTCGACCCAAAGATACTTACGGCGGGCCCAGACGATACCTCAAGAATGGACGCGTTAGACGCTCCGTGGCAAAACTGTCGTGAGGGGCTACACTTCATAGCTCGACGCGTCAACGGCGATTCGGCGCACGATCGCCGACGCTGGCAGCGAGCGAAGCAAAAGCCGACCGGCAAGTTCTCGGGAGCGAGTCGGCCATGTATTGAAGTGTAATGTCATGGGTAGGTGCGGAATGGGGGTCGGGTTCCACTCGACGCGACGGTGAACCAGTTTACCATCGACGAACCACCGGATCTCGCACGGATCCCACTCGATCGAAAATTGATGGAAGGCTTTTGACGCATCGAACCCCAATGGAATGGCTATGGGCGTTCCTCGATAGCCGTAGTCGAACTTCGCCCCCTCCGCCCCTGGGTTATAGAACACGTTGACCAAGAGCCTGTCTGGGCGATTTCCTGTGATTTCAATATCGATCTCCTGCCGTGGGGAGTCGCGATGAAGAAAGAACCCGGTCACTAAACCTGGAACTCTCGTCGCCTGCAATGTGGCTTCGAAACGCCCGTACAGAAAACTGCCTCGGCTCGACATCGCGGCAGCGCTAAGATTACGCACACCAAGCAGCTGCTGATTAACTGCAAATGAGAGTCCCTCACCCGATTGCGTAGTGACGTTGGCCGGACGAAACAGCCCAAGGTTTCCGGGGAACGTATCGTTTCGCAACAGCCACCGCTCAGACTGGATATCGGTCAGATCGTCTTCGAAGCTTACCCGCGACGCTGGTGGCTCCAATCGTTTCGCTACGCTCACACTGATTCCTGCCCACTTTCTGTGTGGCATGACCCACGGTGATCGGTCATGCTGCAGCCGCTTTTCTGGACGGGTGGTAGGCGTATTAACCTCGGCGTGCCGAAGTCTTCGCTGTCCGATGTCCGGAGCATTGGGATACAAAGCCACCGGTGGAGGAAGCTTCAAATGCTCGCAAAGCGCACGCCAAGTGTTGACATCTTTACCATGTAAGCGAGCCAAGTCGGCACCTTCCAAGGCGGCCAGTACTCCGTCACGGCAGTGATCATCCGTTCCTTCAACGTCATCGATCAAAATGAACTTGGCGCGCGGGTAGCGCCGCATGAGCACGCGCACATGCGGCCTCAGTGATGCTATGTTGACATAGGCATTGAACATACAAGGGACGCGGCCAGCGATCAGTCTTTCAAACTCCTCTTCCGGAATTTGGTCCAGATCACTGCAGCAACGATAACCAAGCATCGAGAGTGCCATCGCGAGGGATGACAATCCGGATCTTGGGGCTCCAAAAGCGAACACAGGATAGTGGGTTGGCCGCTGATGGAAAAGCGACGCGTCGCTGCCGTCAAGTACACCAATCCGGTTCAGCGTGGGAAGGATAGAGTACGAGTTTGTTGAAGGCGTATCGAGCCGTTGGTTGATCACTGAGCGGCGCAGAGCTCTCACGTCCATGTCTCGGAACTTGTAATTGATCCAAAGGTCAATGGGACCGTGGCACGGAAGAAGGTCAAGCAGCTTTTGAGCTCCTTTCTTTGACAACACATACCCAGACAGATACCAAATCCCACGCTCCGGACGAAACACGTTCTTCGAAACCAGCTCCTTGGGAGCGCCATGGCGCGCTTCCTTGTAGGACACGTACAAAACATCAAAGGCAGGGCTAGTTTGGTCAGCGCCCTCCATTTCGTGCCACGCCTGATCGACGATTCGCCCAAAGCTGCGCTCGAAGCAGACGTCATCTTCGAGTATAAGCGCGTATGGGGCAGTAGACTGTGCAATGGTTTTCCAAACACCGATGTGCGAACGCGCAACGGCAATTTCTGCCCGACTCATCCTAATCGGGCGCATTAGATCAAACTCATCAGGTAACGCATGAGGTTGCGGTTCGACGAACAACTGGTCCTCAAGCGTGTAGAACGGATTGACATCATCGCCATCCAACGATGGTTGGACATTGGACTGCGCATCGCATGCAGAGTACCGAATGACTCGCGCAGACAGAGGCTTGCCAGTAGCATCAAGAATGCAGTCGAGTTCGCGAAGCACATCAGTCCAGCGGTCCGGCTGCCTGTCCAAGTTGATGACGAAGATCGGACCGATACCCGATTGATAAGTATCCGAGGGCGGCACGAACGCTAGGCACTGTTGCCGCGGCAGATATGTGCGGCACTGTAAGAACAAGGAGTAGAGAAAGCGGGATGCGGAACGTAATGGCTTCGAAAGATTCATTCGGCATTAATCGTCGTTGCGACGAAACTTTTGTTGATTGGAAAGCCGCCAGTTTCTGGAATCGCTGCGGTGACTTAAGGGCCATCTTGAGATGGCAAGAGAATCCCAGTCTCGCAATACTACTAGATCACTCTTTACTCCTCCCGCCGTAGTGCCAAGCTCGAAAATAGACTTCGAGAGATTACCTGGCCCGGTCGTTGCCTGTATCTCAGGCAACACGTCTTCACCGGCGAGTTCGAGAAGCACAGTCGCCTGTTGGAGCGCACGCTCAATTAGCGGATGACCTCGACCTGCAATCAGTGGATTGTTATTAAAGTAGAAAATCCAGCTGGGGCTGTATGCATCAATATGAAGGAACACAGACGGGTTTACCATTGTCCCTGAAGCGATGTCGTAGCAAAGCGGCTGGACTTTCAGCCGGCCGTCATCGAACAGCCTGCTGAATTGTGTGCCAACACATATATCGTCAGCATCAACATAGAAGCCGCCTTCGACCAATAGGTAGCACAATCGAAAGTAGTCTGCCTGCATAGCTGGGTGGTAACAACGCTCAAAAGCGCGTTCGTAGCGCTCACCCAGCGAGGTGCGTATAAACCCCTTGGCGTTATGCTCGTCGAACAAGTGATGTTTAAAGCCCCTCGTCGACCAACTAGCCCACGAAGCAATGCACTCTTCTATGTCCTCCGGCAACTCTCGCAGATCATGCCAGAACTGGACGATGGTTCTGGGTGTGCCTTGCGCATATCGATCATTGATGGGGGGCTGATCCCCAGGTTGCTGGACCAATCCTCTGATGAATTCTGAGCGCTGTCGATGGTGTTCCGGGCTGTCCGTCATTTCTATGCAACTCGCTCCGTAATATATTTTGGAAAGTTATCTTTTTGCCATCTACAGGAGTCTGTATTGTATGCTCGCGGGATACCTTTTCGCTATGCAAAAAGCGAAATGTCCTGCCAGAAAGAAAATTTAATTGATTGGTAAGAATTCAAGCGGAGGCCACTGCAACATGAATATTATTTCGTACAACCCCGGCCATGATGGCGCGATGGCCTACCTGAAGGATGCACATTTGCGGGTTTCTATTGAGGCGGAGAAGAACTCGAACTATCGGTACTCCCCAATATCCTGTCATGACGTGTTCAACGCTCTTGGTGAACTCGACGAAATCCCCGACGTTATTTGTACAGGCGGTTGGTGGCCACGCGACCACTACGAGTTTTTACACGGATCGCATGTTCATGTCGGATATCGCGGCTTGGCAAAGAGCGACGTTATCGTAGATCAACGGCGCCTATTGGGAAAGCCAGTCCACTATTTCTCGTCTTCTCACGAGCGATCGCATCTGCTTTGCGCTTTCGGCATGTCAAGTCTACCGAAAGGTACCCCATGCTATGCGTTGGTATGGGAAGGTGCGATCGGTGCTTTCTACGAGATCGACTCCGAGCTGAACATAACACTGATAGCCGATGTCCTTAATCAGGCGGGAAATCGCTATGCCCAACTCTACGGCTTAGCCGACCCAACCTTTCCTAAGGATGGCCCCTATTTTCGCTTCGAGGACGCAGGAAAGCTCATGGCCTTGGCCTCATTTTCAAATCGCAGTGCGCCTTCAGATGAAGAGAGGAAGCTGCTCGAAGTTCTACTGGACGGTCCGTACCGAGAACTGAGTGCGTACGAAAACCTTGAAAATTCAATATACTACAACGTGGGGCTGGGCGATCCAGCGTTTCGCAACTTCGCAGGTGTTTTTAGCGATAGGATCTTTGATATCTTTTATCAATTCGCCAAAGCGAACATGAAGAAAAGAATGCCGTTAGTCATCGCAGGTGGTTGCGGCTTGAATTGCGACTGGAACACCAAGTGGAAAGAGACTAGCCTTTTTACTGAGGTCTTCGTACCGCCCGTGGCCAATGATTCAGGGTCGGCTATCGGGACGGCTATTGACGCCCAATTCCACTTTACGGGGAATCCAAAAATCGATTGGAATGTCTATGCTGGCCTTGATTTCATTACGACCGACTCTTTCGATTTGGCTCAGTATGATCTCTACGAGACGAACTATGAAATGATCGCCGATATATTGGCTAACGATCTCGTTATCGGATGGGTGAGCGGCAAATACGAAATCGGTCCGCGTGCGTTGGGTAACCGTTCGATTCTCGCTGCACCATTCCAAGAAAGCACCAGAGCACGGCTAAATGAGATTAAGCAGCGCGAACAATTCCGTCCAATCGCGCCTGTTTGTCTAGAAGAAGATGCTGCAAGATGGTTTGGCTGCGATCAAGCGAGTCCATTTATGCTTTACACACATCGTGTCAGAACGGATAGGCTAGCTGCAGTTTCCCATGTGAACGGGACTGCTCGCATTCAGACAGTATCATCTGTAACTAACCGAAATTTGTATGAACTACTAATCGCATTTAAGGCACGTACCGGATACGGCGTCTTGTGTAATACCTCTCTGAATTTCAATGGAAGAGGATTCATAAATAAGATAGCCGACCTTTCGGCATACGCCGTAAAGCACAGTTTAGATGGCTTCGTGGTTGAGGGTCGGGCCTATCTATTGAAGTCGTCGAGGAGTTATCAAGCATATTTGAGAATACCCAATTCGATAGCTGCTGATTTGCGAATAGATTCTTTTTCTGCATCTTGATTGCATTCATGCAGCAAGTTAAGTATCCGCTCAAGATATTGAAAGCAACTAAGGTTTGATTGGGTTTGAGTCCTGCCAAAATAAACTCACCTAAGCTGCCTTAGGGGCTTGACTATTCTGACCAACGACAGGTTTCAATTGCATTGCTGACATTGACGCATCGAAGTGCCAGCGGCCGCTTTGGCCGAATTGCAGACTGATGTCCGTTAGCCTAAATTTTTCCCATAGTGCTGAATCTGAATTGATTACGAATCCAGCCAGGTTTTGCACGAAAGAGAATCACATCTGGGCAAACCCAGTCAACCATGTTTTGCACAAAACAGCGCATGATTTTCACGGTGCGTAAGGCGTCCATCCAACCTCGGATTGCAAATAGCCTGAATTTCAAGGATTCAATGGTTTTTCATCGGCCTGAAATGCTCACCTGTTCCACAGCTGTGCTGGGGGCGTTCTGGGATTTTAACGGACTGCCGTCCCCCGGAAAGTGTAGTGAGTTGCCGCGCGGGGAAAATTGACAGGCATTTTCAATTGCGGTATTTTCAAAACATCTAGTCCGTATGCTTATTGCTCGGAATTGATATTGGCGGCTGACCAATCCAAATAAACAGAAGACGAGCAATCGTCAATGAAGCACACAAAGCAACACCCAACCACCCACGCGGGGACACTTCTCCGCTGGGGCATGGTGTCCCTTTTTTGTTTTTAACAAAAGGAGAACATCATGTTCCTGATCATTATCGCTTGCTGCATCACCGGTTACGCCATCAGTCGTCCAGTAGTACGGGCGTTTGGTTTGTAATCAACCCTATCGGGGACACTTCCCCGTACAGGGCTTGTGTCCCTTTTTTATTTCAAGGAGACACAAATGAAGCGCATCGTCAGAGATTTGCCAATAAAAATTTACCACTCCAGTGACGCGATTTCGCACAGTGGTATCGTGCAATTGCTCAAGTCGCCGGAGCACTACAAAAACTACAAGGAAGGAATCGTCGAGCCCACACCTGCAATGGAGTTTGGT
>Ga0105164_10002701_pt1 | contig 10952 bp, 9 predicted proteins | sample VDWuncwatermetaG_FD_89674 | JGI IMG/M metagenome (GOLD analysis project Ga0105164, IMG submission 89674) | Wastewater microbial communities from Netherlands to study Microbial Dark Matter (Phase II) - VDW unchlorinated drinking water | ecosystem: Environmental > Aquatic > Freshwater > Drinking...
ATTTCCTCTCTCCCCAGAATTTTATTTTGATTTTCGATCAGAAATTTCAGAAGTTTGAACTCCGCCGATGTGAGATTGTCAGTTAAAATTAGTTCTCCATGCTTTATTTCATTTGTATTTTGATCAAATAAAATGTTCGTTTTTTCTACTTTGTTTTGGTTCAGAAATTCTTCTAGAAGCGGAATTGTTATTTTCCTTTTTTTAAGAAGCTCAATGTTTTCTAGAAATGGATTAGTTGTTTTTGTTTTTAAATCTTTTAGATCTGAAGGGGATAGGGAGCTTTCGATTTCATAAAGCGCTCCCTGCACGGTCTTCTGGTTCAATAAAAACTCCGCAAGTGAACCAGAAGCTAGAAGCTGATCTCTAGAAGCTAAATATATTTCAGCACAGATCCTTGTCAGTTTTCCATGTCCGCCGGTCAATTTTAATATTTCACTTAGTTTTTCTTTCGGGATTTTTTTGCCTGTTTGCTGTTCGAGATAAGAAATTCTGAATTCAACTCCAGGTTTGTCATATATCGGAAGATAAACAATGTGCTCTGCGACGAATTCATAAAAATCAACCAAAATCTCCTTTTCAAAAATCTCCTCGAGCGGTTTATTTAGCGAAAATACGCATGAGAAACGGTATTTTGCGTGGTTTCTAAGGATTCTCAGGTTTGAGAAGAAATCCGCAGTTACGGTCTGGGTAAAAATTTCAAACCTGTCGAATAGAAGAATAATTGTAAGATTTTTCTCCAAAGTCAGATATTCAATAGTCTTTTTAAGTCCTTGGAAAATAACCATCTCATCGTTTAGAGAAATACTTTCCTTAAGAATTTTCGAAACGTACTCCTGCTCGATCTTTCTTTCCTTTAGAGAATCTAAAAGTTCGAGGAAAACAAACTTAAATATCTCCGAATTAGGCTTGTTTTTGACCTCCGACAGATTGATATTTACAAAGTGGTAATTTTTTTGGTTTTCACCCAAATGCTTGAGCCTAACTTTTGTGTTGTAAGACAAAAGCCCGAAAAGGTTTGACCTCCCCACACCGGGAATTGAAACCAACTGAACCGAATTCCCCTCTTTTATAAAAGATAAAATCTTTCTAACCTCTTCAAACCTGCTATTTTCGGAATAAAGACTCTCCAAATGCAGCTCCATAAGCTGTATTGTAGGTTTTTTGTCATGTAAATATCAAGCTCGTGGTCTTTTATTCGCGTAAACTCCGTTTCACTATGACAGAACACGAGCCAACGAGATTGACAAGGCAAGACGCCGCAGATTACACTGGAGAAAGAGGTCGTACTATGGATCCAAGACCACCTTCCGAAGATCAAACTCCAAATCAGGTAGCAGATCAACTCGAAGCAATTCAAAATACTCAGCGCGACCGCGAGATACGTCAGAGAAGACGTGCTGCAATGGAATCGCAGGAAAATGCTGGGGAAGGAGAGCCAGGAGCATTAGCAGAGCTTGCTGCCCGCGTTCGCGAACATAAAACGCAAAGGCCGAATGACAACGAAGAAAGAGCAAGGTTAACTGAAGAAGTAAGCCAAGCGATTGACAACAACCCTGTTATTGAATCCGACCAGTTCCCTCGAGGATTTTTGGAAACTTTTTCAACATTCAAAGAAACGAGAGAGCGCCTTATTAATAGAGTTATGTTTAGGGCGTTTGAGGACCCAACAGAAACCCGTGATTATCGGACGAGTATGACTCTTTACGCTCAAGGTAACCTCGATACACTCCTTGGAATGCTCGAGCGGCAAGATTCGGCTAAGTATGAGTATTACCAGGGACTGGAAACTGCCGCACAATATTTCCATGCTATGAATGCCAAGCTGATCGGTGGAAATTTAAGTGAGTTTATGCAGATTGCCGAAAACCTAAGCTATCAGCATTTTGGTTTCATGCAAAGAATTAGAGGGGTTAACGAAGCGATGAGAATATTTGAAGAGAAATATAGTGAATATCTGGCAAAACACACAAGAATATCTTCCGAAGGATATGAAAAATTAAAGGAAGACGTAAAAGCAGCTTTCATTAGGGCAAACGAAAAAGGTCTGGTACAAAGTGAGTTCGCCGGTGAGAGAGCACGACCTAATGCCGGTAAAATGGAGAGATGGGAAGTTGAAAGGGCGGTTAATATAGCAAGGACCTTCTTTAATATTACCTTCCGCGCTGCAGAGCTAATATCAACCGGACAGGTTCCAAAAAGCACAACCACAAACCAAAACAGAAGGTACTCTTCTTTCCCTCAGGAATCCGGAGTAAAAATAATGAATTGGGTCCAGTGGTCTTTGGACCGTTTTAAGATCGCAGAAACTCGTGGAGGAATGGACTTTCTTAATAGAATGAAAGGAAATTTCCAGGAATTTATGGCAGATCATAAGAAAAAACTCGGAATAAATAGATTAGTCAAATTCGGCGGAATGGATACGGAGGAGGCGGAGGCTGGAGGAATGTTTGGAGTAAGCGGAGTCTATAGCTCTTGGAGAATGGAAGATATGGCTTTCTGGACTTTAAGAATGAACAACGGGTTAAATGTTAAAGAATGGCTGGACCATCACGAGGAGCAGCTCAAAGGAATTAAAAAGAGATACGATGAAGCACGAAAAGCGAATAATGAGACTGAGGTCGCAGAGACGCAGAAGGTTTATGACGAGTTTATGGCACCGCTTGTTGATAATCTGGATGTTGCTTTGGGTGTTTTTATAAAACACAGTATGTTCTCGGGAGAGCTTGGATATAAGGTCAGAAAAAGACTCTGGAATAGGGTTGCCGAAAAAAATCTACCTCTTATGGTTAATTATCTTTCTAACTTACAGTTTGGCAAAATTGTAGAATCCAAGACAAAAGATGAGGAGGGGAGGACGAAAACAGAGAGAAAAATCGTCCCCGACGGGGAAGTTGATTCGTCTCCGCTCTCCTTTAAAAGTCTTACAGCCGGATGGACAGAAGGAGATTTAGAGAAATTTAAGGAAAAACTTGAGCTTTTTAACCACAGAAGAATTAACCAGTATCTTAAGGAATTATATGAAAGGACCAGAACAGCCGAGGCAGCAAGAAGTATAACCGTAGGCGATCCAATAGAATTTACGGCGGATGAGCAAAGATTAATCGGAAAAATAACAGAGGCAGGCAAAGCAATTGCCCCAGACTTAGCTGACATTGTTTTTCCGTACGTTCCGTTTATGAACGACGTGCCTTTTGAACTCTTGGATTACACGGGCCCCGGAAACGAGTTCTATAAGAGGCGAAATGGAGATTTGGTACAGCTAAACAAAGCAGAAACGGCATTTATTACTATTATGAATAATCCTGGAGGTTTGACGCCCGATGAAATGCTAAAGCAGTTCGACCAGATCGTAAAGGGAATTGAACCTCCCCAAGGAACGTCCGATGCTCTTGAGAGAGTTTTCCCGATGGTTAAAACATGGTTTGATTTTATAGAAACCAAACCTGGAGAAAGACAGATTCTTTTCAAAGGATTAAAGGGAGCGTTCAGACAGCCAAGCTCGGTTGCACAGGATTTCGCAGGAATTAACGCTCCTTCCTTAGATGAAGCGCAGATCACAAGCCTTATAGACCACGCTCACCAGATTGGAATTGTCAATTACGAGTTTGCTAAGGAACTTAAAAAGAAAAAGAACGCAGGGCTTATAGGTATTTTGTGGATGATTTTCAGAGACTACTGGTGGTTGCCGTTTCTAATCGGGGGAAAGAAGTTTGCCGAGACTACCTATAAAGCAAAAGCAGCCTAGCGGAGGAATCGTCTCAGAATAGATCCCATTGGGCCCTCGTCTGGTTTTGGCAGACCACCTTTTAGAGCAACGAATGCGGAACCTGCAGTTTCTTTAGTAGCACCTGTTAGCACTCCCGTTCCGGCTCCAACCGCTTGGCCGATTGCGGACATGTCAAACTTCGGAACCTTGAGGGCGCCCTTTATCATGCTAACAACAGAAGGCGTCATAAGAAGAATCCCAAGCCCGATTAAAGACGAGAAAGCGCTGCTCGACGGATTCCCGATTAGAGGCGGATGGAATATTTCCTGATTATTTCCGATATCATTTAAATGAAGAAGTTGCCCCTTGTCACCAATATTGCTCAGGAAAACATTTGCTAAGAGAAACATTACGATTGTCGCTGGAAAAGCAAGGAGCTCTGCGGATATTTCCTTAAGCCAGACAGTAAAACTAATACTAGAGCCTGGTATCATCCCAGCAACAACCCAAAAAGGGGCAAAAACAATATCCAAGATTATAAAGACATAAGCGGAAAGAAGTGTAAACCAAAGCCTAAACATAGCAAAAAGTATTGCAATCGCGATTATTAAGAAGGCAAGAATTCCTACTATTCCTCCTAGCGCTGATCCAATTAGAGGAATGCCGGCGAGGTCGGAGAAAAGGGAGATCAAAATATCACTAACCGCCCCTGCAGCATTATTTGCTATTCCAAGGATTCCTCCACTGAATTGCTTTCCTGCCACAGGCAATTGGTTTGCAACCTCAATTGGATTGTATCCCCAAATTTGTATTTTTGTCTGATCAAATATCGGCACTCCGTTGCCTATCGTATTAAAAATTCCGATCACAAGATAAACAAAAACATACATAAGGTCTATTAAAAATCCGGCTATTGCAAAGGAGAAAGTAACCAGAATAAGTCCGATAACAATTTTAGGAATCTGGTTTTCAATCGTCATAACAGTCCGGGGGTCGATATGGACCCTAAGCATAATTGCAAAACCAATAACAAGAAAAATAAGGGTAAACAGTAAAAATGAAATATTTCTAAACGCTGTCCAAAGGGTAAGAAGAGGAGAGATGCCCTGAAATCCTGCACCATTTGCTTGAGCATATGCTGGTTTTGAAATTCCAAAGTTTCTCGCAAGGTACCTGACAAATTCGTCTCCATGTGCAGGTGGAGTAAAAGTCATTGCAATAAGACTTCCGACAGCTCCGATTGCTCCGCCTTTTGTCGCGACCGGTCCTATTTTCCCGTTTTCAACCCCGAGGCATTTCTGGGAGGGATTTATTGCGTCAACTCCTGCCAAAAGACAGGTCATCGAAGACATAACCTCAATCATTACTCTTTGTGTATAATTATGCAGGTCTTGTGGAGGATTAACAATTTGGGCGAAGGCTTGGGAGTTAAAAATGAAAAATGAAAATATAAAAAAGAGGATCGAAAAAAGAAAAGTCTGGGCAGTTTTGAACATAGTTCCTAATTTTAGTTTGGGGGATTAGCTTCCAAAAGTCAAGTTTACCAAACGAATCCAAAAACCTTCCACTTTTTAGGATCTGTTCCTCCGTAGGCGCTGTCTCTTCCAAATCCGATGTTAATGACAGCCTTCGTAGATTGTAGATTTGTACAAATTTTGTCAAGGGAAACTGTTACGTATGCTGAATTTTCTCCGGTTGAAGCAGTCACGTTTGTCTGATTATTAGTTGTGCTTCTTATTAGGTTATATCCTTCAACCTCTGCCTCACACTTTTTTAAGTATTCCATCAAGCCTGTAATTTGTCTTAAATCGTCCTCCCTCCAATAGGGATTCTGTTTCCACCTATCTTTTTTTGTTTGTGTATACTCTTCTGAAACTCTTTCCGGAGTGGAATTAAACAAAAGAGAAGTATAAGCTTGTGCTGTAACCAGGATACCTTCACTATCTGGAGAAGCCACATCTTTACCTTCAAGTCGCAAGTATGGACGGATTGTGGCGGTGCCAGTGGACGGGCGGGTTGTGGCAACCCTGCTAGGAGTAGGTGCAAGTGTCGGTTCAACAACATAGACGGGCACCGGATCGCCTCTTCTGCCACCAAGAATATAGCCCAAGCCTAGAACTCCTAAAGCTCCGCCGACTGCTCCTCCAATAACAGCTCTCCTACCCAATCTTATATTCAGGACTGGTTCGTCGGATTGTCTTGGATCTCCCTCTTGAGTTTTACCCATGGGGCTTTTCTATCACAAGGCAGACGGAGTTGTCAATGTAACGACTAGTTTAGAGAGGTGTGGGGGCTGCCGATGGTCTATAAGCACCTTCAGCGACTCTTGTAAGCTCGATATAAACTTTTCTTGCTGTCCTTGTTGTACCGACGTTGTCAAGAATAATCTGGCAATCCCGGTCAAAATCAATTCTCACTCTTTTATTTTTAGAATCCGCCGATGTAAAAACCACTTCGGCATTGCTAAAACCAACACCTTTGCATTTGCTGAAAACTTTAATATTCCCCTGCATAAGCGTTACGAAGGTTCGGTCCTGCATGTTTCCTCTGTAATGGATATTAGCTATGTTTTGCAGATCTCCGTCCAAGATGGCCCGCATATAATCTTTTGAAATTGCCACTTCCTCGCTGTCTCTCGCACAGCCTTCTAAGAAAAAACCAGCAACCGTAGCAGAAGCTCTTTGGAGAAATCTTCTTCGTGTCATTAAAGGAGGGCTTTGTGTTCCAATTTCCTGCAAAGAACTCATGCAGTCTTTCTATCACAGGCTTTTATACTTGTCAAGAAAAGTGTAAAATACATGTGATTGTGCTCGTAGTTCAACGGATAGAACACCTGGTTGCGGTCCAGGCGGTTGGAGGTTCGATTCCTCTCGAGCACGCAAAGGAGAGGTCGCATAGCGGCCTAGTGCGGCGGTTTCGAAAACCGCTGTCGCCTTTGGCGACCGTGAGTTCGAATCTCACCCTCTCCGCCCGTATGAGATTTGAGTTTTCCGCAGGAGGAATTGTACACAAAAAAGAAGGCCCAAAGACTCTCATTCTTGTTGCCCAACATTCCCAGCACCACGGGTGGGTTTTCCCAAAGGGTTTAATCGGAGATAAGAAAAAGGGGGAGAAAAAAGAAGAAACGGCCATTCGTGAAGTTGAGGAAGAAACAGGAATAGTTGCTAAGCTTTTAAAGCCTTTTGAACCTGTTACCTACTGGTATGTCTTCGAGGGAGAAAAAATTAAAAAGACGGTTTATTATTTTCTGATGGAATACGTTTCCGGGGATACCAAAAACCATGATTTTGAAATGGAAAATGTGGAGTGGATCGAAGCTAATAAGGTTGCCGAAAGGCTAACATATCCTTCGGACAAAAAGGTTTGGCAAGAAGCACAAAAAATGTTAGAATAACTTTCCAAGGTGGGGTCGCATAGTGGTCTAGTGCGTTCGCTTGGAAAGCGGATGTCGCCGCAAGGTGACCGCGAGTTCGAATCTCGCCCCCACCGCCACTAGTTTTTAGAGGTTTTTTCCAGAGGGAAGTTTTTGGCGAGCCAATCTCCGGATTTTTCCATAAAGGTAGACTTAACGGACTCACGGTAGGGGAGAAAGCGGAGAAGAACTGCTTTCACTTGTTCGCGGCTAATGTCTCCAAGAGTAATTGTCAGCTCCCCCGGTAAAAAAGCTTTGGTCCTAACGTGCAAAACATCTACATTCTCTCTTTTTTTAAAGTAAAAATCGTATAGTTCGATCCAAAGATAAGAATGATCCTCGATCGTTATTCCCTGGTTGCTGATTCTATAATGAAAGTCACGGGGAGGAACAAGTGCCATAACAAAAGTCAAAAAAAGCAATGATAAGACAACAAGCATTAAAAGATACTGAGAGAAAAGGAAAAGAATTATTTCAACAAGAAACGTTATTAAAATTGCAGTAGCAAAATACTGCCTGCCTCTTCTCTTAAAGGGTCTTCCCGGCCCTGTCCAACTCATAAGAGTCTTAACATCTAACGATGATAAATTATGTTCGAATGTAGTTTTTTGAATAGGTTTAGCAGCCCCTTTAGGTTGGGAGGTTGAAGTTTTTTCTGGGTTTTTTCTAGCGGTTGGCATAAGAAAATCTTATACCATTGAACTTTCTTAGTCAAGCTAAATGTGATAAGATGAAAACCTAGGAGAGGTCGCATAGCATGGTCCATTGCGGAGGGTTGCTAACCCTCTGAGCCCTTTAAAAGGCTCGCGTGAGTTCGAATCTCACCCTCTCCGCTTCACTTCGTTCAGCGTAAACTAGGAGAGGTCGGATAGTGGTTTATTCCAGAGGTTTTGAAAACCTCCGTCCGCAAGGACTCGTGAGTTCGAATCTCACCCTCTCCGCAACTCAAATTCCCGAAACTTTAAAGAGTCTTCCAATAGCGTAGGTTACTCCCATTGCAAATATCCCTCCAACTATTACCCTTAAAACTGCCCGCGCGACATTGGCCCCTCCTGCTTTGGCGCTAAAGGTGCCGGTTATAACAAGAGCTATAAGAACCGAAATAAAAGTAATTTGAATACGCAAAGAGTCTGATGGTAAACTAATTGCCAAAAGCGGAATTAGCCCGCCGGTTGTATATGAAATTGCAGAGGCAAGGGCAGCGTGGCGCGGGTTAGTCAGGTTTTCGGGGTCGATCCTAAGCTCGGCGTCAAAGTGTGCGGCGAGAGGATCGTGGGCTGTCAGCTCTAAAGCTACTTTTTTTGCTGTTTTTTTAGAAAGGCCTTTATGCTCGTAAATTTTCGCCAGTTCTTCAAGCTCTTTTTCGGGGAAATTTTTAAGCTCAAAACGTTCTTTCTCAAGAAGTGCGTTTTCCATGTCCCTTGATGAGGAGACAGAAACGTACTCTCCGGCTGCCATTGAGATTGCGCCCGCAACAATTCCTGCAATTCCTGCAGTTATAATAACAGTGAGCGAATTGGTTGCTCCGGCAACTCCTACAACAAGGCCTGCTATTGAGATTATTCCGTCGTTTCCTCCCAAAACCGCGGCTCTTAGCCAATTAAGTTTTGATTCGTGCCTTGAAACGTGGAATTCTTTGTAAGCAGCCATTGAGCGCAATTTAGTTCACGGAACGCAATGCTAAAAGCATTTAGTTCTTGAACGCAATGCTAAAAGCATTATATCACTAGACGTAACTGTAGATTTTGCCGGGGATGTATTTGTGAGCAAGATGAGTTGATTTATCTGAGTTCATCTATTGGCTTAACCCACCATTTTCCTGAACCCGATACCGCACCTTTTTCCCAACGTTTTGTCAAGGGAAAAACAGGAGAAAGATCGCGCTGATGATAGCCGCGTTCTCCGGGGAATGATTCATACAACTCACTTGCGTATTGGGAAAAGGATAGACGTTCGGATTCGCTTGTTCCGTAAGTAGACAGCATTGGCATAATTACACCGGAAACAGGGAACTGTTCTGATATCTCAAGGGCTGCGTTTTCAACAGCAGAGACAAGACGGTGGGCCCAGTCGTATTTTGCGAGATAGTGCTTGCGAATTCCGTCGGGTACGGTATATTTTCCATCGCTATTTTTTTCTATATCGCCTAGTGCAAATCTCGTTTCTGGTGTAGCTTGGACAAAGCGGTCTTTTCGGAGAAGGTCTGTTTGAAGTGAGGTAACTGCAACGAATTGCTGTCCATTTGCTTTTGCTAAAGCAACAGTCCCAAACCCGATTAAATCACCGTGTTTTAATAAAGGTAAATATTTCGTTAGCTTGTCGACGGCTCTGCCATAAGGTAGGAGATAAACCATGAAATCTCCTGGATAAGCTGCGCTATCTTCTTTAAATAATGTTCCTACGCCTTGATTATTTAAAATAGCGGTATCAAAGGCAACATAAGGATCAAGATTACCGCGCAGACGATGATATTCAACAATCGACCATAAGTGATGGAGACCTACTCCACGCAAAAAGGGAAGTCTTATGCCAAACTCCCTCATCTGATATCCTAAAGGGCTTTGCTCTCCAAGGTATCTAAGTTCCGGATGCCGCTCAAAGAAAGGTCCATAAGACGCCCATCTGGAATCCATAGTGTGAAATGTGTCATCAAGCCCAGCTTTGAGACCATCCACTCCTTCGGGACGCGGTTTTGGATTCCGGAATGTGCTAAAACGGTTAGGAGACAGGAATCCATGGACAGCGTTGAAAAAATCAGGGAAAAGCATACCGTTCCGTGCATCTAAAAAATCAAAAGATGCTAAATATGATAGTCTGTCAGGGGTAGCAGAAAGCTGCTGGTACAACTGCCACATATCAAGCAGGCCTCCTCTTAGCATTCTCTCTTCTGTCGGATCCCCCAAAATAGATGAGGGATCTAATACTTCGCTAGCCATAATCCCTTTAGGTTATCATAACTATAAGCCGATTTCAACTTCGAGAGATAAAGTAGTATGTAAAATTTAACTTTATCTATAAGTCTCTTACACTTCATAGCTGTAGATTTTGCCCGGAGTATATTCAAAAGTAGACATTTCCTCGTTTGAGAGCCCTTCGAAATATTTTCTCATCGGTCTGATCGAGTTAGCACTCGCGGAGATAAAAACCACATCGTCAGGTTTAAGTTCACTTTTAAGTTCATTCAAAAACGGCAGAACACGATCCTCTACATCTTTTATGCTTTCGCCGTTTGGCGGGGGAGTATCATAAGACCGGTGCCAAAGTTTGTAATTTGCCGGCTCCTTATGTTCGGTTTCGTCCTTATTAAGCCCTGTTAAATCTCCATAATCTCTTTCTTTAATTCTTGGATCGGTAATAATTTCAACATCCTGATGGTAACCGTTCAAAACCAAATCTAATGTGTGTTTGGATCGGATTTGCCCCGAATGGTAAGCTTTTGTTGCATTTTCGTTCTTAAGTTCTTCACCGATTTTTATTGCCTCATTGATGCCATCGGGGGTTAAGTCGGTTTCTCTTAGGCCCGAAAAAATATGGTCTTTGTTGTCAAAAGTCTGTCCGTGACGAAAAAGGAAAATGCGCGCCATTTTCCTTAGTATACAGTATTGAGTATTATGTATTAAGTATGGGAGTTCTGGATTTTATCTTTCCAAAACGCTGCGTACAGTGCAAAAAGGTGGGGGATTATCTATGCCCGAATTGTTTCGCCTATCTATCTTTTGATACGAAAAGCAATTGCCTTTCCTGCCAGCGGCCAAGTGTAGACGGTCTAACTCATCCGTATTGTCGGGGAAAATACAAGATTGACGGATGTTTTTCGGCAATTCCGTATAATAA
>Ga0105164_10002702_pt1 | contig 10951 bp, 10 predicted proteins | sample VDWuncwatermetaG_FD_89674 | JGI IMG/M metagenome (GOLD analysis project Ga0105164, IMG submission 89674) | Wastewater microbial communities from Netherlands to study Microbial Dark Matter (Phase II) - VDW unchlorinated drinking water | ecosystem: Environmental > Aquatic > Freshwater > Drinking...
GTATCTGTCGCTTCGCAACCTCGGATTTTGAGTACCGTGCTAACAATTCCGCATCCGGTTTGCTTGCATATCTGTGATGGTGTCAATTCCGCCCAACCGAAGGTTGGATACGGTTGGTGTAACGCAGTGATCGTTTTTATCGGGAATTGGAATTAATTCAGCGCAGGCTCACTACCCTTGGGGAACAGCACCCACAACCGTCCTTGCTGTTTCATTTTGCCAGCTTGTGTACCCGCCAAATGCCCCGCGCCCCAGAAAAAATCGGCACGCACTGCACCGCGAATCGCACCTCCGGTATCTTGCGCCAGCATGAGCCGATTAAGCGGTGCGCTGTCATTAGGATAAGTGGTCGATAAAAACACTGGCGCGCCCAGTGGAATAATTCTGGGATCAATAGCCAGACTATATTCGTTGGTGAGTGGCACACCGAGCGAGCCAGGTGGAGTAGCAAAGCTGTCGGGCAGCTCGCGGAAGAATACATAGCTGGGATTGTGTCCCAATAACGCACCTAATTTTTCTGGATTTCTCTCGCCCCATAACTTAATACTCTGCATGGAAGCCTCTTCTAATTTAAGCTCGCCCATGTCGACCAATTTTTTCCCAATCGACATATAGGGATGGCCGTTCTGCTCGGCATAGCCCACTTTTGCTTGCTTGCCATCGGGCAAATCAATGCGCCCCGAGCCTTGGATGTGCAAAAAAAACACTTCCACTGGATGCTCTACCCAAAATAGCTCGCGTCCTTTTAAGGCGGCTACACCTGCCCCCCCGCCTGCTTCAATGTCATCACGACTGTAATAGGGCAGCACGCGATTGCCCTGCACGCGACCACGCAACCGCAGGTCTTTTAATTGCGGGTAAGCATTGCCTAAATCAATAATCAGCAAATCATTTGGCACGGCATATATCGGATAACGAAAGCGCGAAGTTTTGGTGCGACTGCCTTTCAACACAGGTTCGTAATATCCAGTAATGATGCCCTGCTCGGTGCCGTCTGGGTTAAATACTTGATAGGGGCTAAACCACTCTTCGTAAAATTCCCGCAAAGCGTGGTTGTCGTTGGCATTAAATGTTTCTGCGAGGCCACACACTTCGCTCCAATCCGTGCGTGATTTCAGCACGCGGCAGCTTTGCAAAAAAGCTTGATGCGAAATAGAGAGATTGAGCGATTGCCAGTCAGGTAGCATCTCCCACTTGCTGGGCGAGAAGGTTGGTGCTGGTGTTGGTGCAGGCGTTGCACTGGTTGTTGGCGATTTAGGCGTGCTACAGGCGCTGAACAATAAACACAGCGCGACCACCCAGATTTTCTTATTGCCCGTGTATGTTTGATTGCAAAGTTGATTGGATGAAAAATTCATATTGAAACCTTATTTAACTTTCTGTAATTCTATTAAACGAAACCAGCCCCGTGCCAATACCGGCTCATCTGTCATCACCCGTAAATCTGGAGCAGCACGCATGACTTCTTCAAATACCACATCCAGTCGCGTGGCGAGTTGTCCTACCAGTGGAGTCAGCGCACGGCGTAACCAGGCACGTTCACCAGTATGCAAAAATTTATCAAATAAAAATATTCGACCACCTGGTTTAAGCACACGTGCCGCCTCGTGCAAACATAAAGCAGGCTGCTGCACCACAGCTACAATCAGGTGCAATATTAAATAATCAAAACAGTTTGCGGCAAAGGGGAGTGCCATGCTGTCGCCCTGCACACTCTGCATCTTTAAATGGCGTACCCGGGGTTGCGCGCGAGCCAGCATGGCCGCCGTAATATCCAGCGCGGTGTATTCGTGACACAAGGGCAGATAGAGAAAATCCAGACCCGTACCCACACCATTGAGCAACACCTTTGCTGCGCCCTGTTGCGGCAATACTTGTTGGGGCAAGCGAGCTAAGCTGCGTTTACGCGCAGCTCGCGTAGCGTGGTCGACGAATAAATCATAGAACGGGGCAATGAAGCGATAACTGTTTTTTAAGGACATCTTTAATGCAGCACGCGCGGCACGCTCAACACAAACTGTGGAATCGGCACATCAAAGCGCGAGCCATCCTCCGCCTGCATTTGGTAACTGCCCGACATGGTGCCGACCTGAGTAGATAGCACTGCCCCGCTGGTATATTCAAAACCCTGATTCGGTCGAATGAGCGGCTGCTCGCCTATCACGCCCTGTCCGCGCACTTCTTCTACATGCCGATTCGCATCGGTAATAATCCAATGACGGCTAATCAGCTTGGCGGTTGTGTCGCCTGTATTGGTAATGGTGATGGTGTAGGAAAAAACAAACCGATTTTCCACTTCATTCGATTGCTCCGACAAATAACTGACCTGCGTGGAGATTTTGATGCGATGATTATCTGGTGTGTTCATGGTTGGTATTTCACAACATTTTGATTCAGATGACAAGACTTAACTCGAAAATAACATTGTCCCCTTGTGGGACACTGCATCAAAATAAATGGCGGCTAAGAAACATATGCGTTGCGATGCTACCAGCATAGCCAAGTGCGATGATTAGTGTCCATTTGAGGTGACCGAAAAAGTATATATGCTAGGCGCCTGTCCCATCAGTACAACCCCTGCGGCTGAGCCAATGGGGTTGTGCGAAACATAACTAGCACACATCACTGTTAGTTAAACTAGGTCTGTTTGCCTGCACTTGCCCGCAGGCTCAGTAGCATGCTGATGCCCAACACCGCTATGATCACCCCCAAGGACACCGCCACCGGAATTTTGAACCAATCCACGATAAGCATTTTAATACCCACGAACATCAGCACTACCGCTAGGCCATATTTAAGCAAGTGAAAACGTTCGGCCATGTCAGCCAGCAAAAAGTACAGCGCACGCAAACCTAAAATGGCGAAAATGTTAGAGGTAAACACAATGAACGGATCCTGAGTTACGGCAAAAATTGCCGGAATACTATCCACCGCAAAAATAAGATCCGATGCCTCAATCAGCACCAGCACCAGAAACATCGGCGTAAACCAGCGCACACCCTTGTCATAAATCCAGAATTTGTCGCCGTGATAGTTGTCGGTAATGCGCACATGTTTACGCAACCATTTCAACAGTGGGTTCTTGGCGAGATCAGGCTGATGTTCGGCGAACAGGAACATCTTGATACCAGTAATCAGCAGGAAAGCCCCAAATATATACAATACCCAGTGGAACTGCGCGATCAGCCAGGCACCCAGCAGGATCAGCACGGCGCGCATGATGATGGCACCCAGTACACCATAAACCAGTATGCGTTTCTGGAATTCCAGCGGCACGGCAAAATAAGAAAATATCATGACGAAAACGAAAATGTTGTCCATCGCCAAGGTTTTTTCCAGCAAATAACCGGTGAGATACTCTACAACCTTGGTGTCCGCCACTTCACGCCCAGCCGTGTGATCGAGCCAAGCCCACAACGCACCGCCGAATACCATCGCCAGTGAAAACCAGACCAGCGACCAAATGAGTGCTTCACGAAATGTAACTTTGCGTGCCTTGTGTCTACCCAACAAAAATAGATCCACTGCCAGCATCGCCAACACAAATATCCCAAATCCAACCCACATCCACCAAGTGCCTATTGATTGCAATTCAACCATTATTATCAGTCCTATTTTTATCTAACAATACCTCAAACCATCGGCATGGTAGAGCAACCATCAAACTGCTTGAGAAAATATAACGAAAGTGAACACAACATTATGTTGCGTATCGTATCCAGCGCGCGTTCCACCTTACCCACTTGAATCACGCCGAAAATGGCATTGATCAATACTACATTGAAGATCATGCCGCCACCCACTACCCTGCAAAGATTGGGGGAGTGTTATGAAGTCAGAAGGAGAATCCATTTCGGCCTTTCGTTGCCGTGATGTAGCTAAGCATAGAACCACTTTATCGCCGACCTATAAGCGATCGGCGTCATACCATTTTAAGGGCACTTCTAAAAATTCAAATTACCAAGCCAGACAAGGCGCGAACAAAAAATTATGACGACGCATATATTTGATATGTTAGGAGTAATTTTTTATGAGCAACACAGTATGGCGACGGAAGTTGGATTTTTAGAAGTGCCCTTCATGGTAGCACCACTAATTAATAGCTATATGAAATCTGTGTGCCCACTCCAAAATTTGGGCTGGCATCAGACAGACCAAAAACCATGTAGGTATTCAATGACCAGCTTCGGTCTATTCTCCGATCCCAGTAGGAGCTAACTTCGCTAATAGCGGGTACGCGCGCAGACGTGGCCTGACGAAAATCATAAATCAAACCGAATTCTGTATCCTCATCCCATGGAAACGACAAACCGACTGATCCCAGCCACACGTTATTAAGTTTGGTTTGCGGCAAGTCACCCTTAATGCGATACCCCAGGCTACCAAACATATCCACGTCACCAATAAGTGGTTGGTATACACCCAACTCAACCGTGTAATCATTCGAGCCAGTTCCCAGGCCTTTAGTCTCATCTGCTGTGGCCAGTTTTACTTTTCCGGTCAAGTTAAACTCTGTATCCAAATTGGTCATGGTGTCAAACCTGTATCGGGCGCTCGCAATAAGATCGCCCATGCCGCTCAAATTATTTTGTCCCGTTTTGTTGGTAATAAAATCGCCACCAATTAAAACTCCACCCGCCCCCTCCTCAATATACAGATAAGCCGTCGCCAATTTGTATGTCCAAGCATCTGTTCTGTAGCGGACACTGAAGGGTACAACCAGTATATTGGTGTTATCCACCTGCCCATAATCACCCGTGCTGTAATCTACGCCGGAACTAACCGTGACCGTGTCGGCGGCATAAACTGTGCCACCCAACAACAAACAAAAACATAAAATAAATAACGCATGAGGTGCAACAAATGTGCGAGATGCTTTAGGTTTGACTACAGATAAGTGTTGCACTTTATATTTCTCCATTAAATAAAATTAATCCTTTTCGGGTTGCTCTATACGTTCGGGTTGCTCTATTCTTTCGTGTCGATCCGCGCGCTCGGGTCGTTCCAGCCTTCTCACTCTATCCCCGCGCTCGTTCCTGTCTTCCTTTTTTTTCGTGGCCTTACCAGATTTTTTGTCTATATCGCTACGCTCATGCTTTGTATCTGGCCTATCCAGCTTGATACGCTCGGCTATTACACGACGATTAGCATCAATGCGTGCGCGAACTTGGATACGTTTTTCAGCTAACTCGGTAAACTCGATTCCCACACCATCCCGGGCAATAATATTTTTTGGCACTTCAATTTCAACTGCGCCCAGACGAATACGACCCGATGCATCAGATGCAGACACGTAACCTTGCAAAGAAAGATGTTCATGCTTACCCTCAAATGGGAGCGCGGGTTCACGTTTGATTTGCTGGGCGTGCAGTCTTTTGCCATCCCACCTGCCAGTTACGCGCACTTCGCTGCCTGCCACTAACCCATCCTGAGGAAACGCGTTGACTGACAAACCGGGCATGTTGGACAAGCTGGGCATATTGAAACCGTCATCGGTAAGTTGATCAACTCGCCCCATGACTTCTGCTACACCGTGCGCGGCAGGATCAATTCGCGAAGCGATAATGATGTCGCCTGTTGTGCGTAGCCCGCTGATTTGCACGGGGTCACCGATCTTCAAGTTTTCTATGCCGGCGGTATATGTCTCTAGGGACACGCGTATCGTTTGGTTTAATACAGTTATTAGGTTTTGTGTCCGATCTATTTTTGCAATGGGGCCGATCACTGCATATTGCACATTGATGTGCTGTGCCTGCATGGCGGTTTCAGAACCTGTGGCTTCAACTGCAACCACGTGCCCCAAAGCGAGCTGGTCGGCAGTGATACTTGCGCCGCGCATTTGCACGGGTGTATCCGAGTGATACTGCACGCGGATACCGTTCACCCAAATGCTGCCAAATTCCGTAATGGTGCCGATAATTCCGATACTGGTGATTCCTGTGCCACCTATGCCGTCGCTTACCGCTAAATCGCCCGTGCCACCTATACCGCCCTCGGGCTTATTCGATGAACATGTGGCTGAGGAGGAGCTATTGCCCGTGCCACCTATGCCGCTCGTGCCATCAGTTTTATTTGCGCCGCACAAATTACCAGCCAAAGTTAACGGCATCATGCCGAGCAGCAGTATTGCTATAACAACTATAACAAGTTGCGGCAGGTGGGTTAATTTATGCATTATGACTTTTTATTCTCGTCAACCGACGCAGTATCAGTCGGATGCGGCGCGGACGGCGCGCTAAAAAAATAAATTCCAAAATTCATGCGCTGATTTGCCTCGGCTTTGCCTTGATCCAGCCGCTCTAACTCCAATGCCTGACGGTTAACCGCTAACAATGCACGCGTACCCAACGTGCGCGTTAGCTCGTTTAATTTTGCTATCGATTCGGGAGTCAAATTATTGTAATAAACGCTGCGCTCCAAAAAGGGTGGTCCGTCGTGTAATAAGTTATGCGCGGTCGCTGCGAGATGGTCATGAATATTCTGACCAAAATAAAATGCCATTTCATCCAGATCTTGAGTCGGGATAAATGCTGCGGTATTCAGGCGGACTCGATTATTTTGATCCAGTTGTACAATACCCAGCCGCAGCCACTCATCCAGTACAGGACGTGGTCTAATGTCTTTATTCACCCCGGTCACCAGTGACTCAAAAGAAACCCGCTCGCTCCCGGTGGCAAATCGCGAAAGGTGCAGTGGCTGCCCCTGTTCATCAACATAATCGGGATCCGCACTCCACCGCGCAATCAGCGTAGCCCCCAGCGAAATGGCTGCTGGCGCGACGTTATCTGCGGTCACTACGTTATCAGCTAACCGTTTTATATCTTTGCGGTGTAAACCCGTGAGCAAACTTAAACGGCTGGCCGTCTGCGTTTTATCTGGTAATTGAAATTCATGGGTAGCCACATTCAAATATAAGGTTTTTAGCTGATTGGCTAAATACGGGTAGGTCACGCCGTAACTCAACAACAGCCTTATTAGCGGACGCAATGCATGCAACAATGCCCTCACCAAAGCGGGGGGAGGTGCGGTCGACGTATTCTGTGAAATTTTATCCATGGGCGAATTATATCTTGACGTGGGAAAAAATACCACGTATATTTTGGTTGCGTGGGAAATTATTGCACGTAAAGTGTCGAGATGTCAGCTCTTAACGCATGATTTTTTCGACAGTAAGCAAGTGGCAATAGCGTTTCCCCTAAATAAAACGCGCTCTGTGTCCTGGCACACAGAGAAGACCGTAAGGAGGGGGGGATGATTAACCCTGCAGTTAATAGATACGGGTCAATAGATGTCGAACATAACTAATGGAGGCTTAAAAAATGTTTAATCAAAAAGCAGTAACAATGATGATCCTGGGTATGGCATTGGTGGGCTTGACTCCCCTGGTTGCTATAACCGATGCAAATGCACAAGCGGTCGAGCTGCGTGGCGACGGCAGTGTAGATGACACTCAGCCCGGGGCAACTCGGGCAACCCCTGCGACTCCGGCAACCCCTGCAACACCTAAGCTACGCGGCGATGGCAGTGTAGATGACACGCAGCCTGGCGCAACCCCTGCAACTAGGGCAACCCCGGCGACTCCGGCAACACCCAAACTACGCGGTGATGGTAGCGTGGATGATTCTCAACCAGGTGCTTCAGGGTCAAAATCTGACAATGCTTCTGATCGTGGTCGTAACCATGGCCGCAATCACGGACGCAATCACGGACGGAATCACTCAGATCGCGATGGGGATCGTTCTGGGCATCGTGAAAAGGCAGATCGTCCTGATCACTCAGGCCGCGAGGATCGGGGTGCACGCGCAGAGCGTTCGGGAAAAGGGCATGATTAAGGTTTAACCCTCACAGCAATGTGACTTGATCTGTGATCCACCTGTAACCCCCGGAAAACTTCCGGGGGTTTTTATTTGTGGATGCGCAATGTAGTACGACCTATCAATTATTACGACGCAGCCCAAGCAGGGAGCGTTTATTCCGCAATCCGGTTTCAGGTAGAATGCGCGATTGAATTTACAACCTTGAAAGGCTCGGCCATGTACAAAATCGCACCCAGTATTCTTTCCGCCAATTTCGCCAAACTCGGCGAAGAGGTCAGCAATGTCATCGCTTCGGGCGCAGACATTATTCACTTTGACGTAATGGATAATCATTATGTGCCCAACCTGACCATCGGCCCTTTGATCTGCTCCGCGATACGTCCAGTGACCACGGCGGTTATTGATGTGCATCTGATGGTAAAACCTGTGGATCGTATCATTCCAGATTTCGCAAAAGCGGGTGCGAACATTATTTCTTTTCATCCCGAAGCTTCCGAACACATCGACCGCACGCTCGGTTTAATTCGTGAGAATGGTTGCAAAGCTGGACTGGTTTTTAACCCCGCTACACCTTTAAGCTTTTTGGATCATGTGATGGATAAAATTGATTTGATTTTGATTATGTCGGTCAACCCCGGTTTCGGCGGCCAAAAATTCATCCCTGAAGCGTTAGCTAAATTGCGTCTGGCGCGGCAAAAAATTAACGAGAGCGGGCGCGGCATCATGCTGGAAATTGATGGTGGCGTGAACACGGCCAACATCGCTGAAATCGCGGCGGCGGGTGCAGATACCTTTGTGGCAGGCTCTGCCGTGTATGGCGCGGGCAAAGATACTGATCCGCATCGGTATGATTCGATCATCGCCGCTCTGCGCGCGCAACTGGCGACAGTTAAAAAATAATGACTAAAGTGCAATTCCCGCTCCCCGTTTCTGCGCTACTGATTGATCTGGACGGCACGCTGCTGCACACCGCGCCCGAACTTGCTGAATCTGCTAATCGTATGTTGCGCGACATGGGTCGCCCGGCTGTGTCGCAAAATTTGTTGATGAGCTATATTGGCAACGGCATCGTGTGGCTGGTTAAACGTGCGTTGACGGGCGACATGCATGCCGAGCCGGACGCAGCGTTGTTCGAGAAAGCCTTGCCCATTTTCGAGAAGCATTACACCGCATTATTATTGCAAAGCAAACCGTTTGATGGCGTGATAGACGGTCTGAATGCCATGCAGACGGCGGGTTTTCGATTGGGCTGTATCACCAACAAGGTGGCGCGCTACACTGAACCGTTGCTTAAAGGCGTGGGCTTGGCGAAATATTTTGAGATCGTATTGGCAGGTGATACCCTGCCGGAAAAAAAACCTCACCCGATGCCGCTGTTACATGCTGCAAAATTTTTTGGTGTGCCGGTTGAAAAATTACTGCTGATTGGCGATTCATTGAGCGACACTGTGGCGGCGCGTGCAGCAGGCTGTCCGGTGGTGTGTGTGCCGTATGGCTACAATCACGGCGAGCCAGTCGAAACGCTGGATTTAGATGCGGTGATTCCAACCTTGCGGGATGTGATGAAATTAATTAAACGAGCTTAATCGAATGACTGATATGAATAACCTTCTGTGTCTATCAAATTATTGGCGAGGGTGCTGATACGATTGTAAGGGCGTATGGCATACGCCCTCGCCTGATGATTAAGGACGTATGCCATACGTCCCTACGATTAAACACCGGAGATTTTCATGTCGCATCCCATCAACGAAGAAGAGTTTAACCACCTGGCCGAGCAAGGCTACAACCGCATCCCGCTAGTCATAGATACCTTTGCGGACCTCGACACCCCGCTATCGCTCTACCTCAAATTAGCCAATCAACCTTTTTCGTATTTGCTGGAATCGGTGCAGGGTGGCGAGCGTTTTGGTCGTTATTCGTTTATTGGCCTGCCCAGCGATACACGCCTGACGGTGCGCGGTAAGCACATCACGCTCAACACGCCCAATGGCGAAAGCGCTTATGACGCGGTGAATCCGCTGGAATTTATCAAGCACTATCAAGCGCAATTCAAAGTTGCGCCGCTATCTGGTTTACCGCGTTTTATTGGCGGCCTGGCTGGTTATTTCGGCTACGACACGGTGCGTTACATCGAGCCGCGCCTGGCGCATTTGGATAAACCAGACATAATCGGCACACCGGATATTCTGCTCATGCTGACCGAGCAACTGGCTGTGGTGGACAATCTTTCCGGTAAACTCACCTTCATCGTCTATGCCAATCCGCAGCAGAAAAATGCTTACGCAATAGCACGGCAACGCCTGGATGAACTGATGCAAGCGCTACGCTTGCCGGTAACTATTCCGGCCTCCCCAGTATTCCCAAAAGAAGAAGCGGTGTCTGAATTTGGCGAAGCGGCTTACAAACTCGCCGTGGAAAAAGCCAAGCGTTATATCTTCGAGGGCGACATCATGCAAGTCGTGCCGTCGCAGCGCATAAGCCAACCTTTCCCCGCTGCGCCGATCAATCTATATCGCGCATTGCGCTCGATCAATCCCTCGCCGTATATGTTTTATTACGATATGGGCGACCATCATGTAGTCGGCGCATCACCCGAAATTTTAGTACGTCTTGAAGGTGAAACCGTTACCGTACGCCCTATTGCCGGCACACGCCCGCGTGGCAAAACAGCGCAGCATGATGCTGAATTAGCGCAGGAATTATTAGCCGATCCTAAAGAATTGGCTGAGCATTTAATGCTGATTGATCTAGGTAGAAATGATATTGGGCGCGTCGCCCAAAGTGGCACAGTCAAGCCCACCGAAAAAATGGTCATTGAGCGTTACTCGCATGTCATGCACATCGTGTCCAACGTAGAAGCGAAATTAAAGTTTGGCTTCGATGCGATAGACGTGCTCAAAGCCACCTTCCCAGCAGGCACGGTGAGTGGCGCTCCAAAAGTGCGCGCGATGGAAATTATCGCCGAGCTGGAACCTTCCAAGCGCAGCATCTACGCTGGCGCAGTCGGCTATCTCGGCTTTAATGGCGACATGGATTTAGCCATCGCCATCCGTACCGCCGTAATCAAAAATGGCGTGCTGTACGTGCAGGCAGGCGGCGGCTTAGTGGCGGATTCCGTGCCTGCCAGCGAA
>Ga0105164_10002703_pt1 | contig 10950 bp, 5 predicted proteins | sample VDWuncwatermetaG_FD_89674 | JGI IMG/M metagenome (GOLD analysis project Ga0105164, IMG submission 89674) | Wastewater microbial communities from Netherlands to study Microbial Dark Matter (Phase II) - VDW unchlorinated drinking water | ecosystem: Environmental > Aquatic > Freshwater > Drinking...
CTCACGAAGTCCCCTGAAATATCTTATACCCTCTTCCGGAGGAACTTCCCCGGCCCAAATCTGCCGCGTCCTTTGGAAGTCGCCGCCCCGCTTGATTAATCCTCCCCTCTCCAACGCTGCCGCCGGCCTTAATGTATTTTCAAGCGCTTGTTCCGCGGCGGATTTTTGCTTGGCTAATTCTTCGGCCATGCCGCGCGGCAGCGGTTTCGGAATCAGCGGCGCTTCACCGCGGTTTATGATCTTAACCATTATCGCGCTAAAGCTCAATCTTCTTATAAGCTGCCCGAACTCAGGGCGGATTTCCGAGCCATTTTTCACTAACGCGGTATAAATATATATTAAATCGCTTGCCGCTTCATTTATATGTTTAAACCCTTCAGGTGTCGCATCCGCTTTCTGGCACCTGCTGATCATGCTATTGCCGATTATAGCCAATTTTTCCTGCATGCTGGAAGCCCCGGAAGGTTCCATCGCCAATGCCAACCCTATAACTGCGCGATCAAATAAAAACAGGCCGTTATCGGTTGCCGTTATCATTTTGAATAGATTCCGCAGGACATACCGGCGCCGATTTTCAAAGACTGGCTTTATATCCAGGCTGTTTACTTTTTTAATTTGCGCTGTCCCAAGGAGATATACTTGATCGCGATGTGTAACCGTCTCAGACCAGTATCCAAATATCTTTTTATAATCATCCTGGTCTATCTTGCCTTTTTGACTTCTAATCGTATTTACCGCACCGGCCAATTGCTCCCAATACATCACGGCCATTGCGGCATGATAATGTACCGCGTAGGCGGCCGGAAAACTGCTATCAGGCCTGTATTCTTTCAGCAAGTTACAAGCTAACGTTTGATATCCTAAACCTAAAAGCCGCGTAGCAATGATGCACGCCATTATTTTTATCTCTGCCCTCGGGATTCCGAGGGCTTCTTCAATTTTCAATACCTCTTTAATATGATCTAATGCCGCATCAGACGATGTTTTTTCTGCCGTGTTTTGCGCCATCCCTACGATGCCGTCAACATCATTTCTATATTTAGAATAAATAGTATTTAAGATCTCCTCGCCCGTTATTAATTCCACCGATAGGCCTTTCTCGACCGGCATACTGCTGTAGCCTGGCGGATAGGGATAAACAGGGGCTATCGCGGCTGTGGCCAACGCCTGTATAACCAGCGCCTCAGCCATATATGAATCTTTTTGTATAATATGAGGCGTAACCAACGGAATTATTTCGCGCTTCGGCAGCCTATCTCTTATCGCATCCGCCAGAATGTCGTGGACCGCAGTTATATGCCCCGCTGTAAGAATTCCTGAATTATTAGCCAGCGCTTCTTCCATGTGATGGATTCGCGCGGCCAACCGCGCTTCCTGGTCAAGTGTGTATTCCCTATCCCTCGCCGCCCTCGGCCTGAGATTTTGGCCGGGGCTAAGGGGGATGGGGCCGTTTTCCACTCCGGTAGAAACGCCCTTCCCCTTAGTATGCCCCCATGCCTGCCCTGCGAAGCCACACCATTGTCTGCAGATTGAATGGCGAAGCAGGGCCAAATTTTGCGAAGCGAAGGCCGCTATTAATATTATTGTTATGAGTTGTATAAGTTTATGTTTCATGGTATCACATCTCAAATTGCCTCAAGAATTGATCTTAAATTGCGCTTAGAGGATAAAATGGGCGAGTCTTCGGCTTCTTCTTCCCCATCCTCTTCCTCCATCATTTGTAGTTCCTCATCTGATGGCTCTGGGATATCTTCCAATATATCCGTATCAGGATAAAGATCAAACAGGCTTTCTACTTCCAATCCTGCAGCCAGACGGATGATCTGGCGTAAATTGTAAATAGTTTCCTCTCTTTCTGCTTCGAGCACGCCGCCCTCATGCGATTGATACTTTGCTGCGGCGCTATTAAATGCAGCTAAAAGCGCAGCGGCGTCTAATTTCTGCTTCTTTATATCTGTATTTTCCCGCGCTATTTCTATGCCGTAGAGCGCAAGCTCAATCCATTCATCATCACCATCAGCAGCCGCCTCTGCCATAAGATCCTTGAGGATAACAGGTATCTCTTGCTGGAGGCGAGCGACATCTGTCTCGCTCCACGAAGAAAGGGCCCCGGGTGGAACTGCCATATCAAGCAATCGATTTGCTGCCTCATCGTATTCTCTTCTGACAACATATCTTAAATATTTTTTCATCTCGAATATTCCGCGCCTTACATACGATTCCGACTTCTTGAGGCATGTTGCGGTTTCGAGAGCCGACATGGGATGTTTATCTGAAAGACCATATCGGAGTCTCGCTATCTGTCTCAAAGAACATGCCTTTGGCACAAATTTTATACACGAGACAACGCGTTCATAGGAGCCAGGCTCATTAGGCGCCATAAGACCATCTTCTGTAAGCCTGCCGATTGACATTTTTATATATTCATTTCGCGCATCCCTGATAAATTCACGGGCGGCGGCTCGTGCAATCTTTACTTTCTCGACATCGGATGTACCGCATAACCTAGGTTTAGGTAATACCCTTTTGGGAGCATAACGATATTTTCCTAACTTATTGGTTTGCCACGTCCATGCTTCCGCCCTCGTCCAGATTATCACCTCAACAACATCATCCCCGCTAACCGTATCATATAGAACACAACGAGCCCTGGGAGGATCAGCGGTATCCTCGTATATAACATCGAGCCTGATATAATCAGGTTCGTAACTTTCTGGAATCGCAACAACAATACGCCTTTTTTGCGGACTGGTAACTAGTCCGATTTTCTTGTAGAAGGGCCCGTTGGGGTCTACGCGGTATCTGGTGACCTTAATGTTTCCCAGTATCCGGCATAGATCAACCGGGCCGTATCCTGACAAAAGAAGATATAATTCGCCTCCTTTTGTACTTCTGGCAGTACGCCTGGCCGCGGAAGAAACAGATTTAAACACTTTGCCGGATTTACCGCGGACCAAATATTTATGCCTGATTTCATCTCCATGCCTGATCTCAACAATATAACCGTATTCGTCTCTTCTCGGGACAAGACAACCTTTATTAAATTCGGGTTTGGGGATATTAATCATTTGAAGCAAAAGCGCGGTTTGCGCCCATTCTATTTTATCTTCCATATCAAATTCCAGGATCGCAGGCGGCGATTCTTCCTCGCCTGCAAGCCATCTGGTATAGTGTTTATACCACATTTCGTATTCCTCATCTAATGTTGATGGCTGAAATAACCGCCCTCTAATATCCTCTAACGCGACCTTGGCATGGCTCCTTGATACGCCAAAACCGCCTAACCATTCAGCGAGCTCAGAAATTGCTGTCATCTTTAATTGCCGCGAAGATGCGTATGTAACCTGTAACCTTTCTTTAATCTCCTTATAGCTGAGTCTATCTAATGCCCATAATCGCAGTATGTTAATCTTTTTTTGCCTGTATAATAAATCAGGCCCCCTCAAATCGCCTCTTAGCACCATTTGAATAACCTGAACAAGCGCTCCATGCTCCGGAAGCTGTTGAAAAAGATGCATATCTCTTGGATTACCCCTTTCCCCCGCCGCCACCGGCCTAAGGACGGAGGATGCGGCCGCGGCAACAGCCCGTGCGGCTTCCTCCATTTCCTCCCTGGGCGTAATCGGTTTCGGCTGGCTCATATAACCTAAGCTATACGCCATTTCCTGCGCCAGTATCCTTTCCTGGCCTCTAAGCGGATAGGGTTTAAAAGATGGGTCATCAAGCAAAACAGGGTTTTTTATGCGGCCTATAAAATCCACTTCTATAAAATATACCGTTTTAACTAATCTGACGGGTTTAATCCCTCCGCCGGGCTCTCTTTTCATTTCATAAATATATATAGCCTCTATGTTTTCAATGCCTGTACTGCTTTTTGAAAATACAACAAAATAATTCCTGCCTCTATTCGCCTTGCCCATATTAACCCACTGCCCATCGCTAAAATATATTCTTCCCGAAGCCTGCCCGCCCACCCTTACAACTATAGGATTCGGTATCGCGCCTCTTACAAATCCGTCGAATCTCCTTTTTAATTCTTCCCGCGCGTCGAATACGCTTAAAGTATCAAGATCGTAGAATTTTTCGGTTACCTTTTCTATGGGCCTGCATTCTTCGGAAGGATAAGCCTCAAAGCGGTTATCAAACGGCAGAAATTTTAAATAATACCGTTTTTTGTGTTTTACTTCCCCTACTGCGACATAGCTGATCTTATTGTCAACCCTGCCAAAAGGACTGACCTGGCATACTGTTACTTTTCTGCCATCCGAAAGTTTTTTTGAATATTTATGGGCGTCCCTTTTTACGACAACTACGCTGTCTGCGGCTGAAGCAAGCCTGTCTTCCACTGCCGCAATCCCCTCAAAAACCGAGCCAAGCGCTTTTAACCTTTCAACGAAATTAGCCGTTTTATCAGCTGTCAAAATAGAATATTTTCCGGACCTTAACAACGGCCCCGGCTCCGGTATAAATTCTCCGTTCCTGTAGTAGGCCCTGCCGACAACAGCCCCGCCGGGATTAAGATGAATCGTAAGGCCCTTTCCTTTTTCATCCCTGAACGCGTAAATCCAGTATATACGGCCTGTTGTATTCCTTGAGCTATCTATATACGCGTAAGCGGGGTCTGTATATATTTCTGTCCTGGCTCCTTCCTGTTCAAAAATCTGCAGATAACCCGGCATGGCATCTCCGAGTATGGGCCTTTTAACCATTGCGCGCCCGGGTACGGCAAGTGTATTAGTATCATCCATAAAAAATCCGGCGTATTCAGTAGAGACATCGACTGCCCCTCCTTTGCTGTCCTTTTCCATATCCCAATAAGAATTGTACAGCGGGGGCGCATTTTCGGACATCGAGTTGCGGACCTCTATATTCAATCTGCCTTTTACGACTGTAGGGATAATATAGACTATATCGTTAAAATCCCTGTTGCGCGCCATCAATTCTCTCCTGCCCCTTAATTCCGATAAGCTTAGCTCACGGCGCGTATATTTTCCTTCCGGATTTGCGCTTGACCTCTTTCCTTTTATCGTAACTGTGAGATTCTTAACCGGCGTCCTAAGCGGGCCGGCATCAACAATAGTTCTAAGCAAGCTCTCTCTTTCGGCTTCAGTATATCCTTCCCCGTATATATATTCGGCAACTAACCTCTTGAATTGTTTATATCTTTTTAATTCTTTATCTTCCAGGGGGCGGATTTTTCTTGGCCGCTTTGCCATTTGCCCCTGGCGATGGTTTGAACGCCCTAACTCTTCGCTAAAAGAAAACCATGCCCCGGCCCGCGTGGAAGTACGTCCTTTTTCAACCCTGCCCAAAAATACGCGAATAACGCCTTCGTTTTCTATCAGCCAGGCTGATCCTTTCATGCAATATTTATTAAAATTATCCAAATTTTTTGAATCGGGGGCTACTCCTATTACCGTGGCCAGATAAATATCGCCGTCATCCAGATAAGGCATCCCTATTCTAAAGCTTTTTATCTCTTTTATTTTTATTAAGGCCTTTGCTACAGCCTGGCCTACTGCCTCATGGGTTATGCCGCAAAGTTCTCCTATCCTATCCTGAGTCCAGGGTTCGGCAGAGGCTCCTTCAAACCTTATGCCGTATAATAATTTTATAAATAGCCGATCCCGGGGCGATACGCATGAAAGCATCATCTTGACATCGTCTCTTGCGGCAAAAGTTAAAATACTTTGCAGCGGCAGGGGTTCCCTGTCCTGCTCTACACCTTCTGCTGTTGAAGCGCCGTCATCATCATAAGCAAATTGATATGCCGTAATCTGCCTTGGACCCCTTAATGTCACGCCTATCAACCATCTATCCAGGCATCCCGTAAGGACAGTATTAAACCGCACGCCTGTTTCAGGACGGAACGTTCTAAGGTTATACGCCAATATAGATAATGCAATCTGCCGGACATCTGTCGTTTCCATTTTAGTGCGTTTATGAATGCCTTTCCTTACAACCCGGAACGTAGCCTTACCGATCGCCAAGGCATTGCAGTGGACAAAAGCATTTTTTACGTCTTTATTTTTCGGGTCATCTTTGAATGCCTTCATTAATGCCAGCTCTTAGGCATATGTAAGCCGGAACCCTTCCGGGTACACGACTGTGCTATCCGGTAACAGGCATTCCATCTCACCCATTATGTATCGCGGATATTCACGCGCTGCCTTATCGCATATGTCCCTGGCAAGCTGTCTGCCGTCTATGGGATTCAATTCCATTAACAGCGGTATGACATCCGGATGGCGGCATGGCCCTTGCAGAGCCGGCTCTATGCCGCGTAAGGACAGATCGATCCTGCGGACTGTTCGCGCCGCAGCTGACATCTTTTCTTCCGGGTCGTCAGTATCGGCAAGAAACATCATCCGGTAAAATTTTGTAAACCTGCCCGGATGGCCGTTAGGACAGGCATTATCCAGCAACCTGGCAAGCCCGGGGTTCTTGCCTGTTCCTAGAAACTGTTTTTCTGCGGTGTTTGAATCCTGCTGTTCCAGCCATGTCCGGCCGGCCATCACTTTAGCGGTTTCTACGGCTATAGCAGGCGCAGCATTCAGGTTGTTCCTTTTACGAAGCCCGATCTCCCTTAATGTCATATCCAGGCACAAGGCCAGGTGCAAAGTAAAGGGTTTCTTCCAACCGTTCCTGGCTATCTCTGTCTGAAGACGGTCGTTGCCTATGAGGGTTTCATCCACCAGCACCTCATACCTTCCGCCTATAAACCGCGGCTGCATCGTCATGGCCAAACCGCTTGCCCGCCTGAAAGTATATGGCCTGGCAGTATCCCACAGATGCGGTGATTTTTGGCGCACCATAGCTATCGCTGCTTCAAGGCCCGGGACTTCGGATACACTAGTTATGGGTTGGCCCAGAACTGTATCGGGGGATATACCTGGTTCTGAAATTTCTTTAGGCCTGTCCGCCATCGCCACCGGCCGCCCCTCGCCAAAGGCTCGGGGTCGCAGGACGGAGCCAAGCAACGCAACGATTGCCTGTTGGGAATCGGCAGCCTGGGAAACGGATCCAGCTCTGCGTTTCCACTCATAGTACCATCCGATGAGTGTTTTCTCGTTAGCGCGTTCCCTTTCTGAAAGGCCGCTAAGTCGGTTCTGGCAGGTATGGATGAAGTCTTCAAAAATCTGGACGGTCTCGGTAGTAGGGGTCAAATTATATTTAGTCATCTTCATTAATGTTACCTGCAGTCTATGATGTAGAAGGTTGTATTGAGGAGTCCCGACCAATCTTGCCTTGCGGTTAACCAAATCGTCATAGCCGTTAAACGGATCCTCAAATACAGGGTCCTCGCTATCTGCAACCAGGCCTAACCTTATACGGTCTATCGAAAGCGCGGGATAATCAGCATAATAATCATCCCTGTATCCCAATTCATTTGCCCTGCCCGCCAAGGGTTGGCCATTCGCGTCTTTAACATTAGATAACCTCGCTTGGAATCTCATCCGTTCTTCATAACTAACCGGACCTATCCAATCAATATCTTCCGGCTCGGCCCCTAAGAAAATATTTGTTACCGCTCCTCCAATTAAAAATATTTTTCCCTCAAGCCTCTCGCTCTTTATGATTTCTATAACAATTCGAGTTGCTGAGCTTTGAGGGATGGTTTTTATGTCAACTCTCCGCCGTCCCTTTTCGTCAATATAAACCCTAATGGAAGACACGACCATGGACTCATCCCTCTCCACCGCCGCCCTCGGCCGCAGGATTGAGGAGAGAGCGGCTCTATGGGGCGGCGCGATAACTTTTATGTTTTGCGTCGTTAATATCAGCCGCAATTGTCTGTCTGCCACCTCAACCTCATCCTGCAAAAATTCCCTGAACCTGCGCTCATTAATCTTGGTCCTTTCGCTGGTCCGCAGTACAATACGCATGTATTCAACGGCATTTTCCTCGGTAAGAATAAACGGCATATATCCCGCCTTCATCAAGACGTAATTCATTATCAGGCTCGCTGCCCGCTTATTTCCGTCGCTGAACGGCTGGCTGTTGACCAACGTAACATAGACGTGAGCGGCCGCCCTAACAGGCTCTTCTCTTATCAATTTTTCAAACTTAAAAGAGAAAAGCTCTGGAAAGAGCCTTTTTACCGTTTCGATATCTTCCTCTTCTTTAGTGGAATATTTTCCGGCGTTTCTGATGAGGCCTTCCCTTCCAAAAATCGCATGAAAATGCTGATATTCTCTTTCTAAGCGCTCAGCAGTCATCGGGCCGTTTAATACGACAGTGTTAAACCTCCTGACGCCATCCGCATATTGATTTATGACCTGGTCAGTAAAATCCTTTTCTTCAAGCTGCTGCTCGCTGTCGAGCTGATCGTTTAAATATGTCATATGTCTGCGAATTTTAGCCAGGGCCTCTTTAACCTTTGCGGCATCCATGGCCTGTCTAACTTTCATCTGATGCCATTGCCTTGTTTTATTTTTTGGGATGTGAGACCCCATACTGTACCGCTGTGCATATGCCCTCGGCCGCAGATTCCCCCCATCGGCAAAAACAACGTTTTGCCGCGCGAACGCCGCGATGACTATTACTGCTATGAGTTGTTTCAGTTTATGTTTCATATGCTTTATATCTGGCTTTCGACAACCGGTTCCGTATTTCTAAGTTCTACCTCATGGGGATGGGGCGCAAAAGATTCTTTTGTCCAGATAAAAACGCCTTGGTCGTAATTGGGGGAGCGTGTTAGTTTGCCCAAATCCGCATCACCCAAAAACTTAAAGTCTGTCGGTTCCCTTTCAAACTTCATCCCTGCATCCGCAAATTGGCCGGCCCATATATATCCGAAATCATAAAATGGCTTTATGACAACTTGGCCGCCGGGCCGAAGTTTCCTTTTTATAACGTCTATTACATAAAATAGTTCTCCTACTACATGCTCTTCAGGGCTGACTAATAGCACATAATCAATAGATCCATCAGGCAGGTATTCGATTATATCTTGTTCTGCCTTCGCAAATACTAAATTCGGCATAAATACCTCTCCATTTTTACTGTATGCTATGTCCGTAGCCATAACCCCAATATCATTATGATGTTGGGCGATAAATATGGCGGCTTCTCCGGCGCCGCAGGCGATTTCCAAAAGTGTTTTCCCGGGCCTGGATAATATATCAACAAATCTATCTGCATCCTTGTTGTCTTGAGCTATTAAATAAAGTCAAGTTAACTTATATCTTAATTCTGATGTTCCTTTAGGATGTTTATCCATTTCTCTATCCGCATACGCCCTCGGCCGCAGGGAATAAAAATCTTGGGCGGCCTGCCCCCACGTCAAACCTGTAAACAAAAACGCTCCTATAACAACTAATGAAGTTGTTCTTAGGAGCATTATTGTAATAAAATTATATTTTATTCTTTTTAATATACGCATATAAGTAGTGAAAAAAATAGACGGCTGAATTGACACTATATGACTAGGCAACTCAGCCATCTAAGAATTATATCTAGATCCGGAGTTTAACTAGATATAGATGTCTGGTTATAAGTATACCATATAATCTTATTAATTCAAGTAAAATCTACTACCTTTTTTAAATCCTAACATCCCCTCTATGGAGGCCTCTTTACTCCCCTCAGTTGCATTCCTATTTGATAATTATGCAAATTATTGTTGACAAAATATCAAAATTGTACTATATTAGACTGCACGTTATGAGTGAGCAGGAACTTATAAACCGCTGTATCCAAAAGGACTTCCTCGCCTGGGGCGAATTTGTCAGGCGTTATTCCGGCCTTGTTTACTGGGCCATTGAACACCGGCTTAAAAAATGGGATTATTTTTACCACCATCAAGACGTTGAAGAAATCCATCAGAATGTTTTTCTCTCCTTGTGGAAAAAGAACAAATTAGAACAGGTAAAAGACCAGAAAAAGGTTGCGGGTTGGATTGTAATCGTGTCCGGAAATGAGGCAATCGATTATTTCAGGCATGAGAAATCGCAGGTCCCTCCAAACGCCATATCTATATTTGAAGAAATAATTCAGAAAGACGGGGCAATAACCTTAGCTGATATATTACCCTCTAATAAAAAGGATGATAGCGCCGCAAATGAACCTGATGAAATAGGAAAGATCCTGGAAGCGGGGATTAATTCCCTTTCCGCGAAAGAAAAACTTATCTTAAAATTAAACACGCTTTATAACAAGAAGTATCGCGAAATAGCCGAAATGCTTGATATGCCGCTGGGCTCGGTTGCCACGTCTATAAAAAATATAAAGTCGAGGCTGAAGAAACGGCTAAGGGGGCAAATATGAAAAAAATAGACAAATTAATACGGTTTAAACTGGCCCAAGAGGCAAAATACGCCGGGTTGGGACCGGCTGCAGGCTGCCCATCGGATTCAGAACTAAATAGGTACCTCTCAGGGGATACCGTCCAGTCAAAAAAGGCGCTAATAGAAGGGCATCTTGCTGAATGTTATTTATGCCTTGATAAACTTGTTTCTTCCTATGAAGGAGAAAAGCTCCTAGCTAAAAGAAAAATTAAGGAGCCGCCGAAATATATAACATGGAAAGTAAAAAATATTGAAAGGTTAAACAATAAAATTTCTATTAAAAATAGAGTTGATTTCACGCTCAACAATAAAGCGTTACCGCCCAAAACAAATAAATTATTAACTACGGAAAAAGCGGTGATAAAATGGCTCCCGAAAAATCTAAAGAAAAACAGATGGCTTATCGCTTCAATAACCGCGTTTGCGCTATCCTTCGCGTTCCCGCCTGTGTTTCTGCAGTTTCTTTTGGCCGCCGGCATATTGGGCGGAAAGTGGATCTTTGACTCTGAAAACGCCAGGACCCTCATCATGATCTACAACGCCTGGAAAAAGGGCGGCGAAAAAGAGGCCGGAGAAATGATAGGGGCCCTCAAGGGCCGCATCCCTAATAAAAAATAATTTAAAATTTTTAAAATAAAATCGCTTCCTCTTACGTCATATA
>Ga0105164_10002705_pt1 | contig 10946 bp, 8 predicted proteins | sample VDWuncwatermetaG_FD_89674 | JGI IMG/M metagenome (GOLD analysis project Ga0105164, IMG submission 89674) | Wastewater microbial communities from Netherlands to study Microbial Dark Matter (Phase II) - VDW unchlorinated drinking water | ecosystem: Environmental > Aquatic > Freshwater > Drinking...
ACAAAAAACAGCGCGAAGCGGTCTTTATGCCATAAACAAGCGGTTTCTCCCGCTCTGAAATGGAATCTTTATTCCTAAAAAAACTCCCGCGTAATCCAGAAGCGTTGGGAACCCCCTGGATAACGTTACTAAACGTCCTCTGCCTGGTAAGCCTGTAATTTCTAGACTCCCATATCCCAAGAAGGCTATATAGAACAAGCAAAAAAACTAACGCGTGCGCGATAGCTTTTTTAATACTCCTAACCCGAAGATTCGCGTAAATAATAAAAACAGTTACCGCTATGCCCAGATAATAGCTTATCGGCCGCGTATATGTAGCCATAGCTAATAATAAAGCAGGCGCGATTACAAGATAAATCCTGTTATTTTTTAAATACGAGACAAAAGTGAACATGAATAACGATAACAGGAATAAAAATAAAGTTTCGGTTAAGATTATTAACGAAAAGATAGAAATAGGCGGATCATACAGAATAATCACCGCGCTTAATAAAGCTATTCTGGGATCAATCCGCTCAGCTGTTTTATAAACAATTAAGGCTGTTAACAGCGTTAGCAATACCTGAATAAATATGACGCCGTTAATAGGCAGTTTCATCCCGCCTTGTAAAATAGCAAGAAAAAGAGGATAACCGGGCGTCCTGTACGGTTCGTAGCTTAGGGAACCATCGCTGTTGACTTCGGCAAACGCTCCTCGCGAAAACAATGTCTTTGCGGCCGCAAGGTAATCACGCGAATCATTCTGGAACCTGCTCTGCGGCGCGTGGGTTACGAGAAAACAAAAAAGAAAAACCTTTATTAGCAGGGCTATAGCTATAATTTTAAATAGATATTTAGCATCTTTCATAACTTAACTAAAACGGGATTTAGATATTTTGATTACTGCTTAAATTAATATGGATCTTTCCTCCCCCTGAATATATTATAATACCCTGAAAGCTTTAACCGGAAAGAAAAAGGTTTAACTATGTCGGAATTAGTAACTTTTATTCTTTTAAGCTCATAAACATCGCTATTAAACCTGGCAAACCCGCGATTTGTGGTACAAGCGCCTTTATAACCCGCGCCCTTAACAATTTCTTTTACTCTTTCGTTAAATCCACCGGTGGGATAACAAAAGAACTCTACAGGTGCGCCGATTTTTTGCTCAATTGCCGCTTTTGAACCGGCCACCTGGTCCCAGATAATCTTATCATCTTTTACATTCCCAAGATAAAAATGAGTTTTAGTATGAGAGCCAAAAAATATATTATTTTTTAACATAACCTTTATTTCATCCCAATTTAAAAAGCGTTCTTTATCTTCCTTGTAATCAGTTACATAATCAGATATAAGGAAGATAATTGCCGAAAAACCCATTTTTTTTAAAACAGGGTAAGCGTATTTAAAATTATCCCGATACCCATCATCAAAAGTAATCACTACTTTGTTCCTTTTAAAACGCTTTTTACCTTGAATTCCCCGAACCAGTTCATCTAAAGTTATTACTTCATAGCTTTTTTTCTTAATATATTCCATTTGCTTGGCAAAGTTTTCAGGGCTGACAAAATGGCTGCCTTTTCCATAATTAATACTGTGATAGGCCAAAATAGGAACAGTATACTTTGGGGAAAGCCAGAAATAATAAAAAACTCCAAAAAAAATGATTACTGAAAATAATATTAAAAAAAACTTTCTCATATTTACGGATTCCTTCGCGATCCTATCCCTAACTTATTTAATGACAAAGAAACCCCTATCAAATACCAAAATACCATCGCTACCCTCGCATTATAAAGGCTGGTTTCAGTTAGGCCATTGACTAGAAAAGCAAGCAGGCAAGCAATCAAAGATAGTGAGACCGCTCTTAAATATTCATCTTTGAGATTAAAACAACTATTGAATGCATTCTTAAATATTAAAAGCAAAAACCAAATAAAAGCCGCTAAACCCAATAAACCGATCTCCCCTGCCATCTGTAGATATATATTATGGGAATAGATAGTATCCGGAGTATGCGCGTATTTCTCAGCCCTCTCTGTTTTATATTTACCGTAATTCTTAGAAAAAGTATTCACGCCAACGCCAACAAATGGATGATGCTTAATCATATTAATAGTATTATTGTAAATACTAATTCTATCCTGATTAAGCATAAACACTACAGGATTATAATTAACTTCTTTTGCCCATTTCTTTATATCTTTAGGCATTACAAAAGGAAAGATTAAGAGAACCGCAATCAAGGCGGAAATCAATAATTTATTCCTGCCGGCGATAGATAAAAACAAAATAGCCAGATATATAGCCAGGCCGGCGCCGCGTGAAAAAGTCAGGAATATGCCGGTTAAGGCCAGAATGGTTAAAAAAGACATGAACACCTTATTTTTCCCTTTAAAATAAAGAATAGTTAAACCCGCGATCAAAGGAATAAACGCGGACATGTAAATTCCTAAAAGATTTGGGTTTGGGAATGAAGCTGAAGCGCGGGGCAAGCCTATATTATAATGCAGGGCGATCCTATGTATAAAATCATAACCGAATAAAAACTGCCAAAGCGCGTCAACAGCCAATAAAGAGACGCCGCAGCAAACCGAGAAAACAATCTTTTTTATCTGCTGTTTATCCTTTATCCCCTGGCTGCAGACTACAAAAATTAATAAAGATTTCAACAGCTTAACTATACCCTGAATACTTGAGCTATAACTAACTGAATTTATAAAAGAGAACAACGAAATAATAATAAGACAAATGAAACTTAACAAAATCGTTTTATTTATGAATATTCTCTCTTTTTTCAACAACTTTGATATTAAAAACGCCCCAGAGAATAACCCGATAAAAATATTAGCAATCGCGGGGGAAATAGCCACGAAAAAAGGCATAAGGACAATCGACCAGTAAATAATAAAATCTAAAACTCGCGGCATTCTCATGGCCTTACCTCCAAAACCTATATTTAAACATAGTTAGAATTGCCCAAAAAGCGTCATTTGTCCTGATTTTTTTACCTTCTTTATAAGAACGCGGGGAATAAGAAACCTGCAATTCTTTAATCTTAAGCTTTTTTCGTAAAGCTTTACAGATAATCTCAAAATCAATATCAAAACCTGTTTTCTCCAGCGCGAATGACTTATATACCTCCCTGCGCGCCAGCTTATAGCAGGTTGCGCAATCATTCAATTTCGATCCATAAAGAAAGTTCAGCGCGCAAGTTAAAAACTTATTGCCCGCTACATGCATTAATAACCCCTGGTGCCCTTCAAAAAAACGCGCTCCGGAAACCATATCATACTCACCATCTTTAATTTCTTCAAATAAACGCAGGTAATCATTGGGGTCATATTCCAGGTCAGCATCTTGGACAACAATATATTCACCTCCGGCATTGTCTAAGCCTGTCAAAAAAGATGCTCCTTTGCCGCGATTGGAACTATGATAAATAATTTTTAAATTATCATAATGCAGCTCGCTTAATATTTTTTGCGTGCCATCAGTTGAACAATTATCAATTACAATAATTTCCTTATCAATATTCACCGCGTGAATCTTCTCGATTATCTGCCTGATGGTCTTAGCTTCATTATAAACCGGCACAATCACTGAAAGTATCATAATCTTCTCCTGGTATAATCATCAGGTATAAAACTAGGGATTATACCTGATTACTGAGATTAATAAAGATTACAGCGATTAAACCATTAACCCCCTTAAAATGGCCTCTGTTTTTTATCTCTGTAATCTGCTTTTTAATCACTGTAATCAAGACATCCTGCTCTTTTTCATTATAGGATGTCTATCCGTCATTCACACTGTGTCACAATAGTAAAACGCGTGTCATTGCGACCCTGTACCGTATGGTACAGGGGAAGCAATCTATTCCTTCGTCAATCTATTCTTAAGAGATTGCTGAAAAAATCCTGAACAATACGGCAATCTCTGATTAAAAGATTAAAAACAGATTACACAGATTAAACATCCAACGAGACAATCTGTGTAATCTTAAATAATCTGTGTAATCAGAGAGCGCTGATACGATCTTTAAGAATATTTCAGCACTCTCCTTAAAGATGCTCTTCATACCATTTATAAGTTATTTCTAAGCCTTCCTGAAGCGAGTATTCAGGCTTCCACCCTAAAATCCGCCTTGCCTTAACGCTTGAAAGATACTGCCTGTCAATCTCCCCCTTTATTTTACCTTTGCCCAGGATTTCAGGAACTAAAGCGGCATTTCCTGAAATCTTAATAATCTTTTTCACAATCTCAATTACGCTTATTGGTTTATTCACGCCAAAGTTAAAGGCTTCACCAAAATCAATCTTTTTATCCAACAATCTTTTGGCCAAAACAAAATAAATATCCACGATATCTTCCACAAAAACATAATCTCTTAAAGGAGCCCCGTCGCTTCTTATAATCGGATTTTTATTCTTAACAGCAAATCGGCAGGTATCCGGAACAATCCTCGAAAAATTAGAATCACCCGGGCCATAAATATTAGCGCAGCGGGTAACTGCTATAGGAAGTTTATAAGTATTAGCATAAGTCCTGCTAAGGATATCCGCGCAAGACTTAGAAGCATCATAAGGATGTAGGGCAACTAAAGGCGCGTCTTCCTTATAGGGAAGTTTTTTATGCTCTCCGTAGGCTTTATCACTTGAGGCCACAACCATAGCCTTAACTCCAAAAGCCCTAACCGCCTCAAGCATATTCCATGTCCCCCCGATATTCGTCTTCAAAGTTCCCGCGGGCGAATTATTGGCTATGCCCACAATAGTTTGGGCAGCCAAATGAAAACAAATATCAATCTTATTATTCTTAAATACAGAGTTTATGAGCTTAATGTTGGACAAATCCCCTTTATAAATCTTACACTTACCGCCTAACCCATCAATTTTAAACAATGAAAAGCGAATATCCTCTTTTATCAAGACAATCACCTTGGCCTTATAAGATAGCGCCCTTTTTACTAAATGACTTCCCAAGAAACCATTTGCCCCGGTTATAAAAATAATTTTATTTCTCCAAGTATTCATTATTTCTCCCAGATTTTCCAAGCCGCCTTATTCATCTTCCAGGACTCATTTAGCTCAAGATTGTCTTTATAAGTATCCATGCATCTCCAGAAACCCTTATGCTTAAAAGCATTTAATTCCTTGTCTCTGAGTATGCGCTTAAAACTTTCCTTTTCCAGTATATCGCCTTCTCTAAGATACTTAAAAATATCTTTATTAAAGATAAAAAATCCGCCATTTATCCAATGGCCTAAAATAGGTTTTTCTTCAAAATGCGTAACAGCCTGGGTGTGAGAATCAACTCCCACAATACCAAACTGAGACATGGGCCTGGTTACGGTAATTGTGGCTGTTTTTTTATGCCTTTGATGAAAACTAACCAATTCCGGCAGGTTAATATCCGCGACGCCATCCCCGTAAGTGGCAAAAAAATAATCTTCTTTTATGTACTTTCTAATTTTCTTGATCCGCTCGCCTGTATTAGCATTCTCCCCGGTTTCAGCAAATGTTATATTCCATTTTTTCACACTAGAAAAACGTTCTTTTATCTTCTCGCCTTTATATCCAAGGCATAGTATAAAATCATTAAACCCAAAATACGAATAAATACTCATCACGTGCCAAAGTATCGGCTTGTCTCCTACCGATAATAGAACCTTAGGCAACTCATCCTTGCCCATCCGCGTTCCCTTTCCGCCGCACAATATTACTGTTTTAATTTTCTGCATTTTTATAACAAATAAGTTTCCAGCTTTTCGGCCTAAATAATAATCTTGGCAATATCATAAACCATAATAAATTCTTCTCAAATCTACAGTGTTTTTTAAAAAAATAGGCTAACCTTACTTTAAACGTCCATTTGCCGCCTCTATTCTTATACTTCATTATATAATCATCTGCTAAAGATGAAAATATAATCTTCACCTTCTTAAACCCCCCGGCGCGCGCCCCCTTTTTCCATTCTAACAACGTATAAGCGGTATCGCCAAACCCTTTTTCTTCCATCTTCTTATAAACAGGGTGGATCCTTTCCCATACCCCCCTGCCTGCCTCATTAATCAAAACCAGCCTGCCTCCTAGCCGCAAAACCCGCTTGATCTCGGCAAATACAACCTTAAGATTCTTGCTATGATGCAAGACCGCTGAGCCAAACACAATATCAAAACTATTATTTACAAAAGGCATCTGGTGCATATCTGAAAACAATCTTTCAAAATATGCATTCTCCACGTAAAGAGAGGAAACCTTTAAATAATTACTTATGTCTAAAGCTACGACACTGCATCCTTTCTGCGCGAATTTGAAAGAGGCATAAGAAAAACAGGCGCCTATCTCCAGTATCCTCTCTTTACCGCTAAGGCGCAAATCCTCCATCGCGGAATAAAACCTGCCCGAGGCCTCAGCAGTGCTTTGGAAACTTCCTCCCTTTTTAAAAAAAGATGAGCCATCTCCTTCGGGAAAAACAAGAAACTTATCGCTAAACTTTCGTATCACTTCATCGGTTATCTTAAATTTATTGCCGCTCTGATCAGTGATATAATCATCCTCATCCATCGCCTTTCTCTCGCGCAGGACTCCCTCATGGGCATTATGCAAGAAATCAATTATCCCGTCTTCAATCTTATATTCAGCAGCGCAGCCGGGACAAAGAAGCTTACCGCTTATTACCTCTAACCGGTTAGCAGTTCCTTGAATTAATTCCAAAGAACCGTTGCCGCAACCCGGACACTTTAAAATCCCCAAAACCCCTTCTTTCATTTATCCCTTTTTAGCCTATTGCTCTGTGACATAAATTATTACGCATCGTATTGTCATTGCGATCCGCCGTAGGCGGATAAGCAATCTTGCATTAAAACGGGATTGCTTCCCTACACTCGCAATCAGACTGTGTCATAATGCCATAAAATAGCAACTCTGTCATTCTGAAGGAGCTTGCGACTGAAGGATCTCGTCGGTAACGAAAAAATGAGATCCTTCCCCTTCGTTACACTCAGGGTCAGGATGACAAAAACGAAATTCCGCAACAGTCTGTTAATACCTATTACGCAGCATATTTATAAATCTTACTATTTTCTTGATATTCTTGCGGAAACCCCTACCTAAGGCTCCAATCTCTGCTTTTTTCTCAACTGCGGCATAATCCCAGAAATATTTATAATTAAACGGCAATCTTATACCGCTATTGTTAATTGCTTTGCGCCATCTATTTAGAGTTGATATATTATGTTCTTTAGTATAATAATAGACCGAATCGGTTCGGACCCAGGCCTTTTGATCAAACTCTTTATTTTTAATCATATCGCGGTAAATCTTGGTTCCCGGCAGGATATAAAGTATGGAAGCCCCCGGGCCATGGGTTGATTTGATATTTTTATTTAGGTAATCAACCGATTCCTTTATTGTCTCTTCAGTTTCACCCGGCGCTCCCACGCAGAAGAATGCTCCGGTAGACATCCTATCTGAATATTTCGCGCAAATATCAAAAGCATTCCTTACATCCTCCAGGGTAATCTTCTTCTCAATTGTTTTGAGCATTTTCTCCGACAGGCTTTCTACTCCCCAGGTTATATGCTTACATCCGGATTCAACTAACTTAGCAATCATTTCTTCGTTCACCGGCCTGACACGGCAGGAAATTGAGTACTCTATATGCTTTTCTTTTAATATTTCCGCTAACTTGATTGTCCTTTCAATTCCCAGATTAAAAGTGTCATCATAAAAGAAAAACCTCTTTCCCCCCAGGCTTTTAACATAATCTACTTCTTCCCCTACTCTTTGCGGAGAGTTCATCCTGATATTCTGCCCCCAGAAAGAAGAAGTTGAACAAAAAGAACAGTTAACCGGGCAGCCCCGGGAAGTGATAAGATAGGCGAATTCGGTTTCCTTTATCCTGCTGGAGGCGTAAGAATAATCCGGCATAGCTAAATCATCAAGATTAATCACTTTCTCCGTAACGAAATTGGCCTTAAAGTTTTTCTTACCATCTTTATAAACTAAACCGCTAATATTTTTGTAATCTTGGCCTGATTCTAAAGCATTGCACAATTGATAAAACGGCTCCTCTCCATCTGATTGAATAATAAAATCGATGTCCTCAGAAAAATATTCAAACATCTGGCTATACATAGTCGAAGGATGTACCCCTCCCAAAACAACAATAATATCCTTACTAATCTTTTTTAGGCCTTTAATAATCTTATAAGCCCCCCAACGATTAAAGGAATTAAATGATACCCCTACCACATCCGGCTTAGTTTGCTTAATAGAACTAAAGAATGAATTCAGGCTCTTGCTGAATTCACAGCCATTGTAATCATAAATATCCACCTTATGTTTTCTTTTTAAAGAGGCGGATAAATACGCCAGGCCCAGAGGATAGCCCTTAAGATTTAACTCCTGGGATGGAGGATAGACAAGTGTTACCTTCAATTAAATTAACATCCTTCCTATTTACTGCAAACAGCGATAAAATCTAAACAACTATCCAGATTATTCTTTGTCCAGAAAAAATAGCTGCAATTCGCTTTCGCGAAAAATATTTTTACAGGGTCCAACTTAGCCGGCAGGAAATTAAACAGCCCTATCTTCTTCAACCTTCTATGAAACTTCAAGCCAACACTCCTTCTTAAACCCGAAATTTCCACTCGATTAAAATGTCCTTCCAGCAGTTCTTTAAACTCACTAACCAAATACTCTTTAACATGGAATTTATTAAAAGGCACTTTGCTATCCGGAGAGGCATCTTTTATATTGCATGTAGAGCAGATAAATACGCCATCGTCATTTAATAAGCCTGAGATATCTTTTAAAAGTTTTCCCGTATTCTGAATATGCTCTATATTCTGAAAGGAACAAATAAGATCAAACTTTTTGCTCAAGCTATCAAGGTGCTTTATATCCAAAACAGAAAACTCAAGCCCCGGCTTACAGTATTTATCCTTCGCGTAATCAACAACATCCTTATCATAATCAATCCCCAGCACACTCCTGGCATAACCCGCCAGAAAATCCGAGCCATACCCTTCTCCGCAGCCTATATCCAAAACTTCTCTGCCGACTACAAAGCCTTTGGCATAGTTATACGCGCAAAAATGCCGGGCAATCATCAGAGGCGTTTCTTTCTCCAAAAGTATTCTTTCGCCGGTATTATCAATCTCTTTCATTTTATCGAAACCTTATATATATGCGCCATTGAATTACTGAATGCCGGATTAAACTCCATAGGGTTTGCAGCAGCCCATTCGTCTTCAATCGGGAATTTACCTGGATCTTCTGATTCCCTGTTATTAAAAAACGGTTGGGCGACAAAAAGATAATCGATATTCTCCCTTTTCAAATTCTCTCTCCAGGCAGAATACTCCTTGGCCCTTCTATATAATCCATCAGGGTGATTGTAAGGGGTAATATCCTTTTCGTTAATTGAAACATATTTAACGCGGTTTTTAAGGCCTCTCCCGTAAAAAGGATAAAATTCCTGCCGTCCGGTATATGCGACATTGGCGCCGCTTCCGGTTAATTCATCAAGCGCCTTCCATGCCAATCCTATAGGGACCTGCCATTTTTCTTTTTTACTGAAGCTTTTAGGATATCGATTAAATTCCTCTTTGTCGTATTCAGCATTGAGGAATATAAGCGAAACGGAAAAACCGAAAAGTAAACAGAGAAGCAGCCATCCAAACTTTCTACTTTTATAAAATACACTGACTTGCCGCTTATAAAAAACCAGTAACGCAAAAGAAAACAAAGAAAGTAAAATCGATAAGACCAACTCATAACCGTTTGCCAGCTCAAAAGAGGCATAAACAATCGAAATAAATCCTGCTATGATTAAATAACTTTTCCCCCATTTGAACCTGCTTGCAAAAATAACCGCCGTCAGTAACCCTATGCTTAGATATGTAAAAACATACCTTACTGTATAAATATTAATGAAAAGAGTATACAAAATCAGCATAATCAGCGGTGTAGAAAAAAGCAAAATATATTCCGGCTTAGGAGAGAACCTTTCTCTCCAGTATTTATAAGTAATTAATGGAACAAAACTTGCCGGCAAAATTAAAAGAAGAAATTGCATGCCCAACCCCTCTTTAAAAAGCAACTTGCCTGGATCCAACCCCCAGGAAGCAACCTGCATCTTGTATTCAGCGCTATCAAGTAATCCTTTAAAAATAGTCTTACCGAAAATTTTTATATTTACAGGAAATAGGAGATTCCCCAGAAACAGATAATTCTTTATAAATACGTAACCGCCCAGTAAAACTACCGGAAAAATAATCGCACTTAAGAAACCAGGGATCTTGCCAAAAGAAAATCTGCTTTCCCTTATGCCCTTATATATAATAAAACATACCAAAGGCATAAAAGATAACAACCAGACAAAATTAATGATCTTTGTGCCCACAAGAAGGCCTACGGCAATACCAAAGAGCACAGTATTCCTAAAAGTAAACTCCGCATGGAGTATTAAGAGCGCTTCGAAAACTAAAAGGAATAGTACGGCGCATACAACATCAATTTCGGAACCAATCTTAAGCTGCTTAAAAAGATTCGGAATCAAAACCCAGAGAAAACCGCTTAACAGGGAAAAATCCCTGCTTACCTCAAACTTCCTCAAAATCGAATAAACTGCAATTATGCCGATGATATAGAAAGGCGCCTCTCCCGCATCAGCAAGAAAAGCATTCCTCAGAGGAAGCATAAGCCATGTATAAAATAGTTCAGCGTTTATCGGGTAATAAGAAGCAGAGCTGGTCTCAAATCCAGAAGGATTAATAAACGGAATCGAACCGAATATCTGAAACGGGTTTGTCAAATTGCCATTTACAATCCAGGTGGCGGGGAAAGCCAGATGTCCCTGCATACTACCCGGAGATTGCGTCGGTGTAATTAAATTAACATAAGTTTTTACTAAGAAAAAAGACAAAAATACTGCGAAAGCAAAAATCAACAAAT
>Ga0105164_10002706_pt1 | contig 10941 bp, 7 predicted proteins | sample VDWuncwatermetaG_FD_89674 | JGI IMG/M metagenome (GOLD analysis project Ga0105164, IMG submission 89674) | Wastewater microbial communities from Netherlands to study Microbial Dark Matter (Phase II) - VDW unchlorinated drinking water | ecosystem: Environmental > Aquatic > Freshwater > Drinking...
ATACAACCCATCGGGCTTATGGGAATTATAAGCGCTCAAGGATATGACCCAGACAAGCAATGCTTAGCCAGCAGCATCGACACATGCAAATATACAAATGATGTTGCGCAAGCTGGAAAATATTTAGTTCTTTTTGGGCAATTTCCAGGAGCAGGAGCAAACAAAATCAATCCAATCTATAGAGTCAAGGTGGGAGACGTTGAATACTTGCCTCAATTTGAGACAGCAAATAATGGGCAAAATCAAGGGCAAATTAATGTAAAACTAAATGAAGGCACATCAGCACAAGTAAAAATACAAATAACAAAAAAACTCACAGGTGAAACTGCCACTTACTATAAAGATATAAGAATAATTGGAAGCGAAACGCCACAAACAATTACGTGGAAATTGCATGTTTTAATACTAGACGGAATAAGTCGCAGTGAAAAAGTTGAACTACCATTAAAGCAAGCAATAAATTTTATAGAAAGATCCTCTAAGTTTCGTATATTGTATGATATTACTGAATCTCAAGTGCCGCATGGCTATACCAAATACGATTGTGAACAGCAGACTTGTAGAGTCGTAGTTAATTATGGGGATGTTAAAGATGATATAATCGCTGGATTGCCAGATGCATCTTCTTATATGATTTTTTGGAATACTAATAACCAGCTACCCCTACATGCCGGATCCACATGGGGTGTATCTTACGGTATATTAAAAAATGGCATAAAAAGGCCGTATGCCACAATACCGGTTGATGTATGGTGGTATAAAAATGAACAGTTTGAAGGATTTGAAAGCAGAGCAGCGCAAATTATCGCGCATGAACTTATCAATTCTATTAATTCAAAAATAGAAGTTTCTCCTTATAATTGCGCATCTCTTGTCGGCACAACGGGTGATCAAGCATACAAATACGAATCAAACAGATTAAAAAAACTAACTAATGATTGCTATAGCAAGATTTCTAATATTGAAAATGCAGGTACTTCTACTGCGCCGCCGCAATTGCAATCCTCATCACAATCATCACAACAATTCACATTAAATTTAAAACAAGGATGGAATTTAATTTCATCGCCTATTTGGAACAAAAAATCATTCAAAAGTTTTGAAAATAACTGCGAATATCAAAGCTCTTTATGGGCATATTCACCATTAACTGGCTATTTCGCGGTTGATAATACTGGTGTTAGGACTGGACATTGGATAAAAGTGGCTAATGATTGTAATGTAATAGTTCAAGGTGAAACCAGTAAAGATAACCCAAATATTATTTATTTATCAAAAGGCTGGAACATGATTGGAGGCGCTCCAGAAACAATTTCATTCGATAAAATAAAAGGAGATTGTCAGTTTTCAACAGGCCCATATTCATTTAATCCAATTATAAATAATTGGGAAACTGCAAGCTCAATGGAGCCCGGCATAGGATATGTAATAGAAGTTCCAAATGACTGCCAGTTCAAGTTAAATGAATTAACATCTCCAACTCAATCTGAAAATAATATACCTACATTGCCAGTAAACGGGCCATCGTCTAATAATGCTCCATCAGCAGGCACTTCCAATTCAATAAGCAATTTCAGGCTAAGCATACAGGCTAGCGCTAAATCGTTTGCTGGATTAGATTGTTTCTCATCAAATGCTTTTAATAGCCCTGAAAAATTCACGCCTTCTCTTGCTGACGGCGGAGGCGAAGCAGGTGCAACAGGCAGCAGCAGGGGCATAAACGGCGGACCAGATTGCTATCAAATAAAACTTGAAAAATTGCCAGGTACAGTCTCAAATAAAGATTTCAGGATATGCTCTCAGTTTTCGAAGAGTGACATTTCAAATGCGCCATGCACCCCTTGGGCATCTGATGGTGGCGGATGGGCTGAATGGACAAACTGCGACGCTGCACAATGCGGCAGAAACCCAAGCTTTGTCAATATAAAACTCGATACTCGCGAACTTCCAGCAGGAAAAAGTTTGCCAAATGATTTTAGAATATCTGCACAGGCTGCTGACGACGGATGTAATCAAAAAGTTGGAATTGCTGCATCAACATCCTCATTGAATTTTGGAGGAGGTTATACTGGTTCCATAACAGACAATCCTTCAGAAGTTCCGGATTGCTTACGAATTTCGTTGGATACCCAATACAAAATTAGTTAAAATAAAACAAAAAATGGCACAAAATAATTATCACAGGCAGCAAGGTTATATGCAAAACTATTTAGCAAACAGCTTTCAATTGCAAAATAGCCCAAAGCATCATCATTATATTCTGCTTTTTATTATCCTGTTATTAGCAATCACCATTTCATTTATTTTTTTCAAAAATTACAGCGCAGAAGCAACAGCAAAAAGCGCAATTAATGCAGGAGATTTGCCGCCGCCATTTCCAGTAAAAAAAACTATATCTCCAGCCGCTTCAGCAAATGGGCAAAATAATGCAAACAGTTTGCCGCCGTCATTGCCGGGTTAAAATAAAATAACAAAACTCTCTATTTAGAATTCCCTTATGTCTTCAAACTCTTTGTATCTTTTTTCTATGTCGCTCATTGTCAGGCTTTTCAATCTGTTCAAGCCAAAATCCTCTGCGTTGTATGAAGCAACAATACTGCCATAAATAATAGCCTTTCTGAAATTTTTTTCGCTTAAGTCATTCGTTTTGGACAAGTAGCCGATAAATGCACCGCCAAAGCAGTCTCCGCAGCCAGTCGGGTCTTTTATATTTTCCAGCGGGTAGCCGGGAGCGTTGAAATGCCTAAACTCATTTTGTTCGTTTTTTGTGAACAATAAAGCCCCATGCTCGCCTTTTTTTATTATAACGGCTTCTGGCCCGAGAGACAGCGCCTCATTTGCAGCCTTGACAAGATTTACTGTGCTGAAAAGCTGCCTTGCTTCACCGTCGTTAAGCAGCAGGACATTAGCTTTTTTTATTGCCTCAATCAAATGTTTTCTCTTGCTGTTTATCCAAAAATTCATTGTGTCAAGTACAACAAATTTAGGATTGTTCATCTGCTTTAAAGTTTCGAGCTGCTGCTCCGGGTCAATGTTCGCTAAAAAAACATGATTTATGCCTTTATACTTTTGAGGCACTTCAACCTTGAAATTTTTCAATGAATTAAGCTCTGTTTTTCTTGTCTTGGCCTCGTTCATGTCATATTCATAAAATCCGTCCCAGTGAAATGTTTTTCCAGTTATCTTTATGCCGTCAATGCCTATGTTCCTTTTTTTTAGCAATTCAATGTAATCTTTTGGGAAATCATTGCCAACAACCGATATTATCGCGGGATTTGAGAAGAAGCTTGCTGCAAAAGCTGCATAAGTTGCGCTTCCACCCAGCGCTTTTTCCACTTTGCCGAATGGAGTTTCAATTGTATCAAAAGCAACTGTGCCGATGATCAAAATATTGTCCATAAAAAAAAGAAATCACGCTTATTTTTAAATTTTTGTATAAATAAATTTTAAAAAATAATCTATAGCTTAATCATTATTCTTCATCCCCTTCTTCATCGTCTTCGTTATCTTCCTCATCTTTTATATCATCGTTATATCCCTCTTCCTTTTCATCCTCGTCTTTATCATTGTAGGAATCAGAATCCTCGTCTTCTTTAGCCATATTACATCATTTATTTTTATTAAACAGCTACTTTAAAAAATTTTCTATATTATACCCATAAAATATCAAATTCTTTTAGGAACTCAGCTGCTATCTTTTTATCATGAATAACCAGCAAATTCTCATCATTTTTTGTATCAGCGCTCTCAGTTGGGTTGAAGCTTCCGGTTGCAACAGTCTCGTTGTCTATAATGAAAACTTTGTGGTGCATCTTGTACTTGTTTTTGTCTTTTATTACCTTAACTCCAAAGTCCTGCAGCCTTTTGAGCTGAGAAAACCTGTTTGATGACTGCTGGCTGTCTAAAATTCCCCTCACATCCATCTTGTCTTTCCTGATTAAAGCGTCAGCAATCCCTTCATTCGTGAAGCTGAAGCTCATGAAATAAATGCTGCTTTTTGCATTTTTAATCAAATCAATTACGTGCGAAGCGCAATTATCCTCAGGGCAAAAATAATTCTCGACTTTTATGTTGTTGATGTAGATTACAGGATTTTTTACATCGCTTCCTTTGCCAAACTCGCCGTCCCAAAGCTCATTAAACTCATCTTCATAATTTTTTGCAAGCGCGCCTGAATAAACAACTACAAGATTATTATTATTTCTGGTGTTGTCATTTTCAGTTGGGTTAAATGAGCCAGTCAATACAATCTTATTGTCAATTGCGCAGAATTTGTTATGCATTAGCTGCTCGTCGCCGTTTAATCTTACATCGCCCTTTATCTGCCCCTCATAATTCTGGCTTTCCATTACAAGCTTGACGTCAGCAGCCACGCTTTTTTTGGAAAGGGCACTTATTATATTTTTTAAATTCAAGTCGTAAAAAGCACAGTGAACAGAAAAATTAGCTGAATTTATTTTGGCTTCAAGAGCTTTGCTGCAGTCGTCTCTCGGGCAGAAATAAACTTCTGGCAGCTTTGCTGTTTCATTTGGTACATGATTTACTGGGTTGCCAGTAATTCCGCGAAAATATGGAATTTTCTGCAGCCAAGGCTCTCTTTGTGATTTTTGCGCGAATCCGATAAATATAGCAGCCAAAATTATGAAAACAATCCAAAAACTGGCTTTCGAATAGAAAAGTTTAAATATAAGTTTATTCATTTTAAAGTGATAATTGGTTTAGACCATTTCATAGTGATAATGTCACTTCTTTAAGTGATAATCTATCACCTCTTTTTTCCCGGCAGAACGAAGAAATTTGTTCTGCTTGGGTTTATACTCACGCTATCTTCTCTTTTTGACTTTCGCTTTTATTGTCTTGCTTTTTCTTTTTACAAGCAAAGTAATAGCCATTCCTACAACTATCCCGATAAAAAACGATTTTAAAATATTTTTATCAATGCTGATGCTGGGATTTTTTGGAGCGCTCTCCTTGAAATATATGTCGAGATTGCCCAGCTCTAACGCATATTCAGAGTAAAGCAAAGCAGAAAGCACATCGGTGTCTTTCAATGAATTTGCATATTCGTAATAGCTGTAGCCAAGAATTGGAAAAATTCCTTTTGCAGATTCCCTTGCAATGTTGCTTTTTACTATCTTGAGCTTTCTTTCTGCAATATTTTTGTATTGAGCTTCATCAACTCCGAAAATACCCAATACAATGTCGACATCAGCCTTTGCCTTGCTCGCCATCGACAAGCACAGCTCATAATTCTCTTTCTCAAGCTCCGAGTTTGCTTTGTCTATCTCTTGCTTTACGCTTTCTAAAGTATTTGGAAAATATAGCTCAACATATTGCTGCCGTTCATCAGCTTCGCTTATCTTGTTCTGGCATGATTTTTTTAGGACTTCTTTATTAAGATTAAATGTCCTGCCGCTTTTGCCGAGAAAAGAAGCCCACGAGCTTGCTGAATTAACCCTTTCAGAAGCATAAGCAAGCACCCTTGCAATCTTGTCTGTTTTGTTTGTGTTATTCAGCATCTCAAGAGCTTGATTTGTTGACTCTTGCGCTTCTTCCAGCCTTTCCTCAACCACTATATACGATTCAAGATCCGTAATTGTTTTTTTCTCGACATTGTCAATTCTGCCGTGAAAATCTTTTATTTCTTTGTTTATTTTTTTTACTTCCTTTAAGGAATCTTCTTTTGAGAGATTTTTTGAGAGAATCAATAAAGTGGAATATTCAACATTCGCGCCAAAGCAATAGCTTGCTGAAGAATAAAAAGTTTGCTTTTCAAAAGCTTCTTTTCCCTTGCTCGTTAAATTATGGCCATTGTCAATTATTGCAGAAACATTAGCAGAATAATCTAAATTTCTTGTTTCTGACTTTAGCTTGTTGCTCCTGTCGCACAATTCCTTAGCCAATGACTTCATTGTGCTTGTGTACTCATGGCTTATCTCTATGCTGTCAAACTGCTCTTTTATTTCTTTGCCTGTAAATTCCTTGACTGCTTCGCTTAATGTCGATATCTCAACAATGTCCATGTTCAACTGCCTTGAAAGGTTTTTTATGTCAATTGTCTTATTATCAGGCTTTCTTATTATTTCCCCTGCTGGTATGAAAACTTTCTTTAAGCCAATTCTTTTTGCAGCCTCCATTTTTTCTTTTAAGCCGCCTACAGGACCAATTAAGCCGCCTGAGTTTATAGTGCCTGTCATTGCATAATCCTCATTCAAGCTTAAGTCTTGCAGCATTGCCACTGTAAGAATTGCAATTGAGGAGCCTGCGCTTGGCCCTGCTATAATTGCAGAATCCGCAGTTATGGTGTAAAAGAAATCAGTGTCGCTGCAGTCCTTTTCAATAGCGTCGCATGCTATAGCCTTTGCAAACCTTGTTGACATTTGCGTGTCAGTTTTTGTCAATGGAAAAGTTTCAAGAAAAACCCTGCCAGAGCCCGGCTTAATCTCCAAGTATAGGTCAGCTGTTCCCCCCTCGTAGCCCGTTTCAGTCTCCTTAACGGCTAGAAGCTTCATATGACCTTGCTTGGCAAGTGCAGTCGGGATTACCAGCAAATTTAAAATTACAAATAAAATCAATAAAAATTTTTTCATACTCTGTGGTGGCTTGGCAATATTTAATAATTTTTGGTTTTGGCAGACTAAACCTAAAAATAACCATAAAAAATTTAAATGTGTTTAAATACCTCTTCTGATGTGATTGTGAAGCTTAAACGGGTGGTCGTGTTTGAATCAATTGTTATAGGACTTCTTCTAGTTGCCCTTATCTACTCTTATGCAAATAATCACAAAATAAATGCAGCAGCAGAAAAAAATCAGACTAAGCAAGGGCTTCTGTCTCCAAGAGTTTATGCTGGATTAATAGAGCCTAAAAGCTTTTTGATAGTAAATTTCGCCCCGTTGAAAGAAAAGGTTGAAAATTATATAAGCAAAAATAACCTTAACGTGTCTGTTTACGTCGAGAATCTGCGCAACGGCGCTTATATGGGCATAAACGAAAAAACTGGATTTTTCCCTGCAAGCCTTAACAAGCTGCCTGTTGCAATATTGATAATGAAAAAAATAGAGGAAGGTGATTTAAGTCTTGACACAATGCTGGAAATCAAGGATATTGACAGGACAGACAGTTCAGGGAATTTTTATAAAACCAAAGAAAAGGAAATACCGTTGCGTGTTGTGCTGGAGAAAATGCTAAAAGAGTCTGACAACACCGCTTTGAGAATTCTTCTGCGGCAAGTTGACTTGGAAGACTTGCAGCTTATTTTGGATTATTATGGAATAGACATAAATGTTGATTATCAAAAGCAGCAGAAAGAAAAACACCCGGATTTGATAACTCCAAAAGCAATGTCAACTTTTTTATCAAGCATATATTTTTCCATAGTCCTTGAGCCTAAAGATTCTGAATATTTGCTGTCTTTGCTGAAAAACACAATTTTTGATATTAATGCAGCAGCAAATCTCCCGAACAATATTACAGTCGTGCATAAATTTGGAGATAATTATTATGGCACTAACAAATTTTTTCATGATTGCGGCATAATGTACATTGAAGACAGCAGAATTTTATATTGCATTATGACGAAAGACGTTGATAAGGAACAGGCAGTAGAAACCATCGGCGTTATTGTAAATGAGATATACCATTATGTTGAGGATACTCGAGCGAGATTGAAAACTTATAAATATAGCAAATGACACAAAATTTTTACAATAGATATGTCATTTGCTTATTACGAACGGACAATAATTGTCTAATTATTTTTGTCCGTGAGTATAGATTGAAAACTTATAAGTAACTCCAATCTCTATTTGAATTTGCTTAGCATTTCTTCTATCCTTTTTTTCTCTTTTTGGAAGGATTCCTCAGAAATAAATCCTGCTTTTTGAGCCTTCTCTAAAGCTGCAAGCTCTTTCTTTAATTTTTGTGATTTATCTTCTTCGCGCAGCGTTTCTATTTCCTCTGTTTTCCCCCCCGGATCTTTTTTATTGGCAAAAGCAAATCTATAGGTAAATACAATAACAACAATTAAGGCAACTGCAACAGCGAACGCTATTACAAACCTATAATCCTGAATTTGTATTGGAAAAAGTTTTATAGTTTTGGCTTCGACCTCAAACAAATCCGAGCTTGTTCCTACAGAATCGCCGTAAGTTACTTTTGCTAATGCAACATAAGTTCCAGGCCTTAAATCGCTTGGCACCAATAAAGCTCTGCTGAATTTTGCTTGAGTTTCAACAGCCACAGTTTCATGCTCTGAAGCAACAACATTTCCTTTGAAATCCTTTATTTGGTATTCAACATTCACATCAACCCTTCCAAAGCCCCTCATATTAAACAAATTTACCTCAATTAGTACATTATCTCCTGGAAAAACCTTTTTAGAGTCTGGCAATACTTCAACATCAGCATCAAATAATGGCTGCGCAGAATCAACTTCTATTACAGTATCTATATCAGTTTGTATTGAAGGACTTTTAAATGTAATTTTTGCAGGATAAATATCCGGCTTTTCGTCTTCGAGCGCTTTGAAAGTAAGTTCTATCATCTTTTCTTCATTTGGGCTTAATCTAGTTGTTAATTCGTTTTCTTGTGGCAACATTTTAAATCTTCCTAAATCCTGAAGATATGCCTTAATGTCAAATATAGATGTTCCGGTATTCTTTATTTTCAGAGTTTTTGTTGTTATTTGCCCTTGTTTTAGCACAACCTTTAAGATGGTTTTGTCTATGCTGAAATTTGTGCTTACAGGCGAGAATACACCTCCTCCGCCTTTTCCACCACTGCTTGTTCCACTACTTCCACCACTGCTTGTACTACTTGTTCCAACACTTCCACCACCATTTGTTGATGTTGGCACAGTTGTAACAACTGTTTGGCTTGCTAAAATTTTATCAGAAGGCACATTTTTATCTACAGTATAACTTATCACAGCTTCTGCAGCATTATTAAAAGACCAACTAACTGTTGGATCTGCTACTACAACACTCATAGATTGAGATGCTCTGTTGGTTACGTCTGTATTCGCATTTAAGTCATTATTTCCAGTAATATTCTTGTCAATAAATTCATTAACATAAAATTTCCCAGACTGCGTTTCATTTAAAGTTATGTTTTTTTCAAATAATGTTATGTTTTCTGTCCTGCCGTTAAGAAAAGTCTGAGTCAATGTCTGTACTTTGTTTATTATTGTTGTTTTGTTTTGCAATGCTTCAGACGCATCTCTAAATGATTGCTGGTCTGACGCAGACAATCCTGCAACAGTGGCGATAATCTGGTTTGTTACATTATTTTTTGTTGTATTATCTGTTGCAATAGTCACATTAGAATTAAATAAATTTACATCAATGGCTGAAACGGTTGTATTTCTTATGCTTATTATTTCATCTAATTTTGAATTTATTGTGTTTGTTGTGTTAGTATTATTTTGGTTGCTGGAGTTTGCAGTTAATATGCTCTGAAGCAGTGATTGAATGGAATTAACAGCCGTGCTGAGATTAGCTACTACATTCAAAACCTGAATGGTGTTGTTATAATCATTAACTGGTATTACAGCGGCAAAGTTATTAACTATTGATTGCAGATTAGAAGAATTCTGCAGATTATTAACCGTTTTATTTGTATCGTTAATCACAGATATCGCGGTTATTATAGAATTATTTAATACAACTGCGTAACTGTTTGTGAACATAAAAGTAAAGTTTTTTCTTTGAACATTGTTTGTAAAATCAGTTGCATTCACTATGATATAATTGGCTCCATTAACCCAATCAGAAGTTCCTGATTGTATGTCATATACTGAATTGAACGAAGTAGTTGCGCCGCTATTAATTGTGTAAAAAGTGTCTGCTAATCCAAAATCCGATATTTTAAATGATATCAAGGAATTATTGGCTACTGAAGATCCATTTAGCGGGGATGTGAGATTAATTGATGGTTTTGTTGTATCTAAAAGCACAGATGCACCTTGCGATGATGAAGTTACATTAGCAAAATTTCCTGATGCGTCATAGGCTAAAACATAAAATTTGTTCCACCCTTCTGTTAAGTTCACGGCTGCTCTCCATGTTCTAGAAGTAGTGTTAAAAGTGGAATTCACTTTATACGAGCCGTTCAATACTACAGTTATATTTGCCAATACGTCGTCCTCTGAATAGGTTCCTGTGAGGTTGATGCTTACGCTTGATGTTGGTGCAGGTTTTGTTATATTAAGCACAGGAGGAAAAGTATCTAAGATTTTTATAAAAAAACCAACCCTAGACTGTCCATAAGCAATATTGAATTGATAAATACTTATTAGGCTCATTATTAAAATTAGCAATAAAATCAGCCTTATTTTTTTCATAATCAACCCCATCAGCATTTCAATTTAATTACTTTTCTATTTTAGCTTATCATAAAAGAATAATCATAAAATTTTTTTGGATTTATGTCTTGGACGTTTCTTAAAATGTTTTTTTGTGATCATATAAATCAAGAACACCAAAATGATAACAGCATATGCTACATAACCATAGTTTATGTGAAATGTGTTTGGCTCTTCTACAACTCTTAGCTTAAAGCCCCTGCCTATTTTGAGCCGAAGTGACAATCCGGTGCCTCCGCCAGTATCAACCTCGCCAACACTGTAGCCAACATTATACAAGCCTAATTTTTTAGGCGCAGTAACATTAAACAATATCTTGTATCCTGCTACCTTAGGAGCCAAAATGTAAGTGTCCTTATAGTCAATAACTTTTATAAAAGTTTGGTCATAATCCAGCTTGATTCCTGTTTCCTCATCTGTAGGGTTTTGAAGCCTTATGCTGTAAATTTTTGAAGTTCCGCTTATTAATTCCAAAGTGTTATTCTCTAAGTAGTCCGATGCAACGCTTATTGCATTAACTTGCAAACTCAAAGCAATTAAAGCCAGCAAGATAAGTATCGAAATAAGTATTGCAATCC
>Ga0105164_10002707_pt1 | contig 10940 bp, 16 predicted proteins | sample VDWuncwatermetaG_FD_89674 | JGI IMG/M metagenome (GOLD analysis project Ga0105164, IMG submission 89674) | Wastewater microbial communities from Netherlands to study Microbial Dark Matter (Phase II) - VDW unchlorinated drinking water | ecosystem: Environmental > Aquatic > Freshwater > Drinking...
GGCTGGGGTGTTCATATGTCCACAGTATGACAGAGATTGGTATTACGGGACAGGTCTATTGCTTACCCAATCGTACCGTTCGGTCACCCGGATGTAAAACCCAAATGGGTCCACAATGCGAAAATCTTTTTGACCCCAATGTTTTTCTTCTAGGAGTTGCACAACGCGGACCTGGTCCTTCACGCTATTGTAGAATGTTTCGACATCATCGACGGGGAGAATAATTTCGACCGCATAGCCGGGCGGCGTATCTTGAGGGAATTTCTTAAAATACGATTGCTCGTACACGCGCTCGCTCCCCTCGTTAAAACACAACACACTCTCGCCTCGGCGCATCACCAAGTATCGTTCGTCTTGACGCACGACTTCAAAACCAAGCCATCCATAAAACTCCAGTGCCTCGCCAAAGGCGGGCACATGCAGTTCGATGCCGATGTCGGTCATATCGGGATAATGGTAAATTCGTGATGCTAAAAATAGTACTTTGTGCAGTATTAACAGGCTTAACTTAGCAATTTTTATTTCGGCGGATAAAATTATCTCGCTGATTGTATATCGTCCGTCATTGCGAGCCCTGAAGGGGCGCGGCAATCCAGAAAAACGTGGATTGCTTCGTCGCTTTGGCTCCTCGCAATGACGAAAGTAGCATCACGAATTTACCATTACGCCGTCATATCCATCTCACCTTGATTTGAAGGGGAGATTAAGAGGGGTTAAGAAGCCACGGCCAGAATCGACCCCATGAGGAGCATTGCCACGAGATAATATCCGCCGGTAATGGCAAAAAGTTTCCATGGTTTTCCACCCCAGAGTTGATCACCAACCAATACCGGTGCAATAAAACCAAGCCAATTCCAGAACCCGGCTTGAAGGCCTGCGCTCACGCCATAGACGTTAAGATATGTCGACGCAAAGACGAGCGAATGGCTCAACACGTAGGCCATCAGAAAAGACCCCACAATCATGATCGCATAAGTCTTTCCCATACCTTTTTTCTGCGCTGCTTCCATGTGCTCCTTAGTGTAGCCCATCATCTTCATCCATGGCTTGCCAAAAAAGGGCCCGTACCATAAGAATCCGAGAACCACGTTGACCACAACGGCTCCGAGAACCGCCATGTAATTAATGGGGATAACGGGCATAGAAGTAAAAAGTTAAAAAAAATTCATTCTTTCTTTTTTAAATCCAAACACACCGAATTAATACAATATCGTTTACCGCCTTTATCCGCGGGCCCATCATCAAACAGATGGCCCAGGTGTGCTCCACACTGTTTGCACACCACCTCTGTTCTCACCATACCGTGGCTCGAATCGTCTTTCAGTTCTACGTTCTTGGTGTCCGCGGTGTCGGTAAAACTTGGCCACCCCGTGCCGGAATCAAACTTCGAATCCGAAGAAAATAATTCATTCCCACACACTGCGCAGGTATACATACCGCTTTCGTGGTTGTTCCAAAACTTCCCCGTGAATGCCGGTTCTGTTCCTTTCTCTCGTGCGACACGATACAACTCAGGGTCCAGTTCTTTGTCGTCTTTCATATATGAAGTTATTAAATCTAGGACTAGGACTTATGGGTTTGCTGTCATCCCCGACCGGGATCGGGGATCCAGAAATAAAAACAAACAATAATCGTCTTATTTTTTAACTTCTTTGTCTGGATTCCCCTTTTCAGGGGAATGACAACGATGCAAACCCGTAGTCCTAAATATATCCGTTAGATCTACTCCTGTTTCGCTAATAATTCTTTAAACCGCTCTTTTGCTTTTTGAAGCTTCGGATTGATCACGGATTGGCAGTAGCCATTGTTTTGATTGTTTTGGTAATACGAATGATGATATCCTTCGGCCGGAAAAAATTCATCAAGCCTTCTTACCTCCGTGACAATCGGCGCTCCATGACTATTGGAGGCATTCAGTTCTTTCACAAACTTCTGCGCTTCCTGTTGCTGGTCGGCGCTCGAGGTTAAAATAATCGATCGATACTGCGTCCCGACATCATGCCCCTGGCGATTCACGGTGGTGGGATCGTGCGTTCCAAAAAACACGGCCAAAAGGTCCGTGTACGCGATAACCTTGGGGTCATAGGTAACCTGGATCACTTCGGCGTGACCGCTACGGCCATTGCATACTTCTTCGTAGGTGGGGTTTTGTGTGGTGCCGCCCGCATATCCGGGTTCGACCGCAATGATGCCCTTAAGCATCTGGAACACGGCCTCAGTGCACCAAAAGCACCCACCGCCGAACACCGCCACTTCCGATGATTCATTGTGCTGCATATACCCTCTAGTATAATCCGTCGAAATTTTGTGTCAAACGCATTGGGAAATTATCACAACTGTGGTATACTGCAATAAATTATTCACCTCTATGCCAACAAGTAAAAAATCAAGCCCCAAAAAATCGCCTGAGGCCGTTAACGCGCCGATCAAACCGATCCCGCCCACGCTTAAACCCCAACAGCGCTCGCTGGATACGCAATTTACTTCGATTATTCAATCCGCCCGACGCGTTGCGCCCGAGATGATCAATGCCATCCTTACCGATTCTCTCAACTATCGCGCGAGCGATATTCATTTTGAACCCCAACCCAAGGATGTATTGGTACGTTTTCGTGTTGACGGAGTACTCCAAGAAGCCGGACGAATCCCCAGAGAACATTACGAAAATATTTTAAATCGCATCAAAGTGCTCTCTCACCTGCGCACCGATGAGCACTTCTGTGCCCAAGACGGATCCATTCGCTATGAACACGAAAAACTCGCCATTGACATGCGTATTTCCATTATCCCAATTTTGGATGGCGAAAAAATTGCTATTCGACTCCTGCATGGATATATTAAAGAGGTCACACTCGATAACCTGGGATTTTCAAAGCCAGACCAAGAAATTCTCCTAAAAGCCTCTCAGAAACCCTTTGGCATGATTTTGGTGACCGGCCCCACGGGCAGTGGGAAGACCACCACGCTCTACGCCCTCTTAAACATTTTAAACCGACCGGGGGTCAATATTACGACCATTGAAGATCCGGTAGAATACAAAATTTCGGGAGCAAACCAAATTCAGGTCAACATCCAAACCAACCTCACCTTCGCAAAGGGCTTACGATCCATTGTCCGACAAGATCCCGACATTGTGCTGGTGGGAGAAATCCGCGACCATGAAACAGCCGAAATTGCCGTGAATGCCGCATTGACCGGGCATCTCATGCTCTCGACATTTCATGCCAACGACGCGGCCACGGCGGTGCCGCGCCTCTTAGACATGGATGTTGAACCGTTTTTACTCACGTCGACATTAGAAATAGTGATCGCTCAACGACTCGTGCGCAAATTGTGCGAGGGATGCCGCACGCAAGAGACCGTGACGGTTGAGCAGATCTCCAAACAATTGCCAAACGCCAAAGACTTTTTCCCGGAAGGTCAAAGTACTGTTGGACGCGTCAAGGGATGTTCAGCGTGCGGACAAACAGGGTACAAAGGCCGCATTGGCATTTTTGAATTCATTCCCATGAGCTCTGAGATACAAGAGCTCATTCTCAAAAACCCTTCCACGCAACAAATGCGCGAACTCGCCCGCAAGCAAGGCTCGCATTCTCTGTTCGAAGATGGTATCGAAAAAGTGAAAGCCGGTATCACCACACTTGAAGAAGTGCTCCGCGTTGCCGAACCCCCAACCCTCGCCGGATATGGCACAACAAAAAAATAAGGCTTCCTCTCACTCTCCCTTCTCCAATATTGGCATTGGAAAAGAACGGGACTATTGCATCGAAAACCTCGCGACCCTTTTATCCTCTGGCATGGATATCGGTTTGGCATTGGATGCTATTAAAAGCGGTGTTCGATCAAAACGCCTCACCCAGATGCTCGATGAGGTGAAAGAAGCGGTGGATTCCGGAAGCCCGTTGTGGAAAGCGCTTGAACAGACCGATCTCTTTCCCGCTCATATCACGAGCCTTATCCGCCTTGGAGAAGAAACCGGCCGACTTTCCGACAATCTCACCGTGATCGTTAACCAACAACGGAAGGATCGCATGTTCCGCTCCCGTGTACGCTCAGCGATGCTCTACCCGGCGCTGGTGTTTGTGATCGGGCTCGTCGTGGGCTTGGGCATCTCTTGGTTTATCCTGCCTCGCCTAGGGTCTGTTTTTTCTTCGCTCCACCTCACGCTTCCATTGATCACACGCGTTCTTATTCGATTCGGAACGCTGGTTGGTCAATATGGATCGATTGTTATTCCCGCGATACTGATGATCATCGCGGTCCTCTGGTATCTCCTGTTTATCCATTCTCAAACAAAACATCTTGGGCAAAAAATTCTCTTCGCCATCCCGGGAGTCGGGCGGCTTATTCAAGAAGTGGAGCTCGCCCGATTCGGCTATATTTTAGGGACATTGTTGGCAGCGGGCCTGACCGTCCCCAAAGCACTGCGTTCGTTAGGGGAGGCCACAGACCTCTTCACCTACAGGCAACTCTATCAGCATCTTGGCGAGCGCATGGATGAAGGAAACTCATTCCAGAAAAGCTTTGCGACATTTGCTCGAACCGATTCGCTCATTCCCCCACCCATTCAGCAAATGATCGCGGCGGCGGAACGATCCGCAACATTGTCAAAATCCATGCTCAAAATTGGTGAAACATTCGAAGATCGGGCCGAAACCACCACCAAAAACCTTTCCGTACTCATCGAGCCGATTCTCTTGGTTGTGATATGGCTTGGGGTACTTGCGATCGCCCTTGCAGTGATTCTTCCGATCTATAGCATGCTCGGGGGAATCAATAAATATCACTGAGCTATGCCCAAGTCACAATCGCGTGGTTTTACACTCATTGAGATCATGTTGACGGTTGCGGCGCTCTTCATCATTTCAACCACAGTGATCACAAGCTCTTTGCTGATGTTGCGGGCCAATGATCTCGATTTAGCCATTGCCACAACAACTCAAAGTTTACGCGCTGCACAACTTCGCGCTCGAGCCGCTGACGGCGATGCTCAGTGGGGAGTGTCTATAAGAGTTGGCGCAATCACTCTCTTTCGCGGGTCGAGTTTTGCCGCACGCAATAGCGCATACGACGAAACCGCAGATCTTGCTTCCACCATCACTCCATCCGGGATCACCGAAATTGTGTACGCTAAAAATAGCGGGCTCCCGATCAACTCCGGCACGCTCATGCTCACGCACGACGTACTAGGACCCAAACAATTGGTCATCAACAGCCTCGGACTCATCGATGAAGTGCAACCGTAAGCGTTAACTATGGTATCGCGTCCCCAAGGTTTTAGCCTCATCGAAAGCTTGCTCGCAAGCTCTTTGTTTGGATTGATGGTGACTGCCATTGTCGGTTCACTCATCTATGGACAGACCAGCGTACGCGTTTCTGGAGAACGCGCTCGAGCTTTGTACTTTGCTGAAGAAGGCCTCGAAGCGACGCGCAATATGCGCGACAACAACTTTGCCAATCTCGTTAACGGAACGCATGGCTTAGTGTTAGCCAGCAATCAGTGGGCATTCTCCGGCAACAGTGATATCACGAATGGCTTCACTCGCGCTGTGACCATCTCTTCTGTTGATGCCAACACTAAAACAGTTTCTTCCGCGGTGACGTGGCAACAAACTCTTCAACGAGCTGGTTCTGTGACAGTGACAACGCGCCTCAACAATTGGCGGGCCAATACCGCGACACAAGCGGACCAAATCGCCATCAACGTCAGTGGCGCAACCATTGGAGGCTCGGGGAACGCCTATGTTCAAGGCATTCAGCTCTCCAATACCGGCTCAACGGCAGCAACGATTGATCGCATGACCGTTTCATGGACAAAACCTAATCAAAACATTAAGGAAATTAAGATGGAAGACGCGGTTGTGTGGTCAAATAACGGCCCCGGCACGCCCACGGGAACGCAAAGCAGTGGCACCGAACTAAACATCGTAGATAAAACTATTCCTGCTGGGGAGAATGATTTCCACATCAACCACATCCGCATGACCGGCAACGCCTCAGGCGACACATTCACGATTTTGTTCAAATTTGCCGATGGATCCATAAAACAAGCCGTTGTGTCCCCCCCATCATAAGGTATGCTCCACCTCAAGCATCACCATCGCCACGTTCTCGGAAGAGGGTTCACTCTCTTAGAACTTCTTTTATTTATTAGCATTGCTGCAATTCTTCTGAGCGCACTTGCCGCATTTTTGGGCATGGTCCTCCAATCCCGCGTAAAACAGCAAACAATCGTCGAAGTCGAAGAGCAAGCCGTGCAGGTGGTAGAACAAATCGCTCATGACATTCGCAACGCTTCGTCGATTACTTCTCCCGCCGTTGGCACAACCGGATCTTCTCTTTCGTTAACAGGTACCTCATCAACTCTTTGGAATGTCTCTGGGGGTCAACTCAAAAGAACGTTGGGCTCTGGCACCCCCCTTGAGCTCACCTCTTCCGGCTTGATCGTTTCCAACGTACAGTTTACGAATGCCTCAAAACCACAAACCAACGGCATTGTTCGTTTTCAATTCACCCTTGAACGCCTCAACCCGCCCGGACGCAACGAATATGATTACACGCAAACATTCTATGGCTCTACCGCGCTCCGATAGAGGGCACGCCCTCCGTAGCTTTAGCGAAGGAGGGTTCGCCACGCTCGTGAGCGTCCTTCTTGTGGGTGCTGTTGGCTCCGCGATCGCGGTGTCACTCCTGCTTGGAGGGGTGAGTTCAGCAAAATCCGGCATCATTCTCACTCAACTCGTGCAAGCGCGCGCACTGGCCACCGCGTGCGCGGAATCAACACTCCAATCGCTCCACGACAATCTTTCCTATAGCGGCACCATTGCGCTCACCCTCGGCGATGGCTCTTGTAGCGCCACGCTCATAGTGGGTGCGGGCTCCTTGCGGACCATTACCAGCAGCGGAACGGTGGGCATTGTAGTCCAAAAAATGACCATCCAGACAAGCGCGCTTGCCCCAAGCATCACCCTTTCGTCGTGGCAAGACGTTGGGGATTTCTAGCAATTGCGCTATACTAAGAACATTGCTCAATAAGTTATACACATCTCTTCATTGTTTATTTTTTTATAACTTTTATGAAGATTCATTCTTATACGCCCAAAGGATTTACGTTGTTGGAAATCCTCTTGGTTGTGGCGGCAATCGCCATTCTCGCGGGAATCGTCATTATCGCGATTAACCCCGGTAAACAGCTCGGGGAAACCAACAACGCCCAGCGCCGTTCTGATGTGAATGCCATCCTCAATGCGACTTACCAGTATTCACTGGACAACAGAGGTACGCTACCCGCCTCCATCACAACCACCGCTACAGAAGCCTGCAAAACGGGCGGAACTTGCACAGGCCTTATTGATCTTTCTGTCCTCACGGCCAGTGGAAAATACATTGTCGCTATTCCCACGGACCCGACCGGGAGTTCTACTAATGGATCAGGGTATCGCATTTCTAAAGATGCAAACGGACGAGTCACCGTCGCAGCTCCCAGCGCGGAACAATCCGCTACGATCAGCGTGACGCGCTAAGACTTGGTCTCAATATACAAAAAACACCCCTTTTCACAGGGGTGTTTTTTTAATAAAACCTAAATCGAAACAACGCTCGCCGTAATGATGGCCTCGGCGACCTCTTTCAAACTTTTTCTTAGGTCCATACTTTTTTTCAAGAGCAACTGGTGCGCTTGCGGCTCGGTAAGATTTTGCTGTTTCATGAGGATTCCTTTCGCGCGCTCAATCACCTTGCGCACGGCCAGGGCATCCTTGAGCATGTTTGTTTCCGAAACCAAGTGCGCGGTTTCAATGGCTCCGCCCACTTGGCGGGCTATAATCTCCAACAAATTTATTTTTTCTTTTTCATACGTCCGCCGCTTGCGGCTTTGTACGTTAATCACTCCGACCACTCGGTCCTGATACAAAATAGGTACAGACAAAAACGCTTCGTAGCGATCCTCCGGAAGCGCGGTAAACACTTTGAATCGCTCGTCTTTGTAGGCCTGTGCATTGAGCGCCACGGTCTTGCGGTGTTCCGCCACCCAGCCTGTGATGCCTTCGCCTTTTTTGAGTTCAATATTCCCCACGGCCTTAGGGTGAGGATTGAGCGAAGCATGGAGAACCAATCGGTCATCATTCAGGAGATAAATAAAACAAGAGTCTGACTGAACATAAAAATGCACGATTTGAATGATCGATTTCAACACCTCGTTGAGATCGTAGCGGTAACTCACCGTCTCGCTGATGGTGCGCAAAATTGCAATTTCTTTCTCGCGTTCTTTGAGTTTCGCTTTGTAGTACTTGATGTCTTTTTTCATACTAGTTCGCCTTCTTGATGCCCATAACACCTTTTGCCATCATGATGATAATGATAACCTTCACCGTATAGTACTGCGTCGGGTCTAAAAACATGGTTGTGAGCGCCGTATACTTTCCAATGAGGATGTGAACAAGAATACTCAACGGTAACACAAACCACAGCACGCTCACGGTTGGGAGCAGAAGGTGAAACCGTAAGAATATTTTTTTGAGCAACGGTGTCACCACAAGCATGCCCAGATATGCTGCAGTAAAATCAAAAAACGCAAATGGCCCCATGCGGTACTGCCGCAATGCGTCGATGATGTTCATAGTTGTGATTCTTGAGGTGGCACACTGGTCGCGCCACTATTCCGTCGGTAGAGAACGTATCCAAACACACACAGTGTCACAAAAACTACCGCGCCCACCAGCGGCCAGAACAAACTCTTTTTCGCGCCATTGTACGAAACTTCTTTTCCTTGTGCGTCTTTGAGCGTTACGCTCTCCCCACTCCATTGCAGTGCCAATGTTTGGCCCGTAGTTACCCTGGTTGGTGCGAACGCTTGCACTGTTCCCGCTCCGGATGCCGTCCACACATGCACATCTCCGGAACCCGTTCCCGTAGCAGTGAACGCATACGACCCCGCTGGTAGATTAAACGTGCTTTCATAAGTGCCGTCTGGTGCACTCATCATTTGGGCTTCGACAGAACTCCCAAAGTCATTATGAAACGCGCCCTGCGCATCAATGCCAAGTTGTTTTCCATTGGCGGCCGTGAGAAGCACAGTGACCGGAGAACCCACGGATATTTTTTTGCGATTTGCACTCGGCGCTGACGAATGCCGCGGGATGTCAGAAGGATATCGCCATGTTCCATCCGGATTGGGAGTCGTGGGGTATCGCCCAGTATTCGCATCAATCGGTGTGACGATATTGCCCACTGAGCCTTTCGGCGGGCAACCCAGGCCCAGCCAAAATAATCGACACCATGCCTTCTGATCCCCCGTGGCCCCAATTGAATACACTTTCGGTTTTTGGTCTTTCCAAGGGTCTAACACAATGCCAGTGGTCTGCCAGTCTGTGCCCTTGGGGAAAATCGCTACGGCCTGGTGCGCACCACCGGCAATTTGGATGGGCCCAAAGTCAAACCCCTCCAATAACTTTTTGTCCTCCTGGTTATTGCTCTTTCGCAGAGCATCCAAAAAATCCAACACTGTTCCTTGATACGCGCCGCATGCGGTCGCATCCTGACCAAAGATATTATTAATGCTGCCGGCGGAAATGAAATTAAACGCAGAACTGTTTTGATTGGCCTCACGACCGTACGTGCCCTCGGGAATGCGTTCGCGATACAACGCGGCAAGTTTTTTAAAACGATCACGCAATTCGAGTGGGAGCGTGTTTACGATCGGGTCCAGCTCCGTACTCCCCTGAAGAGTGGCCTCTTCCTCTGTTGGCGGAGTGGGCGGAGGGTTATTCACATCGGTTCCCCCACTCGTTGCGGGTGTTGCTGGAGCGCTCGTCGGCGCCGGAGGAGTAGGTTTGACACTCAAATCCGCGCAAGAGCACGATTCAATCTTGTCGCGCATGGGCTTTGTGAGCGAACTCGCATCCTCACGCTCACATCCAGAAAGAGATTTGTTTCGTAGTGGCCCGTTGATGGCTTCGGTGGGAGTGCGGAAATATCCGCCGGTGCGGAGATATGCGCCCGGAGTATAGCGTGCAATGCACCCGGCCGTATCCGTGTTCACTCCATTGCTATATGAGCCCTTCACCGCCGCACCCGTTTCGATATTATACCACCGCGTACCTTCCAACCGGCATCCTTTTTTACTATAAAGATCAGCAACCGCATTCTCAAATGTAGGGCTTGGAGCCCGGCACCCCAAAGCACTCACCTGCTCCTGAGCCCACTGAGTGCAAGATGTGAGACCTGTAGCATCGCACGGCGCGGCGTGCGCCGGCGTGGCAAAGGATACAAGCATTGCAATCGCGGTAAACAGTAGTGGATACATAAATATGATTCTTAAATTTCTTCAAAAAAACCAGACTTTTTATTCTTGCGACAATTATCCGAAGTAAAATAGCGGCCATTCATCGCAATATAGACACCAACCGGAAGCGATTGAACAAACCCCAACGCCGCGCCAAGATTAAAGAGGCCATCAGAGCTACGGAATACATAGGGCACCATCGCACCTGTAAGAACGATGGTTTTATCTTTCATACCCCCCCCGCAAGAGCCTTTGCTGTTTCTACCATGGTATCTGTACCGTGAGTTATTATGATCTTGTTTTCGGCAATGTTCTGACAATTACGAACAATACTCTCCCGATCCTCATCGGTCATTTCAAGACTATCAATCATCATCAATGTACGAACTTCTATCGAGACACGAGAACGACCCAACTCGAGAATTTCGTTCAAATGCGTTTCCTTAAAAAAGAGCTGACCGGTTAAGTCGTTATACTCTTTATCAAATGTCCCACCGGTCACAAAAATCCTTATTTTCATATAGTTCAATGTATCTCATCAATGCTTGACAAAAGTGATATATATACTAATTTGCTAACCTAAATAGGAATTATAATATTTCAAATTTCATGGTCATCAACGAGTCTAGTTCCGCTTGATATTGTCCAATATCCTTGA
>Ga0105164_10002709_pt1 | contig 10938 bp, 12 predicted proteins | sample VDWuncwatermetaG_FD_89674 | JGI IMG/M metagenome (GOLD analysis project Ga0105164, IMG submission 89674) | Wastewater microbial communities from Netherlands to study Microbial Dark Matter (Phase II) - VDW unchlorinated drinking water | ecosystem: Environmental > Aquatic > Freshwater > Drinking...
ACCGCAGCTGTTTCTACCGGCGTCTTTCGGCCGCCAAGCGGTGGAAGGCGGCCGGCGGCCGGCTCTTCGACCCGGACAAGGTCTATGGCACTCCCGCGTCATTGCGAGGAACGAAGTGACGAAGCAATCTCCCGGCTTGCAATGACGCCTTCCCTTGATGAGTTCCTCCGCCTCGCGCGGCGCGGCAACGTGGTGCCGGTCTACCGGCCGATCCCGGCCGATTTCGAGACTCCTCTGTCCGCGTACCTGAAGCTCGAAGGCCGCGGGCCGGCTTACCTGCTGGAGTCGGCCGAGCAGGGGGAGCGGTTCGGGCGATATTCCTTCTTGGGCTCCGAGCCCAGGCTGGTGGTCGAGATCCGCGGCCGGCAGATTCTGCAGCGGTCCGGCGCTGCGCGGAAACGCTGGATCTCCCCCGACCCGATCCGGGATCTCGAGAAACTGCTCTCTTCTTATCGTGGAGTGTCGGTGCCGGGGTTGCCCCGTTTCTCCGGCGGGCTGGTCGGCTACGCCGGCTACGACACGGTCCGCTTCTTGGAACCGGTCGGCCCGAAGAAACCGGACGTGCTGGGCGTGCCCGACAGCGTCTGGATGCTGTCCGACGCGGTCGTGATCTTCGACCACCTGGAGCACGCGATGAAGGTGGTGGCAAACGCGGTGATCCCGCCGGGGCCGGCTTCCACGCTGAAGAGCCGGGCCGCGAAGGCTTACGCGGAGGCGGTCCGCCGCGTGGACGGGATGGTCCGGAAATTGGAACGGTCCCTCTCCCTACCCTCTCCCCAGAGGGGAGAGGGAAAGGGTGAGGGGAAGGTTCAGTCCAACATGAGCCGGGCGCGGTTTATCTTGGCGGTCCGCCGGGCCAAACGGGCGATCTCCGACGGGGAGACGATCCAGATCGTCCTCTCGCAGCGGTTCGAGAGGCCGGTGCGCTGCGCGCCGTTCGAGATCTACCGGGCGTTGCGATCGCTGAACCCATCGCCTTACATGTTCTACTTGAACCTCGGAGACTTCGCGCTGGTCGGCTCCTCTCCGGAGATCCTGGTCCGCTGCGAGGAAGGACCGGTGGAGGTGCAGCCGATCGCCGGCACCCGTCGGCGCGGCAACACCCCGGCCGCCGACCGGCAGATCGAGCAAGGCTTGAAGCGGGACCCCAAGGAGCGGGCGGAACACCTGATGCTGGCCGACCTCGGCCGCAACGACATCGGCCGCGTCTGCGAGTACGGTTCGGTGAAGGTGAGCGATCTCATGACGGTGGAACGGTACTCCCATGTGATGCACCTGGTCAGCAGCGTTTCCGGCCGGCTGCGCAAGGGCAGGAACGCCTTCGACGTTTTCCGGGCCACGTTCCCGGCCGGAACGGTGACCGGAGCTCCCAAGGTCCGCGCGATGCAGATCATCAATGAGTTGGAGCCGGATTCCCGCGGACCTTACGCCGGCGCGGTCGGCTACTTCGGATTCAACGGAAACCTCGACACCTGCATCACGATCCGGACGGTGCTGGTCAAGGGAAGCCGGGCGTTCGTCCAGGCCGGCGCCGGGATCGTGGCCGACTCCAAGCCGGAGCGGGAATACCAGGAAACCCGCAGCAAGGCGGCCGGCATGCTGGAGGCGATCCGCCTCGCCGAACAGGGGCTGGCCTAAGCCGTCATTCTATGGTACTCTTATTGTAATACAAATGAATCACATGGAGGGGCTATGGTCCAATTTGTGAATATCCGGGAATTCAAAACCAAGACGGAGGCGGTGCTTAGACGCCTGGATCGGAGCGATGTCATTCTGACCGTCCGGGGAAAGCCCAAGGCGGTGCTTCACAGGATTTCCGAGGGGGATATTGTCTTGAATGAAGAGTTCACTCCGGCGGAGTTGATCAAGCTGGAGCATTTGGCTAAAGAACCGGCGGTATCCTATAAGACTGCGCGGGAAGCCAAACGGCATCTAAAACGTTTCGTTCGGTGACCTACCGTTTTGCCCCGTCTTTCGATCGGTCTTTTCGGCGTCTTCCTCTGGATCGGCAGCGACGCGTGCAGAAGGCGGTGGATCGTACGATCGATTTATTGGAGGCAGGTCAACTTCCGGTGGGTCTCGGTCTCAAGCGGCTCCGGGCTTCTATTTGGGAATTCCGGGCGGGTTTGGCGGACCGGATCATCTTCAGGCTTGAGGGAAGCGAAGCTACATTTGTTCTTGCCGGGAATCACGATGAAATCCGGCGATATCTGAAAGGTTTGTAACGGCGATGGCGAGACAGAAGATCCTGATGGTGGACAACTACGATTCCTTCACCTACAACCTCGTGCAGTACTTGGGCGAGCTGGGGCAGGAGCTCATCGTCCACCGCAATGACCAGATCACGCTGGAGCAGGTGAAGCGGCTTAAAGTTGACCGGATCGTGATCTCCCCGGGGCCGGGAAGTCCAAAGGATGCCGGCGTCTCCAATGAAATCATCCGGGAGATGGGGACCACGGTCCCGCTGCTCGGCGTCTGCCTGGGGCACCAGTGCATCGGCGCGGTGTTCGGCGGCGTGGTGGAAAGGAATTACCGGCTCATGCACGGTAAGACAAGCCCGATCTACCACGACGAGAAAGGCCTCTTCCTCGGCTTGCCGAACCCTTTCGAGGCGACGCGGTACCACTCGCTCGTCGTGCGGCGGGAGGGGTTCCCGAAAGAGCTGGAGATCACCGCGGAGACGAAAGAAAAAGAGATCATGGGCCTGCGGCACCGGAAGCTGCCGATCTTCGGCGTGCAGTTCCATCCGGAATCGATCTTGACGAAATCCGGCATGCAGCTGCTGCGGAATTTCCTGAAGGTCAAGTGAAGGATCTGACTGAAGCCGAAGCGGAGCAGGCGGTTGGCCGCATCATGGAAGGCGGTCTCTCCGCTGAGGAGATCAAGTCCTGGCTGCTGGCGCTCCGGTCGAAAGGTGAGGCGCTGCCGGAGATCGTTGGAGCGGCTCGGGCGATGCGGGCGCGGTCGGTGAAGGTGAGGGTGGCCGCCCCGAACGCCGTGGATACCTGCGGCACCGGCGGGGACGGGCTCAAGACGGTCAACATCTCCACGCTGGCCGGGTTGGCGGCGGCGGGGGCCGGCGCCACGGTGGCCAAGCACGGCAATCGCGCGATCACCTCCGCTTGTGGATCAGCGGATCTGTTGGAAGCGCTGGGCGTCGCGGTGGATGTGGATCCGGCCGTGGTGGAGCGATGCCTCTCGGAAACGGGGTTCGGCTTCATGTTCGCGCCCCGGTTTCATCCGGCGATGAAAGCGGTGGCCGCGATCCGAAAAGATCTGGGTGTGCCGACGATCTTCAATCTGCTGGGGCCGCTCACCAACCCGGCCGGGGTGCGGCATCAGGTGGTCGGCGTGGCCGATCTGCCTAAGCTGGATCTGTACGCGCATGCGCTTAAAACGCTCGGCGCGGTCAAGGTGATGGTGGTGCACGGGACCGACGGGCAGGATGAGCTTTCGACGACAGGGCCAACGGAGGTGGTCGAGTTCAACGCCAGGATGGATCCCGCGCGGACGGCCCGGTACACGCTGGTCCCGGAAACGTTCGGGATCCGGCGGGCGCGGCCCGAGCAATTGAAAGGCGGCGCTCCGGCGGAGAACGCCCGGATCGCGCAGGAAGTTCTGGATGGAAAGCCCGGCCCGGTTCGGGACGCGGTGCTGCTGAACGCCGCGGCGGCGCTCTACGTGGCGGGTGCCGCCGGCGACCTGGACTCCGGCCTCGCGCTCGCGCGCCAGTCGCTCGACCAGGGCAAGGCGCTTGAGGTTCTCAAGAAGGTTAGGCAGATTACCCAATCCGGTCATGGTTCGACAGGCTCACCATGACCGGGCACCTGAGCTTGTCGAAGGGTGACCGGGATGAATAAGCTGGAGGAGATCGTCGCGTACAAGCGGCAGGAGTTGGCCGGGACGAAGCAGGCCCGGCCGCTGGCGATGCTGGAGAGGGAGCTCAAGCACCGCTCGCCGGCGCGCGGGTTCGCGGCAGCCATCCGCCGGCCGGGAAATTTAAGCCTGATCGCCGAGATCAAGAAGGCTTCGCCGTCGGCCGGGCCGATCCGGCCGACGGCGGACGTGGTGGAGATCGCCCGCGCGTATTCGCAAGCCGGGGCGCAGGCGATCTCGGTTCTGACCGACGCCAAGTTTTTCTCCGGCAGCTTGAAGGATCTCATCGCGGTGCGTGAGAAGGTCACGCTGCCGGTGCTGCGGAAGGATTTCCTGGTGGAGGAGTATCAGGTTGTCGAGGCGGCCGCCGCCGGGGCGGACGCGCTGCTGTTGATCGCGGCGGCGCTGGAGCGGCCGGTCCTCAAGCGGCTGATCGGCTTGGCTCAGGACCTCTCGCTCGACGCGCTGGTGGAGGTCCACTCGGAGCCGGAGCTGCAAGAGGCGCTGGCGGCGGGCGCCCGGATGATCGGCATCAACAACCGGGACCTCAAGACGCTCCAGGTGGATTTGAAGACGACGCAGCAATTGATCCGCCGGATCCCGGCGGACCGGGTCCGGGTGAGCGAGAGCGGCATCCGTTCCCGGGCCGATGTGGAGTTTGTGCGGGGGCAGGGGGCCGACGCGATCCTGGTGGGGGAAGAGCTGATGGGCTCGGACGACCCTGCCAAGAAGATCAAGGAGCTGATGGGTTAAACCATGTGGGTGAAAATTTGTGGCATAACGAACCGGGAGGATGCGCTGGCGGCCGCGGAGGCCGGAGCGGACGCGATCGGCTTCGTCTTCGTGCCGGCCAGCTCCCGGTCAATGAGCCGCAAGGGGGTGGAGGAAATTTTGAAGGTTCTCCCGCCCACCATCCTGACCGTCGGCGTGGTGGCCAACGAGAACCCCGATTTCCTCAAAGGGTTGCTGCGGGTCTGCCCGCTGGGGGCGCTGCAGTTCCACGGCCAGGAGCCGCCGGAAGAGATCCTGGGTCTCCGGCAGGAGCTTTCGAACGTGAAGCTGATCAAGGCGATTCGGGTACGGGATGCCGGCAGCCTGCAGGAGATCCCCCGCTACCGGGGAGTGGATGCCGTCCTGCTGGACACCTACGACCCGAAACGCCCGGGAGGCACCGGCGCGCCGTTCGACTGGAGCCTGGCGGTCCAGGCCAAGGAGTACGGCATCCCGCTGATCATCGCCGGGGGCCTGACGCCCGGCAACGTGCGGGAGGTGGCGCGGCAGGTGGAACCGCACGGGGTGGACGTCTCCAGCGGCGTCGAGGTGGCGCCGGGGAAAAAAGAGTTCTCCCTGATCCGCGAGTTCGTCTTGAAGGCCAAACAGGGGTGATATAATAGCCATTGCGAGGTCCCCTTCTTGCTTTCGCAAGAAAGCAGGGGGCCGAAGCAATCTCGTTTTAAAGGGAGGGTTTTTAGATGAATACACTTAAGACCGCTTTCTTTCTCACAGTTTTAACCCTTTTGTTCCTGGTTGTTGGCGGCCTTTTGGGCGGCCGATCCGGTGTGACCATGGCCTTCGTGATGGCGATGGTGATGAACCTCGGCGCCTACTGGTTTTCCGACAAGCTCGTGCTGGCCATGTATCGGGCCCGGCCGGTGACCGAAGCCGAAGCGCCTGATCTGGTGCAGACGGTCCGCCGCCTGGCGCAGATGTCCGACATGCCGATGCCGAAAGTTTACGTGATCCCGAGCGAGGCCGCGAACGCGTTCGCCACCGGCCGCTCCCCGCAGCATGCGGCCGTGGCGGCGACGGAGGGGATCCTGAAGATCCTCAACCGTGAGGAACTCGAAGGGGTTCTTGCTCACGAGCTGTCGCACGTGCGCAACCGGGACATCCTGATCGGCACCATCGCCGCGGCGATCGCGGGCGCCATTTACTTCCTGGTGGACATGGCCCGCTGGGGGATGATGTTCGGCGGCGGCAGGCGGGATGACCGGGAGCAGGGGGGCGGGGCGCTGCAGTTGGTGTCCCTGCTGGTCGTCACGATCCTGGCCCCGATCATCGCCATGCTGATTCAGATGGCGGTCTCCCGTTCCCGCGAGTACCAGGCGGACGAATCCGGCGCCCGGCTCTGCCGCAAGCCGCTGGCGCTGGCCTCGGCGCTCGAAAAGATCAGCGCGGTTGCCGCCCGCCGGCCGCTGGAAGGGGCCAACCCGGCCACCGCCCACCTCTTCATCGTCAACCCCTTCTCCATGCGGGGGATCACCAACCTTTTCAGCACTCACCCGCCCGTCGAGCGCCGCATCGAGATCCTTCAGCGCCTCGCCCACGAACTGTAAGCGCGTCCACCCCCAGCGTCATCGCGAGGCCCCTCTTGTTTTGATGCTTTCGCATCAAGATGTTTTTATGCTATTATTGTAGATAGGAGGTGAGGAGACATGGGTTTTCGCCGGACGACCGTTGCTTTGGATGAAGAGCTGTACCGTCAGGTCAAGCGGAGAGCGGTGGACCTGGATCGTCCGATCCGGGAAATTGTGCAGGAGGCGCTCCGGCTTTTTTGCCAAGGGCGGCCGGCGGCTCCCGCGCGCAGAAAAATGCCGAACTTTGGAGCATACCGTTTCCGCGTCAAGGGAGGCTTGAATCGCTCTGAAATCTATCGGGACCGGGCATGATCCTTCTGGACACCAACATCCTGGTCCATGCCACCACCGCCGCTTCCCCTCGCCATGCCGCGGCGAAGGAAATCTGCAGGCAGGCCTGGCAGCAGGAGTTGGAAGCTTGCGTGGCACTGCAGAACCTCTGCGAGTGGTATGCGGTGGTAACGGATTCCAGAAAAGTGAGCCCGCCCCTTCCTGTGGAAACGGCTTCGCGAGAGCTTGAAACGTACAGCGCTTCGAATTCCTTGAGGATCATCGCTCCTTCTGCAGATCTCTTGCAGCGCTTGCCAGGGCTGCTCCGCCGCGCGAAGCGTAAGGGCGCCCACATTTTCGATGTTCTGTTGGTTGCTACCATGCTTGAGCATGGAGTGGAAACAATTTATACGGAGAACACCCAGGATTTCTCAGGATTCCGTGAAATTCGGGCAGTCAATCCATTAGCATAGCAACCTCCCCGCGCTGTCTCGGTAAGTAGATATACAATTCCAGATACAAATCTCTCCTAACCCTTGATCTTCGGGTTCCCGTAGGGTATCTTTTTATTGCAAGCATAAGATAGAAAACCGATGAAAATTGCCTCCCGATTTCTAGCGCTTTTCCTATCCCTCACCCTCTCTATGCCCGGTCCCGCCTTCGCGCTCCGGTCGGAAAACTCCACAGAAGCCGGCGCTGAGGAGAAGCTCCGCGTCGCTCTGGAGGAGAAAGACCCTGCGGCGCAGCAGCTGCTGCAGGAGTTGGAGCAGGCCTTTGCCCGCCGGGTTCCCGCGGCCGCGCCGGAGCCGGCGGGGCGCCCTCGAGGGATTTCTCTAGGTGGCCGGCGCCGGCCGGCGACTCTTCCGCCATTGCCCCAAATAGACAAAAGGCTCATTTACCGGCGGTTGAGTCAATGGGACGTCAACAAGCTTAGAATTCTGCCGCTGGTGCTGGTCGGGATGCCGGCTGCGAAAATTGCGCGCGGGATGAGAACGCCGGGCCCCTCTGGAGTCACCGAGCCGAGCGTGAGACGTTTTCGTCGGAACATATTCAGAGGCCTGAATCGCTGGATCCTAGAAGGCAAACTGGACCGGTTCGGCACGTTCGATCAGATGACAAGCCACCTCACCCGATTGGCGGCTCTTTCCCGCCGGCACATCCGCAGCGGTCTTGAGGAGGATGCAGACAGAGGGACCTCATTCGCCGAGTGGATTCTCCACGAAAGAATCCTGCCTCGGCTGATGGATCCGGCCCCTCAGATTCGTCTTGCCGCCCTTCGGGCATTAAAGGGGAAGCAGCCGGAGCCCAACTCAGGAGCGGCCTATGAGGTGACGGATCGCGTCCAGACCCTGTTGGTCATGGATCCTGAGGAGGAAATCCGAGCTGCAGCCGTCTATGCACTGATCGATCTGGCCCCTTTTATTCGCACTCCGGCTTATCTGAGGAAAGCGATTTCCGATCCCGACAACTACGTGAGCGTGAATGCGCAGAGTCTGCTGGCCGGTCTTGGGTCGTCCAACACCGACGCCGCCGGCGCCGGGCTGGAGGAGGGAACGGCGACGGCTGTGAGGGCCCCGTCGCGGGCGGTGCCTTTGGTGCAGGACATCGGTGGAGTCCAGGTTGGGGAGTTCTTTATTCCGTGGTCCGGGCTTCTGATGGAAGGATATACCACGGCCGAGGACGGGGAGCTGGCGCCCCTTGAATTGGTGAATGTCTTGGAGCCGGGCAGGGTGCGGATCTTGGCGCCGGAGGCGCCGATTCAGGCCCATATCGCCGTGCATATCCAAAGAGGTGTGCCGATCCGCGAGGAGGTTGTCCGCACCCTCCAAAACGACGGGGTAAAGATTTCCTTCTTCGAGGAGTTGGGCCAAATTCCCGAAGCGATTCCGGACAGCCAAAATATCTATCTGCTGAAGGTTGCTCCAGGGCAGGAGCGGGAATGGGTCATGGACTCCTCTGCGCTGATCGTCAACTTCACCACCGCGGACCCCGAGCTGGGGATCCGTTCGCCGGGCCAGCTGGCCGCGTTGATCAACGTGGCCCGAAGGGCCGACGGACGGGTTCTTCGGATCGGCGGCATTTACCGGTCCCAGCGGGATATCTTCGCCCTCGACATCGGCGCCTAACCACCAGGCGAGAGCCGGCTCACCCTCTACGCTTAATTCACCCCGCCTTTCCCTCGCTCCGCCCGTTGTGATAGACTGATTTTTTCCATGCCCCCACAATCGCTTCCGGATTCTCACGGCAGGTTTGGGCCCTTCGGCGGAAAGTTCGTGCCCGAGACGCTGATGGCGGCTCTGGAGGAGCTGGAGGCCGCTTACCGCCGGGCCCGGCGGGACCGGCGTTTCCGCCGGGAATTGGATTTCTACCTCACCGAGTACGCCGGACGGCCGACCCCCCTTTACGAGGCCAAGCGCCTGAGCAAGAAGCTCGGTCGGGGCTTGCGCGTCTACTTGAAGCGGGAAGACCTGCTGCACACCGGCGCCCACAAGATCAACAACACGCTGGGGCAGGGTCTGCTGGCGAAGCGGATGGGCAAGCCCCGCGTGATCGCCGAGACCGGCGCCGGCCAGCACGGGGTGGCCTCCGCGACGGTGGCGGCGCTCTTGGGCCTGAAGTGCGATGTCTACATGGGATCCACCGACATGGTGCGCCAGCGGCTGAACGTCTTCCGGATGGAGATGCTCGGCGCCCGGGTGATCCCGGTGACGAGCGGCTCAAAAACTTTGAAGGACGCCTGCAACGAGGCGATCCGGGACTGGGTGACGAACGTCCGGACCACGCATTACATTTTGGGTTCCGTGGTTGGGCCGCACCCGTACCCGATGATGGTGCGGGATTTCCAGTTGGTGATCGGGCTTGAAGCGCGGCAACAGATCCAGAAGGCGGCCGGCCGTCTGCCGGACGCGGTGATCGCCTGCGTCGGGGGCGGATCCAACGCGATGGGGATCTTTTATCCGTTCCGCCGGGACCGGTCGGTCCGTCTGATCGGCGTCGAGGCGGCCGGCTTGGGGTTGGCGACCGGCCATCACGCGGCGACGCTGGTAAAAGGGACCGTCGGGGTGCTGCACGGCTCCAAATCCTTCCTGCTGCAGGACAAGAACGGACAGGTGATGGAGACGCATTCCATCTCCGCCGGGCTCGATTACCCCGGCGTCGGGCCGGAGCATTCCTACTTCAAGCAGCTCGGTCGTGCGAAATATTTCGCGGTGACCGACAAGGAGGCGCTGGCCGGTTTCCGGCTGCTGGCGGAAACGGAAGGGATCCTGCCGGCGCTGGAGCCGTCCCACGCGATCGCTTACCTTGCAAAGTCGGCGAGGAAATTTAAGCCGGGGGCGGTCGTCGTGCTGTGCCTGTCGGGACGAGGGGATAAGGACGTGGAGACGGTGGCGCAGGCGCTGCGGCATGAACCGGATTGACGCCGCGTTTCGCGGTTTAAAGCGGCGCAACGAAAAGGCGCTGATCGTTTATCTGACCGCCGGGTTCCCGACGGTGAAGATGCTTCCGGATCTGGTGCGGGCCTGCGCGGACGCCGGCGCGGACTTGGTGGAGTTGGGCGTGCCGTTCTCCGATCCGCTGGCGGACGGACCGACGATCCAGGCGACGTCGGAGAAAGCGCTGGCCAACGGCGTCACTCCCGCGCTCGTGATCCGGCAGGCGGCCCTGCTGCGGCGCCGGAATCTGGCGCTGCCGATGGCGTTGATGACATACTATAATCCGGTTCTCCATTACGGCCTGCGCCGGTTTTGCGGGGATTGCGTCTCGAGCGGGGTGGACGGCCTGATCGTCCCGGACCTCCCGCCGGAGGAGGCGGGCGATCTGGTGCGGGCGGCCCGGCCGCTGAAGCTGGACACGATTTTCCTCGCGGCGCCGACCAGCACGCGGGAGAGACTGCGGCGGCTGGTGAAAATTTCCACCGGTTTCGTCTATTATGTGAGTTTGACCGGCGTGACCGGCGCTCGCAGGAGCCTGCCGGCCGAGGTGAATTCGCAGGTCCGTCGGATCAAGGCGCTGACCGATTTGCCGGTCTGCGTGGGGTTCGGGATCTCCGGCCCGGCGCAGGTGCGGCAGGCGGTGCGGGCGGCGGACGGTGTGATCGTGGGTTCCGCGTTGCTGAATCTGATCCGGCGTTCCGGCCGGCGGGCGCCGCAGGCGGCCTACCGTTTCCTACGCAGCTTGAAGAGGGCATGCAGATAACATGAAACCACAACTCTGGGCGATCATCATGGCGGGCGGCAGCGGCGAGCGGCTCTGGCCGCTGTCGAGGAAGAGCCACCCGAAGCAAACCCTGCGGCTGGGCAACAAGCGGTCGCTTTTGCAGGAGACGGCCGAGCGGCTCAAGGGCGTGGTGCCGGTCGAGAGGACGGTGGTTGTGACCACCGCGAACCAGGCGGAGATCGTCCGCCGGCAGCTTCCTTCAATCCGTTTGCCGCGT
>Ga0105164_10002710_pt1 | contig 10938 bp, 10 predicted proteins | sample VDWuncwatermetaG_FD_89674 | JGI IMG/M metagenome (GOLD analysis project Ga0105164, IMG submission 89674) | Wastewater microbial communities from Netherlands to study Microbial Dark Matter (Phase II) - VDW unchlorinated drinking water | ecosystem: Environmental > Aquatic > Freshwater > Drinking...
GAGTTATATTTGGCTTCGGGCGCAAGCGTTGGATCCCAGATGGCTTCACCGTCTGCGATATAGAAATTTCTCCCAAATAGCCGATGGTTGGGCGCTTGGTCATCAAAGAAACGCGAAGCTTCTTCGGCGAGCAGGGTTGCCATGCCTTCTTTAATCCAAAGGTCATCCCATTCTGCCACGGTGACGTAATCACCAAACCACTGGTGCCCCAGTTCATGAGCGGTTAAACCAAAATCTGACGAAGAGAGACCACTTGAGCTTCGGTGTTCCGCCTGAAAGGTGATACCGGCGTGTTCAATCCCTCCCGATCGAAATTCCGGGAGAAGGACAAGTGTGTACTTTTCAAAGGGGTAGGGGATGAGCAATTTCTCGAAATGCGTAATGATCGTTGTGAGATGACGAAGAACACCTTGGGTATCAACCGCAAGCCCTTTGCGATGCCATACCGAGACTGGCAGCGTGTTTAAGTAAGTTGTGCTTGTTTCAAACTCGCCGATACCGATCGCCATCAGATAGGTAGGTAGCGAGTACCTGGTCGCATATTTCATGCGGCGTTCTTTAGGGGTCCGGGTGTCTAATATCAAATCACCGTTCGCGATGAGAGATTCGTGAGGATCCATCGTGAATTCAGAAGAAAAAAGAGCGCGGTCGCTGGGGTGGTTATGGCATGGGAGCCATTCGATCGCGTTGAGAGGCTCCGAGGTAGTGTAGACGACTCGAGAAAAGTTGGGATCACCTCGACGCTGAGAAACTTCCATAATCGAACTGGCATCGCCATGAACGGTATTGTTGGCCTTGGCTTGGTATCGAATACTTAGAGTTATGGGTCGTTTCTTTTCTTCGGCTGACAAGGTTTCCAAGGAAACTAAAATCGTTTGCGCCGTAATTTGGAAAGAGAGTGGTCTAGTGGCATCGAGTTGAATCGATGAAACTCGACTGACTGCGCTATCGAGTAGAATATGAGTTAGAGTGGGATCTTCCAGTTTGAGGCGAATCGCTACGGTTGCGTCTAATTCATGACGCGTCCAATGGTAAGCGCCCTTGAGGGCATAGCTTTCAACGTCGTAGGGATAAAGTGGCTTTGCTGAAAACCGATGTTGGTCTCTTTGATATTCCGCCGTTTTGAGAATATTCTGTGTGTCGTCGTGCGTATGACGATCGACTCGTAAATCAAGGTCTTTAGCGCAGCCCAGAAAAAGAGGAATGATTAACCCTACCCAAACCCATTTGATTCCCATGAGCAAAAGGTACTTTAGCTATTGGAGAAGCGCAAGCTGGTGGGATAGGTCTTCTACCTGTTGCTGCCAGTAACGTTCACTTGTGAAGTAAGGGAAGGCGTGTTTAAAGGCTCCGTCTTCCCAACGCTGACCAATCCAGGCCATGAAATAGATCATGCGCAAAGTTCTGAGTGGTTCGATTAGTTTTAGGGAATCATCATCAAATTCTCGAAACTCTTCATAGCCTGAGATAATAATCTCGAGATTTTTTTTAGCATAATCATCATTGCCACCCATCAGCATCCAAAAATCCTGGATAGCGGGTGCGTAGAGCATGTCATCAAAGTCGATAAAATGCGGGGCATCTCCCGTCCAGAGCACGTTGCCGGCATGGCAATCGCCGTGGACTAGAATATTATCAAGCTTTTCGAAACGAGGGTCCAAGACATCCGCGATCTGATCGACGAGCATCGTAACTTTCTGAGACAGGCCCATGGGGACCAAATCAAGTTCCTTCAAAACTTTGATCGAACGGCGCGCGTAGTAATCAGGGTTCAGCGTTGGGCGATCCTGCCCCTGAAGGGACTCGCCGACTAAATGTAGGCGTCCAAGGTATCGCCCGAGTCGTTTCAGTTGCTCAGGATTGAGTTCAGCTTCCAAGCGCCCCGGCTTTTTAGGAAAGACCGCAAAGAATAGGCCATGGGCTTCCCCAATCGTTTGGCCATCAGGGTTATTGAGCGGGGGGACGACAGGAACTTCGTTTTCGAGGGCCATTTTCAGGTAATGGTGTTCCGCCTGGATCTGCTCCTTTTTCCAACGCCCCGGCCGATAAAATTTGATAACTCTTCGTTCGCCTGATTCCATCTCAACGTCGTAGACTCGATTTTCCATCGCATTTAATTGAAGAAATCTTCCGGTGCAACGCCCACCCAACGTTTCCGTGGCGTCAAAAATCATTTCGGGGGTTAATTCAGCAAACGTCATCGAGCGTCCCGGTCTGAGTCAGGGTTTATGAATCGACCTCGAAGGACATCCGTGAATCGGTTCGTCAGAAGAACCCTAGAGCCCTTCACCGTCAGATTGGGTAGAAACTGAAAAGCTTTAATCATCGCCTTGCCATTCCAGGTTGGAATGATTTCATTCTGCCCAGATTCTATGGCTCTGAGAATCTGTTCACTGACCTGCTCAGGTGTCGAGAGAATCCAATTAAGCCATTTTGGAAATTGGACCGCACTATCGCTGGGGCAGATCAATGACGAGCGAAAAAACCCAGGGGATACCAAGACCATTCGAATGGCCGATCCCGCGAATTCCAGTTCAGCTCGCAACGAGCGAGTGAATCCAACGACGGCATGTTTTGAGGTTGAATAGGCGGTCATATTTGGAGTCGGGATATGGCCCGAGGCGGAAGCAAGGTTGATAATAATTCCGGAGTCCTTGGCACGCATGCACTCTAGGGCTAATCGAGTCCCAAGGATAGTTCCATCGAGATTTATTTTTAAGACATCGGCAAATTTAGCTTCAGGCATCTGAAGAAAAGTTCCGATGGCAGTGATGCCCGCGTTATTGATCCACAGGTCGATGGTTCCGACTTGATTGAGAATATCCGAAACAATTTTCTTCATCGCCTTGGGGTCCGAAATATCACCACAGAGGTAGCGGACTTGATTAGTTGTTCCGGCGGAGGGCTTTTCCTTGAGGTCGATGCCATAAACGGTGGCACCTTTGCGGATAAGTTGCTCGCAAAGTAATGCACCAAGGGCGCCAGAACAACCGGTGATGACGGCAACTTTATCCCGCAAGTCCATTACGACTCTCCTCCAACCAGGCGATTTTTCCCTTTTCAATAACTAGGATCTCTTCAAACTTTGCTCCAAATCCCTTGCCGCCGATATGGGGTTCGATGGCCCAGAGCCCAGAGAACTCTCCTTGGTGATCCTGAGTGAGGAGTTGTCCGAAAAGCCCTCGCGAAAGAATTTCCCAAAAAGACTGCCAACCAAAGCCATAGATCTTTAAACCGACGTTCTCCGAGACTTCATGGTGGACTCGATGACCCAACACAGAGAAGGGGTACATCTTATGGATATTGTCGTACCCACGATCATGGATTCGCTGATCAATTTTCTGCCACAGAAGTGATCCTTGTCGTAGTTCCTCAACAAGCGAAGGGATTTCCACGCGCAGTTGGCTAAGAAGCGTTTTTGCCGCCATTAAAGACGGGTTTGGTTCCAGGGAGCCGGTGTATCCAATATCGGCGATATAACCTTCTAGAATCGGCGCAGCATCGAGAATGAAGACATCATTTTCCTTAAGCGGATTTGTGGTTGGCATGAAGTCACGGTATTTCCGAAACCCCTCAAATCTTGTTCGGGCACCGAACCAAGCAAAAGGCTGATGAAAGAAAAACCGAACGCCATTGTCTCTGAGGTATGTTTCGTAGAGTGAGGAAGCTCTTTTCTCTGTCCATCCGGGTTGGAGGAATTTAGCGACTTCAAGTGCGCCGGCTTCTGCAAGTCTCTGAGCTCTAAGAAATCCTTCCTTGTGTTGAGAACTGAATTGGGGGGCATGAGTGAGTCGATAACTCAGCTGCTTAATGAGTTGCATGGCTTGCACCTCCATCGAAAAAGCGATTGAGGGCCAAGTTAACGGTTTTAGTGTCTTCAACATAAGGCCAATGACCCGCTTCTAAGAGCCGAATCGTTAGGTTGGTACTATCGGATTTAAGTTCATCTACCAAGGGATGATTAAGGGCCGGGTCATTTTTACCCCATAAGATAAGCGTAGGGCTAATGAGCGGTTTGCGTTCAGCGAGCAACTTAAGTTTGATGTCGAGTGCGAATCCTCGGTAGAGCAGAAGTCCGCGAGTGAGGGATTGCCGATCGAGATCCGACGGAATTTCAAGGTTGTAGCCAGCAAGCCGATACCCTGCTTTGATAAAATGTGGAGGAATACGAAGTAGCGTGTTCTCACAAAGGCCTGGAACAAGGAACGAATAGATGTACCAAGATTTAAGGAGTTGGTTCGGAGATCGCCAGCGAGAAATCATCTGGGGGAGCGAGAGGCCATTAAAGATAATCAGATTTTGTAGACGATTCCCCAAGTGCGAGGCCAGCTCCCACGCCATGACCGCTCCAAGATCATGGCCGATTAACACGATCTTTCTCTTTTGATCGGGGTCAATTTGATTGATTAGCTCGAGCCAATCGAGCGTAAGAGCCTGCAGTCGGTACCGGTCCAATCCCTTGGCGTCATCGGATGGGCTAGTCCCTCGATTGAATGGGCGGATCAGATGAAACCGCGATGAAAGAAGGGGGGCAATGGGGTCCCAGACATGCGCGTTATCAGGAAATCCATGTAAGCACAGAGCGATCGGTTGATTCGGATTTCCATCTTCTAGATAGGCCGTTGAGAGGCCCCGTAATTTCGCGTGGTGCACAGCACGAACTTATCGTGTTTCATGAAACGTGTAAAAACAACTTTTCTTCAATGGGTTCAGGAAGGGGGATGGAGAGCGTATGTTGGTCGAGTGCAACTCGCCATGTCATCGGGTGATTCTTCGTATTGAGCATGAGGCTTACATAGGGCGCGCTAATAAAAAGCTTTCGGATGAGCTCTGTCGGTCCCAGTGCCATAAAATGGGGGAGGCATGAGCTGATGATTTCAAAAAATGGGTGTTTCGATTTGAGTTTTTTTGCGCGAGTGAGTTTCATCACTTCAGTCATGACCCAACCCGTTTGGGCGAGTTGGGAAAAGAGCAGATCGCTTTTAAAAAAGAGTTTTTCTTTAAGTGAATGGGATTTGGATTCAATTAAAGATAGCATCAGAAAGGCATAGTTATGGTGCCGTGCCTCCTCCTCCATATGTTTCTGGTGGACTTCGTAGTAAAGCGGGTCCAAGGAGTCTTTATGTTCTCTCATTTGCTGAAATAGTTTAATCGAGACCTCTTCAACCGACGCCACCGCCCACCAAAAAGCGTTTCCTCCAGAATAGGCGTTAAGTTTGAGAGCTTTGATGAAAGGCGATGTGAAGGCGTTGGGCAGAAGTTGTTTTAAATCGGCGTAGTCGATTCCAAGGGCTTGCGCAAATTTTTCATTATATCGATAAAACATCTGAGAATGCTTTGCTTCTTCTTCAAAGAAGAGTTCTCCAAGTTCCCACATCTCAGGATTCACGGGGAAACGTTTAAGTAGCTTGGCCCAACCATCGTCCTTTACCTCTTCGATCACATTTTCCATCTCGGCGATGGTGGAGTTGACCAGCAGGCCAATCAACTGAGACAGGACTAGCCGCTGTTCGGCTGAGACGCCGGGAAAGGCAACAGCATCACTATCAAGCGGTAATAGAGGAAGGGATGCGTTAGCGCCTCGGGCCCAGTTAAAGTCCTGTTCGAGGTTCCAGGCATGTTTTCTCTGACGCAGAACTTGGTCTGAGAGCGAAGCGAAATCAAATGGATTCGTGACGCTCATAGCCGTGGATCAATCCCCCAGACATCATTTTAGCTTATGTAGAATTTGGGTTCAATTATCCAGTGAACCGTTAGGTTTCGGTTCCTCAAAAAGTATTCGTGGGCTAGCTGAGGGATCGGTAGTTTTCCAAGCTTATGATATAGCGAAATTTTGCCAGCCCTAGCGTAAATTATCGAAGGAAGCTAGGACTCAAATATCGACATGCTTTCAACGATTCCGCTCCGCAAGGACACGCCTGCCCGCTCCTGTTGGTTGCCCGGAGCGTTCTACTTGGGGAAAGAAGTCTTTTCGTATCGAAACCCTGCAAAATTAATTTAGGTGGCCATCTTTTCCCTGGCCTTGATTCGGCTTAAGCGACCACCGGCCCAGATATCGAGGTGGAATCGATTCATACTGAAAGTCGCGTGTCCACGGATCTTTGGCACTGTCTCGGATCTTTTTTTCAATATGTTCCAGTCCAACGACTGGGATACGGGCTCAAAATATTGAATTTAAGAGATTCAAAAGACTATCAGAAGAATGGATTAGTCAGGCCTTGAAGGCTGCGGAAAAAGAACTGGAAAACGCTAAGAAAAAACTCAAAAAGTAGGCGGAGAACTCGGCACTCTCAAGTGGTTGCTTTTGAGAAAGAAACCATTCGCTCTAGGGGCATCGCAGAAAGGTGGTTGCACGTGCGAATGGATTGAGCAGGCAGGTCTAAAACCGTGGTTTGATCGCTGACCGTCTCCGGCCGTCGCGAAACCGTTACTCCGTGTCAAGCTCTGCTCTTCACCGGAATTTACTGTAAATTAACCTACTAATTCTTCAGCGGAACCGTTTAGGTTTCTAAGGCAATGAGGTCTTCTAAAGTCTCACGCCTTCGAATCACCTCGACATGGCTTCCCTTCACCAGAACTTCGGCAGCTCGAGGACGGCTATTATAATTCGACGACATCGACATTCCGTAGGCTCCGGCGTCTCGAATATAAACAAGTTCGCCTAGCTCAAGCTCGGGTAGCTCGCGGTCCAGACCGAGGTAATCTCCCGTTTCGCAGATGGGGCCCACGACGTCTACGCGCGATGTCTGTTTATCGGTCAAGTTCGCTGGTAATATTTGGTGGTAGGCTTCATAGAGGCAAGGGCGTATTAAGTCATTCATCGCGGCGTCGATGATGAGAAATTTTTTATTTGGGGTGCTTTTTCTTCCCAGCACTTGGCTAAGTAAAATCCCAGTGGGCCCTACGATGGTTCTTCCCGGCTCGATGACTAATTTCAGTCCCAGTCTGCGGGCAAAAGGAATCATGGCTTCGGCGTATTGTTCAAAAGGAGGTGGGTTCTGGTCCTTGTAGGAAATGGCAAACCCGCCCCCAAGGTCGACAAACTGAAGTTTATGACCCATTTGGACAAACTTGTTTGCAATCGATGACATGTGTTCAGCCGCTTCATGGTAAGGGGCGATATCAAAAATCTGGCTCCCAAGATGACATGAAATCCCAATCAATTTCAAGGTGGGCTGATCCGCAAGGTACTTCGCAAGTTCCGAAGCGTCGGGTTCAGACATTCCAAACTTTGTCGAATACAAGCCCGTTGCAATGTAGGGGTTAGTGTCGACGTTAATATTCGGATTGATTCTAAGAGCGACTCGAGCGTTTTTCTGGAGTCGCTCCGACACTGCCTGAATTAACGCGAGCTCTTGTTTGGATTCTACATTGAAGCAGAGGATTCCTGTCTCAAGGCCGTGTTCAATCTCTTGAATCGACTTTCCTACGCCGGAATAAACAATTTGCTCAGGCCGTGCGCCAGCTTTCAGGGCTCGGTGTAGTTCTCCCGATGAAACGATATCTGCGCCAAACCCGGCTTCAAAAACTTGTTTCATGATGGAAGCATTGGTGTTGGCCTTCACGGCGTAACACGCCAAGGTTGGATAGGAACTAAACGCGGCCTTTAAAGAATGGCATCTGTCCTGAAGAACTGCCTGGCTATAGACATAAGTTGGAGTTCCAAATTGGTCGGCGATATCAACGAGAGGAACAGATTCACAGTACCCTTTACCGCCTTTATACCAAAAGCCCTCTTGACGCATGGTCACTTCTTTACCACTAGGGCATGGGCGTAGGCCAAGAATTTATCAACTAACTCATGCCCGGCTTTAAAGTTTTCATGAGGTAAGTTTTCTGTGCCGTGGGTTCCAGGAATCTTCTCGGGATGAAACTGAAATGTCCAGATTGGTAGCTTTTGGTGGACTAAGCCTTCAACTGGGATGATTGCGCTTTGCGCGATCACATTCATACAAGCGGGTTTTTCAGCCACGTGTTCACAATGAGAGACGTAGAAATGATGAGATCGATTGGCGCCCCAGAGGGGGTTAGCGCCGAGAGTCACTTCCCTTAATCCTTTGTGGTTGGATTTGTCTTCCGAGTGGTGAGTCACTTTCCCACCGAAAAGATGGGCAATCATTTGATGGGCGTAGCAGATCCCCAGGGTCGGGATTTCTTTCTCTAAGAGGGGCATTAGCCAATTTTCCAATTGTGGTTGCCAAGCGAGTCGGTCATGAACACTTGCTAGGCTGCCTAAGATGATCAATCCGGCAATTTCTTCCGGTTTTTCATGACCAAGGCTCTCGGTCCCCACCATCGCGGGCTGATGGTAGGTTACGGGAAGCGATGATTGTTGGGATATCCGATTAAAGGCATACACTTCTGCCCTGATGACACCCGGGTCAATCACGACGATATGTTTCTTGGGAGCTAGTGACACTTAAGGTATCTCATCGCGCCTATATTGGATGGAACTGCCTTGCTGGTCAAGGGGGCTGACGGATTGATGAGGCTATTTTATAAGAATTATAAGTTGAAGATGGGCAGGGATTGTCTATAAGAAAGTGTCGGACTTAATAGGGGAGGTTACCATTAAAGCGTTAGTACGAGAGCGGCTTCACGGGAAAGAATTTTTTGGACACCCTGCGGGTTTATTTGTCCTTTTCGCCACTGAGATGTGGGAGCGATTCTCCTATTACGGAATGCGCGCCCTTCTTATTCTCTACATGACAAATTATCTTCTGATTGATCCGGAACGTGCGTATGACGTTTTGGGATACCACACCCTTGAGACGTTTTTAGTTGGGATCTTCGGAGTGATGAATGTCCAGCAAATGAGTTCTCAGATCTACGGGCTTTATACTGGGTTCGTCTATTTTACCCCGTTCTTCGGCGGGATTTTAGCCGATCAGTTACTGGGGCAGTACCGAACGGTTTATTTGGGTGGGATCCTAATGTCCATTGGGCATTTCTTGATGGCGAGTGAGAAGTTATTCCTGGTGGCCCTGTTCTTTCTGATTTTGGGTAACGGATGTTTCAAGCCAAATATTTCAACTCAAGTTGGAAATCTATATGCTCCAGGTGATTCCCGGCGAGATAGCGCGTTTACAATTTTTTATATGGGCATCAATCTTGGAGCCTTTTTCTCTCCGCTGATTTGCGGAACCCTTGGTCAAAAAGTCGGGTGGCATTGGGGCTTTGGCGCTGCTGGCGTTGGGATGTTGATTGGGCTCATCTTTTATTGGTTGGGAAGTGACCTCGTCCCACACGATACCTTGGTCCAAAGGGCGGAAAAGAAAGATAAGCATAAACTGACGTCATCCGAGTGGTTGAGTGTCTTTGTGCTTATTTTCCTGTGTGGCCTTAACATAATGTTCTGGGCAGTCTACGAACAGCAGGGCAATACGTTGCAACTCTGGGCTGATGAGAAGACTAATTGGAATTTTCTCGGGATTAACGTGCCGTCGAGTTGGTTTCAGTCCTTTAATCCCTTGATGATTTTTATTTTTGCTCCCTTATTGAACATGCTTTGGACGTGGCAATCGCGTCGTGGCAAGGAACCTAGTAGCGTCGCAAAAATGGGGATTGGATGCCTATTCTGTGGCGGGGCGTACATCCTTATGATCTTGGCGGCGCGATCGGTGCCAGGGCTCGAAAGAGGCAGCATCATGTGGTTGGTTGGCACAACCTTCGTCTTTACGTTGGGCGAACTCTACCTTTCACCGATTGGCCTGAGCCTTGTGACAAAAGTATCTCCGAAGTCAATCGTGAGTATGATGATGGGCGTATGGTTTCTCTCAAGCTTCGTGGGCAATTACTTGACTGGCTATCTTGGAACTTTCTATTCAGTCATGGATAAGGAACTGTTCTTCATGATGCTATGTGCGTTTGGAATGGGAACGGGTGTCGTGTTCTTCATGGTTAAACCTGTGATTAACAAGGCCATCGGTAAACACGTATAGGTTGCTGAGCCGCTATCAAATATCGAAATAAAATCGGCGTGGACGTGGCGGTAGAGGGGCTGAAAAAATGGCTGAAGAGAAAATCGCCTTCGATTGAAAAACTGACGCGTTATGCCAGGGTTTGTGGAGTTGAAAAAGTTATGAAGCCATACCTGGAGGCCTTCTTATGACCGTGAAGAATACTCCAGCTTCCATTCACCGCGGCTTTTTCCTTGGGGACCTCCAGTTAAATAATCCTTGATTCATATGTATGTTATAACATACAATTGAACTCAGGTGGAGGGTGGATGTTGCTAGTCAAATACTTTCAAGGCTCTAACGGAAAAGAGCCTTTTACGGATTGGCTAGCGGGACTCAGAGATATCAAGGGACGCGCTATCATTCGCACTCGAATCGATCGATTAAGGTTGGGAGATCCGGGGCGTCATCGTCCTGTGGGCGAAGGTGTTATCGAGTTGAAAATTGATTTTGGACCTGGCTACCGAGTCTACTACGGACATATTGGAAGAACCGTCGTACTATTACTCTGTGGTGGAGACAAGGGATCACAGGATAGAGATATCAAACGTGCGAAAAAGTATTTTAGAGAATATCGGAGTGAACACGATGAAAAAGACAAAAAGTAAAGCCAAGGACTATCAGAAGCACCTCATCGAAAGCCTGAAAGATCCAACAGAGGCAGTAGAGTATCTGAATGCTAGCCTTGACGAGGCTGCGGGAATGCCGGAACTATTCCTTGTGGCCCTTAGAAACGTTGCCGAAGCGCATGGTATTGGCCGACTTGCAAAAAAAACCAAGCTCAATCGTGAGTATTTGTACACAATGCTTTCAAAAAAGGGGAATCCCCGCTACGAGAGCCTCATGAAACTCCTTAAGGCAATGGAGATCCGGCTATCCTTTGAGGTTGACGGGATCAAGAAGGTAAGTGGCTACTGAATTTTCTCGGTGTCGTAGCCGATGCTATTCAGGTTGAGGGTTGGGAGAAATATTATTAAAC
>Ga0105164_10002711_pt1 | contig 10938 bp, 10 predicted proteins | sample VDWuncwatermetaG_FD_89674 | JGI IMG/M metagenome (GOLD analysis project Ga0105164, IMG submission 89674) | Wastewater microbial communities from Netherlands to study Microbial Dark Matter (Phase II) - VDW unchlorinated drinking water | ecosystem: Environmental > Aquatic > Freshwater > Drinking...
ATTTCCAGCGTGCAGATCCCCCGGGACATGTCTCCATTTTTAGGATGCCGTGCCATCCGTTTTTGCCTGGAGCGTCCGGATATTTTTAAAACCCAGTTGAGGGCCATTTTACGCGCTTCAGTTCACGGGCGCATCCAGATGATGTACCCCATGATCTCCGGTCTTGGGGAATTGCGCCAGGCGAATGCTGTTTTAAACCAGGTCAAAGGCGCTTTGCGGGACGAAAAAATCCCCTTTGATGAACACATGAAGGTCGGTATTATGATTGAAGTCCCGGCGGCGGTGATGACTGCTGAGGACTTGGCCCGCGAAACTCATTTCTTTTCCATTGGCACCAATGATCTGATCCAATACACTTTGGCTGTTGATCGCGTTAATGAAAAAACCGCGTATTTATATGAACCCGCGCATCCGGCGGTATTGAAAATGATACAAAAAACGATTGATGCCGGGCATAATGAAGGGATACATGTGGCCCTTTGCGGGGAAATGGCTTCTGATCCTCTGCTCGCTTTTTTGTTACTTGGGATGGGTATAGATGAATTCAGCATGTCCGCGGCCAGCATACTGACGGTCAAACGGATGATCCGTTCCGTGAAATTGCAAGACGCGCAGCGTATGGCTTATGAGGCCATGCAATTGGCCACGGGGCAGGAAGTTGAAGAATTTGTTGGTGCCCAATTGCATAAATTTTTACCACTATGAAAGCTTTAATTTTAGCGGCAGGTTATGGAACACGTTTAGCTTCGGTCATCAAAGATACGCCTAAACCTTTGATTCCGGTGGGCAATAGGCCCTTGATCGATTATGTGGTTGAGCAGCTTGCGGATATTAAACCTTTAAGTGAGATCGTGGTGGTCAGCAATAACAAATTTACACCTTATTTTCAAAAATGGGCAGGTGCCCTTGGCGGAAGATTACCAATTCGGGTGGTTAATGACGGTACGAACACTCCCGAAGAACGTTTAGGTTCAGTAGGAGATATCCGTTTTGTTTGGCAAAAGGAATCTTCTTTGCAGGATTGGCTAATCATCGGGGGCGATAATCTTTTTGACGGGGATTTGTCCCGGTTTATTGATTTCGCTATTTCTAAAAGTCCTGCTGTGAGCATTGGAGTTTATGATATCAAGGATATCCGGGCCGCCGCTAAATTCGGAGTGTTAGCCATTGATGCCAATCAAAAGGTCGTCAGTTTTCAGGAAAAGCCCCCAAATCCGGCATCCAGCCTGATCACCATGTGCTTGTATTATTTTCCTAAACAGACATTAGGGTACTTAGGGGAATATTTAAGTGAGTCTAAGGCAGTGGATGCGGCTGGATCTTATATCCAGTGGTTGTCTGAAAAGAAAAATGTTTATGGTTTTCAATTTTCCGGTAAATGGTATGATATCGGGAGTATTGAATCCCTTGAAGAAGCCAGAGCACATTTTTTTAAAAACTAAGTTTAAGGAAAGGTGGTTTTAGTGAAAGGACGTTATCTTTTTACCTCTGAATCCGTAGGCAATGGCCATCCGGATAAAGTATGCGATCAAATTTCAGACGCGGTTTTGGACGCCGTTTTTAAAGACGATCCTCGTGGCCGTGTGGCTTGCGAGACTTTTTGTTCCACAGGCTTGGTCATTGTTGGCGGTGAAATCACCACCACCACCTATGTGGATGTTCATCAATTGGTGCGTCAGCTGCTTTTGGATATCGGCTACAATCATCCGAAATACGGTTTTGACGCTAATACCTGTTCCATTTTAAATGCCATCAATAAACAGTCGCCGGATATTTCTCAAGGGGTTGATGCCGGAGGTGCGGGCGATCAAGGCATTATGTTTGGATATGCTTGTAATGAAACGCCTGAGCTGATGCCTTCGGCTATCATGCTGGCCCATCATTTGGTTGAGCGTGTCGAGGAAGTGCGTAAAAAGGGCATTTTGACCTATTTGGGGCCGGATTGCAAATCCCAGGTGACTATTGAATACGAAGATGATAAGCCCCTGCGTATTGACGCCGTGGTCCTGGCTTGCCAGCATACCGAAGAAATTTTAGATAAGACCGGCAAGCGTATTACTGAAAAAGCTAAACAGGAGATCATTAAAACCGTGGCCTATCCGATTGTCGGCAAAATGATCGACAAGAAAACGAAATTTTACGTCAATGAAACGGGAAAGTTTGTCGTCGGAGGCCCTCAGTGTGATACCGGGGTCACCGGCCGCAAGATCATCGTGGACACCTATGGCGGTGTCGTTCCTCACGGCGGGGGGGCTTTCTCCGGCAAAGACCCCACCAAGGTGGACCGTTCCGCGGCTTACATGGCGCGTTATATTTGTAAAAATATTGTTGCCGCTGGCCTTGCCAAAAAATGCATGCTGCAGGTTGGCTACGCCATAGGATTCCCCCAGCCGGTGTCGGTGATGGTGGAGACTTACGGGACGGGCAGGATTTCCGAACAGCATCTTGTCAATCTCGTACGTAAACACTTTGACCTCTCGCCGCGCGGGATCATCAGTACCCTGGATTTACGCCGTCCGATTTATTTAAAAACTGCTTCCTACGGCCACTTTGGCCGTCCCGGGTTTTCCTGGGAAAAAACCGACAAGGCCGCGGCCTTAAAGAAGGATGCGTAATGACCGATTATAAAGTCAAGGACATGTCTTTAGCTGTTTGGGGACGCAAAGAAATTGAAATTGCCCAAACCGAAATGCCGGGGCTCATGGCCATCCGCAAAGAATATGAAGGTAAACAGCCGCTTAAAGGGGCGCGCATTGCCGGCTGTATTCATATGACCATTGAAACCGCGGTTTTGATTGAAACCCTGATTCAATTAGGGGCACAGGTACGCTGGTCATCCTGCAATATTTTTTCAACCCAGGATCATGCAGCCGCGGCCATTGCTGCCGTCGGTATACCGGTGTTTGCCTGGAAAGGTGAAAGCCTTGAGGAGTATGACTGGTGTGTGGAGCAGACCATCTATTGGCCTGATGAACAGGGCCCCAACATGATTTTGGATGATGGCGGGGATTTGACCATGATGGTCCATGATAAATACCCGCAATATTTAAAAAGCATACGCGGCCTTTCCGAAGAAACCACGACCGGTGTTCATCGTCTCTACGAGATGATGAATAAAGGTACTTTGAAAGTCCCTGCTATTAATGTTAATGATTCGGTCACCAAGTCCAAGTTTGATAATTTATATGGCTGCCGTGAGTCCTTGATCGACGGTATCAAGCGTGCCACTGACCGCATGATCGCGGGTAAGGTCTGTGTCGTTGCCGGTTACGGGGACGTGGGCAAGGGCTGTGTGCAGTCTTTCAAAGGTTTGGGCGGGCGTATCATCGTCACTGAAATTGACCCCATCTGCGCTTTGCAGGCGGCGATGGAGGGTTATCAAGTAATGCCCATGAATGAAGCCGCTAAAATCGGTGATATTTTTGTCACAGCTACCGGCTGTGTGAATGTCATTACGGCCAAACACTTGGATATTATGAAAAGCTGTGTTATTGTCTGCAATATCGGACACTTCGATTCTGAAATCGAGATAGCTTATTTGAATAAACGCAAAGATATTAAAAAAGTGCAAATCAAGCCGCAGGTGGATGAGTATGTTTATCCAGACGGCAAGAGGATCTTCATCCTGGCCGAAGGCAGGCTGGTTAATTTAGGCTGCGCCATGGGCCATCCGTCTTTTGTGATGAGCAATTCTTTTACCAATCAAGTTTTGGCCCAGATAGAACTTTGGCAAAACGGGCAAAAGTATGAAAATAAAGTTTATATGCTCCCCAAATATCTGGATGAAAAGGTGGCCAGTTTGCATTTAGCCAAGGTCGGTGCCAAGTTAGATGTTCTGACCGCTGATCAGGCAAAATATTTAGGCATCAAGCCCCAGGGGCCGTTTAAGCCAGACCATTACCGCTATTGACATCCATTGTCATTCCTTTCCATCAAACCCGCCAATAGCTTACCGATTTTTTCTGAGCTTTCAAAATAGTGAATTTTTTCCCTTATTTGAATAGTCGGGTGATATAATAATCAAATTTATGGCGAATAAAATCAAGAAAATTGGGATTTTGACTTCCGGCGGGGACGGGCCCGGCATGAACGCGGCCATCCGTTCGGTGGCGCGCTATTCTTTCCATTTTGGCCTCGAAGTCGCGGGCATCATGCGCGGTTTTCAAGGGCTTTTGGAAGATGATATTGTCCTCCTGAACCATAGGTCGGTCTCGAACATTATTAACAGAGGCGGGACCATTTTGAAAACCGCCCGTTCCAAAGATTTTGCCACGGATGAAGGCAAGGCCAAGGCCGCCCAAGTCCTGCATCGCAACGGCATTGATGCTTTGGTTGTGGTCGGAGGCGATGGTTCTTATAAAGGGGCCAGCCGTTTATACGAACTGCATGGGATTCCCATCATTGGTTTGCCGGGCACCATTGATAATGATTTAAACGGTACGGATGAGACCATCGGCTGCGCGACAGCCATCAATACAGCGCTTGAGTCCATTGATAAGATCCGTGATACGGCCCAGAGCATGGAGCGCATTTTTGTCGTCGAAGTCATGGGCAATAAATCAGGATACATCGCCATGGAAGTCGCTCTTGCGGCCGGCGCGGAAGATGTTATAATACCCGAACGTCCTTTTGATTATGAAGCCATGCATGACGAGGCCAGGGAAGGTAATGCAAAAGGCAAGGTCAGCTGGATTGTTGTTGTGGCCGAAGGGGCAGGGAAAGCCCAAACCGTGGCGGAAAATATCACTAAAGCCGTTGGTTTGGAAACCCGTTATGTGATTTTAGGCCATGTGCAGCGCGGCGGCACGCCCAGCGGACAGGACAGGATTTTAGCCACACGTCTGGGAGCGGCCGCGGTTGATCTTTTGTTGAATGGCATTTACGGAAAAGCAGTCGGCGTTTTGCAGGATAAAATCAATGTTATTAATCTTAAAGATGCCACCCGCCGGGTCCATGAGGACATGGATCGGCGCTACGAATTGTTAAAAATTTTAACTTAGCCCCGCCTGCCCCGATGCATTCTTGCAGAATGCAAGAATCGGGGCAAGCGGCGGGGTCCTGTAAGGAGAGTTAGAAATGGCAGTTAATACGGCTTTTGATCTTGATGCAACAGTACAAAAATTGGTCATGACCGATGATATTAAGGAAAAAGAGACTGTGGCCCGTGAAATTCAGGCCCAGGCCAATGCAAAAGGGATATTTTTGGCTTCCATTCATGATGTGTATAAGGCACGCGGCAAGGGGCAAGGCAAAAATTTTACCGTTCCGGCCATGAATTTGCGTTGTTTAACTTATTATCTGGCCCGGGCTATTTTTCGCACAGCCAAACGCCTGAATGCAGGTGCTTTTATTTTTGAAATTGCCAAATCCGAAATGGGCTACACCAATCAGCCGCCCATCGAGTATTCCGGGGTCGTTTTAGCGGCAGCCATTAAAGAAGGCCACAGCGGCCCGGTGTTTGTGCAAGGGGACCATTGCCAGATCAAAAACACGGCTTATCTTGAAAACAAGTCTAAGGAAGTCGCGGGGCTTAAAGACCTGGTGGCAGATTGCATTGCCGCCGGTTTTTATAATATTGATGTTGATTCTTCGACCACCGTTGATTTGAGCCGTCCTTCTTTAACAGAGCAGCAGAGGGACAATTTTGAAGTCTGCGCTGAAATGACCAAATTCATCCGTGGGCTTGCGCCCAAAGGCATTCAAATTTCCATCGGCGGTGAAATCGGCGAGGTTGGCCATAAAAACAGCACGGTGGAAGAATTGACGGCTTTCATGGACGGTTATAACAAGAGTTTGGCGAAAGGCCTGGAGGGTTTAAGCAAGATTTCCGTACAGACCGGTACATCTCATGGCGGGGTGGTTTTGCCCGACGGAAAGATCGCGGATGTGAAGGTGGATTTTGATGCTTTAAAAGCGCTTTCCGCCGCGGCACAGAAGAAATATGGTTTGGGCGGCGCTGTCCAGCATGGTGCTTCCACCTTGCCGGATGAAGCGTTCAATAAATTTCCCCAGATCAATACCATTGAGATCCATTTAGCGACTAATTTTCAGAATAAGACGTTAGACAGCAAATTGTTCCCTAAAGACCTCTACGTCAAAATGGTGGAGTGGATTAAGATTAATTGCGCTTCTGAACGCAAGCTCAAAGATACCGAGGAGCAGTTTATTTATAAAGCCCGCAAACGCGCTTTAGGGCAATTTAAAAAAGAAATTTACGGTTTGCCTGAAAGCGTTAAAGAAGGCATTGCCGGGGAAATCGAAAAGAATTTCGAGTTTTTATTTAAACAGCTTAGTGTGAATGATACTAAAGATTTTGTGACCAAGACAATTAAACCTGTGCACGCGGCCATTGGCCTGCGCCATGCACAGGCCCATTTAGACGGCGAAGGGGATGATTGATGGCTAAGATTTATTACGATAAAGATTGCAATATTAATGATATCAAGAATAAAACCATCGCGGTGGTGGGCTACGGCATTCAAGGCCGCGGTCAAGCGTTGAATTTACGTGATAGCGGATTGAAAGTCATTATCGCCCAGCGCCCTGGCGGCCCCAATTATGATAAGGCGATCAAAGACGGCTTTAAGCCCACGTCCGTTGAAGAAGCTACAAAAAAATCAGATGTGATCATCGTTTTGACCCAGGACCATTTGCAGGCGGATATTTACAAGAATTCCATTAAGCCGCATTTGACCAAGGGTAAAGCCCTGGCATTTTCACACGGGTTTAATATTCATTTTAAATTTATTGTCCCGCCTAAAAATGTCGATGTTTTTATGATAGCCCCCAAGGGCCCGGGTGCTTTGGTGCGCCGCCAGTATGAAGAAGGCCGCGGAGTGCCGTGCCTGGTTGCGGTGCACCAAAATGCCACAGGCAAGGCTTTGAAAATTGCCTTGGCATACGCCAAAGGTATTGGCGGTTCCCGCGCCGGCATCATTCAGACCACCTTCAAAGAAGAGACTGAGACTGATTTGTTCGGTGAACAGGCTGTTTTATGCGGCGGGGCCAGTGAATTGATTAAAGCAGGCTTTGAGACTTTGACCAAAGCCGGGTATCAGCCGGAAATTGCTTACTTTGAATGTTTGCATGAATTAAAATTGATCGTGGACTTAATCTATGAAGACGGCATTCAAGGCATGCGCAAGCGCGTCTCTGACACGGCTGAATATGGCGATATGACAAGAGGGAACCGCATTATTAATAAGCGTACCCGCCGTGAGATGCAGAAAATTTTAAAGGAAGTCCAAACAGGCCGATTTGCCAGGGAATGGATGGCGGAAAACAAAAACGGCCGCAAGAATTTCCTTAAGATGCGCAAAGCCGGAGAAAATCATCTGGTGGAAAAAGTGGGGATGCGGCTTCGGGCCATGATGAGCTGGATGAAAAAATAAAACTGTTGATTACACCAAAAGGCCCAATTGCTTCGACTTTGAAAGGTTGGGGTCATTGCGACAAACAAAGCGAGGAAATAATCTAAGGGCGGCCTTCAACAGCCGCCCTTAATGTTTATTTGAGGGGACATGCTATGAAAAACGATAAAGTCTTAATTTTTGATACGACCTTACGTGATGGGGAGCAGGCGCCGGGGGCCACCATGAGCCCTGAGGAAAAATTGGAAATCGCCTTTTCTCTGGAGCGTTTGGGCGTGGATATCATCGAGGCCGGTTTTCCGGTATCTTCCAAGGGGGATTTTGATTCGGTCCGAAATGTCGCGCGGCATATAAAGAATTCTTTTGTCTGCGGCCTGAGTCGCTGTGTAACCAAAGACATTGACGCTGTCATTGAGGCGGTCAAAGGGGCCCGGCATAAGCGCATTCATATTTTCCTGGCCACCTCTAAAATTCACCTGCAGCATAAATTGAAAAAAAGCCAGGATGAGATTATGGCCATGGCGGTCGATGCCGTTAAATACGCCCGCAAGCGCATGGATAATATTGAATTCTCTCCGGAAGATGCTTCCCGCACTGAAAAAGAATTTTTGTACCGTATTCTGGAAGCGGTTATTAAGGCCGGGGCAAGCACGGTCAATATTCCTGATACGGTGGGCTACAGCACCCCGCTGGAATACGGCGCGGTGATCGCGGGGATCTGCAAGAACGTGCTTAATATAGGGAAGGCCGTTATCTCCACCCATTGCCATGATGATTTGGGGTTGGCTGTGGCTAATTCTCTGAGCGGGGTGCAAAACGGGGCGCGTCAGGTCGAATGCACCATCAACGGTATCGGTGAGCGGGCGGGGAATGCTTCCATGGAAGAAATTGTCATGGGCCTAAAGACCCGTTCGGATTTTTATGGCTTGTCCACTAACATCAAAACAAAAGAGTTCTACCGTATTTCCCGCATGGTCTCAAAGGCCACGGGGTTTATTGTCCCCCCGAATAAGGCGATTGTGGGCGGGAATGCCTTTCGTCACGAATCCGGCATCCATCAAGATGGCATTTTAAAGGAACGGCGTACTTATGAGATCATGAATCCTGAAGATGTGGGTGTGCCGTCTCATGAGGGATTGGTTTTAGGGAAGCATTCCGGGCGCCATGCTTTTAAAGACCGTTTGAAAGGTTTAGGCATTGAATTGCCGGAGGTGGATTTAGACAAGGCTTTTGTTGTTTTCAAGGACCTGGCGGATAAAAAGAAAGAAATTTATGACGAAGATTTAGTAGCCATTGTTGAAGATCAAGGCCATTTGGCCCATGTGGCTTACTCTTTGGTGGATTTAATTTCCACCAGCGGGACAAATATTGCCCCGCAAGTGGTGGTGACCATTGGGCATAAAGGCAAAAAGCAAACTGCGAAGTCTACCGGCGATGGGCCGGTGGATGCTTGTTATAAAGCCATTGAATCGGTGACTAAATTGAAAGCTGATTTATTGGATTACGGCATCAAAGCCGTCACTCAGGGCAAGGATGCTTTGGGTGAAGTGACGATCAAGGTTGCCATTGAAGGAGAAACGGTCATAGGCCGCGGGGCCAGCACGGACATTATCGAAGCATCTGCCAAAGCCTATATCAATGCGATCAACAAATTCGTTGCCCAAAAAAATTTGAAGCAATGAATTTTATGAATGATCTGATCAAAGCTTATATGAAAATGTTTCTTGAAAATCGCCGAGGTAATGCTATACTTCTAATAGATATACAGGTTTATCTACTCCCCGTCTGATGCCTTGTAAAAGGTTTGGGCGGGGTTATTTTTTATAGAGTGTAATTATGTCTCCACAAGAACCATCCATTAAAAAAGTAGTTGCCTTTGTAGATGGGCAGAATTTGCTTTATGCTGCCAAAAGTGCCTTTGGCTATGCGTATCCAAATTATGATCCCCAAGCTCTTGCAGAGAAAGTATGTCAACAACAGGGGTGGAAGTTACAAGAGGTTAAATTTTACACTGGAGTGCCAGATATTAGTGATGACCCTTTTTGGCATAATTTCTGGACAAGGAAAATAGTTGTCATGGGACAGAAGGGGGCCATTATTTATTCAAGAAAATTGCGTTACCGCAACCACACTGTTAGTTTGCCCAACGGTCAAGCCCACACATTTTTAGTGGGGCAGGAAAAGGGTATTGATGTCAGGATTGCACTTGATATTATCCACGTAGCACATCAAAAAATATGTGATGTTTGTTTGGTTTTTAGTCAGGATCAAGATTTAAGTGAAGTTGCTGACGAAGTAAGAAGTATCGCTCAAGAACAAGGGCGCTAGATTAAAATAGCATCCGCTTTTCCTGTGAGTCCAACGGCTAAGAATACAAGGGGAATTAATAAGTCGGATTGGATAAAGATTGACCGTAAAACTTATGATTCGTGTATTGACGCCAACGATTATCGAATGGGTACTAAATAGAGAATTTTGGGTATAAACTAAGGTTATTAAATGTCTTATGAACCGCCGGCCATATATGGGATCATCGGTAATCCTGTTGTGCACAGCCTCTCGCCTGTGATGCACAACACCGCGTTTAAGGCTTTGAAGGTCAACGCAGTGTATAAATTGTTTCCTTTGGCCGACCGCCAAGAGCTTAAGCTTTTTATGGAAGACCTGAAAGAGGATAATAATCCCATTTTTGGCCTTAATGTCACGGTGCCATACAAGCAAGATGTCTTGCCATATCTTGATGCCATCGATCCTTTAGCGGAAAAAATCGGCGCGGTTAATACCCTTGTGATCGATCACACCCGTAAAATTCACGGGTTTAATACCGATGGGCCTGGTTTTTTAAGTCATTTAACAGAGCTCAAATTTGATCTAACCGGCAAGCGGGTCTCTATCCTGGGTGCCGGTGGGACGACTCGCGCGATCATTGGTGTCTTGTGCCTGCTCCCTAAAGGCCCGGAGCGCATCACTCTTTACAACCGTACCAGGGCCAATGCCGATACTTTGGCGGAAGAAATCAGTAAAAAGATCAATACAAAGACTGTTACCGTTGTTGATAGTCCCGAAGATTTAGATATTGAACTGGCGGATCTTTTGATTAATACGACCAATGCAGGGATGAATGAGGATGATCCTCTCTTAATTGACCCGGAATCTTTACATAAAGACATGCTGGTATATGACGTCATCTACACACCCCGTGAAACAAAATTATTGGCACAGGCCCGCCTCAAGAAAGCGCACAGGGCTAATGGTTTGGGGATGCTGTTCTTTCAAGGCGTTTTGGCTTTTTGGCATTGGTCAGGTGTGGAATTAGATGAACGGATAAAGAAAATAATGAGAAAATCATTAGAAGCACAAAGTAAAATTAATTCTTAATATTTATGTCACCCCCGAATGTCCCGCCAGGGCGGGATCCCCCGCCATGTCGGGGTGATTTTAATCGGGGATCCAGAACATGGATGAACTGGATTCCCGCTTTGCTTCGACCTTGCTCAGCATGGTTCGAAGCATGGTGAGTGCTTCGACTTCGCTCAGCATTATTCGAGGCATGGTGAGCATGTCGAAC
>Ga0105164_10002712_pt1 | contig 10933 bp, 10 predicted proteins | sample VDWuncwatermetaG_FD_89674 | JGI IMG/M metagenome (GOLD analysis project Ga0105164, IMG submission 89674) | Wastewater microbial communities from Netherlands to study Microbial Dark Matter (Phase II) - VDW unchlorinated drinking water | ecosystem: Environmental > Aquatic > Freshwater > Drinking...
CTGAATCACAGCATATCCAATCAAAATCTCAAACTTTTACCGTTGAAGGATACAATAGTTTGTTTAGGCATTTTCTTGCAAGGTTAAGAAGAAAAACTAAATGTTACTCTAAAATGCTCTATACGCTTGAATTGTCTATCCTCTTGCTTATGCATTATAGAAACGATACATTAAGTATATTTAATTAGCAATACCAAAAAATTTAATGTCCTTTTTTCCCTTCCTTCGTTTTTTCCGGAACTATGTCGTTTATTTGCCAATTACGCTCAAAGGCAGTACACGACTTGTAAGACGCGTTGCGCATTAAGATATTGCAAAAAGCAATTTTACTATCAAGAATAATCGCATAATTACATCCAAGACACATACTCTTCTTCGTTTTTGTACTTTTCATCTACTCTTACTCCGCAAAGATTAGTAGAAATATTAAATATTTACAAATAATTTACAAAATAAATAATATTGATATTTAGAGAAGAAGTCAATGCAAAAAACAAGTAGTTTGGGCATGACTAAACCTATAGCAAACGGCATAATTAATCCCCCTGTTATTTCTGCCATAATGCCCTGTGGAAAATTCAAATTTACATCAATCAAACAAGAAAAAAGACTCCCTACGTCTGCGCTAACGGCAGAAAGAATTTCCTTAAAATTTGTCAGTAACCACCGCTATAATCTTGAAAAACTTTATGATGTCTGTTACATTGACGCGAGAAATTAAGGTAACCATTCCTTCTCAATAAAACATTTTAGAGGAAACATTCTTTTCCCGAATATTACACTACCGGAAATACTACGATAGTCTGCATCGTTATTGTTTAAATCTATAATTACTATGGTAGGTAAATACGGCGGGTAAACACGTAGGTGGTGCGGAAGGGGGGACTTGAACCCCCACCCCATATCATTGGGACTAGCCCCTCAAACTAGCGCGTCTGCCGATTCCGCCACTTCCGCATTTATAGAATTGCTCGTATCTTCTTGGAACAAAATGCATTAGAATTCTAGCACTATACCAATAAAAAGTCAAACTCTTTTAGCTATTTACTTTGATAGCAAATCTCTTTTTAATTTCTCCACATACGACATGCTCTTTAAATTAAATTTTAAATTTTCTACTTGCCAAGTTCGAGCTTTAAAAATGTAAAAATACAACGAAGAAACTCAAACACAGAAATTCTTAGATGTTAACGGTTAACCTATGCTGCATACTATAAAAAATCAAGGGTTCACAATTCTAGAATTATTGATAATTGTTATCGTCCTTGCTCTATTGGTGGGTATTATTATGCCAGTACTTAACGCGGCCAAACAAAAAGCGCAACAGGTTGTATGCACCAACAACATGAAACAACTATACTTTGCACTTGAACAATATGCAAATGACAACAATGGTTTACTCCCTCGGCCTAACAATAGCGACACAAGTAAAGACGGCACCAAAAACTGCATCGCAGAAGTTTGGTTCAAAGCCGTTGACAGATATCTAACAACATTACAACTTTCCAGCATCAGAGATGACATTCCAACAGAAGAACGACTTTTGCTCGTTAAACAAGATCCGACCTTTGCAACAGTATCTTTTTCTAAGCAGGATACAACCCGCACAATAAAAATGAATCAAAATCTTGTGCCATCGTCCGAATGCCAACGGTCTATAGAAGCCATTGGAAATCCAACAAAAACAGTGCTGTTGTTTGACGGTCGAATCAACAATAATGGCGTTGCGGATAACTATGAAGGGTCGTATGGAAGCATAGCGCAAAGGCACTCAAAGACTGCAAATATTCTCTTTATGGATGGCCACGTAGAGCGCATACAAAATGGTAATTCGGATGGCACAACAAATGAAGGCTGGCCAAACAGGCAGGCGGGACAGGGACTAATTTGGGATCCTGACAACCCCAATTTACCGTAATTCTTAGCGTTCCTCCACAATATCATTAGCCTTTGCCCATCGTTTACCCAAAGGCTTCTTCCAGCGAACATCAACATACTCCATCTGTTTAAGATTCGTCCCTTCTGCCTTTGCAACGCTCAGGAGATTTTGTAGTTTTTCCTTGTCAGAGAGTTCGCTGGGTTCTTTACAGAAAGAAGAACACCCCCACCATATTTGTGTATTGTTCTCCGTCCACAAAACGATATCACTCCTACCGGTAGACCGTCTTTTGCATACATTTGATACATCCACTGCTAAAATCTTAAAAAGGGCATGGATGTTATTCTCCCTGAGAAATTTTAATAATTCTACTCCTGCTTTAACCCCCTTGTCATTCCAATTACTTCCATACAAAGGCAGCTTTGCCAACCTACTACTCTTGATATAAGGACTTTCATATTCTACATGCGTTAATGTGTAATACTCTTTTGGTAATAATACACACTCATCATCCACCAAATAGGTATTATTTCCACTTTTTACTATAGCTGTGGGCTTGCGTAGTACAAGTTTAATATTAAGTTTATTAGGGAATGTCCTCTTAATCGAATCCACTTTTTTAATCAAAACAACATTGCCATAAGCGTCTGCTATTTTTTGTGCCAAATTGTTTTCATACATTCCATACTGTTCGTTCAAGGTTGTTACATGTTTTATGTCGGCAGAAAACCGATCGGTCACCCACGGTGGCGTGTGAAATGAGAATGTAGCCGGACTAACTTTGAAAATATTTAAGTCTGTTAAAGACTGCCATACTTTCTCTATTCCCCATACTACCAAAGCTATCGTACACGCAAATACTAGAAAACGTAAAAAGGGGAAAGATAGCAACCTCTTTATTTCACTGAATTTTGTTAAAAAGATTTCTACGGAAGGCTTGAAGTTGGGTGTGGCATTTATGAAATTTTTAATGTTATGTTGTTTCATCAATACTTACGAAAGTATTCTGGAAAGCAAGGTCAACGATTTTCTCACATAAAGAGGTAAAAGATATACCTGCCGCTTTTGCAGCTTTCGGCAACAAACTTTTTTCTGTAAAACCAGGGATTGTATTTACCTCTAGTAAATAAAAATTGTCCCTGTCATCAAATAAGATATCTACCCTCGAAAATCCTTTACAACCAAGAGTTTTATGTGCACTCAAAGCTAGCGCTTGTGCCTTATGGTACAAAGAAGACGAGAGAAAACCAACAGAGCATAGACTATCGGATCCGATCCCATTCTCTTCTAAAGTTGTCTCTACAATAAGGTATCTTGTTCTATCATCCTTGTATTTGGCTTCGTAATTAAAAAATTCCGTTGCAGGTTTAATCTCAATAATGGGCAACGCCTTATCGTCTAATATTCCAACGGTAAATTCCCTGCCCTGGATATATCTTTCAACAAGCAATTCGTATCCAAACTCAAATGCTTTTTCTAAACCTAATGGGAGATCGCTGATATCTTTAATTATCGATATGCCGATACTCGATCCATTCCTCGTGGGTTTTAAAATTACTGGTAAGCCGAGGTTAATTATTTCGTGTCTGACCTCGGCTAATTCCTGGAATTCTGTTACCGTAACATAGTCAGGTGTCTTGAGACCGTCTTTTACGAAACACTTTTTTGTTGCTAACTTATCCATCGCAAGCTTGCTGGCATTTATACCTGAACCAGTATATGGGATTCCTTTTGATTCTAAAAGTTGCTGTACTCCTCCATCTTCGCCAAAATATCCGTGCAAAGCAATAAAAGCCACATCTATTTCCACATGATCAAGTTCTTCAATTTTCTCATCCTTCACATCAACACAAGAAACGTTAAAGCCTGCATCCTTTAATGCTCTTGCTACTGCATTACCAGAACGTAAAGATATTTCACGCTCAGGAGATATACCGCCCATCAGCACAACAATATTTTTTGGCTTCATCTAAATAGGTCTCCTTTGTTTAGAAAATAAATCTCCTCATGCTTCCGGAAATACAAGTAACAGATGTTTGACAAATCACTTATATTATAACTTGAGATGCCTCTTGTCCCCAGCAGAATCCATTAATTGCAAAACTATCAGCAAAGATTAACCCCTATCATAATTTTGAAACCAAGTCATAAGCAACTTTCCATACATCCCCTGCACCCATAGTAATGACAACGTCGCCGGGCTTTACATTTTCAGAAAGTTCATTCACAATGTCATATAATTTTGGAATATATTGGATATCTACACCCGTATTACGAGTTTCTTCATACAACTTCATGGAGTTCGTTGAAGTTTTTTCATAATCACTATCACGCGCTGCATAAATATCCGCAAGAATTACTTTGTTTGCATTCTGAAAAGATTTTGCGAATCCCTTCAACAAGTGCCGTGTTCTGCTATACTGATGAGGCTGAAATACGCACCATATCCGCTTTTCAGGATAAAGTTCCCGCGCCGCCCTCAAGGTAACACGTATCTCCGTTGGGTGGTGAGCATAATCGTCGATTACCATAATATCATTCTTCACGCCAATAATTTGAAGCCGTCTATTAGCTCCACGAAAGGATGCTAATGCAGACTTGATAGAATCTCTATCTACTCCAATAAATGTACAAACCGCAGTCGCCGCTAACGCATTTAACACATTATGGAACCCCGGTATTCTTAGTAAAAATTCATCAAAAAAAGCGCCCTTCCTAAATATTCTAAACCTATTGACTCCGTTACCTGTAGGCAGGAGTTCTCCATGCCAATCGGAAGAATTATCCAGAGAATATGTCTCTATCCTACAATTTGCTTTTTGTATTGCCCTTGCAATATTACTGTCGTGATCATTTACAACCAACAGACCTTCTTTTGAAATCAATGATGCGAAATCACCAAAGGCATTGATTATCTTTTCAATATTTTCATAATAGTCCAAGTGATCTTCTTCAATATTGGTAATCACGCCCACCTGGGGCGTGAGGTTTAAAAATGACCTATCATATTCGCAAGCCTCCGCCACAAACAAATTCCCTTCTCCCAAATGTGCATTACCGCCAATATCCGGCACTTCCCCTCCTATAACAAATGTCGGATCCAATCCTGCAGTTTTTAATATGGTGGAAACCATTGCACTGGTAGTTGTCTTCCCGTGAGTACCACTGATTGCAATGCCACGTTTTTCCTTCATTAATGAACCGAGTATTTGAGAGTATTTTACTACCTTTATACCCAACTTGCGGGCAGTTTTAAGGTCTGGATTATCTTCAGAAACAGCCGCCGAGATCACCACCATATCCGTCTTCGACGTCATAAAACTTCCATCCTGCTTTGTGCTAATTCTTGCACCCATTTTTTCCAATTTTGAAGTCAGCAGAGACGGTTGTATATCGGAACCCGACACAACACAACCCTTATTTATAAGAATGCGGGCCACAGCACTCATACCAATACCGCCAATCCCAATAAAATATACACAATGTCCACTTAAAGGACGACAATTAAACTGACTCTCTAATGACGGCGCGTAAGCTTGCATCGTATCTATATCTTTTAATAAATTCATAGTCCTGTTCCCCTTTTGTTTTGAAATTAACCTTTAGCACTCTGAATTTATCCCTTGCCCAAAGCTCGGGAATATTTTAATCTCCACAAATCATCTTTTTGAAATTCTGTACAAAGACCCCTGCTGTTATCAGAGAAACAGCGACTACTCGTCTTTTTTCTCGTTGACCAACGTCGTATATAGATGTTCGTTTCATGAAAAGTAAAGTTATCCTATAATCAACGCAAATTGCGCACCCTTCACACCAACCACCTTACACAGATTATCCACAACATTTACCGATGCATTTGGAATGCCCATCCCTTTGCTAAACATCTTCATTCTATCGTACTTTTCTTTATTGGTAAAAAGGTCTGTAATAAGCTCCATGATTTTTTCAGGAGTCAAATCGATCTGCTGTAATAAATATCCTCCACCATTGCTTACCACCTCCATTGCATTCCAGTACTGATGGTTATCCGCAGCGTATGGATATGGTATTAATATGGCAGGAATACCTAGCGCGGTAATTTCTGCAATAGTAGTTGCACCTGCCCTACAAATGATAACATCTGCCACGCTAAAGGCAGCTCCCATATCATCCAGAAAACTACAAACAAACGCATCAATTTTTGTTTGCTTATATGCAGCTTTTGCAACCTCGTATCCAAATTCGCCGGTGCAGTGAATTATTTGTAGTTCGTCAGCTAATGATTCTAATTTAGGCAAACACCTCAATATAATCTCATTGATCGATTGAGCACCCTGACTTCCTCCAGTAATCAGTATTGTTTTTTTAGAAGAACTTAAACCAAATTTCTCAAAAGACCGATGTTTGTGGCCATACAAGATATCCTTCCGAATTGGCGTCCCTGTTACACGGACGGCTTTCGCTTTATTGAACCATTTGATAGACCCTCGCCAATGACAATACACCTCATCAACCCATTTGGCTAAAAACCGATTCGCCTTACCCGGAATTACATTTTGTTCAAGTAATACAGAAGGAATATTGACTAACTTTGCGGCAATAATCGGAGCAACGGATGCATATCCTCCTAAACCAACTACGATATCGGGGTTAAATTTTCTAATCGCAAGGAGTGATTTAATAACGCCCAAGAACGTTACAGTAATAAATATAAATATATTTTTCAATGATTTTTCCCACTTTTTTGCAGATATTTGCCGATACCGGAATCCGCGCTGCTCAATACAATGTTTTTCGAGTTTTTTATCTGTAATAAAAAACATAATTTCTGCTTCTTTAAACCTCGAACAAATTTCTTCCGCTGTACTCAACCCTACCATCAGATGTCCACCCGTACCACCCCCAGCAAAAATTACTTTCAATTTCATATCTCTTTCCCTTTACAAACAATGCTCAATACAAAAAACGACTGTTCTCTCAGGAAGGGTTTTATCTATTACCATGAAAAATTTGCCACTTTAGACAAAATTTTATTCCAAATCCTCACAGGCAACAGGCCATCCGCCGCATTTTCTGATGGTTGTTCTCCATTACTAGCAGACACATTCACCGCTTCCCTCACTGCAGACTGTCTTGCAACGTTAATCAGTATACCAACCCCGATCATTGAGAATAGCAGCGATGATCCCCCTGAACTGATAAAAGGCAATGGAATACCCTTTGTTGGTGCATTGCCAGAAACAACTGCAATATTAATAATCGCCTGTAACCCAAACATTATGATAATCCCAAGTCCCAAAAAAAAACCAAATACATCTTTGGCAGCATGCGCAATCTTTAATCCCTGCCATATTAATAATGAAAAGAGACTTATGATAACCATTACTCCGAGAAAACCAAACTCTTCACCAATAATGGTAAATATAAAATCACTGCTGCTTTCTGGTAGAAAGAATAGTTTCTGCTTACTGCTTCCAATCCCTAACCCTGTCAAACCACCAGAACCAAGGGCAATCCACGATTGAATTATGTGATATCCTGCTCCAGAAGGATCTTTCCACGGATTTAGATAAGTTGTTAATCTGATTGTTCTATATGATGCCTCAAACAACATTTTGTATATAAAGGGCGTTGCAGCTATGGCAGTGAAAAAAACAAAAATGATCCTTGTCCCACCAATAATGAGCATAATCACAGATAGTATTACAATAAATACAGAAGTCCCAAAATCGGGTTCCTTAATTACAAGCCCACCTGTCAATGCTACAACAACAATAGGTATGATGAATCCATAGGTAAATTCGGACATGCGACTATAGTACTTTGCAATATAACTTGAAATAAATATGATAATTGCCAGCTTTGCAAGTTCAGAAGGTTGTACGCCAAACATTTGATTAAATCGAATCCATCTCCGGGCGCCGTTAGTAACTACCCCTACCCCAGGTATCAACACAAGCAAAAGAAGGCTAAGAGACACGATAAGAAGGGGCAGGCTCAACTTCTGTAAGTAATGGTAATCCACATTCGCCATCATTATTAATAATACAGAACCTATAAATATCCACAAAAGATGTTTCATAAATTGATAGTTACTTCCGTTTGACCCAAAAGTTGCCGTATCTGTGCTATATACAGTAACAATACTAAATCCCAACAAGACAACCACAATATATATGAGAAAATGCCAAGGTTTCATAAATTTATCTGCTCTATAATAATATAAGACCGAAGAGCGCCAACAGCGCCGAGACAATCCAAAATCTGTGAGTAATTTTCGTCTCCGGCCATCCTTTAAATTGGAAGTGGTGATGTAAGGGTGCGCAACGGAAAATCCTTTTCTTTGTTATTTTATAAAAGTATCTCTGTAGGAAAACGGAAACTATTTCCGCAATAAAGATGCCTCCTACAACAACCATCAACACCTCTTGTTTTACAATAATAGACACCAAGCCTAGTATTCCTCCCACCGCCAGCGAACCGGTATCTCCCATAAAAACTTGGGCTGGAAAGCAATTGTACCACAAGAATCCTAAGCCTCCTCCCACGAGAGAAGCACAAAACACACTCAACTCCCCGCTCCCCTGAACATAAGGAATCTTTAAATAATTGCTGAAATCAACTCTGCCCGAAAGATAGGCAATAACAGCAAAGGTAATTCCTGCTATAATACTGCACCCTATTGCTAATCCATCCAGACCGTCTGTAAGATTTACGGCGTTTGACATTACCACAATAAAGAAAGCAACAACTAATATATAAACAGGTCCTAAGTCAGGTTTAAAATCCTTTATAAAAGGAATTACCAGTTGAGTACCCCATGCGAACTTATTAAAATGAAAATATAATATCAATCCCAATATCAGACCCAGTGCCGATTGAAACAAAAGTTTTGATACATCAGTCAACCCTGCTGCATTCTTCTGGGTAAGTTTAATATAATCATCAATAAACCCGAGCGCACCAAGCCATATCAAGGTAAACATTACTAAAAGAACAAACCCATTATAAATATTGCACCACAGCAGCGCAGAAACGAAGACAGAGATAATTACAACAATTCCACCCATTGTTGGCGTATTCTTTTTATCGAAATGCATACGTTTTAGTTCTTCGGAGTCTGTTTTTGTTGTATCTTCACCGACCTTTAAAGTCCGAAGTTTCTTGATGAACCAGTGACCCAAAAAAACGCTGATAAAAAATGCAGTAAAAGCCGCGAGCGCCGAGCGAAAGGATAGGTACTTAAATATTTCTAATGAATTTATAGAAGAAAACAAGCTGTAGAGCAAATTTCTTTGACCCCTTTTATCCTATCAGTTACTTTTTTAATTGATGAAATTTCTATGCATTAACATACGCTTTATGAAAATATTCCCTGAATTTTTCAACAATATTTTCCAGATGCATACCCCTTGAACCTTTAATTAACACCGTATCATTTTCTTTAAGTTCACTTATTTCAGGCGCTGTGATGTCCGCAACATCCTTGAAACTGACAACCCGTCCTTCAGGCATACCTGATGATTTTGCACCCTTTGCAATTTCGGACGCGTGTTTTCCAACAGTCCATAATAAATCAATATTGAGATGCGCTACCGTTTCTCCAATTTCTCTGTGTAGCTGAGGAGACTCCTTTCCTAATTCCAACATGTCTCCGCAAATAAAAACTTTTCTCCCTGCCGAATCAATCTCATTAAAATACTGTAAAGCCGCATGCACCGACTCAGGGTTTGCATTATAAGCATCGTTAATAATCGTAATGTTTCCTATTCGCTGCTGTTCAATCCGCATAGGAGGTAGTTTAAAAGAAGAAAATGCGTCTTTTAAATTAGAGATGTCGTGACCCAGCGCATGGCAAATCGCAAAAGACGCTAAACAGTTGTTGATATTATGATATCCAGAAATTGGAATATAAATTTCTAAATATTCATTAATTACAAAAGCATATCCTGTATCTTTTTTCTTTACATTTGTACATCTTATCTGCGCGTGAGGATCAAAACCAAAGCCCACCTTCTTCCCTTTAAATCCGCCTGCAATTTTAACACACCAAGGGTTATCAGCATTATACACAAACACCCCGCCCTTGCGGAGGTTTTCTAATATCTCCCCTTTTGCCGATGCTACTCCTTCAATATTTCCAAGACCTTCCAAATGCGTTTTTGAAACGCTGACAATCACTGCAACATCAGGAACGCCAATCTCGGACAAACGGCGAATCTCCCCAGGAGCGTTTGTACCCATCTCAAGCACGCCGTATTGATGATTGTTTTCTATATCAAATATCGTTAGCGGCACACCGATAAAATTGTTAAAGCTTTTTTGTGATTTTACTACTGGACCAAAACGAGATAATAAATGATGCGCCATTTCTTTCGTTGTGGTCTTGCCGTTGCTTCCTGTAATACCAATAATTTTTGTATGTAATTTTTGGCGGTAATACCTTGCTAAATCACCCAACGCCGTAACAGTGTTCTCTACTCGAATTATCGAAAAATTCTTATACCCAGCACCAAATTCAATTTCTCTTGAGACAACTGCTCCCACCGCTCCATTATTCATCGCCTGTGTAACGAATTGATGGCCGTCAAAACGATCTCCTTTGATTGCAAAAAATAAATCCCCTTGGTGAATATTTCGGCTATCTGTGGAGACGGCCTTTATCTTTACGTTCTCATCGGCATGTAAGATTTTACCGGACACTGCTTTTACAATTTCATCAAAAGATAGCACTTCCATTCAATTACCTTTTAAAAATGCGATACCAAATTACTTTGCAAAACTTGCCTTACAACCTCACGATCGTCAAAGGGGATTATGGTATCTTTTGTTATCTGATATTGTTCGTGACCCTTTCCTGCAATAATCACAATATCACCTCTTTTTGCTTCCAAAAGGGCATCTTCTATCGCAATCCTTCTATCAACCTGTACTCGGAAGCAAGCATCCTTACTCATCCCTTTTTGGATTTCATAGATAATATCACGGGGGTCCTCTGAACGGGGATTATCGCTTGTTATCCAAGAAAGATCCGAATATTTTCCTGCAATATGTCCCATCTTTGGTCTCTTATTC
>Ga0105164_10002713_pt1 | contig 10926 bp, 12 predicted proteins | sample VDWuncwatermetaG_FD_89674 | JGI IMG/M metagenome (GOLD analysis project Ga0105164, IMG submission 89674) | Wastewater microbial communities from Netherlands to study Microbial Dark Matter (Phase II) - VDW unchlorinated drinking water | ecosystem: Environmental > Aquatic > Freshwater > Drinking...
ACGCGGAACCGTTTGAAAAACTGCGGATCAATGTCTTCCCAGCCATGGAGGCTCCCGATAATGCAATATCTTTTATTTTTATACTGCCCAAGCAAACTGGTGTAAAACGACTCCAGCTCTTCCTTGGTTTCGATAAATCGCAACCCCAGTGTTTGATCGTTCTTCTTTCCGAACGACTCGAGTGTCGGAATAATATTGGTGAACAGCTCAAGTTTTTTTTCAAAATATTGAGCGAGGCGCTGGGGTTGTTGCGCATAATAGTACCGTTTGTTCTTCCGAAAGTAAACTAAAACAAAACCCTTTTCGCCCAATGTTTTGAGGATGGCATAAACGCTCGTGCGCTTGAGTCCCGCTTCTTTGGCAACCGCGCTCGCCAGCGCCCCGCCGATCTTGAGCAGTGCCAGATAAACGGTAACTTCCGGCTCCGAAAGCCCAAGGTTTCTAAGTATTGCGGTGTTTTCCATAGTGTCTAAATACTACAACACTTTTTGTATTTTGTCAAAATATATTGATTTTATTGAATAATTTACTGTATCTCAGTCACAGATCATAGACGATCATCCTCTGCTATGCTAGGATTGGCTGTTGGAATTAATGACAAGAACATATGCTGTTGCCCACTGTCATGGGAACTAATGATCGAGTGATCAAACTCAATAACGCTGCCACCACTCCCCCGTTTGAAGGGACCATGAGTGCTGTTCAAACATTCTTACAGACCTACGGAGCGCTGCACCGTGGAGCAGGTCCTCATGCCACAAAAACATGTTTGGCTCTCGAAGAAGCAATCCAGACAATCCGTCGATTCATTCATGCGCGAGAAGATCAAGTGCTCCTGTTTACTCAAAATACGAGTTCTGCCATTAATCTCTATACGCGGATGCTTGATCTCCACCGCGACGATGTGGTGATCACCTCCTCGATCGAACACACGTCCAACAACCTCCCTTGGCGATACAACACCGCGGCAACGATCGTGGAAATAAATACATTTGATGATGGATCGATCGATGATGCTGATTTGGAAGAAAAAGCCAAGCGACATGGGCAACACTTCAAACTGATCACAATGACCGGAGCTTCCAACCAAACCGGATACATCCCAGATATCCCACACTTAGCGCGTATTGCCCACGAGCATGGAGCACAACTCTTTATCGATGCAGCACAACTGGCTCCGCACCGCCCCATTGATATGCAGGCCCAGGGCATTGATGCGCTCGCGTTCTCTGCGCACAAAATCTATGCACCCTTTGGACTTGGTGTGCTCGTCGTGCCGAAGATACTCCTGGAGAATATTCCGGCTGATCCTGGCGGAGGCTCAATCGATATGATCAGCGAACATTCGATTCTTTGGGCCGCACCCGAAACACGCCACCAAACCGGCACATGGAACGTAACCGGGATTATTGCGCTGGCCGAAAGTTTCCGGTTGATGAATGCGGTGGGTTGGGAGGGAATCGCTGCGTATGAACGCGAACTGGTGCGATATGCTGCGGAAAAAATTTCGAATGTTCCAGGAGTTCGCCTCCATGTCCCGACAGAAAAGTATACAGTAGAAGATCGTATCGGAACCTTCCCGTTTACGATCACTGGCTTCCACCATGCCCACGTAGCCGCTATATTGGAACACGAATATGGTATTGAAACACGCGCCGGAACTATCTGTAATCACCGACTGGTGCGTCGCTGGTTTGGAGTGACTGATGCCGAACAGCGCGTGATTGAGCAAGAAATCCAATCTGGCAATCGTCTGGCGAGCTATGGCATTGTCCGGGCGAGTCTCGGCATCCACAATACGAAAGAAGATGTTGATGCATTGGCCGACGCGCTCACCGCCATTGCGACGAAAGGGCCGCAATTACGCTATCGCGCTGTGCCAGAAGATGAAACGTACGTACCTTGGTAACACCGTTTTCGGCTGCACCAGTCGAAGACAAGTGCATAAAGGAGGTCGCCCATGCGACAATTGTCCACGATGATGATCATGGCGGCGATGATCATCTTGAGCAGTACCATGGTGTCCGCAGGAGATCGCTGGTTCTTCATGATGGAGGGAGAACCCGGTACCTGGTACTGGCCGGAGAATTGCTTCAAGGCTACGATGGTGACCCAGGTGACGACTCACGGGGAAGATCTTATGGCACTGCCAAACGGCGACCAGATCGCCTCGATCGTGAGCACGCTACCGACGACCACCACGACGGAGTTCATCTATATCGACAAAGACACCGCCGGCAATTATCGGCTCGAGTGGCACTTGAACATCGATGAAGTCGCCCGAGGAGAATATATCGCGCCGGGCGGATGGTGGCTGGAGGTCCCCGGGAAACGTGACGTGTTCCAGTGGAAATGGGTGAACCCCCGCGGCAAGAAAGCCGCCGAACGTATCTTCGAACAGGCCTACGAACACGGGAAGAAGATGATCCCGTACCGGAAGGAGCCGCCCGAACCCAACTACCGGTTCGATGATGGGATGGGTGACGGACTCGGGCGCTAAGGGCCCACATCACTCTCACCCGGCGAGCGCGATCGGGCCCCATTCCCCGCGCGTTCGCCTTTTTCTTTTCTCTACACAATGTTTTCTTGTCATGTGGTCACGTGTTAATACATTAATCCATGGTGAAAAAAAATGAAGGGGTGGCGCAAAGCTGATGCCTACGCCACCCCTTGCTATGCTCCTACTCCGTCTATCGCAATGACACCAACAGCAGGCTTTCATAAAAACAGAGATTCCAATTCAAGTCTTCTTCTACGCAGGTAAAGGCTCGATCAAACCTATGGACCCGATCTTTACAGCATTCTTCGTACAAATGCTGGAGAAGGTCTGCGGCATGTTCAGTGTCGGCTTCACAGTGGACCGTGAAGTATGGATGCCACTGGCCACTCACGCCGACATCGACCAGCGCTTGCATCAGTCGAGGGAATTCTCGCGGGCAGATGAACTCTTCACTGGCCATCACCGCAAATGCTCGAATGCTGTCCCCTTGCACGGCGTTGCGCAATCCGTAAAGAATCGCCTTTGTACCGGGCAATGCAGGCTGACGACGATACGTGGCTTCGGAGATATTCAACGATCGCAGAACACTTCGAAAGAGCTGGAAATGTTCTTCCACTCGCCGTCCGTTGCCGAGCTCATCATTCAAATTCCGCCGGATCGCACAGTGTGACGAGGCAGGGATGTTGGCGTTCACGAGCAAGGTCGAAAGAATTTCAACGAACAACTCATCGATCATCCCGGCTTGAATGGCCCAGCGTCGCAAGAGTGGAATACTCGGTGATTTACGGATGAGGGTAAACCAAGGGTGTCGCCAGAGTGGGTGTGAGAGCACGACGCGCTCAAACTGCTGTTTGAAGGTACTGTACTGCATGCTTCCCTCCTTGTGTTGGAGAAAATAGAAAACCGCCTGAGAGAGGCGGCCCTTATTTCTTTACACCCAAGCAGAAGTATTCCTAGGTACAGAAATCAAAGCCAACACCCTCGTACGGTGCTTGCTTTGACTTTTTTGATTGTTGAGGTTGTTGATGTTGCATATATAATCTTTCCTAAATTTAGGATAGCACGAATACACAAAAGTGCAAAATGATTGGATCTAAAAAATAGTGCCCGCGGCTGGTTGGTGTTCCGATGAGGAAAAACCTGAACCTGCCGCGGGCGTTCGTCAATACCGACATTCATAGAACCGGGATCTTCGCATCCCGGAGGGCCGGCGGATCGATGACAGGGAGGACATTCTCGCCGGTCCAGTTCGAGAGAATCTGGCTCGGCGGGCATCGAACCTGCAGCCGATCCACCGTTGTGCCGTTGTGGCGCACGACGGCTGCAATGGCAAAAGGTGAACCCGTGAGTGAAGTGGGCTCGGCATCAAAACTAAATACTCTCATCTAGCCTCCTCAGAAGCGCCAGACCATCTCTGCGCTCCAAATGTCTTCCTCCACATCGTGGTCCGAAATAATAATCCGGTCCCACTGCGGGAGAATGATCTGCACGCGATCGTGCTCATTCCCCCACAGGATTTGGAAATTGTAATGCCTCCATTTGATGGACTCTCCGGGGAACTCAGGAACACCCACAGTGGTGTGGGCGAAGCTGGCCCCCGCTTCGAAGGCGATGCCATCCTCAATCTGCAGGTGCCCCTTAGCACCCGCACGAGTGATGAGTCGGTCGTCGAACTCCTCCGTGGCTCGGAAGGGCATGATCACGGACGCTTCGAGGAACGGAGCTACATAATCCGTGTCACTCCAGAAGAGTTTCTTCTGGGCAAGCAACGAAAGCTCGCCGAAGTCGACGTTCTGGCCGAGCACACGGTCGCGGTGTACGACCTTGGCCTCGGCCTCGAACTCTAGCCCGATGGCCTCGAATTCTTGAGCAACCCAGAGCTCGAGCCCCTGGTTCACGCCTTCGCCTTCTTCAGCGTCTTTGAGCGCCCGCGTGTACGCACTACCGAAACTCAGGCCGTCCGGCTTGTGCAGCGACAGAGCAGTGCGAATCGCCGGGTTGTAGCTTGAGAGCTCGAGTCGATCCGGCTCGAAGTAGGCTCCCATCAGCTTCAGATCGAGCTGGTAGTGCTCAACCTCAGCCTGACTCTCTTCGTGAGCGATCAACGACGCGGTGAAGATCAGGGCGAGAACGGCGACCAACGTGTGCGCGATGCGCATGACGAACCTCCTGGTAAGGGCGTGCGCGGAATGCGCCATTTCGGAGTTGTATTACTCGCTTTGGTTGCGAAATTCTACACAACATTACACTCTCCGTCAACGGGTACACCATTGACTCCCGTTGACCCCACGGAATGAATCCTCTACGCTAGAGTGTGTATGAAACTGATTATTACCCGCCACGGACAAACTGAGGAAAACAAGAAGGGTATCCTCCAGGGTCACTTGGACGGAACTCTCTCAGCATTAGGAATTGAACAAGCAAAGATGCTGGCCAAACGTCTTGAGCGCGAACACATCGATGTTATTTACACCAGTGACCTTGCGCGGGCGCACTCCACAGCAAAAGAAATTGCGCTTCACCATGCTTCTGTTCCCTTCATTGTCACTCAAGAACTTCGAGAGGTGGACATTGGTTCCCATACGGGTAAGCTCGAAACAGAAGTGGATTTTAACAATCTCCCCGATGACCATGAAGGCAATGAACGCCTCTTTCATCGCGCACAACGATTTATTCAATTTCTCCAATCCAAGCACATGAGGCAAACGGTACTGTGCGTGGCCCACGGGCGACTCAATGCCGCCATGCTTTCCGTCCTCACTGGACTTAACCATGACCAAATCGATACAATTCCCATGTTGCACAATACCTCGGTGAACATTTTAGAGTTGAACGAACAGCAACAATGGGAGCTTCGTCTCATGAACTGTATCCGACATTTGGAGGATCCAAAAGAATTTGTATGATCAGCGTTGTTATTTTCGATCTGGATGGCGTGTTGGTGGATTCCCAACCCCTCCAATACCAATCTTACAACGAAGTATTTTCAAAATACGGCCACCAAATCGCCAAGAAGGATTGGTTGGAATGGATCCATCATGGCATGGATCATACACAGCTGATTAAACGCGAGAAGCTTCCGCTCGACCCCAAAGTCATCCACAATGAAAAGATGCTTCTCTATGCTCAACTTATCGATTCCACCATGGTGCTCAAATCCGGCGTGAAAGAACTCATCGACCAGCTCGTCAATAATCAGTATCGACTGTGTATTGCATCGGCCTCTCGGATTGAATCGATTGAGCAAATCGTCAAAAAATTTGCTCTGGAAGCGTCATTCGAATACCTCCTTTCTGACCGAGACATTGAGTTCCCAAAGCCACACCCGCACATTTTCTTGGAAGCCGCACGACTCATGGGAGTGACTCCGGAAGAATGCGTGGTAATTGAAGACTCCTTGGCCGGACTCAGGGCGGCCAAAGCCGCGGGTATGCGATGCATCATCTGCCCAGACCCATGGATGGATGAACCACTCCCCGACTACACCGGAGCCGATATGATGGTGAAGAGCCTCGACGAAGTCACAGTAGAGATGATTCAAGGATAAAAATTTATGCACATTCGCCGTCATTCCCATGAAAATGGGAATCCAGACAAAAATATTTCTGGATTCTCCCGCAACGTGACGGGACCCCGCACGCGGCGGTGGCGGATCAAGTCCGGAATGACAATTATTTTCTTGCTTTTGTTGATCCTTCCTCTTCACACTACGCGTGCCGCGCAATTCTCCCCCGAAGAAATCCAGCAACTCAAAACCGTGGACTCAGATCACGACGGTCTGAGTGATTATGATGAGATCTTTATTTTCCCCACCGACCCGCACAATCCGGATACGGATGGAGACGGATATTCGGATGGCGACGAAGTGAAGCACGGCTATGATCCGCTCAACAAAGACCCGAATAAAAAACTTGTTAAATCCATTGAGATTGACTTGAAGCGACAGCGCATGCGAAAAATCCTTGGGCCCCTGATCCTTGCCGAGTACCCCATCTCGACCGGAAAATGGAACACTCCGACACCCAAAGGCACATTCGCAATACGCAATAAAACACCCCGAGCATGGAGCAAACAATTTGGTCTTTATATGCCCTGGTGGATGGAGTTTACTTCCCAAGGCCATGGGATCCATGAACTGCCGGAATGGCCCAATGGATACAAAGAAGGACAGAATCACTTAGGCACACCGGTCTCCCACGGGTGTGTGCGCCTCGGCATTGGCCCTGCTAAAGAGATGTACGACTGGGCACCCATCGGCACCCCGGTGGTGGTACGATGAGTTGAAAATTTACTTTGAATGTTTTACACTCAACGCGGACAGACCGATCGTGTCTGTCGATGGAGATGCCAAGGAGGCAAACCCCATGGCTGAACTCAGCCAAGAAGTCCAGGATGCCCTGACCCAGCACTTCGGAGAGATCCGCACCGCGGCGGATCTCCACAAGGACTTCCGTGGGAAGGCCTGGGTCATGCTACCCCCCGATGAGGACGGCCACCCCCAGGTTCTCCTGGTCGTGGACCAGGATGAGAAGGTGGCCATCGCCATGAGCGAAGGTCTCGTGGCGCTCAAGCGGAGCCTCGCTCCGCACAACGTTCGACCTCGGATCGTCCCGTTCATTGCGAACGGCCGACGGGTCACCTGCGAGACCTCCATCGTCCCGAACGATCGATAGAACTCCCACGAGAGTCCACCGCTATTCCCCGGCGTGCTCTCTGTTTGAGCGCGCTGGGGATTTTTCAATCTTGACAGAATATTTTCGAATCGGTAAAAGGGACTATACTTGAAGTAAGCAAGCCAACCGAGTTTGCCTTGGTACTCCAAGGAGGGAGATGCCATGATGCAATTCCCAGAAGAACTGCGACGGTTCGTAGTTCAAGTCTGCGGAGGACCCGTGCCCATCGTCGGATGGCACAACATGCCCGGCCACATCGGTTGGAACGGTTGTGTCATTGTGCAGGAAGGCAACGAGACTCCAGCGGACATCGTCGCGTTCGCCATTGAGACGAGTGAGGAGGTAGCTCAACGGCGACTAGAGGAAGTGATTACCGCCATTGACCGTCGGCTCGAGGAGTACGAGGATCGGCGAGTCAATATCCGGCACGCCGCCCGAGATCGACACTTCACGTTCATCCCCCAGACCGGAACCACCCCGCCGGCCTGGCAGGCCTACTGCCAAATCCTAGTGATGGTGCCCAACGGCACCTTCGCTAAACTCTCCCCCCTCACGCTGTGAGGACGGAGATCATCCTTATCACACTGAATGCCCACGAGCGCCACGCGTTTTTTTATACGCCCTGGCGCTCGTGTTGTGTCCGGGGCTTTTTTTATTTCAACATCACTCCTGCTTAAAAAGAATCGCTGTCGGCAATGACCGCCCTGGACCCACCACATATTTCCCGTTCCAAAACATCGCGCTTGATCCTCCGCCATCCAGATTTAACGCAGAATCAACTCCGAGCGTCGTATAGATTTGAGCAAGGTCTGGAACGGTCGCCTTTTGCGCAATGACCAAATATACCATTGATCCTTTCACACCAATTCCTCCGCGGAGGCTTTTGACTCTACGCTCTTTGTCCTCCAACGGTCTCGTAGTTTCCACAATATTTTGACCGTGGTCCACCAACGCCGGGGCGTTGGAAAAAAGCGCGGCCACGTTCACCCCATACTGGGACTCGAATTTCTGCAGGCTTTTAAAGTCCGGAGCAGAGGGGAAAAAATATGGCTTGTTGTTGGTATCAAACACGTAGATGGACCCTTTGAGCCATTTCACCTCTCCGGCGTTTTGCACCACCCCGGTTGCAGAGTTGAGAAATGTAAAAAAAGTAGAATTGATTTTAGACTTGCAGAATGAATAATCCGGTGGGCAAAAATAGGCACCATGGATCGCAGCGAACGCCTTGTGCGCTTGGGCAAACTCTTTGAGTGATTTTGCCGGACAGTTGGTTACACAATCTCCATTGCTGGCCGTATCGGTGATAATCTTTACACCCGGTTGCGAAAGATCAATGGTGATCATGTCGACCACAAATTCGCCCGAGGACGTTCGAATCTTCTTGTGTTCATATTGCTTCCCTTGATTCAGTGTCGGTGAATTCTCTACTTTTTTTACAGCGGCGACAACGGATTTTTTTGTGACAATTTTACGGGCAGCGATGACCAGATGACCAAAAAAATACGAAATGACAATGATCACTCCCACGACGAAGAGGGAACGATAGGATGATTGATTCATAAAAGGATTATTTCCATTGAATAATTTTTCCAGCGGCGACTTCAATCGGATCGGCTCGACGCAAGTTCCGAATGAGCGACACGGGAAGAATCTTCTCGTGAGGCACATGGTCCAAATCTTTTGAAATACACCAGAGATCTTCTTCTGCCGTGGCCCACCCACGGTATTTTTTCTTTCGCAGATCGAGCGGTTGAGAAAAACTCCGCAACGTCTTGCGACCATCGTTCAGGAAGTACTCGTGAAAATAACTGAGCGCCAACTCCCGCAGAGTTTTATAAATCGGTTCACGGTATCGCAGTACGGCATGATTGGTTTTACTCAGCGCTCCCCAACATCCGTTCCGACGAAACAACACCACCACATGATTTTCGTCGTCCGCGGTGGTATTAAGGTCCATTAAAAAAGGGGGTTCGCCGTGAACCCACAGCGCCACGGCCGCAAACATGGCCCCTTCGAGGCAATGCACGGTGTTATCTTGCAATACTCTTCGAGGGGAACGACAGGTTTCCCCGTCTCGCTCAAAATTAATCGGGATCGTCTCGAGAAAATCTTGAATTTTCTGTGGAGTTGTGAGGGGTTTGAAGATGGCGAGCTCCTGTGAATTAAAACCCAAATGCTTCATAACTCACCCTAACCCTCTCTTGCCTTAAGAGAGGGAAGACGCTTACAGAATAATCCGCACCCCGCCCAAATCATCGTAATTAAACTCATGAAAATGGTGAATCGACCCAATGAACATTTTGTTCTTTTTTACGTTCAACTCTTTTGCGACTTCATCGATCACCGCAGGACCGAATGTTTTTGATTTATTCAATAGCGTGATCTTGAAGTGTGGAAACACACCGGCGCGTTGAAGCTTGGGAAGAATGTCCTTAATCTCCTCAAATTTTTCTTTGGTGTTGGAATTATTTCGACAATGGACGAGTGTAATGTTCCAGCTCGTTTCATTGCGCTCAATATACTCCAAGATCGGATACAGGCGGTTCGCTTCGCGCACAAAGGCCACCAACTTTCCTCTCGTGAGTTCTTCAAAGCGATCGTGGATCCAACCGTGGATGATGGGCAACCCTTTCGTCATCCGTAATACCATCTTCATGACCCGATCTTGATAAATCACGACAAGCATGAGGAGAAGTGCCGGCAAAAAATACCACTCAAAATAAATGAGATTCTGGCTATCAATCCGGATATTACCAATTATGCCGATAACGGTGGCCACCAATGCGAACACCACCAACCCTACGGGCGCATGAAATGTGCGCTTCAAATCCGGTCGATATTCTTTGAGAATGAGATTCCCCACTGCAAACATGCTCATCACCGCTAAGAACGAAATGGTGTACACACCGGCCAACGAAAAAAGATTGCCCTTGGTAACCAGAAGGATCGAACTACACAGCACAAAAAATGTCACCACAATGCGCGGGTATGCGCCACGACCATTCTTCTTGCGTAAAAACTGCGGGAGACAATCGTCCGCACTCATCCGATTCAAAAGCCCTGAAACACCCACATAGGCAGTAAGGACCGCTCCAGAAAGAACCAGAAAAGCATCAACCACCACGATGGTTTGAAACCCTGTTCCCCCCAATGCGAACGCTGCTTCGGAAAGTAAAAAATCCTTGGCGCTCGCAATCACTGCTAGCGGCATACTGTTTAACACGATGAGCGTTATCAGAGGATTAAACACCACTACCCCGATGAGCATGTTGCGCAGAGTCTTGCGAAATACTCCCCGTTCTTGCTCTTCCACAAAGTTTGCCGAGCTTTCAAAGCCCGAGACTCCTAAGAGCGAAGCGGAGAAGGCCAAAAAAAGAGCGGGGAACAATCCTCCCCGACTCCCAATCAACGCCGTGGTGTGAGCGATGTTATCCGCAAAAAATGATGCCCCTCCCCATGCCGCGACGAAGCCCAATAGGACAAACAGGGTAAGCGTAACGACGTGGAATAAAAAGATCCCGGTAGCAACTGCAGCGGAGTCTTTTGTTCCACAGACCACTAATAGTGCGAAAAGACCTAAGAGGATGATCGTTGAAACAATGATCGGAACCGAGACCAGCGTTGCCAAATACTGTACCGCCACCGTGGCCGAGATCACGGCGGTTGCCACGTACGAAAGAAAAGTGGTAATACCCGCGATGGAAGCAACGGTTTTCGATGTGGCGTTCAATAAACAATTATACGCTCCCCCGT
>Ga0105164_10002714_pt1 | contig 10912 bp, 12 predicted proteins | sample VDWuncwatermetaG_FD_89674 | JGI IMG/M metagenome (GOLD analysis project Ga0105164, IMG submission 89674) | Wastewater microbial communities from Netherlands to study Microbial Dark Matter (Phase II) - VDW unchlorinated drinking water | ecosystem: Environmental > Aquatic > Freshwater > Drinking...
CTCCGTCGAGAATCAGTCCCCCTCCCACCCCTGTTCCCAGGGTGATGCAGACGACATGCAAAAACCCTCGGGCCGCCCCGTAGGTCGCTTCCCCCAGCGCCATCAGATTCACGTCATTGTCGATAAAAACGGGAATCTTAAGTCTCCGTCGGAGCATCAACGCCAACGGAAGATTCTTCCAGCCACGGACATTGATAAAACGGTGGACAGTCCCTCGCTTAAAATCAATCAGTCCCGGAAGCCCCATGCCTATTCCCAAAAGGGTTCTTTTGGAAAGGAGTTGAGCAGCTAAAAATTTTTCAATGGCCTGGACCAGAGTTTCGAACAGCTTCTTCCGCGGCCAGGATCTCCGGACGTCTACCCCCGCACGGTGAAGGATGCGGCCCTGTGAGTTGACCAGGGCGATCTTGATACGGGTTCCGCCAAAATCGACGCCAATCGCTAATTCTTTTTTCATTAACCTCTTATGATATCAAGAAGTTCTTCAGACCTCAACATCCGATTTGCCTCTTTTAAGATCGGAGGCTGCCACTGAGGAGCTGACCCTATTCCGCCCCGATTGCTTGGCATGGTAAAGCGCTCCATCCGCCGCTTCAATAAGACCCATCGGTTCTTCCCCGTCTTCAGGATAGGACCCCACACCCATTGAAAGGGTAATCCGGATCGTCTCGTCATAAGCCTCAAATGTTGCGCCCTCGACCGCTTTTCGGATACGTTCAGCCACCTGCAAGGCTTCCGCAAGACGGGTATCGGGAAGTGCAACAGAGAATTCCTCACCCCCATACCGGCCGACCAGATCGATTTCCCGGACGTTCGCCTTCAAAAGAGCGGCGACTTCCCTCAAGAGGACGTCCCCGACCAGGTGTCCGTAGTGATCATTTTTTTGTTTAAAGTGATCGATATCCGCCATCAAAAAAGAAAGGGGAAGGGTATACCGCTTGGAACGCTCAAGTTCCTCCCGAAAACGTTCCAAAAAGTATCGTCGGACAGACAGTCGGGTCAGTCCGTCGGTGATGGAGAGTTCTTGGAGTCTTTCATACAGTTTTACTTTCTGGATGGCGAGCGCAAATTGACGGGAAAGGATGGTGAACTTTTCCAGATCTTCCGGTTGAAGTCTCTCGCAGGCGAGCATCGCAATCCGCTGGTCCTTCACCCACAAGGGAACCGCGACAAAAGGAAAAGACCTCCCCTGAAAGGTCGAGTCTTTCTCTTCCACCCTTTCAAGGATCTCCCCCAGATAGGGGATTCCCTCCGCATCGACCTTGAGGAGTGTTTCCCCGCTGGAAGAAGCATCGGAAGCGGGTTGTAAGGAATAAATCTGCTCGATCCGCTGAGGCCCCTTTGCCTCACCTTCTTGAAAAAGGAAAAGATATCCTTTTTCAAAAGAAAAATGGGAATGGAGAACCTGGCAAAGGATTGCGAAGACCTCTTGGAACTTCAAACTCGCCGAGGCCTTCTTGGTCCACTCGTAGAGTTCGATCAATTCCGAAACCCGACGCCCGAGTTGCGTATTCTCTTCTTTCTGCTGAGCAAGGGAGTTTCTTTCCCTTTGAAGAGAAGCCTCTTGGGTGTCAAGTCCCCTTCTCATGGACGAGAGTGTTTGAGCCGCCCTCCTTTGAAAAGAAAGGACCAGAAAAAAGGCGAACAGCCCCTCCACCCCCAAAAGGGTTATGACCCACATACGCGATTTCTCCCTTCCCGTTTGGCCTGATAGAGAAAACTGTCCACGCGCTTCAAGAGTTCGTCTTTCAAGAGGCACTCCTCAGGAAAACTCGCGACACCGATGGAAATGGTGACATGCGTCATCTCCCGCCTCAGCGTAAAGGATTCTTTCTCCACACGGATCCGAAGCGCTTCCGCAAAAGAAAACGCCTCCCCCTTCGTCCGGTTGGGAAGGATGATCGAAAACTCTTCGCCGCCATATCGACACACAAGGTCTCCGGGTCTTGCGCTTTCTTTCAGGAGTCGGGCGACCTGTTTGAGGACAAGGTCTCCGGCGATATGGCCATACTGGTCGTTATAGGTTTTGAAATGATCAATGTCAATCATGAGAAGCGAAACGGGGGTGCGACTCCTCTGGGAGCGGGAAAGCTCTTCCTGAAGCCTTTCCTGAAAGTACCGATGGACATAGAGACCGGTCAGTTCATCCACCCGGGCGAGTTCCTCCGTACGCTGGGCCAAGCGGGCATTCTCAAGGCTTGCCGCAACGAGATCACCAATGATGGAGAGAAGACGAAGATCGTCGGAGGCGTAGACATCCTTCTGCAAGGATTCTACCCTGAGAAGCCCTGTGATCCGCTGGCCGGTCGTCAGGGGAGCGATCATCAAAGATGCAACGTCCCGCTTCTCCAATTGATCGAGGTTAAAACGGAAATCCTCTCGAGAGTTCCGCACCAGAAGGGGCCGCCTATTTTTGAGGACCCATTGGTCAAAGAGATCCCCCTTCTTGAGTTTTGGGCCTGAAAAATCTTTTGCAAGGAAAGAGGCGGCGAGTGAAAGTTCCTCGCCCCCTTCCTCCAAGAGAAGCAGAAAGGACCCCTCCGATTTGCCGATGACCTCATACGCCTGCTGCACCGTACACTGGGCCACTTCTCTCAGGACAAGACTTGAACTTAAAAGATGGGTCACCTGGCTTAATGAAGCGTAACGCTCTCTCTTTCTCTTCAGGGCGGGATGCTGGAGGGCTTCTTCCTGCGCCTGGGCGATCAGGAGATTTTCTTCCCTTTCGAGTCGCTCAAGAGTGACCTCAACCTTCTTGGATTCCTCCTTCAAAATCCTCACCGCCAGATGCGAGAGGGACGCGCTCAAGAAAAGAAAGGGAATGGGCCATAACAGGGAGGGAGAAAGGTGCTTGAGGGAAAAAAAGGAGAGAATCAACATCGAAAAAATGGCCGTTCCCCACCCCAAGAGGAGTTCTCCGCTCAGAAGAGCGAGAAGTGTTGGAAAACAGAAAAAAGAGGAGAGCGCGATGAAGGGCCCGTGGGACCCCGCCGTCAAGGGACCTTTGGGTGGGGAGAAAGTCTGCAGGGCATAAAAAATAAGAAACCACACCGTCGCAACAAGAAGTGCAGATCCTCTACGGTTTTTCATGAAAGACCTCAAACGATGGTCGCCTCGGTCTCTTGGTTGAAGAAATGGATCTTGCCCGTATCCAAGACCAACTCAAGGTCTTGGTTGATTTCGGGACGGTCACGACCACTCACACGGGCAACGAGCGCATGATGAGGGGTCGTGAGATGGAGAAAGAACTCTGAACCCATCGGCTCAATCATCTCCACGGAAGCCTTGATCGTATTTTCAGGAGAGGCCTCCGAGACAAGAAGCTTGTCATAAAGATCCTCCGGACGCACCCCCAGCGTGACCCGTTTTTCCTCATAAGGGGCGATTACTTTCGACATCTCTGCGAGAATACGAATTTGAAAACTTTCTCCGTCAAAATAAAATTTTCCGTCTCGCCGGAGGATGGATCCTTCAATGAAGTTCATGGGGGGGCTCCCGATAAACCCCGCCACAAATTTGTTCACAGGGTGATCGTAAAGGGTCTTGGGATCGGCGATCTGTTGAATGACCCCTTCCTTGATCAGAACGATGCGATTCCCCATTGTCATCGCTTCCGTCTGATCATGAGTCACATAAATCATGGTGTTCTGCAGACGGAGGTGGAGCCGGTTGAGTTCCGACCTCATTCGTACCCGCAGTTTCGCATCGAGGTTCGAGAGCGGCTCATCAAAGAGGAAAACTTCGGGCTTGCGCACAATGGCACGGCCCACGGCGACCCGCTGGCGTTCGCCGCCCGAAAGGTCGCGGGGGTTGCGATTCAGGAGAGGGACGATCCCCAGGATTTCCGCAGCCTCCTTTACGCGTGCCCTGATTTCTGAATCGGGATATCGTCGGAGTTTCAACCCAAAGGCCATATTGTCATACACAGACATATGGGGGTAGAGCGCGTAATTCTGGAAGACCATCGCAATATTTCTGTCGCGGGGAGGGACGTCGTTCACCTTCTTCCCGCCGATATAAATTTCTCCCTCCGTGGCTCCCTCCAGGCCGGCGATGAGCCTTAAAAGGGTGGACTTTCCGCAACCCGAGGGCCCTACCAACACGAGAAATTCCTGATGGTTCGCTGAGAAGGTCGCACGGTCTACCGCACGGATACCTCCAGGATAAACCTTTGTCACATTGACAAGAGAGACCTGAGCCATGAAACGTTCTCCCAAGTGCGTCGTTCGTACTTCGTACATAGTACATCGTACTTCGTCATGGGGGATCCAATGGACTTAACGATGTACGAAGTACGAAATACGATGTACGAGATACACTTCACGAGATACGAACCTCGCTTGAAAGATATTCCAATAACTTTGCGACGGTGCTTTTCAACGCCTTTCGATGAACGACCCTATCGACCAACCCATGTTCCAGAAGGAATTCCGACTTCTGGAATCCATGAGGAAGTCTCTGGTGAATTGTCTGTTCAATCACCCGCGGCCCGGTAAAACCGATGAGGGCTTTCGGTTCCGCCAGGATCACATCCCCCAAGGAAGCGAAACTCGCCATCACCCCCGCCATGGTGGGATTGGTAAGAATGGAAATAAAAAGAAGCCCCGCCTTGTTGAGTCTTGCGAGCGCCGCTGAGGTCTTGGCCATCTGCATGAGGGAAAGCATCCCCTCCTGCATCCGGGCACCACCCCCTGAGCCGGAAACAATGATCAAGGGAAGGCGTTCCGCCGTCGCCGTTTCGATGGAGCGGGTAATCTTCTCGCCGACAACGCTTCCCATTGACCCCATCATAAACCGGGAGTCTGTGACGCCAAAAATGACCTTTTTTCCTTCGATCGTCGCCCGACCGCAGAGGGCCGCTTCCGAGAGCGTGGTGAGGGTTTGGTCTTCTTTGACTTTCTCAGGATAACTCCCCTTCGGCCCCTTGAATTGCAAGGGGTCCAGAGACCTTAGGTCCCGGTCACATTCTTCAAAACTGGAGCTGTCCGTAAGAAGCGCGATCCGTTGAGGTGCTGAAAGAATAAAATGATACTGACATTTCTGGCAAACCCGAAAGTTCTCCTCCAGGACCTTGTTGTAGATAATTTCTCCGCAGTCCTCGCATTTTGTCCAGAGCCCCTCCGGCATCGTTTTCTTGCGGGACACCTTTACCACGGTATACTTTGGTTTTCCAAAAATCGGCATCTGTCTTTCCTTTCAACAATTCAAAGGTCAAAATGCAAAAGTCAAAATTTTTTGATTTTGAATTTCAATTTTGCATTTTTCGTTTTGAATTTTTCATTATTTTCAAACCGGTACAGGACCAGCCCCGTCAGGGGCTTCGGATAAAAATAGGTTGATTTCTGCGGCATCTTTTCCCCCGAGAGGGCGATACGCTGAACCTGTTCAATGCGCGGGGCCCGAAGTAAAAACGCGACCTGATAGGCACCCTGATCGATGAGACGGAGGCACCGCGGAAGATCCCGGTCAAAACAGACCTGTTTTTGAATCCTCTTCTCCGGAAGACCCAATCCCTTTTTAAGAAGGGCCTCGTGGAGCAACGTCACATCGAGCCTGCGCCAGGTGGCGGAACGTCGAATGGAACGACCCAATTCCGTTAGGACCTTCTGATCCTTGGGCGTCAAAAGATAAAACGGGCCTCCCTTCACCACCATTCCAAAAACATATCCCTTGCGTCTCTTCTCCATCGCTTTCAAAAGCGCGGACACCGTCCGGAACGGTTTGAACGCAAAAAGGGGCAAAAGCCTTTCCCGAAGTTTCTCCTTATCCCCGTCGAGGCCTTTGACAAGGCGGTGGATCGGAAGAATTGTGAGATGTTCATCCAAAAGATTCGAAAAATAGGCCATGACGTACTGATGCGTATAAGCACGGGCCACTTCGTAGCGATGGTGTCCATCTGCAATAAAGAGGGGGCGACGACGGATGACTCGGCGTAATTTCTCGATCAAGGAGGGATCGGTCAAACACCAGAGGGTATGCCACTCCTCATCATTGGAAACCGTTCCAACGGGCCGGGTCTGCCGTATCCAGCGTCTCATCATTCGATCTACTTCCCTCCGGCGATCGGGAAACAGGAAGAAGAGAGGGCTCGTGTTCGCCTTCAGAGCCTTCATGAGTTGAAGTCGATCCTCCTTGGGAGGGCCAAAGGTCTTTTCGTGAGGATAAATCGCATGTTCTCCTGAACCTGTAAGTTCTAAGAGAGCGATGAATCCCAGACGGCTCGCCCACCTCTTCCCTTTTTTAAATTTCTGTTCGACCACATAGATGGAAGGTTCAACGTCTTGAACAAGGACTCCCCCGGAGAGCCACTTCTTCAAAAAAGTGCGGGCACGGGTATAACAATTGCGCGATCCATCGTCGCGTGCAAATCTTTTTCCCAATTCAAGGCGGATGACATTGTAAGGTGAGGAGCGATAGTAATCGGACTGCTCTTCCTTCGTGATGATATCGTAAGGGGGGCTGATGACTTTAGAGAGGTCTCGAATCCGTTTTGGGTTATACCGAATCCCTCGGAACGGTCGGATGTCGTTCATGAGTGTCGATGCACTTTCTCTGTAAAAAGATGCGGTACGACAATGTCGCCGAAACAACAGGGCAGGATGACCGACAAGATCCCGATGACGAGAATAGACAGAAAGTAATGAGCCCACCCTGAGGGTCCGAAACCGGTGAGATACGTGAGCGTTGCCATCGTGGAGATAAACACATGGATGGAATGGGAAAAAAGGGTGCTCCGCGCTACACGCTCTGAGATAAAAGAGCCGGTCAGGATCCCGCCAAAAAGAATAAGGGTCATCCAAAATGGATGAATGACGAAATCAAGGTGAAAGACCATCGGAATTCCGAAAAGGCGTCCTCCCACATATGGGAAAAGAATGTCACTTAAGACGCATGGAATGACCGATCCGGCTACCCCTACCCCAATGGACTTAAAAAAATTCCGCTCATGTCGTCCAAACATGGCGGCGGCAGTGGTAGCGCTGAAGAAGACATGAAGGGGATGAAAAAAATGGAACAGGACCACCGAGAAATCGGAGAAGACCACTCCTGTCTTTGCTCGACCCATGAGGTAGGAAAAAATCCCCAGCACCCCGATTCCCGCCAGGGTACTCCCAAAACTATAAGGAAGGTGATCTCTCAATTCTTCCCGAATGTGAGTCCCCTTTAAAATCTTTTCCATGTCAGAAACCCCGTCTCCCAAGGAAAAAAAGTTGGGCCAACAAGGCTCCAATCCCGTCGAACAAAAGGTCGAAAGAACTCGACTGTCTCAGGGGAACGAACAGCTGGTGAATTTCGTCGGTAAAACCATAAAAGATGGCGATCCCCACCGCCCACGCCTGGAAAGACTTCCGAAAAAAAAGGGGGCTACTTTTCAAAAAAGCCCTCGACAAAAGAATCCCAAAGATGCCGTACTCCACCATATGGATCATTTTGTCCAAGAACCGGACTTCTATGTCCGGAGGAAAGGAAAGCGGAAAAGAGGAAAAAGTAAAGATAAGCCCCGCATATAGGAGAACAGGGAACCAGAAAACAAAAAATTCTTTTTGGGTTGACATCTTTTGCCTTAGGTCTGAGATGATTATTCCCCTTTGAATGTCCGTTTTACCTTCTGAACAAAAGAGTCATCGTGATGATCGACCGCCTCACCCCGCAGACGGGCATATTCTAAAAGAAGACGTTTCTCCTCGTCTGTCACATGGGCAGGCACCGAGACGACGACCCGCACGTGCTCATCCCCCCTCCCATACCCATCGAGTGAAGGAATTCCCTTTCCCTTCATTCGAAACACTTTTCCGCTGGGAGTGCCCGGAGGAATCTTCATCTTCACTTTTCCGTCGAGTGTCGGCACGTCGACTTCGGCGCCGAGGGCGGCTTGAACAAATCCGATCGGAATTTCGCACAGGAGATGATTGCCTTGTCGCTCAAAGACTTTATCCGATTGGACGACAACGGAAACGTAAAGGTCTCCCCGACGGCCGGAACGTCTCCCCGGTTCTCCTTCTCCTGAAATCCGTAAACGGGATCCGGTGTCGACGCCTGGAGGAATCCTCACCCGAATTTTTCGCTCGACCTCTACCCGACCGTCTCCGTGACAGGAAGGACAAGGATCGGCGATCAGGCTCCCTTCTCCACGGCACTGAGGACAGGTCTGCGCGATGCTAAAAAATGCGGCCTGAGAAACCACCTGTCCACGTCCCTGACACCGGGGACAACTCTTCCGCTGGGTGCCCGGTTTTGCCCCTTCTCCAGAGCAGGTGCCACAGGTTTCTAAACGGGGAATGTGGATTATTTTTTCAACGCCGGTTGCCGCTTCGTGAAGGGTAATGGCTAACTCATACTCCAAACTGCGGCCGGCACCGGAGCTAGACCGGTGCGTACTCCGACCGCCGAAAAGTCCCATCCCTTCAAAAAGACTCTCGAAGATCGAGCCGCCGAATCCGAGATCCTCAAAGATACTTGAAAAATCAGCGCCCCGGAAGATATCTTCGGTCGTGTAGCGCTGGTCGAAGCCGGTATGACCGTACTGGTCATAGACGGAACGCTTCTGCGGGTCCGAGAGAACGGCATACGCCTCGGAGATCTCCTTGAATTTTTCCTCCGACTCCTTTTTATTCCCCTGATTCCGGTCGGGATGGTATTTGAGCGCCAACTGCCGATACGCCTTCTTGATCTCCTCGGCGCTCGCCCCTTTTGGAACTCCCAGAATCTCGTAATAGTCTCGCTTGGTAGTCATCATATTCCTTTAAAATGTCCTTCGCCTCGCATCTTCTTTTCTCTATGGTCGTAATCGTAACTTAGAAAAGATACCGGCAAGGTTGTCACCGCTAAAACCGATCACGAAGCCTACAAGTATAGAGGTTGCATACGACATAATTGGATTATTGTTACCATAAAGATGGAAACTTTCAAAAGCAACAAAAGAGGCAAAGAGCCAGACGAAAACAAAATAAGTTATATAATGTGAGGACCTTCCGGCTGGGTCCCTCGTATCCCTCCGGCTGTTCCACAAACTAACTCCAGTCCCAAGAGCTGACCACGCCAAGCACCAAAATGCCGTGGGTAAAGAATTCATCGGAACTTCATGCAATATCTGAAGGTCGCGTGTAAAAAAGAATAGCAGAAGAAACACTATCCAAATTAGAGAAAAAATCGCACTCCAGATTTGTCTTACTCCATTCACGCCTTTGCCCAAAGCACAATCTGCACAATTAAAGTGTCCCCTGCTTTGGCCTCGGGGTCCTGCCGCGACCTTATCCCATTCGGCTTCGTGCGCCTTCGGCGTCACTGCAGGCGAATGGGAGCCCTAGGTCGCGTCACCCCTCGGCTACAAAAATAGAGGCGTCTTTAAACGCTATCAGCAGGAATACTCCAGATATTAATACCTGCATTTCCTTGGCTTGGCACAGCAAGATTAATTGTTGCCTCTTTGGGAAAATTCAAATAGGAATTAATGGGCTCTTCAGAAAAATTTATAACGCGCTGTCCGTCACTCGGATGGCATATTTCAACATCTCTACAACATCCTCCAACTGCCTCAAATACTTTCATTTAAACACCTCCTAGTTTCATCACACCCATCCTCCGAAAAGCGGATGGCGAGTGGGTGTGTGAGCCGCATGTACGCAGGCCGAGCGGGCACGGTCACCCCCGCCGTGCAGGCGGGGAGGAGCGAGGCCGAGCATCAAGCGCAGCGGCGCTCGCTGGGCGCCGCAAGCGGTGCGGCGAACACACCACGAGCCAACCCCCCTATGCCGATCGAAACCCGATACGGCGGCGTTGTTTTGGATCAGGTGGTGGCATCAATCGTCGGATCGTATCAAATACCTCCTGAAATTGACTGTCGTATTTCTTTTCCAACTCATTCAACCGCCGGGCCAACTCTCGATAAACAAATGCCATTTCTTTTAACTTTACAAATGCACGGACCACATAGACGCTCACTTCAACGGCTCTGGGTGTATTCAGCACACTCGCGGCCATAAGCGCACCATGCTCCGTAAAGGCGTTTGGTAACCCCTTGTAAAACTTAAGGTTACGGAGGTGGTCGCAATTTGCGACCACCTCTACCTTTTCATCCTCGGTCAGCTGAAACATAAAATCTTCTGGAAATCGTTCACGATTCCGTTTTACTTGTTCATTGAGTCGTTTCGTGCTGACACCATACAACTTTGCCAGATCTGTATCCAAGATGACCTTCTGGCCGCGGATCAATAGGATCGTCTGCTCAATTTTTTGAACCGGAACCAACTCTTTCACTTTTCACCTCCTTAGGTTACAGTGTCGAGTGGCTCCGTTTAAGTTTTTAAAGAACAGCTTTTAAGTAAATCTTAAAACTTCCAAACATCCAATAATTGCTTCGCGGACATTGGCAAGTGCTTCCCGCTTGGTGCGACCTTGAGAATGACAACCCTTGATCGCCGGACAGGAGGCAACATAATAGCCGTCTTCATCTTTCTTAAGAAGCACTTCGAGCTTCATTCAGTTTTCCCCGGAGCTTCGCTACAATGCCTACCGCTTTGATAAAGTGTTTGGGATGAACCATCACTTCGATTTCGTCCGAGGGCAAAGTATTTTTCGGATATGCATTGAACGATTCGTTACGATAAAGGGAGCATCGGATTTTAACACCTTCCAAAAATCCCTTTACAATATTTGCATATACCTCGTTATTTGTTGAAAAAATTTTCACCCATACTGATTCTTTCTGCATCTGCTTCTTGATCTACAATTCCTTAATTCAGCTGAACTCCTGCGAAGGCAAAGGTGAGGGCTTCATTATTTACCCTCATCCTCCACCTTATACTCCGCGTCGACGACGTCGTCCTTCTTCCTCTCGCCGGTATCCTCAGACGGCCCCGAGGGCTTTGCCTGTGCCTCGGACTGCTTCTTCGACGCGTCGCGGTAGAGGATC
>Ga0105164_10002715_pt1 | contig 10912 bp, 10 predicted proteins | sample VDWuncwatermetaG_FD_89674 | JGI IMG/M metagenome (GOLD analysis project Ga0105164, IMG submission 89674) | Wastewater microbial communities from Netherlands to study Microbial Dark Matter (Phase II) - VDW unchlorinated drinking water | ecosystem: Environmental > Aquatic > Freshwater > Drinking...
AACTTAAAGTTCACAATTCACGTATTCAAGGCGAACCTCAAATTTCACTATTTTCGTTAAAAGCCAACGGCAGACTTGACCCCTTTGTACGATCAGGTTTTCGGTGAGATCCTGGGACTGAGCCAAGAGAGGATCGAGAAATTAAAGAAAGACGGCGCGATCAAGTAGCCTCAGAACTTTCGTGACTCGTGCTCGTGATTCGTGATCGTCCCCCCCCGCGAACACGAGCACGAACGGCGATCCACGCTCTTTTCATCTTTTCGCGTGCGGCCCAAAAGGCTCCGGCTGGAAAGGGGCGTCTCTTATTTCGACGAAGGCACGCACCCCACCCTTCTTCTTCGCTGCTTCCAAGGGGCGGTTAAATTCTTCGCGCTTCGACAACTGCGCCATGGCAGCCAGCTCCGCGTTCAACGTCCAGGCCTTGAGAAGCCCCATCATCTCAAGTCCCATGGTCGCGATATGAAGGTTGATCTTCACCGTCTCGGGCGGCACGTGCGCGATGCGCTCGACGATTGCAAAGCATTCATCCAAAAGTTTTTCCTTCGCAACCACCTGATTCACCAGACCGATGCGCAGCGCCTCCCGGGCATCGATATGGTCGCCGGTGAGGGAATAGCGCAGGGCATTCTTGAACCCCGCGAGGAGAACCCAGATGAAATCGGTGCTGTCGCCGTGACGGACCTGCGGCTGGCCGAAGACGGCATCATCCGCGGCGATGGTCAGGTGGCAGGTCAGGGCCAGCCAGGAAGCGGCGCCCAGGCACCAGCCGCTGACCGCGCCGATGATCGGCTTGGGATAGTGCCAGCGGTAAAGCTGGCTCCCTAAAATGCTTCTGCGATCCGAGTCGCGCAACTTGTTATATTCGTGACCCAGCGACGCTCCCTCGGGAATGCCGTAGGGCCAGCCGTTTTCCGCCTCATCACCGCCGATATCCACGCCGGCGGAAAAGACACCGCTCGCGCCGGTAAGGACCACGGCCCGAATCTCGGAATCCCGCTCAGCTTCTCCCAGAGCGCCATCCAGCTCGCTCCGAAGTTCCTGATTAAGCGCGTTCAGCGCACGAGGTCGGTTTAGAGTGATTAAAACCCCGCCCCGCTGCTTCTCGTATAGAATGTTATTGTAGCTCGCCATCAGCGTCTCCTATTGCCTACTGCCTGTTGCCTATCGCCTGTTTTTCGAGCGCGGCCCGAAAGGCTCAGGCTGAAACGGACCATCACGCAGCTTGAGGTAAGTTTTGATGCCTTGATTGAATCGCGCCTCGTCCAGGGGCCGGCGCAATTCCTCGCGCAGCATCACGTGCGCCGGCACCGAAAGCTGGGAGTCCCAGAGCAGCGCGTCGCGCAGACCCATCATCTGAAGTCCCATGATCGCTATGTGAAGATTGATCTTCACCGTTTCAGGCGGCACGTGCGCGATGCGCTCGACGAGCGAGAAGCACTCTTCCAGAAGCCGGTCCGCCGGCACCACTTTGGTCACCAGCCCGATGCGCAAAGCTTCCTGCGCATCGATATGGTCTCCCGTGAGGCCGTAGCGCAGCGCATTCTTGAAGCCCGCCAGGAGAGTCCACATAAAGCTCGTGTTGGAGCCGTGGCGCACTTCCGGCTGGGCAAAGACGGCGTTCTCCGACGCGATCGTGATGTGCGTGAACAGCGCCAGCCAAGAACCGGCCCCCATGGCCCAGCCGTTGATGGCGCCGATGATCGGCTTGCCGAATTCCCAGAGGCGCATAAAGTTGCGCTTATCCGAGCGCCAGGAGTCGATCAGCTCCGACGCGCTCATCCCGGTGGGGATGCCGTACGGCCACTGCAGATCTCTGCGCCTGCCACTGCTGACGCTCTGGTCCATGCCGGCCGAGAACGCCCTGCCGGCGCCGGTAAGAACGATCGCCCTGATCTCCGGATCGACCTCGGCATCATCCAACGCCTGATGGAGCTCCTTGAGCAAACTCCGGCTGAGCGCGTTCATCGCCGCCGGACGATTCAGCGTGATGAGAACGCCGCGGCGTTGTTTCTCGTAGAGAATCTCCTTGTATTCGGCCATAGTCTTTCCTCCCCTTCCGCCTATCTCTCGTAAAGCGCCTTGATAAAGCCGCTGGCTTCAATCTCCTTGACGATGCCGCCGTCGATAAAATTCCTGGGATCCGCCCCTCTCGCCTTGGGATTGTCCCTGCCGATGAAATCAAGAACGGTCTCGACTCCCTGCAAAGAAGGATGAGGCTCTTTGTCGTAGTATTTGTTCGCCAGGAGGTCGTAGGCCTTCTCAAGATACCTCTCGCCGCCACGGTCGGTTCTCAGCTTCTTCTGCAGGACCGCGATGCTCTCTTGCTTGTTTTGCTTGAAATAGGCGATCCCCTCGATAAAGGCCTTGAGAAATCTCGCCGCCTGATCCCGATGCGCGCGCAGGTAGCTTCGCGTCGTGTCGATCATGGTGTTGAGATAATAAATATCCATGTCGCCGAGGTCGGCCAGGACCCGGTAACCTCTCTCCTCGGCCACAAAAATAGAAGGCATCGTCAGCACGGCCGCGTCGATCCCACCTTTATCAAGGCTGGCGAGCATAGCCGGCGACGAACCCACCTGAAGCGCCTGGATTTTGTCCGGTGGAATAGCCCATTTCCGGAGCATCATTTGCAGCACCAGATGCGAGGCCGAGCCGAAGCGGGTGATGCCGATTTTCTTGCCGATGAGGTCTGACGGGCTATTCAACTGCGGATGGCTCATCAGCCTCTGCACCCCCTTGTTTAGAGACGCCGCCACCATGACGATGTCCGCCCCTCTCAAGGTGGCATTGATCACGGCCTCGCCGGAGCCGCTCAGGAATTGGACGTCTCCCGCGATCAGGGCGCTCATTCCTCCCACCGATGATCCTCCGATGACGATCATTTCGGCCTCAATCCCATGCTTTCTGAACAGCCCCTTATCCGCGGCCACCCAAAGAGCGCCATGCAGCGCGCTCACCGAGCTTAAGCCGACCCTGATCTTATCCGCCCCATGCGACGGCGGCGCAAACAAACCCGAGTAGATCAGCAGAATCCATATCCCGAGGCCTTTGTTGCGCATGCTAAACACCTCCCTTAAGACTTGCAGCTCCGCGCAGGGAAACGGGATCGTTCAGGAAAAGAGTCACAGACCGAAGATCTGCCGGAACTCGCGCGCGTACTGATCCAGATTAATAAAAACCTCCGTGGGCACAAGCCGGAGCTTCAGCTTGCTCTGATCCATTTTGGGCACGGCGGGCTTCACGTCCTTGCGCGAGGGAATGCGCCGCATCCCCTGGATCATCTCCTGCGCCCTCCTGGAGAGGATGAAATCAATAAAGAGCTTCGCCGCATTCGGATGGTCGGCCCGGGCGCTCAGACCGACGCCGTTGATCGTTGTCACAACCGGATTGAATGTTTCCACCCAATCCACGGGGGCCCCTTCGTTTTTCATCCTTTCAGCCCGGAAGCTGTAAGCCCATCCCAACGGCGCCTCGCCCGCCCCCACCAGCTGCGCGACCAGCCCGTGGCCGCGACGCCACGCGGGCTGCTGCCGCGCCAGCCGCTCCATATACGGGACCGCCTTGTCCCTGCCCCATGCCGCGACCAGGGCGCCGAACCAATCATAGTCGGTGGAATCCACGATGATCTTTCCCTTCCATCGCGGGTCGAGAAGATCGCCGTAGTCTCTTGGAATCTCCCTGGCGCCGACCATTTTAGTATTGTAAACGACGACCAGATTGTTGATGTAAACGGCGGTCCAGCGTCCCTGGGGATCTTTGAATTCTTTTATGTAGGCCTCCATTTCCGGAGAATGATAAGACGCGAGGAAGTCTTTCTCGGACAAGACCTGGATGCCGCTCGACGAGATAACGTCGAATAGCCACCTGCCCGCACGCGTCTCGGTCATGGTGCGATTTAAGAGCTGCTCTTCGCCGGCGCGGACGAGGTCCGCCTTGATAAAAGGATACTGTTGTAAAAAGGCGTCCAGGATAGGCTTCGAAGTATCGATGGCCATCGAGGTGTACCAGACGAGCCTTGCCTCTTTTTTGGCGCCTTCGATCAGCTTTGACGCGTGATCCGATTGCGCCGGGAGCGCTCCCGGCGACGCGAGCGCAAAGAAAAGAGCAGTGACGCTTAAGAGACTCAAACGGCTTTTCATCTCAGCCCTCCTTTTCCGGTCGAATGACGGACTCCCTTCGTCCGAACCATGAAGCGGCCGTCTTTACGCCGTTGCCCGCGGATACAGGGCGTCCATCATCTGCCGTTTATGATGCGGCGGCGTGCCCAGATACTGGTACAGCGTGTGGGCCAGAACACTATGCGCCATCAAGGGATGGCCATAGTCGGTGCCGGGCCCGGCAAAAACCATGTGGGCGAAGTTGCACGCCTGGTAGTATCCGTCGCTCGCGACCGCCTTGGCCTCGTGGACGCTTGCCCTGGCCGGGAGTCCGCTGTCGAGTTTCCACAGCGCCTCGTAGGTCGCGTAGCGCGCCGCGTCCAAGTGGATCGACAGATCCACGCAGTGGTCCTGCACGCGCTGGAAACGGCCGATCGGCTGGCCGAACACCACCCGCGTTCGGGTATACTCGACGGTAAAGTCAAAAATCTCCTGGCAGGCCCCGACCTGATAGGCGCAGAGTATGGGCAGCGCCTTCTCCAGGGCTGAGGCGAGCAACTGCCAGCCGCCGCCGGCCGCAATGACGTTGGCGCCGGGCACTTTCACTTTTTCGAAAGTGACTTCCGCCGCCGACACCAAAAAGCCTACCAGCGGCCTGATCGATACGCCCGCGCTCGCCCGGTCCACGAGCACCAGGGCGATCTCGCCGTTCTCCGCTCTCGCCGCGACGATAAAGCTGCTGGCCGCCTCAGCGTCGAAGACAAAACGTTTGCTGCCGTCGAGGACGAAACCGCCGGCGCTCCCGGCCAGACTCGTCTCCACGGCCTCCGGCCCCCAATAAGCGGCCTTATCGGCAATGGCCGGGATGGGAATGGATTCCCCTTTGCAGAGGACTGGCAGCAGGGATTTTTTTTGCTCTTCGGAGCCGCCCTCGAAAATGATTTGAGCGGCCAGAACGCCGGCGGAGAAGAACGGGCCCGGCACCGGGCCGCGCCCCAGCTCTTCGAAAACCACGGCGCAGTCGGTCAAGGAAGTCTCCGCGCCGCCGTATTGTTCCGGGAGCAGCATGCCCAACCAGCCCAGACCGGCGGCCTTGCGGTAAAGCTCGGGCCGGAAAGTTTCTTTCGTTCGGTACCACTGCGTCATGAGATGAGAAGGCGCCTCGGCTTTGACGAAGTCGGCCGCCACTTTTTTGAACATCTCCTGTGTTTCGCTAAGTCTGAGATCCATAAATATTCCCCTTAAATGGTTTCGGGCGCTTTTTCTTTTGTCGGGCGGCCCAGGCCGACGCGGCGGGCAAAGACCAGCCGGTCAGTATCCAACGTTCCGCCGCCATGCAACTGCCCGGGTCCGGTGCGCACGGCATACTCGAAGTCCACCACCTCATGGACCGATAGATCCTGCACCAGAGCGTCACACCCCATGATCTGCTGCAAGCGCTCGCCGTTGCGCAGGCGCGCCATGCGCTGGAAGTATCTCTGCTGGGCGCCGCCGTAGGGATGGGGTTTTCGGGTAAAGCGGTGCCAGAAGTTGCGCTGGTTGAAGCGTTTGAGGGTGTTAAGCTCGATCATCATGTCGGCGATGGTTTCCCGCACCCGGTCGTCCTCCATTAGCGGGCGGCCACCGACCTTAGTTTTCCGGCAATACTCCACCGCGCGCTCGACCAGCGGATCGACGCCGACTCTGCCCTCGCCGCCATGCTCGAGCTCGAGGTGGGTGTTGGCGACCCTCCAGCCGTTGTTCTCGCCGCCCACCAGGTACTTCGCCGGCACACGGCAGTTGTCAAAAAAGACCGTGTTCTTTATTCCCATCATGAGGTGCATGTGCTGGATGGTTATCCCCGGCAGGTCGGCCGGAATGTGCAGCCAGCCCAGGTTCTCGTGGCGGGCTCCGGATGGATTGGTGCAGACAAGCGTCCAGAGAAACTCCGGCGGGAGGTGGTGGCCCACCATGGTCTTCTGGCCGTTCACCACGTAATGGTCCCCCTCCCGGATCGCCTTGGTCTGACAGGTGGCGACATCGCTCCCGCCCTGAGGCTCCGTGAGCACTTGCCAGACCGACACTTCTCCGCGCGCCATCGGAGGCAGAAACTCCCGCTTCTGCTCTTCAGTGCCCCACTTCAGGATGACCGGCGCGACGATGCGCGCCAGGGTGTAGAAAACGTGGTTCAGGCTGAGACCGTAGCGATCCATCTCGGTCTCGAGCACCATCTGGTGATCGATCGTGAACCCCGCGCCTCCGTACTCTTTCGGAAACATCGGAAACAGCCAGCCTTTTGCTCCCAACTTACCCGCAAGATTGCGGCGGAAATCGTACTCTTCTTGATCTTCCCGGGTGGACCAGGAGGCCGACCACCTCAAGTGCTCGGCGCCGCGCATGTTCTCTTGAAGCCATGTCCGGACTTCTTTTCGGAACCCGGCAATCCCCGGAGGATCTGTCTGCAAACTAAAATCCATAGGTCACTCCTTTCGCCTCACTGTCATAGTCTATTAACCTTACCTGATTTCATCATTCAATCAAAAACGACCGGACGACCCTGGCCAGCTCCTCAGGCTTTTCATGAGGGACATGGTGGCCCGAGCCGGAGAGCCCCACGAGGTCGCTGTTTTTAAAAAGGGCCATGCGAGAGGCGCGGGGCGATTTCATGAAATCTCCGCCGCCGCCGTAGATTAAAAGCGTAGGGCAGTCGATGCGCTCGATGAAGGCGCGAACCTGGCCCTCGGAGAAAGAGGAAAACGAGGGGAGCCTCACGCGCGGATCGTATTTCCACACCAGCCCTTCTTGGGCGGGCCTGGTCCCGCAGCGGGCCATGTGAAGGGCCGCCTCATCGGGGATATTGGGGAATCTGTTCCGAATAACCCCGGCGGCCTCCTCCACGGTCGCATAACAGGAATTCCGGCTCTCTTCTCCGTCAGCCTGCAGCCAGCGCGCCAGCAGCTCGGGGATATCCTTATCCGCTCTCGCATAGGGACCCGCCGCTTCGATGAGGACGAGTTTCTTGACCTGCGCCGGAAAGCAACCGGCAAAAAGCATGGCCATGTTTCCACCTAATGAGTGGCCGATGAGAGTTAAGGAGTCTTTGTTCAAATGGCGCGACAATCCCGCCAGGTCCAAAATAAAATCTTCATGCCGGTAACCCCGCTCAGGAGTCGACCACTGGCTATCTCCGTGGCCGCGCAGGTCCAAAGCCACAACGTGAAGAGGGTGATCAGTCTGAGCCAACAGCGCCCCGACAAAAAAATCCCAACTGCGCGATTGATCTCTGATGCCATGGACAAGAATCAGGGCGTCATGGCCCGGCTCTCCCCACTCGGCATAGTGGAGTTTCAAGCCGTCGCTCGTGAAATAGCGGTCCGCGGGCGGCGCCGCCGGCGCTTCCTTCGTTAAACCTTTCAACCCTTAACCCCTTTAACCCTTCAACTCTTGATCCGCTTTATTTGCCTAGTTCTTTCAACGCTTCTTTTAAATAACTCTGATCTATATACTTTGCGGGGCCGGGCAGCGGCCCCTTGAGCTGGTTCTGCTCGCCAATAATTTGTATGACGGTTTGAATCCCCTCCAGGTTAACGTCCGCTTCCGGATGCCAGATGCGGTTTTCTATATAATATTCCCAACCTTTACGGGCATGCGCCGGCTTGAGCTTCATCTCCCTGGTTAAGAAATCAATCGCCGGCTCTTTGTTCTCGTAGAGCCAGCGCATGGCCAGGACCATCGCCTTCATGAAACGAACCAAAAGAGGCCTATTCTTCTCCGCCCACGAGCGTTTTACCGACAACACCGTGAGCTGATAATTCGGGATGACATCCGCCACCCGTCCGATGACATTAAATCCCATCTCCGCGGCCTCAAAGCCAAGAGGAATGGCGATAATAGAAGCGGCGATCTGGCCGGAGGAGAGAGCCTGAAAGGCCGGGGCCGATCCTCCGACATTGATGAGCTTGTAATCACGCGGATAGTCCAGTCCCTTGGCCTTGAGCACGCGGCGCAGGACGAAAGCCGTTCCCGAAGTCAGGCCGGAAGAGCCGAGCGTCGCCCCGCGCAAATCCTCGTAGCTTTTATAGCCCTTCGCTCCCATGATGAAGTGAGTGAGGCCATTAATGACCCCGCCGATCGCGACGATGTCCATGCCGCGCTCGACAGCCGTGATCGGAGCATCGGCAGCGCCGGCCGCAAGAAAAACCGATCCCCCTACCAGCGCCATCAGGGATTTATCCGCCCCGCTCATGAGAACCAACTGCACATCTAAATCTTGACGCTCAAAAAAACCCTGCTTCCAGGCAACCCAGACGGGGCTGTATCCGAGCGTCTTGGAAGAGGCGCTGACCGGAAATTTAATCTTCTCCTGCCCGAAACAGGGAAAGGAAAACAGCAGGATGGCGAAAAACAGCAGGGCTCGAAAGCCATGGCGCTCCCGGCGCCGTGGAACGGCAGCCGCGTCTTCCTTTTTTGCCGCTAAAATCGTCTTGTAATCCGGCATAACAATTTCCTTTTTAACGAGTTGACTTTGAAGCCGTCTTACCACTTCTGCAAAAAAATAAAAGGGATCAAGACGTTGACCTACCGAAGGGCTCTGTGGTAAGCGGGTTGCCTACAGGATGGGGGGGAGTGGCTCGAGGAGGCGCCTTAAGCGAGGCAGTGAAAGGAAACCCTTGGCATGAAATTTAGACCCCAAGTGATTTTCAGTCTCGTCGTCTTTATTTTCTTTGTTGTCTTTGTCTACCAGGCCTGGGAATGGCGTCTCCAGGCCCGCCTCTACCCGTGGGCGATTGGAATCCCGATGCTGGCGCTGGCGCTAATGCATATTATCTGGGAGTTGAAGGGGGAAAAAAAGCCATCAACCCTGACATCCGGAGCCCCGGTTGATTTTTCGTTCACGAAAGGCATAGACCCCGTTCTTGCCCGGCGCCGGGCAATCAACATTTTCTCCTGGATTTTCGGCTTTTTTGCCGGGATCTGGCTCTTCGGTTTCGATATAGCTATCCCGGGGTTTGACTTTCTCTATCTGAAGGTGCAGTCAAGTGAAAAATGGTGGCTATCCCTGCTCCTGACCGGCGCCGCCTGGTTTCTCTTCTGGGGGCTCTTTGATTGGCTGCTGCGCCTTCCGTTCCCGGACGCGCAGCTCTTTGTCTGGCTGGGATTGACTTAACACGGGAGGTCATTTATGAAACCATGCTCTCTCATCCCTAAAAGGTTGAAGGGTTTTATCCGTTTATCCCTCTATCTCTTCGCCGCCCTTTGTTTCTTAAACCCCTTATCTGCGTTCGCCCAAGAATCCTTCTACAAGAGCAAGACGATTCGAATCATCGTCGGCCTCAGCGCCGGGGGCGGCTATGACCGCGCGGCGCGCATCATCTCCCGGCACATGGGGAAATACATTCCGGGAAACCCAGAAATAATCGTCCAGAACATGCCGGGCGCGGGCTCCGTGATTGCAGCCAATTACGTCTATGGAGTAGCCAAACCCGACGGGCTAACGCTTCTGTTGCCGCATAACAATGTCTACTTGAACCAGATCTCAGGCGACAAAGAGGTCAAATTCGATCTTCTCAAAATGCATTGGATCGGCTCGCTGGAAAAAGACGACATGACGCTATTCATACGGGCCGATGCCCCCTACAAGTCGATCAGAGATGTCATCAAGGCCAAAGAGCCCCCGAAATGCGGCTCCACGGGTGTCGGCAGCTCGGACTACGTCATGTCGAGAATTCTGGAAGAGACCATAGGCGCGAAAGTCGAGCACGTAGTGGGCTATCCCGGCAGCAGCGAGATCGCGCTGGCAGTGGAAAGGGGGGAGGTCGCTTGCATGGGCTTGACCCTTTCCACTTACTTCTCGCGCGAACCTTTTCTGACCTGGACAAAAAAGGGCTTTGTCCGATTCCTGGCGCAGAGCGGCCGCAAGAAAGATCCTCGCATCCCCGACGCCCCTACTGTTTTTGAACTCATGAATGAATACAAGACTCCCGCGACAAGCCGCCGTGTCGCCGAAGCGATGTTGTTGGGCAGCGAATGGGCCCGCGCGCTTCTGGCCCCTCCGGGCGCACCGCCGGACCGGGTAAAGATCCTGCGCGAAGCCTATGATAAGGCGGCGAAAGATCCCGAGCTTATCGTCGAGGCGAAAAAGCAAAGGGTGGAAGTGAAACCGATGAAGGGAGAAGAGTTGCAAACCATGGCCAAAGAAGGGATGAATCAACCGGCAGAGGTGATCGAGCAGGTCAAAAAGTTGTTTGTGCAATAAGAGGTTGACGAACAACAGAAAGCCCTGCTACTAGGGTCTTGGCCGGCAGGCAGGAAAGAGCTCCGCGGCGGAATATCAACAGTTTAGAAGGGAAGATCCTCCTATGGCGTTTGACTTGGTCGTGCGCAATGGATTGGTGATCGACGGCACCCGAAGCCCGGGATTCGAGGCGGACGTGGCGGTCGAGGGCGAAAAGATCTCTGCCATAGGAAAACATCTCGGCCCGGGCAAGAGAGAGATTGACGCCAAAGGCAAGGTCATCGCTCCGGGATTCATCGATTCCCACACCCATATGGACTACTTTCTCGTCCTCTATCCGCACGGCAATCCGGTGGTGAACTTCGGCGTGACCACGATTGTCATCGGCGACTGCGGCGCCTCGTGCGCCCCGGTGCCGCCCAAGAGCGAGCCGCTCAACGTGCTGGTCAACTACCTGCGCCGCGTGTTGGACAAGTACATCGATGCAAAGGACTGGAAGTGGCAAACCTTTCCCGAATACCTGGGCTATCTCAGAGGCAAAGTCGGGATCAACGCCGCCGCCCTGATGCCCCACTCTCCGGTGCGGCTTACCGTGATGGGG
>Ga0105164_10002716_pt1 | contig 10909 bp, 10 predicted proteins | sample VDWuncwatermetaG_FD_89674 | JGI IMG/M metagenome (GOLD analysis project Ga0105164, IMG submission 89674) | Wastewater microbial communities from Netherlands to study Microbial Dark Matter (Phase II) - VDW unchlorinated drinking water | ecosystem: Environmental > Aquatic > Freshwater > Drinking...
GGTGCTTATTGCTTTTCTAAACACTCGCCTAGTGGCCAATCTTCACTTGTACTGGCTGGTTTTGCCAATGACACTCTATCTTTGTTACACCCAACTGAGCCACACACCCTACGTGGGCAACGATAAATCCATGCTCATGAAAATCCCGCGCATGAAGTTTTACCTCACGACGTGCATTGTGCTGCTGATTGGCTTGTCCATCGCGGGCTACTTCTGGGAAGCTGTCGTCGTCTCCATGGGCTTTTATTTATTAAGCTCACACATTCTTATCGAGAAATCCGTTTGGGATGACATTAAACGGCAAGTGAAGGCGTTGGCAGTCGATTAGCAGTTTCCTACTTCTGAAACTCCCCTTTGAGTAATTCACCCAGTTTGCTGTGTTTCTTGCTGTAAACAAAATAAATCACAAAGCCGATCCCCAGCCAAGCCACAAGTCGCACCCAGTTAATCCATTCCAAACCCAGCATCATGGCGACATTAAAAAGAATCCCCATGCTCGCGACAAACGGCAGCCATGGTGCACGGAAGGGTCTTGGTCTGTGCGGATCTCGCACACGCATGACCCACACGGCCACGCAGACCATCACAAAGGCTAAGAGCGTGCCGATGTTCACCATCTTGGCAATGTCTTCAATCGGCGTGAAAGCCGAAACAAAGGCGACCAGAATCCCCGTCAGAATTGACGCTTTGTATGGCGTGCGGAATTTGGGATGAATGACGCCAAAAATTTTATGCGGCAACAAACCATCTTTGGCCATCGCATAAAATACACGCGATTGGGACAAAAGCAGCACGATGAGTACCGAAGTTAAACCGGCCACAGCGGCAATGGAGATAATAAACACGGCCACACCCAACCCGCGCTGCGCAAAGGCGCCTGAAATTGGCGCTGTGATATCAATGCTCGAATACGGCACCATGCCCGTCAAAATGAGAGACACTGCGACGTAAAGAATCGTGCAAAAAAGCAGAGAAACAATAATGCCAAATGGCACATCGCGCTGTGGATTGACCGCCTCACCGGCATGAGTCGAGATGGAATCAAAGCCGATAAAAGCAAAAAAGACATAAGCCGAACCCGACAAAATACCAAACCAACCATAGTGCCCAATGCCCTTGGCATCGATCACACGCTCAGGAATAAAAGGAATCCAGTTAGCTTGATCAATATAAAAAGCCCCAACAGCAATCACGAACAAGATGACCGACGTCTTTAAAATCACAAGAAACATGTTGCTGCTGGCGGCTTCTTTGATGCCAATCACCAAAATTACCGTCACCGCGAGCACGATCAAAAAGGCGGGCATGTTGAAGGCAATTGGGAAACCACCCAGCACGGGAATAGCCAAACTGGAATAGTGCGCGGACAAATCAGCGAGCGTGCCGTTTGCGGTCGCATCCGCCAGCAAATGCTTAACCGTTGGATAATCATGCATCAACCAGAGTGGCATATGGATATGAAAGAGCGCGAGCAGCTTGCCCAGATAACCTGACCACCCAACCGCCACGGAGGCTGACGCCATGGCGTATTCAAGAATCAAATCCCAGCCGATGATCCAAGCAAAGAGTTCGCCCATAGTCGCATAAGAGTAGGCGTAAGCGGAGCCTTCCACCGGCAGCATGGAGGCAAACTCGGCGTAGCACAAAGCCGCAAACGCGCAGCCAATACCGGCAAATATAAACGAGAGCGCCAAAGCTGGCCCTGCATGTTCTTTGGCTGCGAGCCCCGTCAGCACAAAAATACCAGCGCCGATAATGGCCCCCACTCCCAATGAGGTCAGCCCCCAACGTCCGAGCACACGCTTGAGCCCGCTATCTTTGATGTCTTCATCGAACATCTCTAGCGTTTTGCGCGCCATTAATTGGTTATCGGCCATAAATATTTCCCCCTTAAAAAATCTTCACGGCATCTGGGCCGTTTTATCCGGCAAACCTAATTTAGCAAAAAGGCTAGCGGCCAAAGTTTGAAAAGTCGTTCCGGCAGCATCATAATCCATGCCACGAATGGCCAGCCCAAGTGCAATTTCATAATCGCCCGCAAAGTTGCGATTGATCAAGTAAGTAATCGCATCACTGCGTATCCGTACATTGAGTGGATCCAAACTCACAGCAATTTCGTAATTATCTAAAGCATCCTCATGTTTTGATGCGTGGGCGGCAATGTAACCACGATAGTAATAAGCCATCGCACGCTGGCTCAAATTGGCATTGTCGATATCGATAGCCACCACACGAAAAGCCGCTTCGGCATCTTCATAGCGTTGCAGATAAAAAAGGCTCAAGGCTTTGACATAAACAGCATTGAGTCGCGTCACACTCGAATGAATACGCGTGGCCTGCGCAATGGCTTTTTCTGCCCAGTCTAGCCCTTGTCCGTAATCTTTGGAATAAACATAGGCAAGGGCCAGAGTCTTCTGAGACGATGCCAAAATGGTGCGAGGATTCACGCTGGCCAAAAAAGGATCTTTGGGCAGATTCTCAAAGAGGCCTTCGGCCGAAACTTTCTTTTGGGCCGTAGCAATAGCCTCGACCAGTGACTTCAAACTTTTAATAGCCGAAACATAATCCCCTTTACCAAACTCAGCGAGCCCCTTCTGATAGGCGATGGCTGGCAAAGCATAATGAGCATCCGAGCGAGCTGAATCCAGAGCAGCAATCGCGTCATCATATTTGCCATCGGCCGTCAATAATTGTGCCTGCAAAAAAGCCATCAGAGTCGGATCAGAATTTTCTTTGCGGATTTCTTCGAGAAAATACTTGGCCGATGCGATGTCATTCAAATCGATATCTTGTTGGAAGAGCAAAACTTTCTGATACGTACTTTCGACAATGGCTTTGCGCGGCTCATCGGGGTTAAGCTCGGCTTGATAGACAAACCAAAAATCGGCCACCTTCACCAGCCCCACACGGAGCGTGTCACTCAAACCATCCTTGAGAGACAAACGAAAAGCGATTTCGCACAAACCGTATCCGCCCTTTTCCGAGACACGCAGGTCTTCATAATCAATCGTTCCCAGACGCCCAACCAAGACCTCTTGCAAAGCTTCTGAATAACGCACAAATTGCACAGCCGTGCGATACTCCGGCGCCTTTTTAATTTCGGCTTCGGCCACCACATGATAAGCCACAATTGTGACAAGTCCTGCAGCAACCCAGAGTGCCGCATAACGAAAGCCCCAGCCCCATACGCCTGGCACTGTCCTGGCTTTTTCCCTGAGCCACAAGGTATAAATAAAAGTCCCACCAACGAGCAAACCCAGAATCACCAGATAAATGGCCAGCACACCATCGATGAGCCCTGCCAGTCGCGCCCCGCGAGCAGAAGCCAAAGCATTCCAGTAGCCATGCACAGCGCTGGCCAAAACAAAGCCATTAAAAACAAAAAAACCGCGCAGGCGTTTTTCGACGCTCAGCGAGTAACCCAACATCGCACCGAAAATACCCGCACTCGCCCCGTGCAAAAGAGCTGTCGCCACCGTGCGTGTGAGTAGCGCATTCCACATGGCCAATTCACCACTGGACACTGCCAGATGCCCTGCTTGTCCAACATTCTCAGCGGAGGCAAAACCGAGCCCAACAACAAGTCCATAAAGCAGTCCCTCAGGCAGTCCCGCCAGACGTCGACGCGAAACCAAAAAAACCAGAAATAAGCCTTTGGTAAATTCTTCGACAACAGGAGCCAAAAGCAGTGTCCCTAGAAAAGCGCTCTCACCGCGATCAGCCCCAGAATTGAGTAAACTCACAAGCACATGTGTGTTCACAAAGCGACTGATGAGCCCAGCTCCAAACGCGCCCCACAAAAAGGCCAGCCCTATCCAACGCAAAGGCTCTCGCTCTTGGCGATAGGCCAACCGCAAAAGGCCAGCAGCCATGAGAGCCGGCAGGTAGGTAAAAAACAGAATGATGGCTGTTTGAAAGGGCGTCACTTAATCATTTGGGGGGCAAGTCCGAGCAGCACTCTGGCTTCCGCACAGCTTGCTGGTTCGCGGCCCACATCACGCGTCATGCGTACCGCTTTTTCAACCAGATCGCCATTGGATTTCGCCATCACGCCAGGGGACACGTAAAAACCATCTTCCAGCCCCACGCGAATATTGCCGCCAATTGCCAGAGCCGCTGCAATCATGCGCCACTGATCATGCGAAATGCCAATGACTTCCCAGCTTGACCCGGCAGGAATTTGCCGCACTTGATGGCAAAGATTATCGGCTGTGGCGGCAATCCCGCCGAGCACGCCCATGATAAAACTAAACTGCACAGGGCTCTTGAGCACCCCCATATCGAGTAGCGGCGCAATATTGTTAACGTGCCCCGTATCAAAACATTCCAGCTCGGGCTTAACGCCTGCCGCATTCATGTGCTTGAGAAAAAATAAAATCGTGTCAAAACTGTTCTCAAAAACAAAATCAAAAAGGAAGCCTTTTTTCTTGGGCGAGTATTTAGCGTAATTCATGGACCCCATGTTGAGCGCGCCGATTTCCGGCTTGAGCTCCGTGATGTGCGTGATGCGCTCTTCCTTGGGAATGCCTACAGTCCCAGTCGAAAAATTAATAACTAAATCACACTTTTCGCGAATCTTATCTTTGATGGCTTTGTAGACGTCAATGCGCTGTGTGGGCGAACCGTCATCTTCGCGGGCATGAATGTGTACGACAGATGCACCCGCCTGATAAGCTCGGTAGGCTTCATCGGCAATTTCTTGCGGCGTATAGGGAATGGCTGGGCATTGATCGCGATTGGCAGCCAGGCCTGTGAGAGCGCAGGTGATAATGACTTTGTCGGATAGATTCATTTGAAAAGCTCCTTATTACTTCATTTAGTCATCCCCGCGAAGGCGGGGATCCAGCTTTTGCAAATAGTTCTGGATTCCCGCCTTCGCGGGAATGACTACAAAAAATCACACCGGCTCCACAAATCGCTTCCTCTGTGGCCACAACAACTGCTTGCCCGAGCAAGCCTCAAGCGTTTGAATGATGATTCGCCGCGTATCACGCGGATCGATGACATCATCGACATAAGCCCCCTTATAAGCCATTTCGAGAGAAATTTTGCTTTCATAAAGTGCCACCAACTCAGCCCGCTTGGCTTTGGGGTCAGCATCGGCTTCGATATCTTTGCGGTGGACAATATTCACCGCTCCCTCAGCACCCATAAGAGAGATTTCGGCACTCGGCCACGCGACCAACAAATCAGGTTCAAACGCCCGCCCGCACATCACGTAATACCCTGCCCCGTAAGCTTTACGCACAATGACAGTCAGCTTGGGCACACTCGCCCGGCTGGTCGCAAAAAGCATTTTGGCCCCATGCCGGATAATCCCCTGCTTCTCGACAGCCGAACCCACCATGAAGCCAGGCACATCTTGCAAATACAAAAGCGGAATGTTGTAAGCATCGCACAGGTTAATAAAACGCGCCGCCTTATCTGAGGCATCGCCATCGATAACACCACCTTGCACCATTGGCTGGCTGGCGACCACCCCCACAACGTGCCCACCCATACGCGTCAAAGCCGTCACTAAACTCGGTGCAAAATCCGCTTTGATTTCCAGAAACTTTTCGTAATCAGCCAGAGCCGAAATAATCTTTTTGATGTCGTAGGGGCGTTTGGACGAATCGGGCACCACATCGAGAATAGTATCATCTAAGCGCACGCGATCCTGATCCCAATCGCGCCGCTCGGGCTTGAGACCACTGTGAGAAGGCATAAACGAGAGATACTCTTTGACGATGGCGAGACAGTGCTCGTCGTCGTTCGCTTCAAAATCACCCACGCCGCTCAGCTTGCAGTGAATTTTGGAGCCACCCAGATCTTCGGCGGTGATTTCTTCGCCAATGGCGGCTTTAACCAAATGAGGTCCCGCCAGCGCCATGCTGGAAGTCCCCTTCACCATTGGCACAAAATCGGCGAGCCCCGCAATGTAGGCCGTTCCCGCTGCACACGGCCCCATAACAGCCGCAATCTGTGGCACCACACCGCTCATACGGACTTGGTCATGAAACAACTTGCCCGTCTCGGCAAAACGCGAACTGGCAATTTCTTGAATCCGCGCGCCCGCGCTATCGAGCAACCACACAATCGGCACGCGCTCACGCAAGGCAAAGTCTCTGGCTCTATCTGACTTGCGCTCATTGACTTCGCCAATGGAACCGGCCAACACCGTAAAATCGTAAGCGACAACCACGACAATTTTTCCACACACTTTGCCAAACCCAGTGACCACACCATCGGCTGGCATATCTTTATTTTTGGCTTCAATGGCATTGCCGGCGGCCAAAATACCGAATTCAACAAAGGTTCCTGGATCAAAAAAACTGTCCAGCCGCTGCCGGACCGTCAATTTACCGGATTTGAGTTGCCGGGCAATCTCGACCTCGCCGCCCATAAGATAAGCTTTTTCTTTTTCCGCACGAATGACGGATGTTTTTTCATTGAGTTGTGACACGCCGGGATTATGGCAAGATCAAAAAAAATGGCTAGAGAATTCTTGAAAACCGGAGACGTTTAACCCTGAAGATAAACCAATTTTTATTGATTTCTTTGAAGAATCAAGGCTCAATCAGCAATAGATCTTTTGGCTTCTTGTAAAATTCAAGCTTATTGAGTGCCTGCAAGAAAGCCATCGCGCTACCGACCAAGACATCGGTATGCGCACCCGTCGCGCGGACTTTTCGACCACTATCTTCCAGAGTCACATAGACTTCGCCAATGGCATCAGTTCCACCTGTCACCGACTTGACTTGGTATTTGGTCAATGCCCCCGCAAAACCAGTCAGCTGCTTAATCGCCTGAAAAACAGCATCGACAGTACCATCACCCACCGCAGAGGCCTGGCTTGTTTGTCCGTTAATTTTGAGTGCGACAGTTGCACCCGGCTTCACATCAAGCCCACCCGCAGCCGACAAACTCACCAACTGATACTTGAGATCATCAGGCAATTGGCCATCAATCAAAGCCATGATATCTTCGTCGTAGACGTTCTTTTTCTTGTCGGCCAAAATCTTGAACTCATCAAAAAGTTTATCGAGCGCATCTCCACCCATGTCGTAACCCAGGGTCTTTAGCTTATCGCGAAAAGCGGCACGGCCCGAATGCTTGCCGAGCACCATTTTGTTGGAGGGAATCCCCAAAAGCTCCGGTGTCATGATTTCGTAAGTCAGTTTATTTTTGAGCAAGCCATCCTGGTGAATGCCACTCTCATGAGCAAAAGCATTCTCGCCCACAATGGCTTTATTGGGCTGCACGGTCATACCTGTAATTGTTGTGAGCAAGCGCGAGCTAGGATAAATTTGATCCTGCACAATACCCGTGCCCAAACCAAACTTATCTTTACGCACATGCAACGTCATAACAATTTCTTCCATGCTGCAATTGCCTGCGCGCTCGCCAATGCCATTGACGGTACATTCCACCTGCCGCGCACCAGCCTGAATCGCCGCCAGTGAGTTGGCCACAGCCAACCCCAAATCGTTATGACAGTGCACACTCAACCGTACAGCCTCAGCACCCTTAAGCCCAGCCTTCAAAAAACTGACCAACTCAAAAAATTCTGTTGGGATTGTATAGCCAACGGTATCGGGAATATTAAGAGTCATAGCGCCATTATCGATAGCCACCTGGAACATGCTCAAAAGATAATTCCAGTCACTGCGCGTAGCATCCATGGCCGAAAATTCGACATCGTCAACAAATGTGCGCGCATATTTAACGGCATTGGCGGCATCGACTAAAACCTCTTCGCGCGATTTCTTGAGCTGATACTGCAAGTGAATATCCGAGCTGGAAATGAACGTATGAATACGGCGGCGCTTGGCCGGTTCTACCGCCTGGGCACAGCGTGCAATATCCTTGGGATTCGCCCGCGCCAAGCCACAAATAATCGGGCCTTGCACGTCTTTAGCAATCTGATGCACCGCCTCAAAATCGCCCGGTGAAGCAATGGGAAAACCAGCTTCAATAACATCGACCCCAAGTTTTGCCAGCTGCTTGGCCATGCGTAGCTTTTCCTCGATGTTCATGGAACAGCCAGGAGACTGCTCACCATCGCGAAGGGTGGTATCGAATATAATGATGTTCTCTTGCGTCATAAATTTAAGGCTTTAAGATCTGAACTGTACGACATTGCCAGGCCCCTTGCCAAGTCCTGTTGATCCAGCAGGTTTCTTCACGTGACCTGAGGTATCTTGATCGTCGTCGTCACCATCATCGCGCAGATCTTCAAAAAAACGTTCCACCACCGAGCGAAAACTTCTGAGTTTTTGCGGACTCTTCCAAATCCATTCAATCACCCCCACGGAGGCGTAAGAAACAGCAAACACAAACATCATGATTTCCGGACGCGCCGCAATCACCACGAGGATCCCAACGATGCAAATCAGAAACAAAAAGCTTGCCCGGCGATTCAATTCTTTGAACGAGCGATACTTGACGTTACTGACCATCAAAATAGCCAGAAGCGTGGTGATCACTGGCAATAAGTAAGATTGCTGTTTGCCCGGCCCAAAAATGTAGTCCGAAAAAATCACGTAGCTGATCAAACAAGCCGCTGCTGCTGGCGTGGGCAAACCTTGGAAGCGATTCTTTTCGACCCCACTCACTTGCACATTGAATCTAGCCAAACGCAGAGCCCCACTGGCAAAGAAAAGGAAACTGGCCGCAATGCCAAACTTGCCAAACTCCGAGAGCGACCAATTATAGATCAGCACGGAAGGCGCCATGCAAAAAGCCGTTAAATCAGACAACGAATCATACTCCAAACCAAAATCACTCGTCGTGTTTGTTAACCGTGCCACACGGCCATCAAGAAAATCAAACAGCCCCGCCAGCACCACAAACCAGGCCGCCACCACAAAATCTTCACTGAGCGTATGGACAACAGATAAAAATCCACACAACAAATTAGCCGTCGTTAAAAGGTTGGGAATGATCGCCACACCTCTGCGCATACCCTCACGCGGCGTTTTGCTCAGTTTACTTTGACTGGAATTCTTCATGTGCTTCCCTTGAGTTTTGCCAAGATGCTTTCCCCGGCTTTGACCACAGCCCCAACAGAAATCACAGGCACGTAACCATCGGTAAAATAAACATCCATACGTGAACTGAATTTAATGAGGCCAAAAAGCTTACCACGCTCCAGAGGCTGTCCTGTCTTGGCATAGGACACAATCCGCCGGGCAAACCAACCAGCCACTTGTTTGAAAATAATATCATGGCCATCAACCGTCGTCATCCGTACCGCAGATTGTTCATTGTCAGTCGCGGCGCGTTCATCGAAGGCGGCCAAAAATTTGCCTTTTTGATAATGCGTCGCCGTAACCGTCCCGCTGGCGGGCGCCCGGTTCACATGCACATTAAAAGGCGACATGAAAATACTCACACGCGTCATTTCGGCTTTGGCCAAATGAGGTTCCATGGCCTTGCCGACAAAGACAACTTTGCCATCAGCGGGTGCAATCAAAAGACCAGCCTCCGTTGGCGTTACGCGCTTTGGACTGCGGAAAAAAGCTAAGCAGAAAATCGTCAAAACAGCCCCAACTAGCCCTGCCCAAATATTGAGATAAAACAGCCCCGCCGCAACCAAAGCTGAGACCAAAATAATACGGTAACCCTCAGGCGCAATTTTGTGTGTTTCGTTAATCATGCTTTGATGACCTTGCGGCCTTTCTGAATGGCAATGTTGCCGGTCGTCACGTACTCCATGATACCATAAGGCGTCAGCGCCACGACAAGTTTAGCCAGTGAAGCTTCCTCCGTCACCACTTGAACAATGGAGCATTTTTCATCGCCAAAAATGACTTTGCCATCGTACGTACGAAGTAGCCGCTTGAGCTTGTCTTCATTGCGTTTGGTCAAATTCACTTTGATCATGGCCAAGACACGATTGACAGTTTCCTCGCCCGTCATATCCTGCACTTTAATCACGTTAATGAGCTTATTGAGTTGTTTGATGACTTGCTCAAGCATTTGGTCACTGCCCGTCGTCACAACTGTCATGCGCGAAACGGCTGAATCGAGTGTGGGCGCCACGGAAAGCGATTCGATATTGTACCCACGCCCAGAAAATAAGCCCGCCACACGTGTGAGCACACCAAACTCGTTTTCCACAAGCACCGAAATCGTATGTTTTTTTACTTGGTCTTTTGCCGCTGTCATGTCGTAACCCCTTGTTATTGCCGGTAACCTGCCTATGGCAAAAATACCAACAAAAAGCCAGCAGTATGGGCTTTTCCTTCAGCCCTGTTTAAGGATGACAGGGCGCTGCCACAAGGATCATGCTACACAAGGACGAATACTTTTTAATGTACTGACTTTAGACGGCTCATGAGAAGCTTCCCAAAGATCATAAGCCGTTTGCAAATTTAACCACACTTCAGGAGATGTTTTGGTGAATTTGGCCAAGCGCAAGGCAATGTCTGCCGATACGCCCCGTCTTTCGTTGATCAACTCGTTGATGGTGCGTCTTGACACACCGATAGCGCTAGCCAGTTGATCTTGAGTCATCTGGAATTCGTCAAGAATATCAGCCTGAATAAATTCTCCAGGATGAGTTGGTTTGTTTTTAGACATCATAAAAAAACCTCCAAAGCGATTTCAGTGATAATCCTCGAAAAAAACTTCCTGTGCATCGCCATTGTGCCATTCAAATGTGATACGCCACTGACTATCGACAGAAATGGCATAGCGCGCTGGGCTAACGCCCTTCAGAGCATGAAATTTATTTGAAGGCGGGAAAAATAAATCTTCCAGATTCTTTGCAGCATTCAAATACTCAAGACGCCTTCTGGTTTTTTTGACCAAATCTTGATCCAAACGACGGATCTTTTGACCATCAAAGATCGACTTTGTTTGGTCATCACGGAAAGATTTGATCATGTAACATTGTAACACACATGATTACAATTTGCCAGAC
>Ga0105164_10002718_pt1 | contig 10907 bp, 10 predicted proteins | sample VDWuncwatermetaG_FD_89674 | JGI IMG/M metagenome (GOLD analysis project Ga0105164, IMG submission 89674) | Wastewater microbial communities from Netherlands to study Microbial Dark Matter (Phase II) - VDW unchlorinated drinking water | ecosystem: Environmental > Aquatic > Freshwater > Drinking...
ATATCTACATGCCCAAGATTTAATTCTTAATTATCCAAGGTATATTATCAATTACATTATCGAAACTATAAGAAAACGCACTCGACACGTTTAGCCATCTTAACCTCATAAAGTGGAAACTCAGGCTCACGAAAAGGTATAATACAGAAATGTGGCAAGATATAAAGAATATTTACCATTTTTTTGTCGCTGTCTTGGCAAATGTTGTATTTGGCTTTCCTTCTAGAGGTCTTAAAGTAATTGGAGTAACAGGGACAGACGGAAAAACAACTACAGTTTCCTTGATTTATCACATTCTTAAAAACTTCGGCAAGAACGTTTCGATGATTTCAAGTCTCGGCGCTTTGATAAATGGGAAAAACTATGATATTGGATTTCATGTAACAACACCTTCTTCCTTTGCTCTCCAAAAATTTCTAAGAAAGTCAAAAAATTCGGGCTCTGATTATTTTATTTTGGAAGTGACATCCCACGCTTTAGACCAAAATAGAGTTTGGGGAATCCCTTTTGAGGTAGGAGTATTGACGAATATTACAAAAGAACACTTGGATTATCATGAGACTTATGACGAGTATCTAAAAGCCAAAGCAAAACTTCTTTTGAATTCAAAAACCGCTGTTATTAATAGAGACGATAAATCATATGAAAAGATTTTAAGAATTTTAACTCGCAAGCCAAAAATTAAATGCGTCACCTATGGGATTTTCGAAAATTCAGACATTAACTTGAATTCAATAAGAGATTTAAAAGTTGAAGGAGAATTCAATAAGCAAAACTTTCTTGCCGCAACAGCTGTTTGCAAAGTTTTAGACGTATCGCAAGACGATATAGAAAAAGCCCTCAAAAGTTTCAAACTTCCGAAAGGAAGGCTGGACGTGGTTTATGACTCTCTCTTTAAAGTTGTTATAGACTTTGCTCATACTCCTAATGCTTTCGAACAGGTTCTTTTCTATCTTAGGAAAAAAGTGAAGGGAAGAATAATTCATGTTTTTGGAACAGCAGGAAAAAGGGATTGGCAAAAAAGACCGGAGATGGGGGAAATTTCAGATAAATATTCGGATTTTATTGTATTGACCTCAGAAGATCCAAGATCAGAAAATCCGCTAGAGATTATTGATCAGATTAAAAAAGGAATTAAAAACGGGAATAAGATTCAGATAGTCCCAGATCGAAAGGAAGCAATAGAGTATGCAATTAAAAACGCAAAGATGGGGGATTTAGTTCTTATAACAGGAAAAGCTCATGAAAAATCAATGAATCTGGGCCACGGTGAAGAACCTTGGGACGAATACGAAGCTGTTAAAAAAGCACTTGAGAAAAAAGGATTAAGTTATGACTAAAAAGCTGAAAATTCATTTTGTCGGTATAAAAGGAGTGGGTCAGACGGCACTTTCTATAATAGCAAAAGAGGCAGGTATGGTAGTTTCTGGGTCAGATATAGAAGAAGAATTTATCACCTCCGAATGCCTGAGAAAAGCAGGAATTTTGCCTCTTGTCGGGTTTTCCGAGAAAAATGTAGATAAAGTTGATCTTGTGATAACAACTGGAGCCCACGGAGGTTTTGATAATATCGAAGTTTTAACAGCGAAAAAGAAAGGAATAAAAGTTATAACCAAAGGTGAAGCAGTGGGAGTTTTTATGAAAGGAGAAATTTTTGGAAGAAATTTTGACGGAATATCTGTGGCAGGATCCCACGGAAAAACTACGCTTACAGCAATTATTGCAACTATACTTAAAGAAAATTCTTTAGATCCCTCTTTTGTGGTTGGTACAGGAGATATTCCATCGCTTGGTGCCCCTGGGCACATGGGGCGTGGAAAATATTTTGTAGCTGAAGCGGATGAATATGCAACAGAACCAAAATATGACAGAACTGCTCAATTTTTATGGCAATTCCCAAAAATTACAATTTTTACAAATATAGAATTGGACCATCCCGATATTTATGAAAGTGTAGAGCAAGTAAGAGGAGTGTTTTTAAAATTTGCGAAAAATCTTCCTAAAGATGGAGTTTTAGTAGCAAATGGAGACGATGGACAAGTAAGAGCGCTTTTGAAAGATTATGATGGAAGGGCAGTTACATACGGATTTTCGCCAGAGTGCGATTTTCAAATATCTAAAGTCAGAGTATCAGATCTTCAAACCTTTTTCTGGATCAGTTCACACGGTGTATCTTTAGGAGAGTTCACTATAAATGTTCCCGGAGAGCATAATGCACTCAATGCTTTAGGAGCTCTCATAACTTGTTCAGAAGTTGGTATATCTATTGCTAATATTAGAAAAGGTTTAACAAAGTTTACAGGTACAAAAAGAAGATTCGAGTACATTGGTAAACTTCCAAACGGCGCTCTAGTATATGATGATTACGCTCATCACCCAACAGAAGTAAAACAGACTTTGCGTACCTTTCGCCAAAGTTTTCCAAAAAAAAGTATTGTGTGTATTTTCCAGCCGCATACCTATTCTAGAACAAAAGAATTGTTCGAGGAATTTAGTAGATCATTTGTTGATGCAAATACGGTTATTTTAACAAATATATTTCCTTCTTTACGGGAAGAAAAGGATAAAACTGTTTCTTCTGAGAAATTGGCTAAAAATGTGGCTAATTTTAATAGAAAAACAGTTTTTTTACCTGAGCTTTCTGATGTGGTAGAATACATCGAACAAAATAGTTTTGATCGTAATTGCATTGTTGTAACCATGGGAGCAGGAGATGTATACAAAATAACTCAAAATTCAAAACTCAAAGTTCAAAAGTGATATGGAAAAGTTAATAATAAGCAGAGCTTGCGAGCTAAAGCTCTAAAAAGGCTATGGAGAAATTAATAATTAAGGGCGGAAAAAGATTACGAGGAGAAACTTCCGTCTCCGGAGCAAAAAACGTAGTTCTTAAGGTTCTTGTCGCGGCTTGTTTGACAGAGGACAAGGTTGTCATTGAAAATATACCTTTTATTTCAGATCTTATGGTGATGGTTGATATTATAAGACATTTAGGCGGAGATGTAAGGTTTGGCAACCATTTAATTTCTATAAAAGTTAAAAATATTAAAACCGATACGATAGATTTAGAGCAGGCTGCGGAAATTAGAACTTCGTTTATGTTCCTAGCTCCTCTTCTTGCAAGGAAAAAATCTGCAGTTATCCCAAACCCTGGTGGGTGCAGAATAGGAGCCCGACCAATTGATAGAATAGTAAAAGGTCTCCAAAAAATGAATGTTTCAATTGCATATGAAAGTAAAGATGGTTATTTTCATGCAAAAACCACAGGGTTAAAGGGAATAAAATACAGATTTAGCAAAAGCACACATACGGGGACTGAAACACTTATTTTAGCCGCAGTTTTAGCAAAAGGTAAAACTATTCTTGAAAATGCCGCTGAAGAACCAGAGATTGATGAACTTATAAGTTTTTTAAATAAAATGGGCGCAAGAGTTAAAAGAGTCAAAAAAAGAACTATTGAAATCGTTGGAGTAAATAAGTTATCAGGCACAACATTTAGAATAGGGTATGACAGAAATGAGGTAGTAACTCTGGCTGTTGCTGCAATACTTACTAAAGGAGATATATTTATTAAAGGGATAAAAAGAAATGGGCTTTCTGAGTTTTTGCATGAATTAAAAAAAGTGGGAGGAGGATTTGAAGAAAAAGAAAATGGTATTAGGTTTTTTTATAAAGAAGAGCTTTCTCCAACTAAAGTAGTTACATCTTCCTATCCTGCTTTTATGACTGACTGGCAAGGTCCCTGGGCTCTTTTAATGACAAAAGCCAATGGTGAATCAATTGTTCACGAAACTGTATATGAGAATAGATTTAGCTATGTAAGTGAACTTGAAAAAATGGGAGGACAATTTGAACTTTTTAACCCTAAAGTGAAAAGTCCTCGGACTTTTTATAATTTTAATATAGATAATGATGGCGAGTATCACGCTTTGAAAATAAAAGGACCTACTAATCTTCATAATGGAGTTCTAACAATTACTGATCTTAGGGCAGGAGCAACTTTGGTTCTTGCTGCATTGTCGGCAAAAGGCGAGAGTATTATTTTTGGACTTGAGCACCTGGATAGAGGGTACGAACAGTTGGACCTAAGATTAAAAAAATTGGGTGCAAATATTGAAAGAGTTAATGATGAATAAGCATAGCTTGAAATCTAACGATTATAAGCAGAGCTTGCGATCTTACGATCTAAATTTTGCAGCAATTATTTTGGCAGCTGGCAAAGGAAAAAGGATGAACTCTAAGACAGTCAATAAAGTGGCTTTATCTTTAGGTGGCAAACCAATGATACTTCACACATTCGGAATTTTAGAAAAACTCGAGATAAAAACAGTTATTGTAGTTGTTGGATTTGCAAAGCATTCTGTGATGAATCTTTTTTCCGGTAAAAAAGTTGAGTTTTGTGAACAGAAAAAAAGACTTGGGACCGCACATGCAGTTGCCTGCGCTATGAAAAAAATGCCTTCAAAAATTAAAAACATATTAATTCTTCACGGTGATGATTCAGCTCTTTATAAAACTGACACGATAAGAAATCTCATAGAAAAACACTTGGAATCCGATGCTTCTTTTACTTTCTTGACTATAGAAATGGAAAATCCTCAAGGACTTGGAAGAGTAATAAGAGGAAAAGAAGGAAAAGTTTTGGCAGTTGTTGAAGAGAAAGATGCAACACCCGATATCAGGAAAATAAAAGAGGTAAATCCAGCTTGTTATGTTTTCAAAACAGAATTTTTGAGAAAGTACCTTCCAAAGATAAAAAAAAGTTCAGTAACTGGTGAGTACTATTTACCTAACCTTATTGATACGGGAATTAAAAGTAATGAAAATATAGAGACTTTACAAGCAGGACTTTTCGCTTGGAGAGGTGTAAACACAAAAGAAGAGCTTCAGGAAGCCGAGAATATCTTCTTAAAGATAAAAGGAAAGTTATGAGCAATTTTTCTCCCGCTAAATATTTTGATTTAAAAAATTTTGAATTTAAAGAACTCTTTGAAGGAGTGGATTTTGTTTGGGAAGCAATTCCAAGAATTTCAAACTTTATCGAACAGAAAACAAAAAAGAAAAAAATAATTATTGGAAAAAACACAATTATTCACAAAACCGCAGTCATTCAAGGCTCTGCCATTATCGGAGAAAATTGTTATATAGGACCGCACACTTTTATCAGGGAAAATTGCATAATTGCAAATAACTGCCACATAGGTCACGGTGTTGAAATAAAAAATTCGATACTATTGCCTGGTGCTATACCCGCTCATCTTAACTATATAGGAGACAGTATAATAGGCTCAAATGTAAATTTTGCCGGAGGATCAATAGCTGCAAATTTTAGATTAGATAGAAAAAACGTCACAGTTAAAGACGGTAAAAAGATAATAGATACCGGGCTTTTGAAGTTTGGAGCAATTGTAGGTGATAAATCAGTCATTGGAGTAAATTCGGTTTTAAACCCGGGAACAATTCTTGGAAAAAATACAATTATTTATCCCTTGACTTCTGTAACAGGAGTTCACAATGAAGGAGAAACCATTAGACAAAGATAAAGATAAAGATAAAGATAAAGATAAAGGAGAAATCCTTATGGGAAGACCAGTTTATTTTGTCCTCGATATAGATAGGGTTTTAATAGACACTGAAAGAGTGTACAGAACGAATAGGACTGAAATCGCTCCCTACCCTGAAGATGAGGGTGCTTTGGACAAATTGAAAAGCCTGGGAACCCTTTGTGTCTTTTCGGAAGTTACCGTTAATGGATCGCGCGAGTTTCAAGAGCTAAAACTAGAAAGAATTGGAATTAATAAGTATGTTTTGGAGGATGATGTTCATATTAGTAATGATAAAATTGCTCAACTTTCTGAGATATTTAAAAGATATAAGGGTGGATTAGTTTTTTTAGTAGATGACCGAATAGACGTTTTAGAAGCAGCCAAAAGAATCGATGATCAAGTTATTACAGTTTGGGTTCAAAGAGGTATGCATGCTGAAGTGGCTATGGAGAAACCACAGGCTTTTAAGCCAGATGTAACGGTTTTTAATTTAAATGGACTTGCTATTATGGCTCCGGGAATAATTGCTGAAAAAACTCCGGCTCCAGTTTTAAAATAATATGTGTGGAATTTTCGGTTACGTAGGGAAAAATACTAGAGCTCAAGAATTAGTTTTTGAAGGGCTAAAGACTTTGGAATACAGAGGATATGATTCTTGGGGTGTTGCTGCGAAATCTGCAAAAAAATTTATTGTTGAAAAACACGTGGGCAAAATTGGAAACTCCAAATTAAACCGAGTACTTCACAGTTTAAACTCAAGACTTTCTATCGGACATACAAGATGGGCAACTCACGGAGGAGTAACAGATAAAAACGCACATCCTCATCTGGACTGTACAGGAGAAATTGCAGTTGTGCACAACGGGATAATAGAAAATTTTGAAGAAATTAAGAAAAAATTATTAAAAAAGGGACATAAATTTATCTCTGAAACAGATACTGAAGTTTTGCCTCATTTAATTGAAGAAAACATGAAAAAGGAAGGATTTGCGTCTTCCGTACGTGATGCTTTTAACGCTTTGAAAGGTCTTAATGCAATTGTTGTTGCAAGCTCAGTTGCTAGTGAAATAATCGCCGCTAAAAATGGTTCACCACTTATTATTGGAAAAACAGATGGGAATTTATTTATTTCCTCCGATGCATCGGGAATATTAAATCATACAAATGATTTGATTTTTCTAAAAGATAACGAAATGGCGATTTTGGGTAAGAAAATTCAGCTTTTAAAACTTCCGAAGGGTAAAAAACTAAATATAACTTTTGAAAAAATCTTCTGGAAAAAAGAAAAATCAGACAAAGGTAAATTTAAACATTTTATGATTAAAGAAATTTATGAACAGCCAAAAGTGATTAAAAACATAGAAAACATGACGGACGAAATAAGGAAGCTCACTAATTTGATCAAAAAAGCAAAAGGCACTTTCTTTATAGGGTCAGGGACTGCCTATAATGCGTGTTTGGCTGGACAATATTTATTTTCAAAAGTAGCCCGTAAACATGTGAATACGCTTTTTGCATCTGAATTTAATTATCTTGAAGATTTTCTAAACAAAAAAAGTTTAATTATTGCTTTATCTCAATCGGGAGAAACAATTGATGTAATAGAAACACTAAATAGGGCTAAACTTAAGGGAAGCAAAATTGTTGCAATAACAAATACTTTGGGATCGACAATTTACAGGATGGCAAATTATAAGATGCTTCTTTTGGCAGGACCCGAAAAAGCAGTTGCTTCTACCAAGGCTTATGTTGCCAAACTTGCAGTTTTTTTGATGCTTGTTTACAGTTTTACTGGAAAACTAAAAGAAGCGAAAATGATTCTTCAAAAAACCGAAAATGAAGTAGAAAGACTGTTGAACAAAAAGAGTATTATTGAGATAAAGAAAGTTGCAAGAAAACTTTATTTAACAGAGCATATTTTTACTGTTGGAAGAGGAGTTTCTTTTTCAACAGCACTTGAGGCAGCTTTAAAGATAAAAGAGGTTTCATATATTCATACAGAAGGCTTAGCAGGAGGCGAACTTAAGCATGGAACTATTGCTCTTATCACAGAAGGAACTCCTTGCATAGTTTTTGCGCCAAATGACGAGACTTATCAGTCAACTATTTCAAGTGCAACAGAAATTAAATCAAGAGGGGGTTTTATTATAGGAATATCGCCAGGGAATTCTTCGGTTTTTGACCAGTGGATAGAGGTTAAAGATACTAAAGAAGGTTCTTATATCACACAGATAATTCCAGCTCAACTTATTTCTTATTATATTGCAATTCTTAAAAAACTGGATCCTGACAAGCCAAGAAACCTTGCAAAAAGCGTCACCGTAAAATAGAATACTTATCTATGGCTCAAATTATATGAGCAGTTCGCCTTGAGACAAGCTCAATGGCGCTCCTCTCGTATAATTTTGAATTAGAAATAAACTTATGGCTCAAATTATTGGACTTATCATCATGTCTTTATTTATAACCTTTATTTTGCTTATTCCTTTTATTGATTTTTTGTACAAAATAAAGCTAAGACGTCAAAAACAAAAGACTGTTGATATTTTCGATAAGCCAACTCCGGTTTTTGATAAATTTAATTCCTGGAAGGCAGGAACTCCTTTTGGAGGCGGAATTTTAATAGTAGTTGTAGTAACGCTTCTGACTTTGTGGAGTTATGGAATTTTTAATGTAGATTTAAAGCCCTGGGAGTTTTTTGTAATAATGTTCGGTTTTATAAGTTTTGGAATATTAGGCTTATACGATGATTTAAAAAAGCTGGTTCCTGAAACCGCAGCAGCTTTTTTTGGTCTTCGTTTCAGGCATAAATTTATAATTCAATGTCTCCTTGCTCTAATAATCGCAACTATAATGCACTTCCAATTGGGGTACTCTTTTGTTTTTATAAAAGGAGTTGGACTTACAAGTTTAGGAATTTTATTTATTCCTTTCTCAGCATTTGTAATTGTTTCTTTTGTAAATGCATTTAATATTACAGACGGACTCGACGGTTTGGCACCTGGACTTTTTCTTATTTGTCTTTTAGCTTTCTTAACGATTTCCAGCAACGTTGATTCAGGGCTTGCGATATTTATTGCGATTTTAATAGGAAGCGTTTCCGCATTTTTGTACTTTAATATTTATAAAGCAAGAATTTGGCTGGGAGACGTTGGATCAATGTCTTTGGGAGCATCTTTAGCAATTATCGGTCTTTTGACCGGAAGAACAGTTGCACTTGCTGTTATTGGAGGTGTTTTTGTTTTGGAGGTTGCATCATCTCTAATTCAAATTTTGGGCAAGAAATATCTAAAAAGAAAAATATTCCCCGTTGCGCCTTTACATTTGTATTTATTAAGACGTGGATGGGGAGAGCCTCGAACCGTTATGAGAGGTTGGCTCCTGGGTTTTTTCTTTGCAATAGTTGGTCTTTACATAGCCTTCATTAAATGACTCTCCAAAGCTTTGCTTTTCGCCTTTCCAGTTCTGTTCGAACACGGCTTAAAGAGCGCTTATCGGAGGGTCATGCTTCGAAGCTGCGAAACTTGTTCAACAATTATGCTTATGGGATAATAAGTAAAGCTTGCGATCTGATGATCTAAAGCGAAGTAGCATGAAAAAAAACAGTATTCTTCTTGTCCTCCCTGTTGTTCTTATGACTGTTTTTGGACTTTTTATGATTTATGATGCCTCTTCTTTTGTCTCACTTAAGGATTTTGGTGATAAATACCACTATATAAAAGACCAAATTTTCTGGGCGGGATTAGGTTCCATAGGGCTTGTCTTTTTTTCTTTTTTTGATTATCGCAAACTCTATCTTCTTTCACTTCCTATACTTTTATTGTCAATTGTTCTTCTATTATTGGTTTTTGTTCCTGGGATTGGCGTTTATGTTTTAGGTGCTCATAGATGGATAAATTTTAAATTTTTTATTCTTCAGCCTTCTGAGTTTGCCAAACTGGCGCTTACAATTTTTCTTGCCGCATGGTTTTCAAACAGAGAAAAAGGAATACTTTTTGCTTTTCTCCTGCTTTTGGGGTTAGTTTTATTTTTAATTATTGCAGAACCAGATATGGGAACAGCAGTAATAATTCTTACAGTTGCTCTTTCTATGTATTTTTTATCTGGTGCGCCGAGTTGGCAATTCATCGGACTTTTGCCTTTTTTTGCACTTTTGGGGATACTTGCTGCAAAACTTTCTCCATATAGGGCGCAAAGGCTTACAACTTTTTTCGACATAAACTCATCGCCTCAAAATTATTCTTATCACGTTCGGCAAATCTTAATTGCTTTAGGCTCTGGTGGGATGTTTGGTCTTGGATTTGGAAATTCGCTGCAGAAATACGCATATTTACCGGAAAATACAACAGATTCTATTTTTGCAATTATTGCGGAAGAAACTGGTTTTATCGGATCCGCGATTGTTGTATTTATTTTTACTCTTTTGGTTGTTGTTGGATTTCGTATTGCAACAGCAGCAAAAGATAATTTCGGGAAACTTTTAGCAGCAGGAATTACAACGTCAATTGCTATACAAACTATAATTAATCTTGCGTCTCAAACTGCCCTGTTGCCTTTAACCGGAGTTCCTCTCCCATTTATTTCTTACGGAGGCTCAGCCCTTATCGTTAATCTCTCGGCAGTTGGAATACTCTTAAACATTTCAAAGCAAAGCACAAAATCATGAGAAAAAGAGTTTTTATAATTCACGGATGGGAAGGAAATCCAAGTCTTCATTGGATTCCATGGCTTAAGAGCGAACTCGAGAAAAAAGGATTCCAAGTTGTTGTCCCTCAAATGCCAAATACAATGAATCCAGATTTTCATTCATGGGTTGGATATCTTCACCAAGTTGTTAAAAATCCGAGCGAAAACGTTTTCTTAGTCGGTCATAGTTTAGGTTGTATAACTATTCTTAGATTTATAGAATCTCTTAAGGGAAGTTCGAAAATTGGTCGCGCGGTTCTTGTTGCGGGATTCGGTCATGACCTTGATTATGAAGATTATAAGGGCGAACTCTCGAGTTTCTTTGCAATTCCAATCAAGTGGGAGAATATCAGAAAACATTGTAATAAATTCATAGCAATTCATTCAAAAGATGATCCTTATGTAAATTTTGATAATAGTAAATTGTTTAAAGAAAAACTTAATGCGCAAACTTTAGTTCATGGAAAAAGAGGGCATTATAATGCTAAAGATGGCGTGACAGAATTTCCTGAGCTTTTAAAGTTGATTATAGATTTATGAGAATTGTTGTTGTTGGGGGGCATTTTACTCCGGCGTTGGCGGTTGTAGAAAAATTAAAGGAGCATGAGATTTTGTTTATTGGAAGAAAGTATGCTTTGGAAGGAGACAAAGCCTTATCTTTTGAGTATCAGGAAA
>Ga0105164_10002719_pt1 | contig 10906 bp, 6 predicted proteins | sample VDWuncwatermetaG_FD_89674 | JGI IMG/M metagenome (GOLD analysis project Ga0105164, IMG submission 89674) | Wastewater microbial communities from Netherlands to study Microbial Dark Matter (Phase II) - VDW unchlorinated drinking water | ecosystem: Environmental > Aquatic > Freshwater > Drinking...
CCGTGAGCACGCTCACGACGATGAGCAGCGCGATTCCCCGTTCCGACTGTCGACTGGCGGCGTTGTTCACGAGCTTGCCGGGATGTAAATGACGGTTTCGAACGGTTCCCCCACAGGCTTGCCGATGGTCACGGTCAAGTGGACGGCCTTCGGCAGCCGGCCTTCCTGGGCGCCTCCCTTGCGGCTATCCCAGGAGTCCAGCCACACCATCCCGTCGAAAAAGAGGCTCTCCACGCCGGAGACGTCGACCCCGCACAGCTCATCCGTCCCGGTCGCCGCATAGTCGCCGTCCGCCGGCTCATCGTCATGGCACATGAGGCGGTCGTTCCCGTCGACCCAGTACCCCCGCTCCACGAGGCCTGTGCGCCCGGGCAGCGCGCCGACGAAAAACACTTCATCCTGCGCCGAGCCGGCCTTGATCGGCGCGTCCTGCCCGCCATCGGTGCCGATGAACGGGTAGCGGGTGCTGGCGACGCAGGAGCTCAGCTCCCGCGTGAACAGATCAAACAGCAGCCGCGCCTGCTGGTAGCGCTCGGTCTTGAGCTGGCCGCTCCGCCAGGCCTGCGTGACGCTCCGGAAGATCAGCGTGGTCGACATCGTGACCGTGACCAGCACGGCCATCGCAATCAGCAACTCGACCAGCGTGAAACCAGATGGTGAATTTTGGATTTTAGATTTTGGATTGAATCTAAAATCTACAATCGCAACTCTACACTTGCTACGTGCGGGGCCGGTGGACATAGGTCGCCAACGTCACGCCGCGCGCGCGGCCTTCCTGCTGCCACTCCACGGTCACAGCGATCCGCTTCAGACCGGTGGAATCGACCAGCCCCTGGACCGCGGCCTGATCGATCTTCACGGTCACGTTGAAATCCCCATCTTCCTCGGTCGACTCCCCCTCGGCCAGATCGTCCCAGGGCGCGAGCTTCAACGATTCCATGGTCCGCTCGGCGGCCAGCGTCGCCAGGCTCATCCATTCCGCCCGGGACGACGCCCGCAACCCCACCGGAAACACCCGGATCGACCCGATCAGCCCCACGGACAGAATCGCAATCGCGATGACCACTTCAATGAGCGAGAACGCCGCGCACCACAGCGGGTGGCGACTCGGCCCTTCGGCGCCGCAGTCCTCCCTCGCAGCCGGAGCCAGGCGGGCGGTGCCCCCTCGGAAATTCCCTCGGGCTTCGCCCTCGGTCAGTTTCCGTGTCCCCCTGCCTGGCCAACCTCTCAAAGCCTCGGTGCGGACTGCATGCGCCTCAGGCCCGCTCGCCACCCGCTGCCCAGCAGTCATCCGAGCACCTTGGTCAGCGAGATCAGCGGCAGGAACATCGCGATGACGATAAAGGCGACGACGCCGCCCACGCCGACGATGAGGAACGGCTCGAGCAGCTGCGTCAACCCGCCCAGCTGGATTTCGACTTCTTCTTCGTAACTGTCCGCCAGCTGGACCAGCATCCGGTCGAGCTGGCCGGTTTCCTCGCCGAGCGCGATCATCCGCGACACCAGCGGCGGAAACGCGCCGGACAGCTCGATCGGCCGGGCCAGCGATTCCCCGGTCTTGAGGCTGCGCTCGACGTCCTGCAGCGCCTCATCGAGCACGGCATTGGAGATCGTCGCCCGGGTTGTTTCCAACGCCTGCAGGATCGGCACGCCGCTGGACAGCAAGGTCCCGAGGGTCCGTGAGAACCGCGCGATCAGCAGCCGGTGAAGGAGCGAGCCGAAGACCGGGAAATGGAGCAGCAGCTGATCGAGTTGGCGCTTGCCGCCGGGCGTGCGGACCATCGCCCGCAACAGCAGGACCAGGCCGAACACCCCGAGGGCGACCAGCCACCACCAGCTGCGGACCACATCGCACACCGCCACGAGGATCCGGGTGGGCAACGGCAGCGCCGAGCCCAGCTCGGAGAACATCCCCAGGAAGGTCGGCACGACGAAGGCCATCAGGATCCCCAGGATGCTGACCGCGGCGACCATCACGAAGGCCGGGTACATCAACGCACTGCGGACCTGGTTGCGGATCCGCTGCTGCTTCTCCATCAACTCGGCCAACCGCTTGAGGATTTCGTCGAGAAGACCGCCCAGCTCGCCGGCTTTGATCATGTTCACGTAGAAGTTGGGAAAATGGCGGGGGTAGCGCTGCAACGATTCGGAGAGCCGCACGCCGGCCTCGACATCCTGGGCCACGTGGGCGATGACCTGCCGCAGCGTGCCGGGATCCATCTGATCGCTGACGGTCCGCAAGGAGCGCAACAGGGGCATCCCGGCCTTGACCAGCGTCGCCAGCTGCCGCGTGCACATGACGAGCTGCCGCCGGGAAGAGCGGCCGGAGAGGGCGCGCGGATCACCTTGGCGGTCAGCCATGGGTCAGGTTGCCGGGGGCGTTACGGATTCCGCTGGATGGCAAGATCGCCGACCTGGGGGATGTGCGGCGAGCGGGCGGTGATGAGGTCGCACGCGGCGAGCTGGGCGCGCACGCGCACGGCGGACGCCTGTCCGACGATCGCCCCGCCCCGCACCACGTCGAACACCATCCCGACACGGATGCCATCATTGGAGCCTTTATCCAAGACGATGAACCGGTGCGTGGGATTCACTTCCACCAGGCGCGCGCGGACAGGCAAGCCGGTCCCGGCCTGCTCCTTGCGGACTACGATGGGCGGCAGCTCGACGGTCTGGCTGCCGGCAGTCGGGCCCGGCTTGACGGCGTCTTCCGAGGGGGCGGCCGTCACCGCCGGCACTGACGCCGCCGAGGCCGACGGGGCCATGGATGTCGCGGGCGCGGACGCGCCCGGCATCTGGACCTGCGCCTGCTCCAACGCCGCCACCTTCTCAGTCAGGCGCTGGTAATCACGATCCAGCAGCGCGAACCGTTCGCGCATCCGCACCGAGGCCCGCTCCAGCTCTTTGCGCTCGTCATCCAGTTGGCGCATCCGGTTGATCGCCTCGTCGCGCTCCCGCATCAACCGCGCCACCTGAGTTTCCAGGCGGGTCTTCTCCTCCGCCATCGCGTCGTACTGGACCTGCGCGTCCTTTGTCGAGGTGCGCACGCGGGTCAGCTCGCCGTTGGCCGTGGAGAGCTGGGTCCGCAGCTCGTTCACCCGCGTTTCCATGGACGACTGCTCTTCCTGCGCCTGCGACATCTTCTGCTCCAGGTCCACGTTCTGCGCTTTGAGCGCCTGGATCGATTGCTGGCGCTGGACCAGTTCGCCCTTCAGGCGCGAGAGCTGGGTGGCGGAGGCGACGGCGATCCCACCGAGCACCACGACCGCCACGCCAAGCAGGACTTGCGGAGACGCGTTAAGCTTGAATGAAGATTTCACGGATCACCCAGCAGGCCGCGCCCAGCGCGACGGCGTTCTCGCCGAGCTTGGCCGGCAGCACGTCCACAAGGCTGGCAGGTTCTTCGTAGGCATACCGCTTGACGGCGCGCCAGACCGGCTCCAGCAACAGCGACCCGGCGCGCTCGATGCCCCCGCCGATGACCACGACTTCAGGATTGAGGAGGTTGACGATGGAGGCGATGCGGATCCCCAATTGCAGGGCGCTGTGCTCGATCAGTTCCTTGGCCAGCTGATCGCCGTCCTGGGCCGCCCGGATCACGGTTTCCATGGCGATCGCGTCGAGGTTGCCGTGTACGAGTTCCTTGATCGCGGTGGCGTTGCCTTCTTCGATCAGCTTCCTGGCCTGCCCGGTGAGGCCGAGATCCCACACGTTCGACAGGACAAACGGCGGGCTTTTGACCCACGTCAGGTAATCGTCTCCGGACGGCACGAACACGCCGACTTCCCCGGCGCTGCCGCAGGACCCCCAGTACACATGGCCGTGAAAAATCAAGCTGGCCCCAACCTCCGAATACAAGTAGACCATATTTCCCACCGGACGGTCCAGCCCCAGGCGGTATTCCCCGTAGCCGGCCAGCGTCGCGTCGTTGCCGATGAAGACGGGCATCTTGAACTCCCCTTCCCACCGGCTCTGCAGCCCGAGGTAGCTGGTGCGGATGCCGCGGTGCGAGGTGTCGCGGATCGTGCCGGCCCGCTCATCGAGGATGCCGCCGACGCCGATGGCCGCGCCCTGGATCTTCTTGGGGTCGACCGGGCTGGTGGCGATCAGCTGCCGGATCATGTCGCCGGCGCGCGCGAGGCTCTGGTCCATGCTCTCGATGGAGCGGGACTGCACCAGCTGGTGGACGATCGTGCCCTTGAGGTCGGTGATCACCCCGATCATCTCGATCTTCGGGTAATCCATCGGGCCCAGATCGATCCCGATGGCAAAGCCGGCCTTGGCACTGAGCTCGATCAACACCGGCTTGCGGCCGCCGGTTGAGACATCGAAGCCCCGCTCGACGACGAGGTTGCGCTTGATGAAATCCGCCACGTAATTGGAGACCGTCACGATGTTGAAGCCGGTGCCCTGCGACAGCTCGGTCCGGGTCAGTGGCCCGCGCTGGCGGATCAATTCCAGCAGCTCGAGGCTCTTCTGCTCGCGCTCGGTCAACCGGTGATCTTCCAAGAGTGCGCTGCGTCGTATCATGCCCACTATTCTTCAAGACTTTCGGAAGTTTGTCAAGAAAACTTATTAGTTTCAACTCCTTGCAGGAAAAATAGAAAGGACATCGGCCTGAAAGATGACTCGACAACTCAGCATCACTTCAAAAAGAGGTAAAAAAAGACGGCCGAGCCTCCGAAGAGACTCAAGCCGCCTCGCCGACTGAGGGACCTGACCCCAAATATTTTTTACGTTCTTTCTTTGTGTAATTCTCTTGTTACAGTCCTAGAGCGGGATGACCGTCCAGTCCCTGCGGGCTTGATGACCACCGTCACCTTGTGCGTCTTGCCGTCCTGGTGGGGCCGGATGACCTGGTCCGGGATCGGCTTGCCGTCCACCTCTACGGAGACTTTGCCTTTCTCCACTCCCTCCGGATTGCGGATCTCGATGTCATAGATCGCCCCGCGGAACGGCCGGACCACCCGGGCGCGCTTCCAGGCCTTCGGCAGGCACGGGTCGATCCGCAGCCCCTGGTAGTCGCGGCGCACCCCGAGCAGCCACTCCACCGCCGCCATGAGGTACCAGCCGGCGGTGCCGGTGATCCAGGTGAACGCCCCTTCGCCGTACCGGGTGGGATTGTCCGGCCCGACGAGGTACTCGGCGAACGCGTAGGGCTCGGTCTTGTACAGCTCGTAGTCCGGCTGGGCGTTGGGCATGATGGCGCGCATCCGCTTGTGCGCAATCGTGCCGCGGCCGGCCTGCAGGTCCGCGACGATCATGAAGGTCGCGGCGTGGCAGAACACGGCGGCGTTCTCCTTGGTGCCTTCGGAGAACATGCTGATGCGCCCCAAGGTCGCGTCCCACTTGGTGTACGCCGGCTCGAACAGCGCCAGGCCGTACTTGCCGTCCAGGCGCTTGTCGACGCTGGCCAGCAGCTTGCGCTGCCGCTCGGCGTCCGGGATGCCGGCGAGGATCGCCCAGGACTGCGTGTTGAGGTAGATCTTGCCTTCCTCATTGGCCTTAGTCCCGAACGGCTGCTCGCGATCGGTGAAGCCGTACACGTACCACTCGCCGTCCCAGGCGACTTTGTTGATGCGGTCCGTCATCTCCTGGGCCCACTGGAGGAACTGCTTGGCCTTGGCCTCCTCGCCGATCAGCTTGGCCAGCTCAGCCAAGATCTTGAGGCTGCGCACCAGCGCCATCGCCAGCCAGACGGTCTCGCCCTTGCCCTTGATGCCGGCGGCGTCCAGCGCGTCGTTCCAGTCGGCGTGCCCGATGCGCGGGATGCCGTGCGGCCCGACGTCGTTGAAGGTGAAGGCCAGGTTCTTCTCCAGGTGCTCGAACAGCGTCCCGGTCCCGTCGGCGATGGAGCCCTTGTTCCAGGACAGGTCGATATCCCAACCCTTGATCCATTTGTCTTTCAGATAGGCGACCTGCTCGTTCAAGATGTTCAGGTCCCCGGTTTCCTTGATGTAATCGGCGACCGTGACGGTCAGCCACGTGGGGTGGTCTTTGTTGGGGCGGTGGGTCGCCGGGCCGCTGGACTCCGACCAGCCGGGCGCGGAGGTGCCGTCGCGCCGGATGAGGCTGGCGATCTTCAGGATCTTCCGGCGCGCGTACTCCGGGTTGATGAGGCAGAGCGCGTCCGCGTCCTGGCAGGAATCCCGGTACCCTCGTCCTCCAGAGCCTTCATGGAAATATGAAGGGGACCGGGACCAGAAGTTGCAGATGTAGACCTCGTACTTCAACCAGCTGTTCACGAACAGGTTCAGGTCCCGGTCCGGCGTCTCGATCTGGATGTTGTCGACCACGCGGGACCGCCATAATTGCTTGACGGCCTCCAGCTCCGCGTTCGCGGACTTGAGGTCGCGGTAGCGCTTGACGATCTCGCGCGCATGCGCCTCCCCGCCGTCGGTCTGGCCGAGGACGACCGTAAACTCCACTCGCTGCTTCGGCTTCAGCGTCACCGTGTGCCGCAAGGCGCCGATCCCGTCCTCGCCGGAACAGACGGGGACCGTCCGGAACTCGCCGTCGACGACCATGGCCGGCGACTCCTCGGTGCGCAGGCGGCCCAGGAACGCCTCTTTCTGCGTCACCGCGCCGGTCGCCGGGAGGCTGGAGCCGAAATACGCCACCCCCACGAACGGCTGGATGTTCAGATCGCCCCACGCCGCCGTCTTCTTGGCGAAGATGATCTGGGATTCCGGCTCGTACGTCACCCGGTTGTACAAGTTCATGATGTTCCGGTAGCGCAGCTCGAGGTGGTAGTCGCCGAGCAGGAATTCGGCGTACGGAAACAGCTCCAGCTTCCGCGTCTTCGCGGAGCGGTTCTCCACCCGGACTACCCACACCACGCCGGGGTCCTTGCGCGGCACGAAGTAGGTGATCTGGCTCTCGATACCGTAGTACCGGCTGCGGATCGTCGTGTAGCCGATGCCGTGGCGCGTCTCAAAGGATTCCGGCTTGGCCTTCACCGGCTGCCAGGTCGCGCTCCAGACCTGCTTCGTCTTTGGCGCCCCGGGCTCGCGGATGTAGAGATAGCGGCCGGGCCGGTCGACCTTGTAGTTCTCCGGCAGCCATCGCGTCACCCGGTTGATCCGGCAATCCTTGTAGAAGTCGTAGCCGCCGGCGCACTGCGAGATGACCGCGCAGTACTGCTCGTTGGTCAGGTAATTAATCCATGGCCACGGCGTGTCCGGCCGCTTGATGATGAATTCCTCGCCGGTCGGCGAGAAGGCGCCGTAGCGCCCGAGCGCTGAGGTCCGAGAATTTCCATGCGTTGATCCCATCAGCGTTGCCGATCCCTCCCTATCGGTGCCAGACACTTATCCAACTTGCCTGTGTGTTCAGGCGACGCTCGGATACGTGTCAGGCACCATTCCACTCCGCTACGAATTCCACAACCGTTGATACAACCGGTACGCCTTGCGCAGCTGCCGCAGGTACGGGCTGGCGCTGCCGTCTCCCTGGCTGGTCACGCCCAGCCATTCTTCAAACATCTTGCCGCCCGGGAACGGCCCGGACCAGTTCGGGGTGGTTTCCTGGATGATGGGCGAGAAGCGCGGCGGCTGGCCGGCTTTCCACCATTCATCCACCCACGCGAAGACGACGCCGCCCAGAGCATTCCCCACCCCGCGGCCGGCCATGTTGTCTTCCAGGTCGATCCAGTTGCCCAAGTGGTAGAGGGCCTGGTCGACCTCGGCCGCCTCGCGGGGACGGTCTTTCTGGTAGGCTGGGCAGCCGAATTCGGTGATCAGCACCGGCTTGTCCAGTTGCGCGCGCACCGCCGAGAACAGGCTGCGGCCGAAGCCATGCGAGCCCCGGTAGACGTTGGCGCCGAACACGTCGATCGCCGGCGCGGCGCGCGCGATCACGTCCAGAAAGAGCCATTCCCCGTTGGCGATGGCCACCGGATGGTCCGGGTCTTCTTTATGGATCCACTCCGCCAGCTCATTGAGAAAGCTGTAGTACTCCTCGGGAAGCTGCGAGGCGTTGCCGACCCCGCCGACCAGCCCGTGCACTCCGCCGTAGTTGTTCTCGTTGCCCAGCACCCACATGAGGACATAGGGCTCGTCCTTGAACTCGCGGACCATCTGCTTGACGCTCTCGGTCATCCGCGTGCGTTGCTCAGGGTCCAGGTAATCCGTGCCCTTCTCCCAGACCGCGCCCGACCCGACGGTATACATGCCGACCAGGTCTCCCATCAGCACCATGATACGGTAGCGGTCATACAGCTCCCGGAGCAGCGCCTTGTTCGACGCGTGATGGTACAACCGGATCGTATTGACGCCCATCTCCTTCAGGAGCTGGAAATCCCCAACGGCCGGCTCGTCCGGATCCTGGCGGTTGTTGGTGTTGGCGTCTACAAACGTGTCATAGGGGCCGTCGATCTTGCCGTTGCCGTTGCGGTCCGCGGTCATCCAATCTTTTAACGTGCCCTCATCCGGCGATTCCCCGACGGCGCTGGGCTGATACGACAGCCCGTGGACCGTCCACGGCTTGCCGTCCACCAGCAGCTGCCAGTGGCCATTGGCGTATTGCCGCAGCCGCACGCGCCCCTTGCCGGTCTCGCGCTTCACGCCGATCTGCGCCAGGTCGACCGGCCGAAGCGCTCCCGCGCTATCGGCACTTCCGTCGGCGACCAGCCGGCCCGGATTGACGATCGCCTTGTCGTTCTCGGTCACGTTGTCAAACCCGCCCTCGACGGTGATGTCGGCGCCCTCCAGGCGCAACCCCAGCTCCGGGTGCAGCCGGAGGATCGATTCGATCTTGTCGCGGGCCACGACCCCGACGTACCAGGGCGTCTTGAATTCGGTCCATCCGACCGTCTCCGGAAAATGCACCATGACCGCGTAGTACGCTTTCACCGCCGGCAGCAAGAGGCCGGCCCGCTCCAGCGCCATGCCCGTGAAAAACTGCCGCACGCCGTCGGACTCCTCCGTCGAGCCTGCCCATTTGAAGAAGGCCAGCTGCGGATCCGGATGGTATGTGAAGTCCCACATCAAGCCCTCCAGCTGCTCGGCCTGCAAGGCCTTGCGGTAGGCCGGATCGCGCAGGAGACCTTGCTCATTCGGATAGACCCCTTCGCCGACGGCCGCCGCCAGCCCTTCCCGGTCCAGGATCTCGTAGCGGTACTGGGCGGTCCCCACGTCATGAAAGGTCCCGTACTTGGCGTAATCGACCGCCGTGTCCGCGCCCGGATCGAAGAGCGCGAAGGCCGGCCGGGGATGCAGGGCCTGGCGCAGGTCCTCCGGAATCCGGCTCTCCCATTCGGATGGCTGGTGCGGGGGCTGGCCTGCATCGGTCGGCGCTTCCTCGAGCTGCGAGACGGCGACGGACAGCTCGGCGCCCACGCGCCGTTCCGGCCGTCTCGGATCCGGCGCGGTCCCGGCGGCGAGGGTAATCAACCCCGGCTCGCGCAGCATGTAGACGCCTTCGGCTTTCCCTTCCGCGTCGGTCTTGATGGAACGGACCAGCTCGGTCTTGGCCTGCGGCTCGGCGATCGACACGTCCACCGTCAGTCCGGCCAAGGGCTGGTTGTCGTCGGTTGCCACGCGCACGGTGTAGTGCATCGGCTCAAGCGCCGTCCCGACTTGGTAATGCCCGCGGTCGGTTTCGATCGTCACCACGACGCCGGCTTCCGGCGGCCCGAACCAGATCACCCGCTCTTGCTGGACCAACGGCTTCCCCTGGGCGTCGCGCGCTTCCATGGCGAACCGCACCGACTGCGGCTTCTGCGACGCCTTCACCGGCGCCTGGGCCTTCCACCAATGTTCACTGACTTTTGTGGCTGGGCGCCATTTGCCTCCGCCGACGCGGAAGCGGACCGCCGAGACCGCCTCGGTCACGTACACCGACACCGGGATGCGCTCCTGGTAATACTGCCCGCTGACCGGGCTGATCAGCACGGCCTGGTTGTAGGCTTTCAAGGCCTCGTAGAGCGGCCGGGGCTGCGGGGAGATCTGGTCGGCCGCGGTGAATTCCGTCAGGCCGAACCACTCCTCCGGATCGCTCTCATCGTGCGTCCGCTCATCGCCGCTGTATTCGGCCTGCTTCCACCACTCATCGTTCCACTCGAAGACGCACGCGCCCTGGGCGCCGGCCTCGAAAACGTCATTCCACAGCTTGACGACGTCGCGCGCTTGCGCGTCCGGCGTGAAGCCGCCGTAGCCGGGACGCGGGCCGGGACGCGGCGACACGGACAGGCCCAGCTCGGTGATGATCAGCGGTTTCTCCATGGCGACGGTGCGCTTGAGGTGCTCCACGTAGCCACGGAACCCGAAGCTCTGGGACACGCTGCGCGGTTCGTACGGGTAGAGGTTGAACGAGATGACATCCCAGAACGACATGTCCAGCGCCGAGAGCTGCGGCCAGTTCGCGTAAGACACCAAGCGCTGCGGATCGACCCGCTTCGCTGCGCGGTAGGCCAGCTGGAACAAGCCGTCGGTTTCGGCCAGCCCTGCCAGGAAGGCCCGCTCCGGCAACAGCTCGTTGCCCACCAGCACGCCCAGGACGTTGTCGCTGGCCTTGGCGCGCTCCACTTCCCGCTGGATGGCCTCGAACATCGCCCGCTGGAACATCTCGGAGGTGTAGTGCCCCTTGCGGTCCACCCAGATGCCTTGCAAGACCATCAGCCCGTGCTGGCCGGCCAGCTTGAGCTGCTCCGGGCTCATGGAGGCCCACGTGCGCAGCGTGTTGAAGCCGGCCTCGCGGATCCGGCGGAAGTCCTCCGCCATCACCTCCGCGCTCACCGGGCTGGCCCAAGGCAGCTGCCCCGGCCGGGCCGGCGAGTAGCCCACGCCTTTGACGACGAACGGCTCCCCGTCCACGTAGAGCCACTCCCCGCGCACCTCGACGCGCGGGGACCGCTCCGCCGCCTGCGCGGGAGCCGCCCAGCATAGATAGAGACTGATCGCGATCA
>Ga0105164_10002721_pt1 | contig 10899 bp, 1 predicted proteins | sample VDWuncwatermetaG_FD_89674 | JGI IMG/M metagenome (GOLD analysis project Ga0105164, IMG submission 89674) | Wastewater microbial communities from Netherlands to study Microbial Dark Matter (Phase II) - VDW unchlorinated drinking water | ecosystem: Environmental > Aquatic > Freshwater > Drinking...
CCGTCCGTCAGTTTTCGTCGTTCAATCCACCATCCGTCGTTGCTGCCACCTGCCGCCGTAAAGAGATGCGTGCTATTCACACTAATCGCTGCGCCAGCGCTTGACCCTGCACTGGTCACCGCTCCTGAGGTCCCAAACGTATTGACCAATGCGCCATCAGAGAGTTGGCGCTTTTCAACGCGCCGATTTGAAACCGCATCGAATCCCACCACATACATAGATGTGGCATCGATCTTAATATCGTGCGCCCCTGCACCCGCCGAACCCAGGACACCTGTCACCACCCCGTTGGTCCCAAAGCCGGCATCCACAGCGCCGGTATCGAGGCGGCGCTTTTCGATGCGCCAGTTAGAACTGTCGTCTGTGCCAACGACGTACATGAACGTTGAGTCGATGGCGATGCCTCGCGCCTGCGCTCCGGCTGTAATGGTGATAATGCCAGTCGTATTAAATGCGGTGACCAGTGCTCCAGTATCCAAGCGGCGCTTCTCGATGCGCCAGTCGGCTCCAACATTTTCAGTGCCGACGACATACATGAACGTTGCGTCAATGGCGATCCCATTGGGGTCATAGGTACTGGCGGCCCCAGTGACCACTCCTGCCGTGCCAAAGTTGGGATCCAGCATGCCGGTATTGAGCGTGCGCTTCTCGATGCGCCAGTCGGTGCTGAATTGGACCACCGTGTACAGATAGGTGCTATCGATGGCAAGATCGGTTCCATAAGTAAATGATCCGGAAGGGTTGATGATGCCATCCGTATCGAAGCCCGTATCCAGGGCGCCTGTGGCGAGGATGCGCTTTTCAAGCCGAAACGCAACAGTATTATCAAACCCAACGGCATACAACGCGGTGCTATCAGCCGCAAGGGCATTCAGATAGGCCGCGCTCCAGTCGGTGAGGAGGCCGTTGGTGGCAAATGTCGGGTCTCGAGCCATCGTTGTCGTCTGGCGTTTGTCAATGCTCCAATCCCGGCCTGCGGTATAGATGGCCTCTCCAACGGTCAGAATATCCCCAAACTCAAAATAGCGTGTCCCATTGGCTTTAATACGCTCCATCTCACGCGAGTCGACGTTTTTAAACCACCGGTACGCGGCTTGCGCTGTGGTTTGCGCCGCGGTGGTGATTTCTGGAATGACACTGTAGGTGTCGAGTAGGGTGCCGTCGCTCTTGACCACGCGGAAACAGTAGGTGGTGCTTTGCGGCCCAACGGCATTCACCAATGAAAAGTCCCAGAGGCCGTCTTGGTTAGCGGGAATGGCGGCGATGTTATTGGCAAAGATATTCGCCTCTTGATAGCTTTGAGCCACCACGGTATCGCCGCCATGCGTGGGGTCGTTGGTCGCTGTGGTCAGGGCTGCATCATCGGTTGCGCCAGAAAACGTATTGTTATAGTACCGAATGTCCCCTGAAGTGGTTGACACATCCGCGTAGGTTTCGCCGGTAAAGCTGGTATCGCAGGTGCCGGAGCGTGGCGCGACTTGCAGCTTGAATCCTGCGGTATTGATGGGCGCTGTTGCGGTTCCGATGTGCAGCAGCGCGCGTAACCGAAATGCCGTGCCTTGCTCAGGCCCGGTCGCTGCGCTATTGAGCGCGGCTAACGCGGTGCCATCGGTCCACACCGGGGCGCCGGTCGAGAGCAGCCGCTTTTCCATATGCCAGTTGATACCAGCCCCAGACCCCTCGGTCCCAGCCACATACATATGTGTCGCATCAATGACCAAGGCTCTTGCAGAATCTGTTGTCGTATCACCAGTGATGATTCCGCTCGCGCCAAATCCGTTGTCTACCCCTCCTGTTGAGATGAGCCGTTTTTCAATGCGCCAGTCGGTGGTGTTGGCGTCATAGCCCACCACATACAAATAGGTTCCATCAAGGACAATGCCATTCGCTATGGCACTTGCTGGATTGCCTATGACAACCCCATCCGTATCGAAGGCGGTTTCCAGCGCCCCGGTGTCGAGGCGGCGCTTCTCGATGCGCCACTGACCTCCACCGCTGCCCCCCGCTGCGTAGAGAAAGTTTCCATCAATGGCGATGGCTTCGGCAGTGAGGCCTGACGTCGAAATGACAATACCATCGCCATCAAAGGCCGTCTCCAGCGCCCCGGTGTCGAGGCGGCGCTTCTCGATGCGCCAACCAGATGAGCTCTCACCGAAGACATACATAAAGGTGGCATCGATGGCAAGACTGTAAGCGCTGGCTGTCACGGATGCGCCGGTGATGACACCACCTGCACCGAACGTGGTATCGAGCGCCCCGGTGTCCAGGCGGCGCTTCTCGATGCGCCAGTCACTATTGTCATCATTACCCACCATATACATATAGGTGGCATCAATGGCAATCCCTTGAGCAGACATTCCCGATGTAGAGATCAACATCCCATCACCGTCAAAGGCAGTCTCCAACGCCCCGGTGTCGAGGCGGCGCTTCTCGATGCGCCAATCACCTGCGTCATCTCCGACGACATACATGTACGTCGCGTCAATGGCAATGCCATGGGCTGCAATAGTTGCCGATACGCCTGTCACAATCCCATCGCCATCAAAGGCCGTCTCCAGCGCCCCGGTGTCGAGGCGGCGCTTTTCGATGCGCCAATCGGCTGGAGAGTCTGTGTAGCCCACGGTATAGAAATATGTGGAGTCTTTCGCAATGGCCCAAGCACTATATGTCGCTGCCACCCCGCCCAGGTTGCCAAGGCTTGTGCCGATGCGATTCTCGTACCAGCGGTAGCCGCTTTGCGCAAAGGTCGGTGCTCCGGGACAGCCAGCGCCAGGGCTAAAGTCCCAGTTGGCACCATTATTGCCTGGTGCTCCACCAATGCCGCTGGTGCCGCTATAAATGGTAATCGTCGGGGTTCCGGCTTGGTCTGACACCGTCACGTCTTGCATGCTAAATACCCCCGTGCCAGACCATGCGCGTTGTGTGGGCGAAGCGGAGGAGGTAATGACAATAGAGTCAGCATCGCCACACGCGCTGCCTCCTCCATTGAAATTGACCACACCACTGTTGGTCACGGTATACCCTAATGTGACATCGCCTGTTCCGAGATTCTTCCATACCCCATTGGCCCCAATCCCCACAGAGGCCAATGCCCCCGTGGTCACATTGAACGATGCCCCCTGATCAAACGTCCCAGAGGTAATAGAGAGCGCATATCCTCCTAAAATCGTCAGATTACTCGCCAAGGTCACCGTTCCAGAAGATTTGTCAATGGTCAGCCCCTGCTGCGGCGTCGCAGCGCTATTGTTGGTGTACACTTGATTGGCTGTGCCAATAAAAGAAAGGCCCACAGTTCCGGCATCAGCCGCTGCCGCGAAGGTCATATCACCCTTGAGATTGATAAACCCCGCCAACGCGCCGTCAGAAACCGTCAGCGTGCCATTGATGATGGGATAATCTAGCGAAAGTCCGGAGATCGAGGCGGCCGTATACGTTCCGGCAACAGCCGTGGTGAGATGGTTGAATGTCATGCTTCCTGTGAGAGTCACCGGAGCCCCAAGCACCACTGTGGAAAACCCTGGGTCGATGGTGCCCGCCGTGTAGGTCCAGTTATTGATCGTGCGAATTGTGCTGGCGAGGGTGAGGGTGCCGGCGCTTTTGTTCACGGTCAGGGCCGGCAGCGTCCCGGCAGTGCTGCTGCCGCTTCCAGTCAGGGTTTGTGCTGCGGTTCCGCTAATGACAAGGCTTGTGGTTCCTCCGTCAAAGGTAGCGCCTTCGACAATATTGCCTTGAGCCACGAGGGTGCCACCATTGACCTTGCTGTCCGTCAGGGTGGTCGTGCCGGTCACGGTCAGCGTATCCACGGAGGGAATGATCAACGCGCCGTCAGTCTTGTTCACCGTGAGGCTGCCAAACGTTTCATTGGTGATCACATCAACCGTCGCATCTGTCGCGCCGGTAAACGCCACGGTGCCAGAGCGATGGGTAAAGGTGCCGCCTGCGGTGTGGGTCCAATTGCCTGTCACGGTCATGGTGCCAGATGTACTCTTAAACTCACCACCACTTAACACAAACGGCCCGTTGATGGTGATCGCGGCGTTGCTGCCGCTAAAGGTCCCTGCGGCTTGAGTGATGCCGCTCGACCCCGCGGTCACGGCAACCCCAGTCGCCTGGGAAATCGTGCCGGTATACCCGGCATTGATCGCGAGGCCGCGCACATTGATGGCGCTATCAATCGTCACGTTCTTCGTGGAGGTGGCATTAAATGTCGCGACATCGCCCGCAGCAGGAACCACATCGCCAGTCCAGTTCGCCGCCGTGGTCCAATTGTTATCAATGCCTCCGCCATCCCAGGTGGCGGTGACGACGTTCGTGGCGATCTCAGGAATCACGCTATAGCGGTCCAGCAATGTGCCATCGCTCTTGACCACGCGCAAACAGTAGGCTGTGCTGCTGGGTGCTGCGCTTGTGACCAGCGCAAAGTCCCATTTGCCGGCTTGTCCGATGGGAATCGCCGCGACCGAGTTGGTGAAGTTATTCGCTTCTTCGTAGGTTTGATTCACAAGCGTCGTTGAGCCAAGGGTTGGATCACTGGCATTTGCTGTAAGCGTTGCGCCATCAACCGGTGTGGCATTGTTCTGATAGCGGATGACGCCGGAGGCGGTGTCCACGTCTGCGTAGGTCTCGCCGGAGAAACTGGTGTCGCAGGCGCCGGAGCGCGGGGCGACTTGCAGCTTGAAGTTTTGCCCACTCTGAGCAAGCTGTGTCACCCCAATCAGCTCAAGCAGGCGCAACCGAAATGCCGTGCCCAGCGCCGGGGCAGTCGCCGCAGTATCTTGCACCGCTAGCGCCGCGCCCACATTCGCCGAATCCGCGTTGGCATACCACCGATACGCCGCCTGGTTGTGCGGCACCGAGGTGTCGATCCACTGCAGGCTCACCATCGCGAAGTCCCACTGGTTGACCGAGTTGTTGGTGGTGGCGCCATCGGCTGAGGTACGTAAGCGCAACCATATCTGGGTGTTTCCTGTACTGAGAAAATCCTCTGGATTCGTCATCCATCCAGCCGTGCCACCAGTGAGCACACCCGCGACCGTGATGTTATCGGTATAGACCATTGCCGTGGTGGCCCCAGCTCCAACCGCGGAAAATCCTCCCGTGGTATTGGTCAAACCAGAATAATCACCAAGGCCCAATGCCACGGTTCCTCCAACCAAAGTGTCCGACCTAAACCTTCCAGCGAAGAACACACCTGTCACGGCTCCTGCGGTAGGCTGCGTGACTGAAAACTTTACATGCGAGGCCCCAGCTTCTTCGACCACTGCATCGGCATCAGTATCCAAAGCATAGTAAGAGTTGGCCTCGCCCGTCCCCATCGTCGTCGATTCATCTTCGGTGAGAATGTTCCAGGTGTTAAGCTGATCGTTGGAGATAATGCCATCACCATCGAAGTTGGTATCAAGAGCGCCATTAGAAATTTGGCGTTTTTCGATGCGCCAGGTATTGCTGCCGGTTTCATCGCCAACCACATAGAGATAGGTCGCATCGACGACGATGCCAAAAGGGACTGAACTTACTGTAGCACTGGTCACAATCCCATCCGTGTCGAACGCTGTCTCAAGAGCACCCGTATCCAGGCGGCGCTTCTCAATACGCCAGTCAATTCCATTGTCATAGCCCACCACGTACATGTAGGTCGCATCGAGGGTAATATCGTAAGCGATGTATCCCGCAACCACGGTAATGATCCCATCCGTATCAAAGGCCGTTTCTAAAGCCCCGGTGTCGAGGCGGCGTTTTTCAATGCGCCAGTCATTGCCACCTTCACGTCCCACGATGTACATATAGGTTGCATCGATGGCAATACCATAAATTTCCTCCGTACTCAGGATATCCTCAGTGACAATTCCGTCAGTGTCAAACGCGGTCTCCAAGGCGCCCGTATCCAGGCGGCGCTTGTCGATGCGCCAGTCCCCTACGCTGTCTACACCGACCACATACATATAGGTCGCATCGATGGCGATGTCGTAAGCGGTGTCTCCCGCAGCCACGGTAATGATCCCATCCGTATCAAAGGCGGTTACCAAGGCTCCGGTATCCAGGCGGCGTTTTTCGATGCGCCAGTCGTATGGCCCTGACCCTTCATCCCCCACGACATACATATAGGTGGCATCAATCGCAATCGCCCTGGCCGTAGTGCCAGCTGCCACACTGACAACCCCATCAGTATCAAAAGCCGTTTCGAGGGCGCCGGTATCCAGCCGGCGTTTTTCGATGCGCCAGTCGGTTGCGCCTTCATTACCAACTACATACATATAGGTGGCATCGATGGCGATATCATTCGCGATTACTGACGTCCCATCACTTAACACGACTCCGCCGCTTCCAAAGGTGGTATGGAGGGCGCCGGAATCCAGGCGGCGCTTCTCAATGCGCCAGTCTTGAATTCCATCACGCCCAACGACATACATATACGTCGCATCTTTCGCCACAGCACTAGGAACACCCGCAGTAGGGGCTGTCATATCTAATGTTCTGGTAGAGGTACAGTCATTGGCAGAGTTGGAGCCAAAGGAAATTTCACAAGCATTGACGTCGGAGTTTGTGGTACCTAATTCAATATAAATCTGATCCACCCGAATCGTTGTCGTGGTATTGGACGTACTAGCAAATCCAACACGAATTTCTCCATTAGAAATATAATCGCTGATCGTCACATTATTCTTTGCCCAAGCGTTTGTGGCATCACTTGTGGAACACGCAATGGAACCTGTGGTGAGACTTTCCCATGCCGATGCGTTAAAATTGTAAATTTTTGGATAGTATCTTGGCCCGGTAGCGGAACAAGAGGTTTCGGCCAGCACCAGAATCGTGTTCATGCCGGTGTAGGTCTTGATGTTTTTGAACGGCAGGTAGAAGTCCGCAATCGAGCCGGCGGTCCCCGCCACTTGGAGGTAGAGGTTATCCGAGGCCCCTTGAGCAATGACTGTGGTGTCGGTGTACAAGCCTCCAGCGACTATCCCAAACCCATTGGCCGCAGCATCAAGCGCACCAGTCGTGAGGCTGCGCTTCTCGATACGCCAGTCTGGGGTGCTGTCGTCGCCCACGACGTACATAGAAGCAGAATCCACAACGATACCCCAGGCCCGATTACTTGCCGAAGCGCTTGTTAAGATGCCATCGGTGTCGAAGGCAGTTTCCAGTGAACCATCGGAGAGCTTGCGCTTTTCGATGCGCCAGTGGTTAGCGTTGTCATAGCTCACCACGTACATGTAGGTGGCATCGAGGGCGATGCCGTCGGCGATGGGGCCGGACGAAGCGCTAACGACAATCCCATCAGTATCAAAGGCCGTCTCCAATGCCCCGGTGTCCAGGCGGCGCTTTTCGATGCGCCAGGCAGTGGCGGCATCGTCACCCACCACGTACATGTAGGTGGCATCGATCGCAATGCCCATGGCCGACAGACCCACGGCGACGCTGACAATCCCATCCGTGTCGAAGGCCGTCTCTAAGGCTCCGGTATCCAGGCGGCGCTTCTCGATGTGCCAGGCAATAGTGCTGTCATCTCCCACCACGTACATGTAGGTCGCATCAATAGCGATAGCCCGCGCTGTGTTGGTCGCCGCCGCCCCGGTGACGATTCCAGTGGTGTTGAAGGCAGTCTCCAGCGCCCCGGTGTCGAGCCGGCGCTTCTCGATGCGCCAGTCCGGGGTGCTGTCAATGCCCACGACGTACATGTAGGTCGCATCGATCGCGATAGCACGCGCGCTGTTGGTCGCCGCCACGCCGGTGACGATCCCAGTGGTGTTGAAGGCGGTCTCCAAGGCCCCGGTGTCCAGACGCCTCTTCTCGATGCGCCAGTCCGGGGTGCTGTCGTCGCCGACGACGTACATATACGTGGAGTCTTTGGCGATGCCGTAGGCGATGTTGGTGGCCGCTACCCCGCTGACGATCCCAGTGGTGTTGAAGGCGGTCTCTAAGCCACCGGTGTCGAGCCGGCGCTTCTCGATACGCCAGTCGCTGCCCGTTCCCGTTCCATCACCAACAGTATAGAAATAGGTCGAATCTTTCACCACAGCACGAGCCGTAATCGTCGCGGCGTCGCTAGTCACAACGCCCGCAGTCACGTTCGCAGTCAGGTTGGTCATCCCGGCCGCGGTGTAGACCGGATTGATGACCGCATAGATACGCAGGAAGTCGATGGCTAGGTCGGTGACCGAGTTGCCGGTGGAGAAGTAGCGGACCTTGATCTGATTCGAGCCGTTGACGAAGTTGGTCAGCGGTGTCGAAATCGGCGTGTTGCCAGAGGCAAAATAGCCGTCGTAGATCTGCCAGTGGTAGGAGGTCGTGGCGGTGGCGACAATGGTGGTTTTGCGGTTGTTGAGCGTGCGCCACCCGCCGGTCGTGCACTGGGCATCGGCGGCGTTATCGACCCCGGTCGCCGAGACCCAGTCGCAGATCTGCACAGCGGTGGCCAGGGTGGCGCTGTCCAGGTCAAAGTCGGTCTGGATCATGAGGGTGTTGGCTCCGTTCAACGCCACGTTGCCCACCGTGAGCTGGACGTCGACCCCGCTGGTCGTGCCGGTCACCACCCAATGGAACGCATCATCGGCCAGCGTCCCTTTCCAGGACCCGGTGTTGGTGCCTTCATTGGCGGCGATATCTGCTCCGGTCACCTGCTTTTCTGTCCCAACGACCAGTTGCCCCGCCGTCGGCGTAAACTGATACGTCGCCGCCTCGAGTCGTGGCGCGAGCAAGAACGCCACCGCAAACAGTGTCAACCACTCCACGAGGTGACAGTCACTTCGCAAACGGGGGGAAGTGACTGTCACCTCCTGAGCCGAGAATTGACGCTCGAGGGGCTTCATGCTAGACTTCCTCTATGAAAGCCGTGACGATGATTGCCCAGTTGGAACGCCTGGAGGATCAACTCCAAGCCATGAAGTGGACGCTCAAACTGCCTCGACCCACCCGACAAACCAGAGAGGGCAAAGCGCAGCGGGTTGTCCGCCAAACCGCCGGACTCTTGCGGGGTCGACTGCCCAACGGTCTCACATACCAGCGTGCACTCCGGCGTGAGTGGGAGACGCGGCTCAGGCGTGAGGTTTCGTAGCTGCCGAAGTACCTGCTGGACACGAACGTTCTGATCGATCACCTGCGGGGTGATCCAAACGCTCAGCGAATCATGCAGGATGTGGCCAGCGGGCGAGTTCGAGCTACCATTTCGGTCGTCACGGAATGCGAGTTGTTGGCTGGTTCTACATTGACCCCAAGGGAAGAACGCGCGATCCTCGCGCTGTTGGAGATGCTGCCCCGCGTCGCCGTCACCTCCCGTATTGCTCGCCATGCCGCTCAGTTGCGCCGCCGCTATTCCATCACCATCGCTGACGCTCTGATTGCCGCCACCGCTCTGCTCAGTGGCGCCATGCTTCTGACTCGCGATCTCAAAGATTTCCGTGTGATCCGCGGCTTGTCTCTCGAGTCTCCATAGTCCGTCCCGCCGCTGCTGTTCGGTCCCAACCACGAGTGGTCCCCCCGTTAGAAAACGGATTGCTAACGGGGGACACTGATCCGTCGCCGCCTCGAGTCGTGGCGCGAGCAAGAACGCCACCGCAAACCGTGTCAACCACTCCACGAGGTGACAGTCACTTCGCAAACGGGGAGAAGTGACTGTCACCTCCTGACGAGTTCCTCGCTCGAACGATCTGTCGTGATCTTGATGTGCCTTCTCCATAAAAGTCCCCTCAAAAAAAGACCGGGCAGCCATCACTCTGCCGGCCTCCTCTGCAGAAGAGGCCAGCGGCTCCCCGGCCGGGTTTTTTAGCTTTCAGCTATCGGCTATCAGCTTTCAGCTGCTGACAGCTGATGGCTGAAGGCTGACAGCTCATATTAATCGCTCTCTGCTGCTGCGGTCCACTCCAGTTTGATCATCAGCAGCTTCGCGTCGGCGGTCTCGGTGTCGGCGGCATCCGGGGCGTCGCGCTTGACCTTCACGATCGCATACTCTCCCGTCGCCCACCCGGTCGTGATGTTCGCAATCTCCGTGGTCACCAGCACCTGATCCGCGACCGCAGAGGGGTTGTCGGTGACCGTGCCTTCAGTCTGGAGGGCCGCATCGAGCGTCTGCGCATCGCCGAGGCCGTTCATCGCCACGAACCACTTGACCCCGTTGGTCGTCGTCACCGAGGAGGTCAGCCAGTAGAGCGTGGCGTTGACGGTCGTCCCGGTGTAGGCGCCCGGCACGATGAACTGCCAGTAGGCGTTTTCGGGCGAGGCCCCAGTCCCTTTGTAGTTGAGGGTGTAGAAGCTCACGTTCGTCCCGTTCGTCTGGAGCTGTTGCGGCGCGTTGCTCGCCGGGATGATGGCACCGGCCGCCGTGAGCACGATGGTGCGCTTCGGTTGCGTGCCCGAGTAGGTGATGTTGCCGCTGACCGTTGGCGAGGCAATGGTGGGCGAGGTATCAAAGACCCACTTACCAGTGCCCGTCTCATCCGAGACCTTGCCGGCCCAGGTGGCCGAGGTCTGGGCGGCAATCGTGGTGGCGCCGGCGTTGTCGATCGTGACATTCCCGGACATGGCGACCGCGGTGGCCACATTGCCGGCTGAGCCGACGAGGATATTCGCCGATGGGAGCGCGGCGAGTTTGGAGTAGGCGATGGCGGCATTGCTCGCGATATCCGCATCTGCCAGATCATTGCTCACCATCGCACTCGTCACGGTGCCAGTATCGCCGGTGGTCACAATGGTGCCACTGACATTGGGCAAGGTCCAGGTGCGATCCGCGGTGGGATCGACCACGGTGAGCAAGCCTTCGTTGATATCGGCGGTTGCGCCTTCAAAGATCATCCCTGTGGACGCATGCCGGGATTCGCCAGCCGCCATCGCGGGATCCCCGGCTAAGGTCGCGGTGTAGTCGAAGGCGAGGGTCCCGGAGGCGGTGATCGGCCCGCCGGTCAAGCC
>Ga0105164_10002722_pt1 | contig 10897 bp, 4 predicted proteins | sample VDWuncwatermetaG_FD_89674 | JGI IMG/M metagenome (GOLD analysis project Ga0105164, IMG submission 89674) | Wastewater microbial communities from Netherlands to study Microbial Dark Matter (Phase II) - VDW unchlorinated drinking water | ecosystem: Environmental > Aquatic > Freshwater > Drinking...
AATATAAACTATACTAACCTATTGAGCAGATTGATAAATCTACTCAATAGTAAAGGAGGGGGGAGATGGGTAACAAAAGTATAAAAGTAATAGCAGTTTTCTTAGTGGCGGCTTTCTTGCCGTCTTTGTCCGTTTTGGAAAGAGCCGAGGCGCGCCGGGTAAAGGCCGCCAACTTGCTACCCATCCGTACCGATTTCACCGTTCCCGAGGGGCAGGCCAAGAATTTTTTCACTAACGACTATCAGGGATATAGAATAGATGATTTATTAGCCAAACCCCTCCAGCAAATTCCCGATGCAGTAGTAAATGCGATCAGAACAAAACTAAGCCAAGACATAGCCCAGGGGAAAATATTAAGTGCGGTGGTAAAGGATTTTAGTGGTACGGATATAGATATTCATGTCACTCACAAATATGGTGAACTAAATGCCGCTGTGCAAAGAGTAATTCTTGAGGCGATGAAAGCAGGGCTTTTAGAAGCTGAGAAGCTTGGCCTATTAAGACAAAATATAAATGTAGCTTCTATGAGCCTATCTGATTTAGCCAAAGCTCTAAGAGTAAAATATGCATCACATTCCATAACTGAACGCGCTGCGGAATCAGTAGTGATGGCCAAAATAATTGGTGCTGGCATTGGAGCAGCCAATATTAAACTCTTTCATGAGTTTTTCATCACGGGATCTACGCCTTTACAAAAACTGGGATATGTTCCTGTCGTAGATTTATCTAAAGGTGAGAAACTTCCTGTGCGTGGTTTTAGAGCCGTAGTCAGAAGGACCGAAGATGTCTTAAAGGGTAATTTTGACGGGCCGGTCTGGCAATTCGAAAAATCTGCAGAGCTTACAGTAATTAACAAAGACAAAACCCAGACATTTTATCCATCTAAGGATGAGAGTTTACAACTAATGGCTTTAGCCAGTCAGCCCAATGACTTTCTCATCACTGACATTCGTACCGTAGAGGGTAGCACTTTGACTTCCGCCGAGCCAATAGTTAGTATCGTATATCAGCCGGTTTATGGAGAAAAAGGAGAATTACGCACGCTTAATCCCACATTTATAAATAGAAGTCAAAGCGGAGCGGATGCTGTGGGTGGAATTGCCAGTATGTTTTACGATGTCAACTTTGTTCCCGGCGGACCCAACGGAGAGCATTTTGTAGTCACAAAACCCGTAACGTTGGAGGAAGCAAGAAGAGCGCCTGAAGAAGGGATTGCTTATGTTGTGGTGTATGGTTGGCAGAGCAAGGGCGGAGCCATCCCTCAAGAAGAAGGAGCTATAATTGATCATGTAGCCGCAAATCCTCCGGCTCTGACGCCAGAAAGAAATTTAGCAGACGAGCTTGCCTCAGTGATGATAACACATAAAAATGAACAACCGTATCTAGCTGCCTTTGCAACACAACAACGAGTTGAGCCGTTGAGAGAGGCCCAAGCTCATCTTTTTACGCGCGCACCTAAAGAGACAGATATAGATCCTTTTATGAATGAAGTAGAGGCAAAAGTAGCCAGGGGTGAATTATTATCCGTTATTGATGATAAGGCGGATATGGGAGGAATGCTTGGACATAGCATTACTCCACCATATATGTCAGCAATTAATTTAGCAACGATTATGGAAGCCATAGAAAATGGAACGCTTAGTGACGGTAATATTATCGGCTATATTAATAAAACTCGTTTAGCAGCAACAACTCTGAGCATTGGTGATGATAGTCATAATTTAATGTTGGGAGATAAATCGCGCAACGGCGCAGAGTCGCATCAATTATCATTTGTAGCATTTACGCGGGATTATTATGCCGCAGTGGTAAACGGAGAGCAACCTTATGGTTTAGGTCAGGATTACCAAGGAAAAGAAGCAAAAGCAGCTAAAAAAAATCCTGTTTTTTACTCTCGTTTTAGTGAGCGTTTCTTTGAGATACTAAGAGCAGTTATGCCAGTGGATTATATGGGCATGGTTGGCAAAATGTATGCAGGTTGGCAAGAATGGCAAAGAACAAGCTCAACAGTGCAGCTTCCTGATCCCTTTTCCGGGAATGTCTCCCAGCAAGGTATTGGCTCAGCCCGTGATTTAGTGGATATAGCTGGTGGTGAGAGAACTTTTGGCGTATTGGCTGGCGACAAGATGGGACCAGCTGCCTTAAATAGAATCATAAGAGAAGGAGTATATGCTGCACTTAATGCAGGTAAGTTTGAGAACGGTCTGGTCTTTGAAATATGGGATGCCAAGGCCTTTGATGAACACGGTAATATTCCCATAGATAAATTGCCGCAGTTATTAACTGATGTGGAAGATGCCATAACTTCTTTAAAAGAACCCGAGCAAGATTTTGTGAAACAATCTTATACCGCTGGGAAGCTCAGGACCGATTTGAGTCCTGCTGACAAAACTAAGTTAGCTGAATTAATAAAACAAGCTGGCTATGTTCCCACTGAGAGGATATCCCTTGATGCCCAGCAAGACAGAGAGGCAATTAATCTTTATTTAGCTGATTCGGATAGATTTAATATTAAGCAGGTCTGGGATAAGAAGAAAGCAGGTTGGGATATTAACCAGCCGCAAGTTTATTTAAACAGACCAATGTTAGGTAGTTCAGTGACTAAATTGGGGATACTGGCAGGAGGAGAATACGTTGGTAAGGACGACCCGGTTATGATGGGAAATATTATATTGATGGAGTATATCTGGGCATTTTTAAGGGATAACCCCCTAATTATTCAGGGAGATATGAATGGTTCTCATTGGTTAGCAGCCATTCCTACAGCATTTCAATATGCTGTAGCCACCAAGGAAAGCCATCCTTTATTAGTGGGCATGAGATATACTTTATCTAAGGATGGTAAGAAATTAGCCAGCGTTGAGAGTGTTTTTGACGGCCAAGATTTTGAGCCCATTCGCAAGAAAATGTTTGATTTTGACTTTAAATTTAAGCAAGCTCAATTAGGTGGACAGTTTGAGCCTTATGGAACTAACTGGCGCACGGTAGAAGCATCCTATCCTTTAGCTAAGTTGCTGAGGGCCCTTCAGGATCCAAATTCACCTTTTCTGGTGAAGAACAAACCTGAGGCCGAGAGGATACAAAGACCCATTGATATAATGAATAGACTCCTTGAACTCTTTAGGGTAGCTACTACTCTACCTGGGCCGTAACATTTAAATAAGACAGCGACCGTTTTTTCCAAGACCAGCGTCGCTGATAATATAAAGGAAGCGGATAGAAACTTACGATTGTTGGAGAGTGACCCTTGATGCGGTATTCATCCCGCGTCAAGGGTTTATGCGCAGGTATTATTTAGCGCTTCATCAAAAAATTAAGACTTGGCAAGGAGGGGGTAATAAAATGAAAAGAGCTAAAAGACAGGTAATGATGCTTATTTCGGGTTTACTTCTTACGGGTTCTGGCCTTACGGCTTTTGTTGATAACAATTCCCCTTATCCTTCGATAATTTTACTTAAGAGTTATGACTCTGCCCGGCGGGTCCGCGGCCTTGAAAGATATGTCGTTAGCGCAAACAAATTGGACAGAAATGATGCCGGTAGAGTGGGAACCAAGGCAGCCAGAACCGGAGATTTTCTACGCATGCATAGAGAGGGCAAGGTGGTTGACGGCGTAGAGGCATTTGCCATCACTACAGATGCCTTTGATGCCTTTTTGAATAATAACCCGGGTCTTAAAGATTTTATATCTGCGATACTTAGTAAGGTTGATTATAGTTCGAAGGATAGCCGTGAAGTTGCTGCCGATGCCATATACGATAAAATTATGAACTATTCCTTATTCCCAGATTGGTTATTAAGCGCTATTAGGGCCCAATATGACCAGACTTTAGCAGAGCTTAAGGCGCAGGGTTATGATACCGCTCAGATAGAATGGGCAGTGCGCAGCACCTCTCCCGGCGAAGATACGGGTGAAATGGCTGCGGCTGGCATGTTTGATACCAAGCTATATCAAACCAATCTCGACCAAGTGCTTAAAAGCATTAAGCACGCATTTGCTTTTACCTATAATGAGCATGCCATAAAATATTTTAAGGACCATGATATTAACCCGATTGACCTGAAAATGGCAGTTTTAGTCCAGCGCATGCTTTTGAACCAGTATTCTGCTGGCATAGCTTTCGGATACGACCCGAACACAGGCAAACGCAATGTCTTCCGTGTGTCTTCAGCCTTTGGACAGGGCGAAGGACTGGTTCAGCAACTGGTTGACCCCAATATACATGAAGTGACGAGGACCCAAAATGATTCTTTGTATATTTCTAACCGGAAGCTGGTAGACCAGACTCAGATGGTTGTTCGTGCTCCGGGAGGAGGGGGGACTGTAGTAGTTCCGGTGCCTGCGGAATTACGGGGCAAATATGTTCTTACGGATGAACAGTTGTTTTTGGTTGGCAGGGCGATTTCCGAACTCAACGACGAGTTCGGAGGCGCAAACAATGTTCCCCAGGATATTGAGTTTGGGCTTGAGCGGGTCAATGGCCAATTGAAGCTGAAGATTTTACAGGCCCGCAATGCTACCGCAAGGATAGATATCCCGGATGTATACAAATATGATTATCACCTGGCGCAGCCTGGCGAGACGCAGGTTTCTTTTATTGAAGGGCGTTCCGCCGGCGTATTTAGAGATGTGGTGGGAAAGATTTTGAGATTAGAGGGTACCCCTGAACAACGTCGCGCCTTAGAAAAACAGATAGACGGCAATACCATAGTCATTACTGACCATACGACGCCCTCCGACGTTGATTGGATGGAGAAGGCTTTAGCCTTCCTTACTGTCCGAGGCGGGGATGATTCGCACGCGGCTATAACCGCCCGGGAAAAGGGGCTGCTGGGAATTATTGGACTAGGTGAAGGGCTTTGGAAGCTTAAGAACGGCGAGGTGGTTACCGCCAGAGGAACTAATGGGCAGATATATCAAGGGGCATTGCCTCTTGTGCACATGCAGGGGGAGGTTAACCTGCGCGACTTAGTTGAAAAACTCAAACAGATTCCCAATGCGCCTAAATTGACCGTTATCGCAGCGGACGCTGAAGAGTTGAGGAAACTCTGGATTTTCGTGCATCAAGGACTTGTGAAAGCAGTAGGATTATTGCGAGCGGAACACGCCCTGCGCGATGTCATTAAAATCCATCCCCTGGCACTTATAGACTACGACAAAGGCGTATTAAATGGCACAGAATTAGCCCAACAGATAAAGGAATTCATAGCTCCTCAGGGGTTTAAAAGCGGAGTGGATTTTTATATTTCAACTCTTCGGGATGCGGCTATTCTAAAAATGGCTTCTAATCTTAATGCGGATGGCAGCATGATTTACCGTTTGTCCGATTTTAAGACCGAGGAATATATGGCGCTCATCGGAGGCAGAAGATACGAGCAAGAGGAGGCCAATTTTATGGCCGGATGGCGGGGCATTGGAAGGATGCTTGATCCCGAATATGTCCAGGCTACGGATATGGAATTGACGGCCTTTTTCTTAGCCTACGATACGCTTTCTAAGGCTTACTCTTCTGAATTTCTGAAAATGATGGCTCCGGTTATCCGCACACCGAATGATTTGGCTTTGTTTAAACAGAAGCTGGCCCAAAAGATGGAGGAGATGAAAAAAGCGGGCAAGATATCGGCGGACTTACCGTTACCGAAGTTGATAATGATGAACGAACTTCCGGTAAATTCGGTTTTAGCCGAGGAGTTCGAGCCCTACAACGACGGCAGGTCAGAGGGCTCAAATGATGATACTCTATCTACTTTGAAAGCCGATACCCGCGAAGGAGAACAGTGGGGAAAGATAAACCAGATAATCCAACAGCAGTATGGCCCGCAGCATACCTATTCCGTACTTAATCCGGTAGTGTTAAAAGGGATCTTGAATGCTATAGTTACCGCTAAAGTTGCCGGTAAATATAACGGAATCTGCGGACAGGCGCCCTCAACCTATCCGGAAGTTTTCCCTGCTCTCTTAATGGGGCTGGGGATAGAGAATATAGGCCTTGACCTTCCCACGATCGCCAAGTCTCTTCCTGTGGTTATTAATGCTATGTATGCGCAATACAAAAATGGTAAACCCATTAATGAACTCTTAAGCGAATTAGGGCTTTCGGTGGGTTACCACAGAAATCCCCGGGCTAACCCCACGCTAAAGAATCCGGCTGTGGTGCGGGAAGACGAACTGTCTGCCTCCCCCGATGCTATTAAGTCTAAGTTAGCAGAAGTCTTCCGCGAGTATTCCGTGGATACCCCTGTGGTTTTTAAAACCAGCGGCAAGCAAAATCCTCCGGGCAAAGAGCTTAACCCCTTATTCGGCTTTTATGGTATGGCCAAGGTGCTATGGGATGCCGGGGCTAATACCCAGTTTAAGGCAACCCTAAAAACAGTTTTGCAGACCGCTAAAGAGGAGAGACGGAAAATTGATATCGAGCTAAACATGGTAAGGATTCCTCTTGAGGCGAAGTTAGCGGCCGATTTGATAAACGAGATTGCTCGAGGGCTGGGCATGGTCAGAGGAAAGGATTACGCTATTGGTATGGCCGTAGCGACACCCAGCGATGTCAATGGAATAGATGACGGGAATTTTATTAACTGGAAAGGCGAGAAGGTATTGGATTTCCTGGCCTGGGATTCCGAAGACGCATTAAGCTTAGCCAGCGCGGCACAATTAGCGGATTTTACTAACTCAAAAGTCAGCCGTCGTCTACCCTTCAACGGAAGCGACACAAGGCATTTGTTGGATGTATATCTGGAAATAGCGAAGACTGCGGCCGCAAATTATCATATACCGCTTTACTTGGTACCGTAAGAATATATCGCCGGATAGAGCGAACAATTAAACCGGGCCTCTTCTTTTTAGTCAGCTGAGAAGGAGAGGCTTTTTATCTCAAGATTATTATGAAGTTATCGATTGGATTATTGATGAATCTGATTGCAATCGTTTTAATGAGCGATTACCGTGATTTTACTGGTATGCGGGGTTATTCTCCAGAAGCCAGTCCTAAGGAATTTTCTTGCCGTAGGGTAAGAGGGGTGGCGGTTAATAAAGAGGTAATCGTTGATCGGTTGCGAAGTTTAGCCAACAGCAAAAACGACTTTGTGAAAATTTCTTCTGCCGTGGCTCTGGTTAAACTGGGTGAGGATATTGAAGGATATATGAAGCTGGATGAGTTGAGAACAAGCTCTGACCCCTGGGTGCGTCTGGAAGTAGGCCGGGCCTATTTTGAGCTGGGGGAGAAGGTCCTGGCTGCTGCGCAGTTAGTGGGTTTAAGCAATATCTCGGATATAGATGTGTTAATTGAGGTGGCCAGGGAATACTTCAGACAGGGCTATTATGCGAATGCGACTTTTATTCTGGATAAAATCGAGAAGAAATTTACTTCCCTGCCTGCCGAGGTAGCTCAGTTACGCCGGGACATAGGAAGGCGTCAGCTTATCTCTACCCTCATTGACCTTACCAAAGATACAGATAAAAGCGGAAACAAGATTGTCTCCCAACAGAGGCTTGCGGCGGCCACAGAACTCTTGAAGATGGATGTTGCAATAGAAGATACAGCGATGATTAAGGAGGCATTTTTCAGTATGGCAGATACAAGAGACCTTGATATCCAAATCGGCCTGGCCGAGCTCTTAAGAGTAAATCACGGAGTGGCAGGCTGGAGGGGGGATTTGCTGATGAGTTTAATGATTGGTCGAAGCCTGCCCGTGGCCGCAGAAGCGCTCCAGACCGCAGTAATATGGGGCATGAACTATGCCGCGGATTTTAACGAGCTGCAAAAATGGCTGGTTGCGGCTAAGGATATTCAGGATATATTCCTCCAGTACGATTACAGCCCGCTTATCGGGAACCTCTCCATAAGGGACAATATGGTTACGATGCTTATTGAAACTTGGGAGGAGCATAAGGGACTTCTTGCGCGCCGCAGGATTATAGGCGCTCTGGGTTATTGGGGGATTAACTCCATAGAAGCCAAAAAGTTCTTAGATAAAGCGATGAACGACAAAAGCGCGGAGGGAGAACTGCGTGAGCTGGCCGCGAAGTCTTTAGAAAACATAGCTGATTTCGAGTCTAAATTTCAGAGTAAAATCAGACTGATTGAGCAGGTTGTCCGCAATGGGAATTTACCTCAGGAATTAGAGCCGCTATTTACCTCATTAGGGGCTTTGTGGACGATTTACGGATTTACCGAGGCAAGGGACCTGTTGTTGAAAATGGAAAGCAATCCATCATTTTCCGGCCATGTCGCATCGATCTTCAACAACTTAAGATTTCGCCCCGATGGAATCGTATTTAAGCGGCTCAAGCCATATTTAGAAAATGATTTAGCGGATATCGACCGGCAGTTTCTCAGTCTTGATAGTCTCATTGAGCCCTGGTGGATACATGGCTATAAAGAGACCAGGACGGTTCTGCGAAATCTCCTTGAGCGCATAGCTAAAGAGAAAAGTTCTGATTTTTACGATTACACAATGTTTATCCGGCCGGCCAATGCCTTATTAGGACAAGGGACGCGCAAAGATAAACTGGAGATTTCCTATTTGGCGCTGCAGTTCTTAGAGAAGTTCCCTGCCCAGATGAATGCCGAACTTTTAGATTTATACCGGCGTTTTATCTGGATGGTCGGGGAGCGGCTGAAGAAATAAATTGTTAAACTGCTATATTGCTATTATAAAAAAAATAATACAACAAACAGGCTGTGCATCAAGTGTTTGCCTTAGCAAAATTTTTTGTAATATTTGCCTGGGCGGGCATGTTTATATAAGTAGAGAATCACGAATGGGCACGAATTACACACGAATAAGCCACTAATTTAGATTCTCCCTTGACAAAAGCTAAAAGCGTGTTATACTTTATTTAGGAGAAAAAGATGAGAAAACGAATGCTGATTTTGGGTATTTTGGGATTATGCTTTTTAGGCTTGATTTTTAATACCCCCGTTTTTTCTGCTTATCAACCCAAAGACCTTGCCCGTGAATATGGGGTCTTAGCCAATTCCCTGATTCATCTCCTTCCTTCCTCTACATTCTTGGCAGGGGGTGGTATGGATGAAATTTCCCAGGTTGTCTTAAGTAAATTTTTTAAGGATATTTTAGCCTCTTTTTATAATAATCCTCAGACTCAAGGTTCTGAGAGAATATACGGTATAGAAGAAGTGAGAGGAGAGATTCCTTCTCCTCTTACTTCTCAAGAAGATAAAAGTTTGCAGACTAAACCGCCCTCTTTATCCAATGTTAATGCTAAAGAAGAGAAAAAAGAAGGTGGGCAATATAATCTCACCCCCGAACCTCTTTTTACCCCTGAGGAGGGTGCAAAGCCGGAGACAATCAGAGTTGCCATCATTGCTAATGATGAAAAAGAGTTCTCTGCAGTGAACGCTGCGGTAGAAACGGCAATCAGGGCTGCACAACCCCTGGCTGATATCCTGATTACTTCGGTTATTTTGCCGAAAAATGTATATCCCGCAGGGCCAAAATTGGTGGCGGAGAGCAGCCTATTATCTCAGCTCAGCTTGCTTCCCTTAGGAATAAGTGGAATTAGTCTAAATGATATCTTTAATAACAGAGAGATTTTAGCTCCGGCGTCTGTCCAGACAAATTTTCCTCTCCTGTTTCAGTTTAGTAGATTGACTCAACCCCAAATAAATATCCCCCCCCTATCAACTTCGGCTAATAATTTTTCTTCTCCCGGCTCATCTATTCCTCCTCTATCTTCTTCTTTAGGTTTAGTTAAAGAGCCAAATAATGCCGGGAGCTTGGCTGTTCCCTCAGGAGAAATTTTACCTCCCTCGGAAGAAGAAAAGAAAAACGAGAGTGAAGGCCCTTCCTCTGGTCAAGTTCCAGGGCTATCTCAAAGAAGGGTAGCGGATAGTGAGGAAGAGTTTGGAGGACCTGGTTTAATCCAGAAGTCATCTTCTCTGATTAATCCGGGTGGTTCAGGAGAAACCATTAAAGTAGGCATCCTGGATATTGATCCTGAGCATGCGGCTCAGGTGAAAGCAGTCTTAGAAAAGACCATTTTAGAGGCTAATCCAGATGCTAAAGTGGAAATTATTACCTATATATTGCCTGGTAAATGGCAAGCAGATGGTTCAAAAGAAGTGCGGTCAGATGCTATTTTAGCAGCTTTAGCTCAGGCCCAGGCAGAGGGAGTGCAAGTCCTTAATATGAGTATTGGGCCAGCACCTGATCCGAAAGATCCACGGAAACCGAGATTGGATCCGGGATTAGTAAATGAGCTCCAAGGTTTGAAAGAGAAGGGGATGATAATTATTACGGCTTCGGGAAACGAAGGTGGCCTGGATGCCTGGAGAGAGGCAGGAGCGGTAGTCATTTCTGTAGGTGCCTGCGGAACTTCTTATTCCAATACCGCAGATATCTGCAGGAATCCGGTTCCTGGAAAGCCCGGAACATCTTTTACTGCTCCCCAAGTAGCCGGAGAAGCCGCGGCTCTTTTAACCCGTGGTGTGAGTGGGACGGTCTTGACTAATCTGCTTTTGGGTCAGAGTGTGGGGTTGTCTGCCCAAACTATCCCGAGTAATCCGGGTATTCAATTTCCTGAAACAGTGCTCATTCCTTCGTTCTTTAGTCCTTCTTCTTTTGGAGAATCATCTTTTGCCGGTTTTGGTTTAGTTTCGCCTGGCCTGCCACCTAATTCCTCTCCCTCTTTGATTATCTGGTAATACACAATCTTGCACAAAAATAATTCAGCCTAGTTTGATAATATACCAGCATAGTTAATTCTTTTTAAAAAGTATTATTAACACCTTGACAATTGGTAAATTATATGGTATACTTGGTGTGAAAATTAGGAAACACGAATTACCACGAATTAATAATTCGTGGTAATTCGATACAAATTTGTGCCAATTCGTGGGTCCCCTTGACAATTGGCAAAATATGTGGTATAATTG
>Ga0105164_10002723_pt1 | contig 10895 bp, 10 predicted proteins | sample VDWuncwatermetaG_FD_89674 | JGI IMG/M metagenome (GOLD analysis project Ga0105164, IMG submission 89674) | Wastewater microbial communities from Netherlands to study Microbial Dark Matter (Phase II) - VDW unchlorinated drinking water | ecosystem: Environmental > Aquatic > Freshwater > Drinking...
ATGTCACCGTTTCAACGGCGAAGGCCGCCTGGGAAGAGGTAGAAGCTGTCGCAAAACAACGCGCGCAAAATAAGGTATCTGCTGATTTTAGCGCAACGAATTATGACAGCATTTGGGCCGGGCCAGAATCTTTCACGCAAGGCGCGAGCTCTCAGCTCGTCCATCCCACCGTCGAAAAACTGAACGGAAGATGGGTGGCCAAATTCTCAGACCAACGCAACTTTACGGTTTATTACAAACAGGCTACCGAACCTCAGACCGACCCAGCTCAGCTCACGGGTCTGAAAACTTACTCCGTTACGGCTGAAGCAACTTCTGAAACGGGGATCTACGGAAAGCTCACCGTTAATATCCGTAAGGCTTGCCAAGCCACGAAGGCAGATGCGGAGGCGGGAACTGCAAGTGTTGGCAATAGTATCTTGGCAAAACTTCGAGAAACCAATGCCGGCAAAACGAGCGAGACAGATCGACTTGAGGTGCGCGATGCGTCTGCAGCGCAGTACAATCCGCTTCAATCGTACGAGCAGATTAGCCCAAATGGGGATAAGGTTACCTACTTCTACAATCCGTGTGACCTTAAAACCTATGAGATAACTAAAAAACCAAATATCCAGGCTTGGGAGGAAACGCAAACCCTATCAATTACCTCAGGCGACCTCAATGCGCTGGCCGCGCTGAGAGATAGTTTAGCGGCCGAATATGCCTTAGAGGTTGAAAACCCTAATGAAGTTGTTGTCAGCTTAGGCTGGAGCGCCACCGCGATACTATCAGTCCTGGAAGCGGTAAGCTCGGATATTGAAAAGAGTGCCGCAGAGAAATTTCTCGCTCGCGGAAGTGAGTACAATTGCGATGTTGGAAAGTTCTCCTTTGCTTGCTTCTCGAGTTCATATGATCAACGGAAGGAACATCACGCAGGACGGTCGATGAACCAAGAGTCAGCAGCGCCAGGTGGCGAAGGCTACACAGACCAAGCCGCCGCTGACGTTGATGCGAGCGAACGAGGGTTGAAACCATTCACAGGACGCTACAGTATCGAATACACAGTCCGAAAAGTGCTAAAAAGAGACTAGAAGCACTCTCTCGTAATTGGTGTTAGCCGGGTTTCACCCGGCTAACACCCAACCTATTCACTTCACTCCATCACGAACATAAACACTATTGGACTTAGGATCGGAAGAAATAGTGTATCCGTGAAAAGGATCCGTGTAGACATGCTTCCAACCCGCAGTGTCTCGTTATCGACAAGAAGGTCTCAAACGCTTGGAATTTACCATCAACGTCGTGAGAGACGGCAATGAAATCAATAACCCGCTCCAGGTGATCAGCGGCAAGGTCAGACAGTTAGAGCGGCTTTTCGCGGAGGAGCCGATCAATAGGGAAAAGGGATTGGAAGGGACTCAGAAAATCTCCGACATGGTTTCTCGAATCACCAAACCGACTACGTCACTTTTTGGGTGACCGATAGTGGCCCCGGCATATCCCAGGAATTGGCGCAAAAGATTATGCAGACTTTTTTTACGACGAAACCCGTGGGAGAGGGTACGGGGTTGGGCTTAAGTCTTTCTGCGATGGTGTGTGAGGAACACCACGGGAGTTTATCCGTAGACTTTAAATCGAAAAACACACGTTTTGTCGCCCGCTTTCCTAAGACGCAGGTTTTGGAACGACGACAGAAATCTGCCTAGACCATCGAACCCGGAATCTTCTTCTCTGCTCGGAGGGAGACTTGAACTCCCACGGGTTTCCCCACAGGCTTCTGAGACCTGCGTGTCTGCCAATTCCACCATCCGAGCACAGAAAATTAACTAATATTTCTTAACTGTTTGGGGGGCTTTTGTCTATGATGCGATGGTGACAGACAAAAGGATGACGTCATTTAAAGAACAGGCCCGTTCTGGGTATTTCATTTCTCTCGAAGGGGGCGAAGGAGCGGGAAAATCAACTCAGCTGAAGCTCCTGGTGAACTGGCTGGAGAATCAGGGGCATTCGGTGGTGGTCACGCTAGAACCCGGCGGGACGTTGATTGGCAAGACGATCCGGTCGGTACTCTTGGACCCCAATTCCAAGGACCTCTGCCCTCGGGCTGAGCTTCTGCTCTATTCGGCGGACCGCGCGCAGCATGTGGAGACTCTCATTCTGCCTTCCTTAAAGCAGGGCAAGGTTGTGATCTCGGATCGGTTCTGTGATTCGTCGACTGTTTATCAGGGGATCTGCCGCGGCCTGGGCAAAAAGTGGACTGAGACGCTCAATGATTTCGCGACTTCGGGGCTCATGCCAGATACGACGATTTTTTTGGATATCCCCCAAGACCAAGGCATGGCGCGGGTGAAGCAGCGCCTTCGCCAAGACATGAAACTCAAGGGGATCCGCCGCCGCGTCAAACTAGACCGGCTTGAGAGTCAGCCCTCAGAGTTTCATCGGCGAGTGAGGGCCGGGTTTAAGAAGCTTGCCAGGGAAAATCCGAAGCGGTTTCTCGTAGTGAATGCCTGCCAGACCCCAGAGAAAGTCGCCTCTGACATTCAAGCCGCCCTTATGTTACGGTTAAAAAAATGATCAGTAAAAGCCAGCTACCGAAAGGGCCCTTAAGGCTCACTGAGAATATCGAATCTCAGAATAGGCTCTGGGATTATTTGCGTTCCGATAAGATCCATCACGCCCTTTTATTATCAGGAAATAACCACGAGGTATTAGCTAAGTTTGCTAAAGCCATCGCGGCCTCGCTAGTTTGTGAGAAAAGGCCTGAGGTCTTCTGCGGGATCTGCCGCAACTGTAGCCGGGTGGAACGCGAGATCTACCCTGATCTCATCATTGTCCGGCCCGAAGGCGTTGAAGCCATTAAAATCGAGACGATCCGAAGCATTTGCCATGTGATGGAATTAAGCCCCATGGAGTCCAAGGCAAAGATTGCTATCGTCGAACGAGTCCACCAAATGACCACTGCGGCAGCAAATGCTTTTCTAAAGACGCTTGAAGAGCCCGGGGAGAATCGTTTTTTTATTCTCCTCACGGAACAGCCCTTTAACTTACTCGCGACGCTTCGGTCTCGGTGCCTACACTTTCATCTAAACCCCACCGAAGCCACCGAAAGCACTCACGCTAACCAGAAAAATGATGGTTTATTGAATCAGTATCTAGAATCCTTTGATGATCTCGCCATCGCCGAAGCCTTATCCGATAAGGAAAAGGCTCAGGCCTTCACTGTCCGACTCCAAACACGGCTTCGTAACGCGATGGTGGAACATTCGGATCCCGTCTTTGCTTCCATGGAAGACGACACTGTCCTTGAGCATTTTATTGCGACTCTCGAGCTTGAAAGATTATTACAGGGGAATGCAAATCCCGGCCTACTCATCCAAAGTTTTATGTCTGAGCAATTCACCGCATGAAAAAAACCTACTACGTCACAACACCAATCTACTATGTGACTGATAAACCCCATATTGGTCACCTCTATACGACGCTGGCGGCTGATATTCTGGCCCGCTACCACCGTCTACTGGGCGATGATGTTTTCTTTCTGACTGGTACGGACGAACATGGCCAGAAGATTTTAAAAAAAGCAAAAGAGACGAATGAGACGGCTCAAGCGCTGGCTGATCGTGTGGTGAAACGCTACCAAGAGGCCTGGAAGCACTTTGGCGTTGAGTATGATGATTTCATCCGAACAACTGAGGAGCGCCATAAAAAAGTCGTCAAATATTTCATGGCGGCTCTGATTGAGTCTGGAGACATCTACCTAAGCGAATACGAAGGCTGGTACTGCGTCCCCGACGAAATGTATTGGACCGAATCTCAAATTAATGATGGCAAATGCCCCGACTGCGGCCGAGCGGTCGAGAAGCTTAAGGAGGAGAGCTACTTTTTTAGGATGTCGGCCTACGAGAACCAGCTTCTTGATTACATCGACAAGAACCCTAATTTTATTCAGCCACAGACTAGAAAGAATGAAGTCCTTGGATTTATTAAGCAGGGGCTAAAAGATATTAGCGTGAGCCGAACCACGATTCCCTGGGGCATCGATATGCCCGATAACCCTAAGGCTTCTAAGAAACACTGTGTCTACGTGTGGTTTGATGCCTTAACGAATTATATCTCCGCTCTCGGGTACCTCGATGATAAGACTCAATTCGCCAAATACTGGCCCGAGGCTGTGCATATCGTTGGGAAAGATATCCTGCGATTTCACGCGGTGTATTGGCCCACGTTTCTGATGGCCTTAAAATTACCGTTGCCCAAGACGATTATGGCTCACGGTTGGTTAACCGATGCGAACCGCAAAATTTCAAAATCCTTAGGCAACGCCGTGGACCCGATCGAACTAGCGAATCGAGTGGGCATCGATGGCATGCGGTATTTTCTTTTCCGCGAGTTTACGTTTGGGCAGGATGGAGAATACACGGAAGATATTCTCTACCGTCGAATCAATTCTGATTTAGCCAATGATTTTGGCAATAGTGTCAGCCGCGTCATCTCCATGATCATAAAGTACTTAGGAAACGAAGCCATAGATGTTCAGTCAACGCTAGCTAAACCATCGTCGCTCAGAGATGTTGCAAACCAAGTCCAAAAAGACTACGGGACTTATCTCGATCAATTCCTATTCAATAAAGCATTAGAATCGGTCTTTACGATCCTCGCTGAGATTTCTAAGACCATCGAAAACTCTGCCCCCTGGCAGCTAGCGAAATCCTCTGAGCCCAAAGACAAGGAATCTCTCCGAGACGTTTTAGTCCACTGTCATGAATCGTTGCGAATCGCTTCCACATGGTTGATCCCGTTTATGCCACTTTCAGCTTTGAACGCTCTCACGCAACTGGGTTGCAATACGACATCAACGGATAAGCCCTACCGTTGGGCTGAATCGTCATTGTGGGGCAAAGGGCCCACTTCAGTTCTGGTCGCCAAGGGTAGCCCTCTATTCCCGAGACTTGAAATTCCGAAAGCCAACCCATGATTCAGTGGATTGATACCCATGCTCATCTTGCGATGCTGGAGCATGCGCCTCTTGAAACCATTTTGGAGCGATGCAAACACGCAGGGATCTCGCAAATGCTCTCGGTATCGACGGAAAAACCTGATTGGGATCGCAATCGGGAACTTGCTGAGAAACTGGATCATGTTTATTATTCCTTGGGCATTCACCCACACCACGCCAAACATTGGCCACAGTGGGGGAAGGATCTGTTTTCGCATTTTATCAACGACATTCCGCCCATGAAATGTGTCGCGATTGGAGAAACCGGGCTGGACTTTCATTACAATCTCTCACCACGAGAAATTCAGATCAGTAATTTTGAAAACCATATCGCCTTAGCGAAAACGACATCGTTGCCTTTAATCATCCACTGCCGAGATGCCTTTGAAGAGGTCTTTGGTTGTCTCGAGAATGCTGGAGTCGGAACTTACTCGGGCGTGATGCACTGTTTTACGGGCAATTCGGATCAGGCTCTAAGGGCGATTGAATTGGGTCTTAAGATTTCGTTCTCTGGAATTCTGACATTTAAAAATGCGGTTACGATCCAAGAAGCCGCAAAAATAATTCCAAACGAAGTCCTTCTTCTTGAAACGGATTGCCCCTACTTAAGCCCCATCCCTCATCGAGGCGAACCGAATGAACCCAGTTTTCTGCCTCAGACAGGCCGCATGTTAGCGCAACTACGAGGCGTGAGCGAAGCCACCATCGCAGAGCAGACTTCGATCAACGCGAAGATTCTCTTTGGCCTACCGTAAGCTGTGGACCTAAGTTAGAATATAGCCGAATGAAAAAGATCCTTTTCTTGGGTTCGGATTCAGAGCTCGCCCCACCTATTATCCGATATTTGCAGCAGCATTATATTGTCTATGGAGCCCATTTGAATCATATGCCCACGGAATACGATCAAGTGAGTTTTCCGATTTCGCCCGAAAGTATGGGCAGCATGGAGAAACTTTGTACCCGCGTCAATCCGAGCGCTATTATCTGCGCCACTCAAATATCAGACGAAATCGAATGCGCCAAGAACCCTCAGAAGGCGCTTGCGATCCATGCGGATATTGCGCAGATGATGGCAAGTGTGCTTCGAGCTGACCAGAGGATGATCTACCTATCCACATCAAGAGTTTTTTCAGGCGATGAAGGCAACTACGCTGAAGGTGCAAAACCAATCCCCCAATCGGTCTACGGACAAACTAAACTCCGCGGTGAGCAGATGGTATTAGAAAAGGAAAACTCATTTGTTCTTAGGCTCGGGCACGTCTTTGGCTTGGCCAGCGGGCACTCTCAAACTTATTTTAGTCAGATCCTCAGCCACCTAGGGTCTGAGAAAATTTTCGAAGCGCCGACTGATCTCAAAGATAATTTTTTCTCAGTCGATGATCTCGCCCTTGCGCTTGGGTTATTGATCGATGCTCATGTCAATTTAGCCGGAATTTACCACTTGGCGAATAATGGCTCTCGCCTAAGCCACTATGATTTTGCCCAGAGCGTCGCTGCCAACTTTGCCCTCTCGACCAAAAGCCTGAGGCATCTTCCAGCTGGAATTGCCCCGCGCGACTATTCCATGGATGGCCAGAATTTCCGCACTACGTTTCCGTCGTTTGAGCCTACGCCCATCGAAAGCACGCTCCAGCGTTGGCGCCAAGAACTCATTCAGGGCAAACAATAGAACTAGTACAGGCTAAGGCATTGTAATTAGAGCGTAATCTGCTTTTGATATTTTCTGTCGTTCAAGCGATCGACACCGCACACAACTTGTCTTCATCATTAAGTAATTGAAATTACAACGTATTTTTCAATCGTCTACTTTGGCTTAAGCCTTGCATTTTGTTAAGCGTGAAGGATGGACGCCATGAAACACAACTTGATGATCAGCTCAGCTCTGAGCCTAGCACTATCTTTAGCCTGGCATACTGAAGCTAGGGCAACTCAACAGGTTTCGCCATTTCAAATCACTCGCGCGATCCAATCGCTCCAACCCAAACTTGCGGATGCAAAACGACGTCTCTTTGCCAACGCCATCCATAAGGCATCCAAAAAGTATGGAATCGAAGCTTCGACTTTGGTAGCCATCGCCCAGCAGGAAAGTTCTTTTCGGGATAATTTACCCGAAGGGGCCGCCGGCGAACTTGGCGTCTGTCAGATCCTAAAATCTTGGGTGAAAAATCAAAATTTTCGATCAGAATTTGGGATTCAAAAAGAATCCTTCCTTAAGAATTCAGCCAATAATTTCATGGTATCAGCTTGGCTTCTGAGCACTTTAAAAAAGGATAAACCTTCTGGAACACTCCCCTACTGGTCCTTCTATAACGCCAACCGATTTGAAAACCGACTCCGGTACACTTTAGCGGTCCAGCGCCAACTCACATCACTAAAACGCTCAGGGCACCTACCAGTGATCCAGGCAAAACCGTACCAGAGAATCAACACACAGGCCTACGCAGTTCAGACGGCATCTCTTGGAATTCCAAAGTATCAACGGCCTATCTCAGATGCGCCAGTCCGAAAACAACGTTCCGCAAGGCCGTACCCAACCTTGGATGATGTTGAAGAAAAACGCCGCGATAGCGACCTTTCCTATTCAAGTTGGATTGCTCGGGCTCTTTATAATCTCGCAGAAAAAGAATCGGGTTCTGAAAATCGACAGAACGGCAAACGATCTCTCGCACGAACCGCTGATGAATTCGAAGTTTCTGGATTCTCCCAGAACTCATTAGCTATGGATTGACAACGGTTTTGCGCTTGATAATAAAGCAATAAACGCCGAGAGTAGCCCTATGCAAATACCCATAATTTTCCTCGTACTTGTGCTCATTCACAATACGCTTTTTGCTGAGATTAAGTCGATTGCCGATTTCCTAAAGTAAGGCCGTACCATTCGGATGTACGAAAGTTAAGACGTGGCGGGGCAAATCTCCTAGGGGGACGCGCGCGCGATCTCCAAATGTTTCCACTCACGTCCCATGAACTTGGCAAGTCGTTTAACCTCGTGAGCTACCTGAATCGTGGAGGGCTTCCACGCGTCGTTCTTTCCAAGGATCCGCAACTTGATCTTAAGAGTTACGTGAATCTCTACCTAACGGAAGAAGTTAAAGCCGAAGCCATCGTACGAAAATTTGATCAGTTTGTAAGATTTCTTGATGCTATTTCTCTCTGCAATGGAGAGGAACTCCACTATTCAAACCTTTCAAATGATTCGGGTGTTGCGCAGCGAACCCTTGAAGGCTACCTCCAGGTATTAGATGACACACTGGTTGGTTTTCAGGTCCTCCCCTTTCTGGCCACTAAAAAGCGAAAAGCAATCAGTCGGACTAAGTTTTATTTTTTTGATTTAGGCGTTACCAACTATCTCGCCAATCGGGGAGAAATCAAACCAGCCAGCAACCTATTTGGCAGGGCTTTAGAACATTTCGTGGCGCTAGAACTCAGAGCCTATTTAAGTTATCTGAACCAAAGATCATCACTGTGTTACTGGCGAACCAAAAATGGGTTCGAGGTTGATTTTGTCGTTGGAAATCAACTTGCGATTGAAGTTAAGGCATCTCGACGAGTGTCGGACCAGGATCTGCGCTCACTGAAAGCCCTCCGCGAGGAGAAAAATATTAAGCAGTTCATGGTAGTTTGCCAGGAGCCGGTACGCCGAATCAGCGGTGGCATTGAGATCCTTCCGATTGCCGACTTTCTAAAAAAGCTTTGGGGCGGTGGCCTCATCTAACAACGTATGGATTGAGAAAAGTTGGATTGTGGATGACGGCGTACGGCGACTTGGCGAAGCCGGAGCCGGTAGCCGTCGGATCGCAATCCCACTTTTCTAAAGTAAGGCCGTACCTTCCGGAACTACGGATTAAGAAAGGGGTTACGAGCTTTTTCGATGCCAACCTTAGTCGTCGGGCCATGCCCCGGAAATACGACGAGATCATCGTCTAAAACCAAGATTCGATCCTTGATCGACTGGATGATCTGAGCAAAATTACCGCCCCACAGATCGGTCCTGCCAATGCTTGTTTGAAAGAGCGTGTCCCCGCTGAACAATTTCTTTTCGGTACCTGCTACCACCTGAAAGCACACCGAACCCGGACTATGACCCGGCGTGTGGATGACTTCAAACTCGACATCTCCAAATCGAAGACTATCCCCGTCCTCTAAATATTTTTCAATGGCAGGGGCGGCCTCAAACTTCATCCCAAACATCTGCCCCTGCATGGGCAGTTGTTGATAAAGCACTTCATCATCGCGATGAAGGCAGCACGGGGCCTCGGTTTTGCTCCGAATGATGCCAGTACCGCCGATATGATCAAAGTGGGCGTGGGTGTGAAGGATATACTTGATCTCTAGCCCAAGCTCCTGAACACGTTGATAGATGCGCTCGCCCTCATCACCGGGATCGATGATCACCGCCTGCTTGGTGCGAGCGCATGCGAGTAAAGAGCAGTTGCATTGGAGTGGACCCACTACCATCGTCTCATGAATGATCTTTGAGGCTTCAATCATTAACCATGGCCTCCCATTAAAAAATTGGAACAGTCTGTAACTGGGCTTAAATGGTTAACGCTCTCAAAATAATCTTGCGATATCTTCCAAAGCGAATCGATTTCTTCGGTTGCAAAAACACTCGCTCGAAACTGACTGCAATTCGGAAATCCAGAGGCGTACCAGCTTAAGAATTTCTTAAGCGAGAGAAAGGCGCGGCGGCGATCCTTCTTTTCAACCGCAAGATCAAAATGCCGTCGAATCAGCTGAATAAAATCACGGTCCACCGCCTTACCGAGTAGTTCCTGAAAAATCCATGGGTCCTTAAGCGCGCCTCGCCCAATCATCACAGCGTGGCAAGCACCCGATTCAATCTTCTCACGGGCTGCCGACGCAGAAACAAGATCGCCATTGCCGATAATGGGGATGGGACTTTTCTCAGCCACACTTCGGATAAGATCCCAATTGGCGTCTCCCGAATACCCCTGCGCCCTTGTCCGACCATGGATCGCGACCCAACTCACCCCCGAATCCGAGGCAATAGAAACTATTTCATGGATATTGATACTTGTTTCGTCCCAACCGGTGCGAGTTTTAATGGTCAGAGGAATCCCAATCGCTTTTCGTAAATTTGAGAGCAGACGCCCCAATTTCACAGGGTCTTTTAACCAGGCTGCCCCGCCACCATCACAAACAATCTTTTTGACTGGGCAACCCAGATTTAGATCCACAAAATCTGCGCCGTCGGCCTCGACTATCTGGGCTGCTTGAATCAACGTCGTTTCATCGCCTCCGAAGAGCTGAATCCCGACGGGACGCTCCCGCTCATCAAACTTTAGCATTTCCCGAGTCCGCTGCCCCCCTCGGACCAAACCCTCAGCCGAGAGTAATTCCGAAATCACAACCTGGGCTCCTAGTTCTCGAATCAAAAGGCGAAAGACCGTATCGGTAATCCCCGCCATGGGGGCCATCACATAGCGGAATGGCTCAAATCCAGTTAGCCAAATAGGGTTAAGCATTGGCTACTCTTAGCATATCAAAGGCTCTTACGCTGATAATCCTTGATATCGTACTTCCAAACGGGAAGGCCGCAGAAGTGATCGCCCTCTGGACAATACGGGGTCGTCTTGGAGCGAAGCCGTAGATAGCAAGGCGCTCTGAGATGCTCTCCCAGCAGAGGGAACGCGCTTTTAATTTGAGCGATCTCGTCAATTGTAGCCCTAAAGATCTCTTCCTGGGCGTTATAACAGGAACGCATTTTCCACTTATGGTGCCACCCATGCAGATCACCGCTTGAAACCAACCGAATGGGGTAAGCATTGGGCAGAAGATAATAGGCGTGCTCGGGTTTAGCACCCTCTTCCAAAAGCGCGTTAACCGCACCGAAGGCTTCGACCATCACCCCATCATAGATCTCTTGTGCTTCGGGGCAATGGGCGATGGCGTAGGG
>Ga0105164_10002724_pt1 | contig 10894 bp, 8 predicted proteins | sample VDWuncwatermetaG_FD_89674 | JGI IMG/M metagenome (GOLD analysis project Ga0105164, IMG submission 89674) | Wastewater microbial communities from Netherlands to study Microbial Dark Matter (Phase II) - VDW unchlorinated drinking water | ecosystem: Environmental > Aquatic > Freshwater > Drinking...
ATGGAGGGCTCTATCACAAACTGTCTTTCCGTGGGTGACACGGCGCTTTCTTTTTCCGCGGGCAAATGGGGTGAGCGCTACCGTGACATCGCGCGCGCCTACGGCCTGGATGTGAAAAGTTTTGAAAAACGCTACGGTGAGGCTGTAGAGGCCGGAGAGGTGGAAGCGGCGCTTAAAAAAAATCCGAATGCCAAAGCCGTGTTGATTACGCTCTGCGAGACATCAACGGCGGTTTTGCATCCCATTGAGGCGATCGCGAAAGTGGTGCAAAATTCAAACGCGCTTCTCATGGTCGATGCGATCAGCGGTCTCATGTGCGACGAACTGAAAACCGATGAGTGGGGTATTGATGTGGTCGTGGGTGGAAGCCAAAAAGGTTTGATGCTGCCGCCTGGCTTAAGTTTTGCGACACTTGGACCCCGTGCGGTCGAGGCATTGGCCAAGTCCAATTTGCCCAAATATTATTTTAATTTTACGGATACTCTCAAATCCTTAAAAAAGAATGACACGCCTTTTACGCCGGCGGTAGGTCTTGTCCGCTGCCTTGAGGAGGCGCTTCTCATGCTATTGGAGGAAGGGGTTGACAATGTCTGGCGGCGGCACGCGGAGGTGTCCGCGTGGGTGCGCCAAAAAGTAAGCGCGATGGGCCTTGCGCTTTTTTCAAAAGCGCCGTCGAATGCGCTCACGGCCATCCGCATGCCACAGAGCCTAGCGTCGGGCGACGTGATCCGTTTGATGCGCGACAGCCATCAGGTGGTTATGGCGGACGGGCAGGGGGAGCTTCAGGGAAAGATCGTACGTTTCGCGCATATGGGAGCCGTCTGCACACCGGAGCATGCTCAACGGGGATATGAGGCATTCTGCGACGCGATGACGAAGCTTGAAAGGTCATGATGTCAAAAAAAGAAAATTTTAAAATCCTTGTTTGTGACGATTTGGCGGATGAGGGCCTAGACCTGCTTCATCAAGAACACGGCCTGGAAGTGACCGTCAAAACGAAGCTCTCTTTAGACCAGCTCAAAGCCGCCATTGCGGATTCCGACGCCTGCGTGGTGCGCTCCGGTACACAGCTTACCAAAGATGTGATTGAAGCCGCAAAAAAATTGAAAGTGATCGGACGTGCGGGAGTCGGTTTAGACAACGTGGATGTGGAAACTGCCTCGAAGCGTGGCATCGTCGTCATCAATACGCCGGGAGGAAACACGATTTCCGCGGCGGAGCACACCTTTTGCCTTTTGATGTCCTTAGCGCGCAATATTCCGCAGGCCGACGCCTCGATGAAAAAAGGCGAATGGGAGCGTAAAAAATTCATGGGGGTCGAGCTCTATGAAAAAACCTTGGGCGTGCTGGGCCTGGGCCGCATCGGCACTGAGGTGGCGAAGCGCGCCCAAGGCTTTGGGTTGCGCGTGATTGCTTACGATCCTTTCCTTCGTGCCGAGAAGGCCAAGCAGATTGGAGTGGAGATGGTGGGTTTCGACGAGCTCTTGTCCAGGTCCGATTTTTTGACATTGCATATGCCTTTAAGCACCGAGAATAAATATATGATAGGCGCAGAGGCATTTTCAAAAATAAAAAAAGGAATTCGCATTGTGAATTGCGCACGGGGCGGCTTACTCGATGAGACCGCACTTTTGAAAGCGATTGAGTCGGGCCGCGTGGCGGGGGCGGCTCTTGACGTTTTTGAAAATGAACCACCAAAACAGAGTGCGCTTGTGGCACATCCTTCAGTGATCGCGACACCGCATCTGGGTGCGTCGACAGAGGAGGCTCAAATCGCCGTTTCAGTGGATGTGGTGCGAAGCATCCTTGATTTTCTTTTTGACCGCGGAATCCGAAATGCCGTGAATTTCCCGTCGCTCGATCCTGAGGTGTTGAAGCAGATAGAACCCTCCATTCGCCTGGCTGAAAAGCTGGGCTCCCTGTTAGCCCAGCTTATCGAAGGCCAGATGCTGCAGGTGGACATCCGTTACCAAGGGGAGATCGTCGATTTTGAAACAACCCCTGTGACGGTCGCGATCATCAAAGGGCTTTTGACGCCTATCTTGGCTGAAAGCGTGAACTACGTGAATGCTTCGGTGCTTGCGAAGGAACGCGGGATAAAGATCACCGAATCCAAGTCGTCCACCGTGACGAGTTTCGCCCATTTGATCGAAGTGGACGTGAAGACCGACAAGAAAAAAAGTTCAGTTGCTGGTACGCTTTTCACGCGCGAGGACCCGAGAATTGTGATGATTGACAGTTTTGATGTCGAGGCGGTGCCCGAGGGCTACATGCTTCTGGTCTCAAACCGCGATGTGCCGGGTATTGTCGGGCAGATCGGAACGATTTTGGGCCAGAACCAGATCAACATCGCCGGCATGACACTTGGTCGCGACAGACCGGGCGGGCAGGCGCGCACTCTCCTAAAGATAGACAACTCCGTGCCGGATCCCGTGATGCACGAAATCCGCAAGGCGAAAAACATTCTGGACGCGAAATTAATTAAATTGTAATGCCAAACACCGTCGTGGTAGGCGCGCAATGGGGAGACGAAGGGAAAGGGAAAATCATCGACATCCTTTCCAGGGATGCGGACTACGTGGTTCGCTACCAGGGCGGCAACAATGCGGGCCACACCGTCGTCAAGGATTGCGGGGAGTTTGTCCTGCATCTGGTCCCTTCGGGAATTTTTAACCCGAAGGCGCGTTGTGTGATCGGGAACGGCGTGGTGGTTGACCCCAAGGCGCTAGTCGAGGAAATCAAAGCACTTCAAAAAAAAGGCATTTCGGCGCGGGGACGGCTTTTTGTCAGCGAGCGCGCACATCTGATCCTACCCTATCATCGCATCTACGACAGGCTTCGCGAGGACAAGAAAGGTTTTATCAAAATAGGCACCACAGGCCGCGGCATAGGCCCGAGCTATAGTGACAAGGCGCTTCGTTCGGGCATACGTTGGGTGGACCTGTACGACAAGGCGCTTTTCAAGAAAAAGCTTGAGAAAAGTTTGCTTGAGAAAAATGAGATCTTCAAGAAAGTTTACGGCTTAAAAGGTTTTGCATTTGACTCCATTTACTCGGAAATGCTTGCCTATGCCCGAAAGATAAGACCTTATGTCTGCGATACGGCGGTTTTATTGAATGAAGCGCTTCGCCGGAAAAAATCCATACTTTTTGAAGGGGCTCAGGGCACGCACTTGGACGTGGATCATGGCACTTACCCCTACGTGACTTCAAGTTATGTGACCGCCGGCGGCGCGGCGGTGGGCAGCGGGGTCCCTCCGACGGCCATCGATAAAGTGATCGGGGTGGTGAAGGCCTACACGACGCGCGTCGGCGAAGGCCCCTTTCCCACAGAGTTTGATCCTCACCTCTTGGAAGAGATACGGAAAAAAGGCAAAGAGTTTGGCGCGACCACCGGCCGTCCGAGGCGCTGCGGCTGGTTTGATGCAGTGCTTGTGAAATACTCTTGCATGGTGAACGGCCTCTCCGAGATCGCCGTCACGAAGCTCGATGTTTTGGATGATCTTAAAAAAATCAAGATCTGCGTGGGCTACAGATACAAAAGAAAGGTGTACCGCCGCTTTCCGGCGTCTCTTACGGTGCAGGAAAGGGCGGTCCCGATGTATGAAGAGCATCCGGGCTGGCTTTGCGATACGTCCCGAGTCAAAAGGTTTTCGGAGCTTCCAACTAACGCCAAAAAGTACATTCACCGTTTGTCACGACTTTTAGGGGTCCCGATCACAATACTGTCGATCGGTTGTCATGAAGACCAGACGCTATTTCTAGGACATCGAAAGCGTGCCTCCCATCGTTAAAACGAAAAATAAACTTCCCCAGCATGTGGCGATTATCATGGATGGCAACGGCCGTTGGGCATTGGAGCGAGGGCTCCCGCGCATCGAAGGTCACTACGCCGGCGCAAAGACCGTGAAGTCTATCGTCAGATGCTGTGCGAATGTCGGCGTCCCAATCTTGACGCTTTATGCCTTCAGCCAGGAGAATTGGAAACGCCCCAAGGAGGAAGTGGAGCTTCTGATGAAGCTTTTGGATTATTTCCTCGATGAGGAGATCAAGGCGCTTGTCAAAAATGGCGTGCGTTTTCAAACGATAGGGCGTATCGAAGCCTTGCCGCCGGCCATTTTAAAAAAATTGAAAAAGGCAGCGGCCGTGACTGCCGGCAACCGCAAGTTAATTCTGAACCTTGCGCTAAATTATGGCGCGCGCACGGAGATATTGGACGCGGTCTCAAAAATTTTAAAAAAATCAAAAGTCGATCCCGGGATGTCCAACGGCAGTGAATGGCTGACCGAGGAGGTTTTTTCCCGTTATCTTTATACAGCCGGTCTGCCGGATCCTGACCTTTTGATCCGCACCAGCGGCGAGATGCGCCTGTCCAATTTTCTGCTATGGCAGTTGTCTTATTCCGAAATTTATATCACTAAAAAATATTGGCCGGATTTCACTTGTGAAGACTTTGGGCAGGCGATCGAGGAATACCAAAAAAGAGAAAGACGCTTCGGGGATGTCCGGGCATGAGTTTTATACAGCGGTTTTTGACCAGCCTATTTCTCATCGTCGGAAGTGCGGCCATTTTGTTTTTTACGAATGAATTTTTTTTTAGCCTGCAAGTCATCGTTTTTATAACCCTGGCGCTTTACGAATTCTTGGGTCTTCTCAAAAAAGAAAAGATCGTCGTTTACCGGGTGTTTGGCATGGCGATGGGGATTATTATCCCGATGATTGTCTATATGGAGCTCGGGGCGACCCGTTCGGGAGAGATCCTTTTTTTGGTGCTGGGGTGTCTTTTATTGTTTCTACTCCAATTTTTTCGCAAGGACAATTCGCAGGCGCTTGTCGGGATTTCCTTGACGCTTTTCGGGATTCTGTACATCAGCTGGTTTTTGAGCTTTCTCATTAAAATCCGGTTCCTAACGGGTGGTGTTTGGTGGGTGGCTTATCTTTTATCCGTTACCAAGGCGGCGGATATCGGCGCTTATGGTGTCGGCTCGCTTTTTGGACGTCACAGCCTTATTCCGCACATCAGCCCCAAGAAATCGGTGGAAGGGACCTTCGGGGGGCTTCTGGCCAGCGTCGGGGTGTCGGTTGCTTTTCTCCCGTACCTCCCGCTTCCATTTACTTTGTTTCACGCGGCAGTGATGGGGCTTTTGATCGGCGGGGTGGGCCAGATTGGGGATCTTTCGGAATCGCTGATGAAGCGGTTTTGCAACGCGAAGGATTCGGGAAGTTTACTGCCGGGAATGGGTGGTGTCCTTGATGCGGTGGATAGCATTCTTTTTACGGCGCCGATATTTTATTTTCATTTGAGGATTTATTTGTGAAAACCGTCACGGTCCTTGGTTCTACAGGCTCTGTCGGCGTCAACTGCCTTCGCGTGATAAAGCAACACCCGGATCGTTTCCGGATTTTAGGGCTTGCCGCGGGTTCTAAAATCGATATCTTAAAAGAGCAAATCGAGGAATTTTCTCCCGAAAGCGTTTTTTTAAGAGAGATTGAGCCTGCTAAAGAGCTGAAGCGCCTTTTCGGGCCAAAACTTAAAATTTTCACGGAAAAAGAGGGGCTGAGAACTTTTTCTTCTTCGTTAAATTCGGACATCCTTGTCGCAGCCACGAGCGGCACCAGCGCTCTTTTACCGGTGACGGATGCGCTGGAAAACGGGAAACGCGTGGCGTTATCTAACAAAGAGATACTCGTGATGGCGGGGTTTCTTGTGATGTCCAAATTAAAAGCAAACCCGAAAGCTTCGCTGATCCCCGTCGACAGCGAGCATAGCGCCATCTTTCAATGTCTCGAGGGAAACCGTCGCCAGGACGTGCGGCGGTTGATTCTCACGGGCTCCGGAGGTCCTTTAAGGGAAATTTCGAAGGATAGATTTAACGGGCTTTCGAAAGAAACCGTAATCAATCATCCGAAATGGAAAATGGGCCAAAAGATATCCGTCGATTCAGCGACGCTGATGAATAAGGGTCTTGAGATCATCGAGGCGTCATGGCTTTTTGACACTCCGATCGATTCGATCCAAGTGCTGATACACCCTGAAGCGGTGATCCACTCGATGGTGGAGTTTAATGACGGTGCCGTGCTGGCGCAGCTGGGGGTGACCGACATGCGGCTTCCGATTCAAGTGGCGCTGGGGTTTCCCGAGAGGCTTCTCGCATCGCCGGACATGCGGCTCGATTTCAAAGAGATTTCATCGCTTCGCTTTTCTTATCCGGATAAAAGCAAATTTCCGTGTCTTGACATCGCTTACGAGGCGGCAAAAAAATCCGGCAGTGCGCCTTGCGTCTTAAGTGCTGCCGACGAAGTGGCGGTCGGGGCCTATCTGGCAGACCAAATCAACTTTATGGAGATCCCAACAATCATTGAAACCGTTTTGTCGCATCATCGGCATGTGATGAACCCCGACTTAAACGAGATTCAGTCGATTCATGCGTGGGCCACCGAGGAGACCCGGAGATTATGTCGAGCGCTTTGATTTTTATTTTCGTATTAAGCATTCTCGTGGTGGTGCATGAATACGGCCACTTCCTCGTGGCCCGGTGGGTCGGCATCCGCGTGGAGAAATTTTCTATCGGCTTCGGCCCGGTGGTTTTCGGGCGCAGATTCGGAGAAACCGAATTCTGCGTGTCCATTCTGCCTTTGGGCGGATTCGTGAAGCTGGCAGGCGAAAATCCTGAAGAAGCCAAGGGGGAAGCCTGGGAATTCCATTCCAAATCGCTTCTTCAAAAATTTGCGGTGGTTTTTGCGGGGCCATTCATGAACGCTTTCCTGGCGCTGGTTCTTTTCTTCGGGGTTTTTTGGGCGGGGCAACCCGTGCTCACGACGAAGATCGGCAAGGTGATGAGCGGGGCGCCTGCCGAAGTTGCCGGTATTCACGAAGGAGACAGGGTTGTCAAGGTGAACGGCGAAAAAGTGCTTTACTGGGAGGATTTGCTGGCCGTTATACATAAAAATGAGCAAAAACTCAATATGACGGTAGAGCGCCAGGGGGTCTTGCAGGACTTCGTGGTATTTCCCAGAATCCAGAAAAAGCTTTCTTTTATAGGCATAGCCTCCGCGAACGAAATCCACTACGTTAAAAACGGATTTTTTAAGGCGATGGGGCTGGCCGCCAAGCGCGTGTGCACTCTGACGGTGATGATCTTTGTTTCTTTGGGGCTTATGGTTTCGGGTGCCGTGCCTTTCAAAGATTCCGTGACCGGCCCTATCGGTATTTTTTTCATGACGCGGGAGGCGGCCCAAATGGGAATCTTGTATCTTTTTTATTTCATGGGGAGCTTAAGTGTCAGCTTATTTGTCTTAAATCTTCTGCCGATTCCGGTGCTCGACGGCGGACATGTTCTGTTTATTGTGATCGAACGCTTAAAAGGCTCGCCCTTAAAAGAATCTGTAAAGGAAAAAATGACCCAAGTCGGGATGTCGCTTCTTCTCGTGCTCATGGCCTTCGTGATTTTTCAGGATATTCACCGATTTTCGATTGTGGAAAATATCAGGAAGGTGTTTAGTCGTGCGTCTTGAGTCGTGCGTCTTGCGAAGCCGATGAATAAATCCACCCAAGACTCACGACTCAAGACGCAAGACAAGGATTTGTAAAATGCGTTGGTCCCAATATTTAATCCCAACCTTAAAAGAAACGCCGCAGGAAGCCCAAATCAAAAGCCACATCTTGATGCTGCGCGCGGGATTGATCCGGAAGCTGGCGAGCGGCACCTACAGCTATCTGCCTTTGGGGCTTCGCGCGCTTCAAAAGGCCGAGGCGGTGGTAAGAGAAGAGATGAATCGGGCGGGAGCCCTTGAGCTGCTTTTGCCGGCGATTCATCCGGCGGAGCTTTGGCGGGAATCGGGACGCCTTGAAATTTTAGGCGAGGACATGATTCATTTTAAGGACCGCCACGGCAAAGAAAATGTGCTCGGGCCCACGCACGAAGAGGTGATCACGGATCTGGCGCGGCGCGAGATCCGCTCCTATAAACAACTGCCGGTCACGCTTTATCAGATCCAGACAAAATTCCGCGACGAGATGCGCCCGCGCTCCGGCATCATTCGAAGCAAGGAATTCATCATGAAGGACGCCTACAGTTTTCACGCGACCCCTGAGAGTCTTGAGGAAACCTATCAGCTTATGAAAGAAACCTATAAAAAAATATTCAGCCGCTGTGGTTTGGATTTTTACATTGTCGAAGCCGATCCGGGCGCCATGGGCGGCAGCGGCTCGCAGGAATTCATTTTATTCTCCGATTCCGGCGAGGATTGGATGGTTCAGATTGGAGATTCTCAGAAGGTGGTGAGCGTCGAGATGGCTGAGAGGAAGTTGAAAGGATTAGAGTTGCCGAAAACAAAGGTTGCTGGAAAATATAAAGAAGTTCACACTCCCGGACACGCCAGCGTGGAAGGTGTGAGCGCTTTTCTTAAAAAGAAGCCCTCGGATTTAGTGAAGACGATGATTTATGAAGGTTCTGACTCTTCTAAGGGCGGCGCACATCAGTTATTTGCGGTTTTAGTACGCGGTGACCACGAGGTGAGTGATTTTAAAATTAATAATAAAGTTCGGATGCACATTGATCGAGCGGCTAATTTAGCTTCACGCGAGATGATTGAAAAGAATGGGTCTTCGTTTGGATTCAGCGGGCCTGTGGGGCTGAACATGCCTATTTACATAGACGAAGATGTTTTGCTCATGAAAGATTTTGTGGTTGGTGCTAATAAGGAGGGAGTGCACCTTGTGGACGTCAATATTACGGACATTGATGCCGGTAAGATAAAAGAAACGGGTGATTTTCGTCAGGTCATTGAAGGCGATGCATCCAAAGGCGGAGATAAACTGCATTTTAAAACTGCCATTGAGTTGGGGCATATCTTTAAGCTCAATCTGCGCTATTCACTGCCAATGAAAGCGCATTTCGTCGACGCGGACGGCAAGGAAAAGCCGCTTGTCATGGGCTGTTACGGCATCGGCGTGAACCGGATCTTGGCCGCTGCCATTGAACAGCATGCCGATGAAAAGGGGATTATTTGGCCGAAGAATATAAGCCCGTTTCAAGTTCTGATAGTTCTCATCGACTCGAAAGACGCCGAATCCGGCCAAATCGCGGAGCATTTGGTCGGGGAGCTGGCCAAGCGCGGTGTGGATGCCTTGGTGGATGACAGGGATGAAAGCGCCGGGGTTAAATTCAACGATGCGGATCTCATCGGCATCCCTTTGAGGGTGATTCTGGGTCCTAAAAATTTGAAGTCTAAAAAAGCCGAAATTAAGCTAAGAAAAACCAAAGAAACCATCCTCGTGGATGTCCCCGACCTTCCTTCCGAAACCCTCAAACACCTTGACAAACTAGCTTAAGTTTGTTACCCTAAAAGAGCTACAGAACTGTCGTTGTTACTGATAAAGTGGGTGAATACCCACTTTTTTTTTCGTCCGCCACTAGAACGTCGGCGGACGCCCGCCGGCGCTTTGATGGCGGGCGCCGAGGCCTATCTAACAGCCGAGGACGAATCCGCCGATGCTTTAGTGGCGGATATATTTTTTATAACCCTATGTTGCCCCTTGAGATAGAGAACATTAAAGGTCAGATTCAGATTGAAATTGAAAACGCCGGCGCTGAGCTAATTGACCTTACTTTAAGAAGGACAGGGGGCAGAAGTGTTTTGACGGTGATGGCGGACACGCCGGCCGGGATCACGCTCGAAAACTGCGCCCAGATAAACCGCCGCGTAGACCGTCTTTTGGACGAGCTTGGCATAGCGGTGGACGCACTTGAGGTGAATAGCCCCGGTTTGGACAGGCCTCTTAAAACGGAAAAAGATTTTTTAAGAAAGCTCGGGCAGACATTGCGAGTTACGGCCAGGGAGGCCGGCGGCGCTGTATCTAACATGACCGGGGAATTGGCGTCGGTGAACGAAGGGCGAATCGAACTTCGGGCCCAAAACGGCTCGGTCCTGAAAAGTTTTGGCCTGAGTGACGTTGTGAAGGCCGTAATGGAAGTGCGTTTTAAAAAGGATTAAACCTTAAGGACAGAACCATGAGCACAGAGTTGTTGACGGTGCTGGAAAATATCGAACGCGAAAAGGGCATCAGCCGTAAAGTGTTGATCGAATCCGTCGAAGCGGCTTTGGTGTCCGCCGCCAAGAAGGTGATTCACGATAAGGACAAAGAGGTCGAAGTCAAGATCGACCTTGAGAGCGGACAGATCCGTATTCTGTCCGAGGGCAGGGAGATTGTATCCAACGAATTCGGACGCATCGCCGCGCAGACTGCCAAGCAGGTGATTTTCCAAAAGATCCGCGAGGCCGAGCGTGACGTGATTTACAATGAATTCCACGAAAAATCCGAGTCCATCGCCACCGGAACCGTGTATCGTTTTGAGAAGGGCGCCCTTTTGGTGGATTTGGGGAAGACCGAAGGGATTTTGCCGAAGCGCGAGATGTCGCCGCGTGACAGCTATCGCCAGGGGGATACGATCCGGGCGTATATTCTGGAGGTGAATAAAACGGTGAAAGGTCCGCAGGTGGTTTTGTCCCGCGCGCACGCGGGATTTGTCAAATGCCTGTTTGAGTTAGAAGTGCCGGAGGTCGCGGAAGGAATGGTGGAGATCAAGTCCGTTTCACGCGAGCCCGGCGATAGGACAAAAATTGCGGTTTGGTCGAAGAACGAGAAAGTGGATTGTGTCGGAGCCTGCGTCGGTATTCGCGGGTCGCGGGTGAAGGGGGTGGTCAAGGAACTTCAAGGAGAGAAGATTGATATCGTGCGATGGAGTGAGGACGTTGAGGAATTTGTGAAGGCCGCTTTAAGTCCCGCTGAGGTTTCCTCAGTGAAGGTATTGAGCCGTGAGGAAAAAAAAGCGGAGGTGGTGGTAAACGACGATCAACTTTCACTGGCCATAGGGAAAAATGGCCAGAACGCG